>MDSV01175704.1_pt1 | contig 35269 bp, 32 predicted proteins | sample 810851 | NCBI WGS metagenome assembly MDSV01 (sample SAMN05326640, study PRJNA326480) | marine metagenome | isolation source: seawater | place: Atlantic Ocean: North East | collected 2012 | reverse complement strand
AATCCTGCAGGGACCGTTACAAGTGGCCAGCCTTCTTTCACAGCAAGATTTTCAAGCTTGCCTCCGGATGTAATACAAGCAATTTTAGCGCTTCGCTTTTTGGCTTCAAAAGCAGCTTTAAGGGTCTCTTCAGTGTTGCCAGAGTTAGAGCAAGCAATAACAAGACTGTTATTTGTAACCCAACCCGGAATACAGTAATCAGGATTTGTTTGAATAGGAATTCGTGATGTTTCTTTTAGAACAGAGGATATAAATGCCCCACTAATTCCTGAGCCACCCATACCTAAAATTAGCACTCCATTTGGATTAAACCCTTTTGCCTCGGCATCGTGCAGGGTAGAATCTAGCTTTTTCAAAGCTTCACAAGCTTTTTTTATCTGAATTGGAAAAGTCTCAATTAATTCACGCATATTAGATTGCAAGTTACATCACAATAGTCCGTTTTACCACGCCCTTCAACGTACCTTTGCAATTATGATAAGGAGTGAACAGGAAACCATAAGGCTAGGGTCTCTTAAGCAGATTAGAGATTTGGGTATAAACCCATTTCCTGCTGAGGAATTTATCGTTTCCCACAGAAGTAGTGAGCTCTCCAAAAGCTTTGAGGTTGACAAAGAAGTAACTATGGCTGGGAGGCTTATGAGCCGACGAATTATGGGCAAAGCATCCTTTGCCGAGCTAAAGGATTCGGAAGGCTCTTTTCAGCTCTACATAAACAGAGATGAGGTTTGTACTGGAGAAGACAAAACACTTTACAACACTGTTTTCAAAAAGCTTCTTGATAGAGGAGATTTCATTGGGATTAAAGGGAAGACCTTTCTCACAAAAGTTGGCGAGCCTTCTGTCAAGGTTTGTGAGATCACTATTTTGGCCAAAACCATTCGACCACTTCCAGCCGTGAAGACTGATGAGGATGGAAACGTTCACGATGCATTGGCGGATCCTGAGCTTCGCTTCAGAATGCGCTATGTCGACCTTGTCGTGAATGACCACGTTAAGGACACATTCATCGCTCGTAGTAAGATAATCAAAGCTATCAGAGATAATTTTGACGCTCAAGGGTGGCTTGAAGTAGACACCCCAGTTCTTCAGAATATTCCAGGAGGTGCTGCGGCAAGGCCTTTCATTACTCATCATAATGCCTTGAATGTTCCTCTTTATTTGAGAGTTGCAAACGAATTGTATCTAAAGAGATTAATTGTAGGGGGTTTTGAAGGGGTATATGAATTCAGCCGAAACTTCAGAAATGAAGGAATGGATAGAACCCACAACCCCGAATTCACAGTTCTTGAACTCTACGTTGCTTACAAGGATTACAATTGGATGATGGGGGCTATGGAAAACCTCATAGGGGATGTTTGTAAGGCCGTACACGGAACCACAAAGGCAACATTAGCCGGAACAGAAATAGACTTTACTCCACCTTTTGCTAGAGTTACGATGCGCGATGCAATTCTAGATCACACAGGCGTAGATGTTGATGAACACGACGAGGGTGGGCTTCGTAAAGAGTGCAAAAAACTCGGGATTGATTCTGATTCAAGCATGGGCCGAGGAAAGTTGATAGACGAGCTCTTCGGTGCAAAATGCGAACACAACTACGTTCAGCCAACTTTCATTATAGATTACCCTGAAGACATGTCTCCGCTGACCAAAGCTCACAGAGATAAGCCTGGTTATACAGAGAGGTTTGAGCTTATGATAAATGGTACAGAGGTGGCAAATGCTTATTCAGAGTTAAACGATCCTATTGCTCAAAGAGAGCGTTTCGAAGCTCAACTTGCTCTTGCTGAAAGAGGCGACGATGAGGCGATGTTTATAGACCAAGACTTCTTGAGAGCATTAGAGTTTGGTATGCCTCCAACTTCTGGTGTTGGAATTGGGATTGATCGCCTAGTTATGATGCTCACAAATCAAACCTCTATCCAAGAAGTTTTATTCTTCCCACAAATGAGACCCGAATCAAAGTAAGATGACTACCCCAAAACAAGACCAAGTCATAGAAGTCCTTAAGACTATTTTTGACCCTGAGATTCCTGTGGACATCTACGAGCTTGGGCTTATCTATGAAGTCAAAATTTCAGCTGATGGCGTCGTTGACATCGACATGACTCTTACGTCGCCAAACTGTCCTGTTGCCGAGAGCCTCCCTAAAGAAGTAGAAGATAAAGTTGCTGAGATGGAAGGTGTAGAAAGCGCAAAAGTCCAAATCGTTTTCGACCCACCTTGGACTCAAGACATGATGAGCGAGGCCGCAAAACTTGAGTGTGGATTCCTATGAGCGTAGAAACTCGCGGAATAGCAATACTGGGTTCAACGGGATCAATCGGAACTCAAGCCCTCGACGTAATTCGCGAACAGAGTGACATGCTCCATGTCGAAGTGCTTACTGCCGGCAAAAATTCAGATCTACTTATCAAACAGGCTCTTGAATTTAGGCCAAACGCCGTTGTCATTGCCGATGAATCACAACGAGAAAAAGTTTTTGATGTTCTTTTCGACGAGGGCATAAAAGTATATTCCGGATCAGAAGCCCTTGAGCAAGTTGTTGAGATGGAGGGCATACAAGTTGTGCTTACTGCTCTTGTTGGGGCTGCAGGCCTAAAACCAACACTCAATGCTATTAGAGGAGGCAAAGATATCGCGCTAGCAAATAAAGAGACAATGGTTGTGGCGGGCGAGCTAGTTACTGCTGAAGCAGAAAAATACGGAGTGATGATACACCCCGTAGATTCAGAACACAGCGCCATTTATCAATGCCTCGCAGGTGAATTCCACAATCCAATTGAGAAGATTGTTTTGACCGCGTCCGGAGGACCGTTCAGAGGTTACACAATCCAACAGCTTTCTGAGGTGACAAAAGCCCAAGCTTTAAAGCATCCAAATTGGGATATGGGCGCCAAGATTACTATCGATTCAGCTTCTATGATGAATAAGGGCCTTGAAGTAATTGAAGCAAAATGGTTGTTTAATCTTCTACCAGATCAAATTGAAATCATTGTACACCCTGAGTCTATAATACATAGTGTAGTTCAGTTTGAAGACGGCAGCATGAAGGCTCAAATGGGCCTTCCCGACATGAAGCTTCCCATTCAACACGCTTTGACTTATCCCCATAGGCTTAAAAATCAATTCCCCAGATTTAATTTCCTTGATTACCCTCAACTGACTTTCGAAAAACCAGATTTCACCGCATTCAGGAATTTACAGTTGGCATATAATAGCCTTGAAAAAGGCGGAAACTCTCCTGCGATTTTAAATGCAGCAAATGAAGTTGCCGTTGCTCGCTTCCTCAATGATGAAATCAGGTTTGAAAAACTCCCTGATGTCGTTGAGCACGCATTAAGTAATGTTAGATATGAAAAGAGCACCAACTTTGATGCTCTTATTAATTCTGATTTAGAAGCTAGACGTCTAGCTTCAGAATTCTCTTAAATAGTCATGATGTCTGACTCTTTAGCGCTCAGCATATCTTCTACTTTTGATATGTATTTATTGGTTAGGTCTTGAACCTGCCCTTCTCCAGTTTTCTGCATGTCCTCACTCATCCCTTCGTCTTTTGCAGACTTTAGTAGGTCATTTGCGTCCTTTCTAGCGTTCCTTATTGAAACCCTTGCACTTTCACCTTCGCCCCTTGCTCTTTTGCTCAATTCTATCCTTCTCTCCTCAGTAAGTGGTGGAACATTTATAATCAGCACCTCTCCATTATTCATAGGGTTAAGGCCCAGGTTTGCATTAATTATACCCGCAGCAATGTCGTCTAACAAGGTCTTCTCCCAAGGTTGAACTATTATAGTCCTTGCGTCAGTTGTGTTAACATTAGCAACCTGGCTAATCGGAGTAAGCGTTCCGTAGTAATCAAGTTTTACTCCTTCTAACATTGATGGGTGCGCTTTACCTGCTCTTACCTTTCTTAATTCTCCTGCAAGACGCTCAAGGGCTTTTTCCATTTGTTCTTTTGCCTCTTCAAGAGCCATGTCAATAGCTTCGTGCATATCGTTTTTTATAGTGATTTTACAGTTGTCCCAACCTTTTCTCCATCTATTATTCTCTGGAGATTTCCCTCTTTATTCATGTCGAATACTACGATTGGAAGGTCGTTTTCATTACAAAGAGTAAAGGCGGTCATATCCATAACCTTTAGGTCCCTTTCGTACACCTCGTTAAAACCAATATTGTCATAACGAGTTGCAGAAGGGTCCTTTTCTGGATCTGAAGTGTAAATACCATCTACCCTTGTTCCTTTTAAAATTACGTTTGCCTCAATCTCGACTGCCCTTAGAGCTGCCGCTGAGTCCGTTGTGAAAAACGGAGATCCTGTCCCGCCGCCAAAAATTACAACCCTGCCTTTTTCTAGATGGCGTATAGCCCTTCTTCTAATAAAAGACTCTGCTATTTGCTTTAGCTCAATTGCAGACTGAAGCCTTGTGTCAATGCCAATTGATTCAAGTGAACTTTGAAGAGCCATTGCATTGATTACTGTCGCAAGCATTCCCATGTAATCTCCTTGGGTTCTTTCCATACCGCCTTTTTCCGCTTGCACGCCCCTGAAGATGTTTCCACCTCCAATTACAATTGCGCACTCAACCTCTTTATCAACAATGGTTTTTATCTCTTTAGCGTATTGAGCAAGCCTGTCATTATCAATACCAAACTGTTTATCACCCATCAGGGCCTCACCGCTTAATTTAAGTAGAATTCTTTTGTACTTCATCTAAAGCGTAAATATCCGATAAACAAGACAAACATTAAAGGGCCAAACGAAAGAAGACCGCCATGGCAGTCTTCTTTTCAAATATATTTCTTTGAAGAATTATCCTAAGGACACACGTCTAAAGCTGGAAACAGCAGAACCTGGGCATTCTGCATCAACGTATTGAGACACGGTTTGCTTATTATCCTTAATGAATGGCTGGTTAACAAGAGTTACTTCTTTGTACCACTTGTTTAAACGACCTACGGCAATCTTTTCAGCAAGATCAGCGGGCTTTCCTTCTTGGATAGCAAGGTCTTTGCCAATAGCTTTTTCTTTTTCGATAAGATCTGCGGGAATACTTGCCTCATCAACAGCAACAGGCGCCATTGCCGCAGCCTGCATAGCCACATCACGTCCTACCCCTTTGTTTACATTTCCTGAGAATCCAACTACTGTAGCCAGACGGTTACCTGGGTGGATGTAAGCGGCTACAGAATCTCCTGATGCTGTTTGAAGGTCGCCAATCTCGATTCGCTCTCCGATTTTTCCAGTCTCTTCAATAATTTTATCAGCAACAGTAATTACAGAACCAGGGTAGTCAAGCGCAAGAATGCTATCCTTGTTTTCACATCCTTCAGCAAGAGCAAGGTCAAGAAGAGTTTTTGCAACTCCAATAAAGTCCTCGTTCTTAGCAACGAAATCAGTTTCACAGTTTAATGAAAGAACAACCCCCATCTTTCCATCAGCGCTAACGCCAGAAAGAATAGCACCCTCGCTTGCCTCACGGTCGCTGCGTTTTGCAGCTACTTTTTGGCCTTTAAGGCGAAGAATCTCGATTGCCTTTTCCATGTCTCCTTCGGCTTCTTGGAGTGCTCTCTTGCAGTCCATCATACCGGCTCCTGTTTGCTTACGGAGCTTGTTTACTTCAGCAGCAGTAATGCTCATGATTTATATAATATGAAGTGTGGTTTCAATTATTTTTCTGCCTTAGCGTCTTCCGCTACAGTATCCGACTCCGCTACAGCATCCGCCTTCGCTACAGTCTCCAACTCTGCTACAGTCTCCGACTCCGCTACAGTCTCCGACTCCGCTACAGTCTCCGACTCCGCTACAGTCTCCACCTTCGCTACAGGTTCTTCAGATTGATCAGCATCGTTTGGCTCACCTTTCTTATCAGATTTCTTGGCAGCCTTTACTTCAGCAGTAGCTTTTTCTACTTGACGCTCGTTAAGTCCTTCAGCAACAGCTTCAGCAAGTGCTCTTGTGATTAGGTCGATTGATTTTGTTGCATCATCGTTAGCAGGAATCACGAAATCAACCTTACGCGGGTCGCTATTTGAGTCAACAATTGCGAAAACTGGAATTCTAAGTTTTTTAGCCTCAGCTAAAGCGATGTGCTCTTTTGTTACGTCAACTATGAAGATTGCAGCTGGAAGACGAGTCATGTCAGAGATAGAACCAAGATTCTTATCAAGCTTTGCTCTCTGACGGCTGACCTGAAGACGCTCTCTCTTAGATAGAACAGCTAGAGTTCCGTCAGCTTCCATCTTGTCAATTTGAGTCATTTTCCGAATCGCCTTACGGATGGTGCCGAAGTTTGTAAGCATACCTCCAGACCAACGCTCAGTAACGTAAGGCATCCCAATAGCCTTAGCGTGAGTAGAAACGATTTCTTGTCCTTGTTTCTTGGTAGAAACAAAAAGAATCTTCTTTCCGCTCTTAGCAATCTGCTTCATCGCAGCTGCAGCCTCGTCTATCTTTATGATAGATTTGTGAATGTCAATAATATGAATTCCCTTCTTTTCTCCGAAGAGGTAAGGCGCCATATGTGGGTTCCACTTGCGCGTCTGGTGACCAAAGTGAGCTCCGGCCTCTAGTAATTGCTCAAAGTTTGTGCGAGCCATGATTGTTTACTTTCCTGTTTTAAAGCAATCCTTGAGTAGCCACATAAGTAAGTCTCAAGAATTTGGATGCTAAACGAATTATTAAAAAATCGAATCGGGAATGGCCGTTGCCATTATCGTTTCGAGAACTGTACTTTCTTACGAGCCTTTCTCTGACCAAACTTCTTTCGCTCCACCATGCGTGGGTCACGAGTTGTAAGCCCTTCAGACTTTAGAGACGGTTTGTGCTCTGGATCTAGTTCAACTAGAGCCTTAGCGATTGCAAGGCGAACGGCCTCTGCTTGTCCAGTGATCCCACCCCCAGCTACATTTACATTAATATCGAACTTGCCAGCTGTTTCAGTTAAGTTGAATGGCTGGTTAATCTTGTACTGAAGTGTTCCGGTTGGAAAGTAGTCCTTATAGTCGCGCTTGTTGATAGTGAATTCACCCTTGCCTTCGGACATGTAAAGGCGAGCAATAGCGTTCTTACGTCTTCCTGAAGTATTGATTACGTCCATATTTATATTAAGAGTTCAATGAAACAGCAGCTGGGCTCTGAGCTTCGTGCTTGTGATTGCGACCTGCATACACGTACATGTTGCGGAAAAGCTGACGACCAAGAGTGTTTTTAGGAAGCATTCCTCTTACAGCCTCTTCAACCATAGCAAACGGTTTACGATTCATTACTTCAGCTGCAGTTCGTGTACGCTGTCCACCAGGATAACCAGTGTGGCGCATGTAAATCTTTTGGTCCCACTTATTACCGGAAAGGGAAATTTTTTCAGCATTAATAACTACTACGTAGTCGCCACAGTCTGCGTGTGGTGTGAAATTAGGCTTATGCTTTCCGCGAAGAAGCTTAGCAACCTCGGATGCAAGACGACCAAGAGTTTGTCCCTCAGCGTCAACAAGCAGCCATTTCTTATCGGCGTTCTCCTTATTTGCGGAGATGGTTTTGTAGCTTAAAAAATCCACAGCGAATGTGTTGCGAGTTTTAGATTCCCAAAAAATTTCGGTGTGCAAAGATAGTGAACGCCGTGGATAAATAAGCGTTTTTGTCTAATAAATTTTATTCCCTAGGTTTTCGACGCTTTTTTTCAAGGCTATAATTACAAATGAAGGTGTGCTCAACCCATGAATTTGACAAAGACCTTGGGCACTCCAGCTGATAACCAAATGTCACATCCTTCCTCTTTGATATTTTTTTTCTAACTGAAACTCGCGCTCGGGTGTTGCTCCATTCATAACACGAGTAAACAGGTTTAAAAAAAACTTCTGACGAAAAACTGATTCTGTACTCTTTTGTTAACCTATTTGTATAAGACGCTTTGAATCTTGCGGCGTTAGAAAAATCTATAGGGCCTTTTCCTTTTGTTCCGCTTTGATATTGGATGCGAAAAGCAAGCGAGGATGTTTCTCCAACTTTAGTTTTATACTTTGCATTAAAAGTAATTCTACGCCGAGTCTCCCATTGGTATTCATCAGTTTGAGAGCCCCCAACTCTAATCGCTACTCCTAAGTTAACATCGTCGAGCACTTCTTGTGACACTTCAGTTTCAATGAAAGTTGTTCCAAGCCGAGAAAAATCCCTATCAAATCTAGCTGCAAAATCCGCTGAAGCGGAGGTCTTTTTTGCAACTTTTTGGGATATTGACGCAGAAGTCCAAAGCCCATAGTCCGTCCATTGTGCGATGGCGCTCACCTGAGCAAAAACAAAGGTAATCGTTAAGGCAAAAAACCTAAGCTTCATTTAGAAGTTGTCGTAGACAGTTAATAGTGGAGCTACAACAATATCGTTTTTATCTTCAATGGTAATTATCTCTGAAACTGCGACTTTAGGAAGTGGTGTTGAGGTCGTGCTGGTATCCTCTGAATACACATAAATGGTATACTCTCCCGAACGTAGCCAATTAAAAGCATAGTCTCCATCTGGGTTTGTTAATACCCTGTCGTCAGGACTTACGTGGTTCCCGTAAACGATAAACACTTCCGTATCTAATCCCGGAATAGTGTCTACAGTCGATTCCGGATTATTGATTTGTACTCTACGAACCATTTCAACAGATCCAATTATAGACGCTGTTCCTCCTTCACCTGGTGTTCTTACACAAGAGTTTAAAGCCAGGCAAAAAGAAAAAATCAATAGAGAGGCTTTATGCATATTCATGTGACTAAATTACGAGTAACTTGCGACTGCTTATGCATAAATTAGACTCATATCTTGGAGAAGGGCGATTAGAAGTTATCTGTGGCCCCATGTTTTCAGGCAAAACGGAAGAGCTTTTAAGAAGGGTTCGCAGATCGCTAATTGCAAAACTTCCAACATTATTAATCAAACCTGCAACAGACACAAGATATGCTTTAGATGACGTTGTGAGCCACGATAAGAATGCAATGCCTTCAGTTGTGGTAGAAAAGGCTTCGGACATTCTTAACGTTTTAGAAGTAGAAGGAAGATCGGCTTTAGTTGTAGCAATTGATGAGGCTCAATTTTTTGATGACGACCTCGCTAATGTTTGTAATAAACTCGCAAATCGAGGGTTGAGAGTTATCGTGTCAGGGCTTGATTTAGACTTCACAGGCAAGCCGTTTGGCAGTATGCCCGATCTACTTGCCCTAGCTGAAGAGGTGACCAAGCTACATTCAGTATGCATAGAAACAGGCAGGCAGGCACATTTTTCACATAAAATTGCGGGGTCAGAAGATACAGTAGAATTAGGAGAAAAGGATAAATACATACCGTTAACTAGACACGCTTTCGTTGCTGCAAGAGAGAAATAATGGCAAGAACTCATGTTACTACCCTTACTCTTAATCTTGGAAGAATCCGAGCAAACTTGGGTGTTGTTAGGTCGCACTTAAAAAATAACGGCGATGTTGAGCCCAGAATTATGGCTGTCATTAAAGGGTTTGGATACGGCACAGACGACACGGTTTTAGCAAAAGTTTACGCTGAAGAAGGCGTTGATTATTTCGTTGTTGCATACGTAGAAGAAGGGATTCAACTAAGAGAAGAAGGTGTTGAGGGCAATATTCTTGTCTTGAACCCCGATCCTTCGACTTTTGATAAACTTAAAGAGTACAAGCTCGAACCAAGTATGATTTCGATTGTGCACTTAAAGGATTTTTTAGATTGGGCTCGAAAAAACGGGCATTCAGGAGGGAGTCTTGAGCCCATTCACTTAAACGTAAATACCGGCATGAATAGGTTGGGGGTTAACAAGGAAGAGTTGTCAAAGCTTTCGGAACTGATAAAGTCTTTTAGCGGGCTTAAAATAGGGACCGTATACACACATCTTGCTTCTACTGAAAACCCGGATAACGATATTCAAACAAAAGCTCAACTCTCTGCATTCAATAACTTTTGCGAAGAGTTGCGCGAGAAGTTTTCAGAGTTTAAAATGCACTCCCTTAACTCTTCTGGAGTTGTAAGGTTTCCTCAACATGGAATGGATTATGTGCGCGTGGGTTTATGTTTGCTGGGGCCTGAGCTTTCTAGAACCCGGTTAGGCCTCAAGCCGGCCGTTTTCTTCTGTACGGTTGTTACTCAAGTCCAAACCGTTCCTGCAGGCCAAGGTATAGGATATGGATATGCGGACCCTTCCAATCGTGAAAGGCAGGTCGCCTGGTTGCCAGTGGGATATGCGGATGGATATCCTCGAAGCCTTAGTAACGGAAAGGGTAGTGTATTTGTAAATGGCTGTAAAGCTTCGGTAGTAGGAAGAGTGTGTATGGACTTAACGGCCGTTGACGTAACGGGATTAAATGTTCAAGTCGGCGACCCTGTTGAGCTGTTTGGCGATAATATCCCTATTGAAAGTGTCAGCGATGCCGCGGGTACTATTCCTTACGAACTTATTGCAAGGATTCATCAAAGGGTTATAAGAAGAACCATATAAAACTGTATAAAAGAAAGAAGCGCTACCTGCGTTCAGGTAGCGCTCCAGCCTTAACCAATACCCTGAGAGTCGTCTCAAGGGTTAATGTCGAAATCAAGCGACATTGACTTTCTAATCAATAACTAAACGCCAAGACGTGAAAAAAGGTTGCGCTGAAAATGTTAAAATTACTAATCTCGCTGAATCAACCTTGTTTTATTGTTGGTTTGGCGGTAGACGTGAGGGTTGACGTTAGCCTTAGATATACTCCGAGATATGATTTTCGAGAATTTAGCTAGTAATTTTCCGAAATAAATTTGAAAACGAATTGAATTTGGGCATTCAAAGAGTGGGGTGGTTAATTATTAAGGGCATTTTTTATAATTGACGGTTCAACGTGGTTGGGGATTGTCACTTTGAGTTTTGGTTCTTCGTTCATTGCTCGATCAATAGCCCATTCAGCCCCTGAGTTTCTAGCCCAGCAACGCCGAGCAAGTCCATTATTTACATCAAAATGAAGCATCGACATTAGACGTCGTTCGGAGTCGTGTGAACCATCTAATAGCATCCCAAAGCCACCATTTATTACTTCTCCCCAGCCAACACCACCTCCGTTGTGAATTGAAACCCATGTAGCGCCGCGGAATCCGTCGCCGATTACGTTGTGGATAGCCATATCTGCCGTAAATGATGAGCCGTCGTAGATGTTTGATGTTTCTCGATAGGGCGAGTCAGTTCCGCTAACGTCGTGGTGGTCACGGCCAAGAACTACAGGTGCTGAAAGCTCTCCAGAAGCAATGGCATCGTTGAATGCCTTTGCAATCTTCATCCGACCTTCAGCGTCGGCATAAAGAATCCTCGCTTGAGATCCTACAACGAGCTTATTTTCTTCAGCACCCTTAATCCACTGGACGTTATCCTTAACTTGCTGTCGGATTTCTTTTGGCGCTGTTTTTATCATTTCAGTAAGAACCTTACACGCGATAGCATCTGTTTTTAAAAGATCTTTAGCATTTCCGCTAGTACAAACCCATCTAAACGGACCAAACCCGTAATCAAAACACATAGGACCCATGATGTCCTGCACATAACTTGGGTAGCGGAAGTTTATGCCATCTTGTGCCATAATATCTGCCCCCGCCCTGCTTGCTTCGAGTAGAAAGGCATTTCCATAATCAAAGAAGTATGTTCCTTTTGACGTGTGTTTGTTTATCGCATTGGCGTGACGACGAAGAGTGTTTTGAACATAGTCTTTAAACTTCTTAGGCTCTTCCACCATTAGTCTATTTGACTCTTCAAAACTCACTCCTACGGGGTAATATCCTCCAGCCCAAGGGTTGTGGAGTGAGGTTTGGTCTGAGCCTAAATCCACATAAATCCCAGCATTATCAAATTCCTCCCAAACATCAACAACGTTTCCAATAAATGCGTAAGAAACCACCTCTTTATTAGAAACAGAGGTGGTTACTTTCTGCTTGAGGTCTTCGATATCTGTTATTACGTGGTCAACCCAGCCTTGCGAGTGTCGCTTGTATGCAGCGCCTGCGTTCACCTCGGCACAGACAGTTACGCAACCGGCGATGTTACCTGCCTTTGGCTGAGCACCGCTCATTCCACCCAGTCCAGAGGTAACAAACAACTTGCCGGCAAGAGACCCATTACCTGAGAGTTTCCTTCCAGCGTTCAAAACTGTAATTGTCGTTCCGTGAACAATCCCCTGAGGTCCAATGTACATGTACGACCCTGCTGTCATTTGGCCAAATTGACTAACACCAAGGGCATTCATGCGCTCCCAATCATCAGGGGAACTATGGTTGGGAATTACCATGCCATTAGTCACTACAACTCTTGGAGCATCAGGGTTTGATGGGAATAAACCCATAGGGTGGCCTGAGTATATAGAGAGAGTTTGGGTTTCATCCATTTCGCTCAAGTACTTCATTACAAGCCGGTATTGCGCCCAATTTGAGAAAACTGAGCCATTACCTCCATAAGTGATTAGCTCTTCTGGGTGCTGAGCAACGGAAGGGTCGAGGTTGTTCTGAATCATTAGCATGATAGACGCCGCTTGAAGACATTTAGCGGGGTACCAGTCAATAGGCCTTGACTTCATTTCTGATTCTGGCATCAATCTATACATGTAGATTCTACCGTAATCAGCTAGTTCTTGGGCAAATTCTGGAGCCAAAACCTTGTGTTGATAAGCCGGGAAATACCTAAGAGCGTTCTTTAAAGCAAGCTCTTTTTCGTTGCCAGTTAGAATGTCTTTTCTAACTGGAGCGTGAGATAAGTTAGGGTTTGGAGATTTAGCTTTAGGTAAAATTGAAGGAATGCCTTCTGTTATGGTCTTACGGAATTGATCGATATTCATTTGCGTGAATCTTTACGAAAAGTCGCTGTTTTTTTATCGAATCCAAATGGGCAGTGCTTACATCCGCTTTGGCAACAATGACCTCGTTTTAAATGGTATTTTTCAGTAAAAATAATGAAGCCCTCTTTTGTGGTATAGTAATCCTCTGGTTCTAAGTCCCCCTTCATTAGCTCAAAGGTACTATTTAGCACCCTATCTAAGCCCTCAAATTACTACCTTTGTAGCTCAATTATTCCATCTTAATGAGCGACTTCTTAACGCACGAGTGCGGCATCGCCCTTTTAAGGCTTAAAAAGCCACTACAGTACTACATCAATAAGTACGGAACAGCATTTTATGCGCTCAATAAGATGTATCTCTTAATGGAGAAGCAGCACAATCGAGGCCAAGATGGCGCGGGACTAGCAAACATTAAGCTCGACGTTAGCCCTGGGAAGAGATATATTTCACGAATGAGGTCTGTAGAAAACAAGCCAATTCAAGATGTATTTGGAAATATAATGGACCGCTTCAGCAAGCTTACAACAGACCAATTGAGCGACGCTGATTACCTACAGCAAAATTTTGCCTTCACAGGCGAATTATCGCTAGGACACCTTCGATATGGAACATATGGAAAGAATGACATTGAAAACTGTCATCCTTTCCTGAGGCAAAACAACTGGAGAACTCGGAACCTTGTCGTTGCAGGCAATTTTAACTTGACGAACGTTGATGAGCTTTTTGATGTTTTAATCGACATAGGCCAACACCCTAAGCAGAAGTCAGACACGGTTACGGTTTTAGAAAAAATCGGCCACTACCTCGACGTTGAAAACCAAACTCTTTTTGATACGCTTAAAGCTGAAGGTCTTGATAATAGATCTATCTCTGAAAAAATTGCAGACACTCTTGATTTAGGTAAGGTGTTAAGATCTTCCGCTTCTGATTTCGATGGCGGATATGTAATGTGTGGTCTTCTTGGTCATGGAGACGCATTCGTGCTTAGAGATCCTAACGGGATTAGACCTGCTTATTGGTACGAAGACGACGAGGTAGTTGTTGCGTCAAGCGAGAGGCCAGTTATTCAAACTGCATTAAATATCAAAGCAGAAGAAGTCTTTGAAGTTGAGCCAGGCAATGCTCTGATTATCCACAGAAACGGCACATGCTCACTAGAAAAGATTCTTGAGCCTAGAGATAGAACGGCTTGTAGCTTTGAAAGAATTTACTTTAGTAGAGGAAACGACAAAGACATTTATGAAGAGAGAAAAGCTCTAGGTGAGGGTGTTGTGTCTAAGGTGTTAGAAGCGGTAGAGCACGACCTTGACAACACCGTTGTTAGCTTTATCCCAAACACAGCGGAAGTATGTTTCTACGGTCTTATTAAAGGCCTAGAAGATAGGCTTAACAGGAGTAAAATTGAACGAATCAAAGGCTTAGGCGTAAATCCTTCAGCTGAAGATATTGAGAGTATTTTAAGCGAAAGAGCAAGGGCTGAGAAGATTACTATTAAGGACGCAAAGCTAAGAACCTTTATATCTGAAGACGCAACACGTGATGACCTCGTTGCTCACGTATATGACATTGCTTATGGCACTGTAAACCCTGGTGTTGACAACCTTGTTGTTATTGACGATAGTATCGTTAGGGGGACAACCCTTAAGAAGTCAATTTTAAGAATTTTAGACAGACTCGGTCCTAAGAGGATAGTTGTTGCTTCTAGTGCCCCTCAAATTAGATACCCTGATTGTTACGGAATTGATATGGCGAAGATGGGTGATTTTATTGCTTTCCAGGCTGCTGTGTCTCTTTTAATCGAGAGAGGAATGGGTGACATTCTTGACGAGACTTATGCAAAGTGTTTGAAAGAATTAGAAAAGCCTTTGTCCGAGGGTCTTCTGAACCCAGTAACAGCTATTTACGATCCATTCTCTTCTGATGAAATCTCTGAGCGAATATCTAAGCTTCTTACTCCAGAAGGAATGGGCGCTGAGGTTAAGATTATATTTCAAAGTGTTGAGGGTCTGCATAGAGCATGTCCCAATCACAAGGGAGATTGGTATTTTACAGGAAATTATCCCACGCCAGGAGGGTGTAGGGTGGTAAATAAAGCTTTCGTTTACTTCATGGAAGGCAGGTCCGAAAGGGCTTATTAATTAGTGTTTAGCTTCTTCTTGTCTCGGGTTTCTTCATGCAAAAATGTGAAGCGAAGGGTTTTTCATTTATTGGTAAAATAAAAAATAATTTTTAGCTTCAAGGCATGACAGAGCGATTAAAAGAGATTCTTTTTTGGGGAGGAGGGGTAGCTTTAGTCAGCTCTTTGCTTTATGGAGGCACTAATTATATTGCAGATGGTTTTAGTGATAAAGCCAAAATGTATTTAACCTGGGAGCTTGAAATTGATATGGTTTCGTGGATGATTATAGTTTACATAAGCTTTTATGCAATCTTGATTTTAGGGTTTTTTGCTTGCAAGGATAAAGAGACGATTAAGGCATATTGCTACAGCATGGTGCTAAGCTCATTTATTGCGGCGGTTGTGTTTATGGTGTTTCCAGGTGAGCTTGGCTATAGTAGGACTGAAGATGTGGGTGTGTTTAAACCTCTATATAACTTTCTATATATTATAGATAAGCCGGTGAATATGTATCCATCACTGCACATAACCTCGTCGATGATAGCATCATATTTCATTAGCGACTCTACAAACAAATTTTGGGTCAGATTAGGGGTTTGGACGTGGTTTGTCGCAATAGGATTTTCTGTGATTCTCGTTCATCAGCATCACCTATTTGATATATTGACTGGTCTTGCTTTAGGCTTGTTTGTTAGGAGGGTTGTTTGAGAGTATTAATGGAGTTCCTAAAAAAACCTCAGCTGATTAAAAAGGTCTGTGTTAGTCTAGTTTAAGAACCGCAAGGAATGCTGATTGAGGTACTTCCACAGAACCTACTTGACGCATTCTCTTCTTTCCTTTCTTTTGCTTTTCAAGAAGTTTTCTCTTACGTGTGATGTCACCACCATAACACTTAGCCGTCACGTCCTTTCTCATTGCGCTGATTGTTTCACGAGCAATGATTTTAGAACCAATCGCAGCCTGGACCGCAACCATATATTGTTGCCTTGGGATGAGTTCTTTAAGCTTCAAGCACACCTTTTTTCCAAACTCGTAAGCGTGATCTCTGTGTATCAAAGCAGAAAGAGCATCCACTTGGTCTCCGTTGAGGAGAATATCTAGTTTAACGAGGCTTGATTCTTTGTAGCCGTCAGGGAAGTAATCGAATGAGGCATATCCGCGAGAAATACTCTTAAGCTTGTCATAAAAGTCAAATACGATTTCACCAAGAGGCATTGTAAAAGTTAACTCAACTCTTTCTGAGCTAAGGTAAATTTGGCTTACAAGCTCTCCTCTCTTTTCAATGCAAAGACTCATTACGGGCCCGATATAGTCTGACTTGGTAATGATTTGTGCTTTAATGTAGGGCTCTTCTACGAAGGTTAAACGATTGTTTTCCGGAAGGTCTGAAGGATTATTAATCACAATAGCCCCTCCCTCATTGAGGTGTGCTATGTAGCTCACATTAGGCACAGTAGTAATTACCGTCATGTTAAACTCCCTTTCAAGTCTTTCTTGAACGATTTCCATGTGGAGCATTCCGAGGAATCCACATCTAAAACCAAACCCTAATGCAGCAGAGCTTTCCGGCTCGAAAACAAGAGATGCGTCATTTAATTGAAGTTTCTCCATGGAAAATCGAAGCTCCTCGTAATCCTCAGTATCTACGGGGTAAATTCCAGCGAACACCATTGGCTTTACGTTCTCAAAACCCTTTACAGCTTCAGAACAAGGCCTACTGCAAACGGTCAAAGTATCGCCAACCTTAACCTCCTTTGCGTCTTTAATTCCAGAAATGATATACCCTACGTCTCCAGCTGACAGCGAGTCCTGTGGCATCAAGTCTAAACCCAAGGTTCCAATTTCATCGGCAATATACTCCTTGTCAGTAGAAAGGAACTTGACTTTTTCTCTTCGGTTAATTTTTCCGTTTAGTACTCGGAAGTAAGCGATAACCCCTCGGAAGCTATTAAACACAGAGTCAAATACCATAGCCTGAAATGCCGCTTCTGGATTTCCCTTCGGCGCAGGGACTCTTTCAATTACTGCTGAAAGAATGTCCTGTACCCCTATACCAGACTTACCGCTGGCTAAAATGATTTCACTTGCATCACAGCCGATTAGGTCTATGATTTGGTCTCCCACAATTTCTGGGTCTGCAGACTCAAGATCCATCTTGTTTAAAACAGGAATAATTTCGAGATCGTGCTCTAGAGCGAGGTATAGGTTTGAGATTGTTTGGGCCTCTATACCCTGAGTAGCATCAACAATAAGAAGCGCGCCTTCGCAAGCGGCAATAGAACGACTCACTTCGTAAGAAAAATCTACATGGCCGGGAGTGTCAATCAGATTTAGCGTGTATTCATTTTTATCTGTATGAGTGTGGCGCATCTGAATAGCATGTGACTTAATCGTAATGCCCCTCTCTCTTTCAAGGTCCATATCATCAAGGGTTTGCTCTTGTAGCTCTCTATCAGATATAGTATTAGTCTCCTGCAAGAGCCTGTCAGCAAGCGTGCTTTTCCCATGGTCAATGTGAGCAATAATGCAGAAGTTCCTAATTCGTTTCATGGGCAAGTTTCCGGTTTATAAGTTGCAAAAATACACTTGTTGAAGCCCAAAGCGACGAAACGTGTAAATAGGTCTAAAGTAAGTTGTATATTTACCAATGCTAAATGCCAGATTTACAATGATGCGATTCCTGCAGAACAGCTTTATTTTATTTACTATTCTAACATCAATTAGCACGTTTGTATTTTCTCAAAATGAACAATTAGAAAATACGGATTCTCGTGCGCCTCAAGAAATTCTTGATTTTTATGGAGGACTTAAGCACGCTGTAATCCACATGACTCGTCATGAATGGGAAGCTGTTAGAGCTTGGGATGGGTTCGATGAGACTGCGTATCTAGATGCATTGGCAGAATTCAAAGCAACATTTTCTGAAGAGAGAGAAAAGCGAAAGCAAGCGAGGCTTCAAAAAGCACAACAAAGCGAATGTGGGTGTTGGGTTGAGCCAGATGAGACGTATACTACTCTTGTTCCACCTCCAGGACTTGGCGGTTTAGGGCCGAATGAGCAGCAATGGGCAAGCCAAGGTGGCGCAGGATGGGACGTTGACTGCTCTTCACCACCTATTCAACTTCCAGGATGGACTTTTGAGTTATATGGAAGCGTATACAGTGAGTTCTATGTAAACTCAAAGGGTATGATTTCTTTTGGAAGCGACGTGATTGACTGGACACCAACAAGCTTCCCAGAAGCAGAGTATAATCAGATTGCGGGTTACTGGCAAGACACCGACAACAGATCTGTTGGTGAAATCATGTACAAGGTTACTCAAGATGCAGTCTACGTGAACTTTGTAGAAGTAGGCTATTATAACAATCACGAGGACTTGACCAACAACTTCCAAATCATAATTACCCCAAATGACGGAATTATTGGCGACGGAAACAACGCGCAGGTTTGTTACTTAGATATGAACTGGGCTCACGGAGATGTTGGTGGTGGTGGTGGATGCTGCGGTCCAGACCCTGGCGTAACAGGAGCTGACCAAGCTTCAACTGGACCTACTGGACCTCACGTACAGTTTGGAAGATTTAATCTTTTAGACGACACCTACAACGGACCATATGGAACTGGTCCAGAAGGCGATGACGGAATTAACTGGCTGGATTACAAGTACTTTGATTTAAACACGGCTCTTTCGAGCACGAATCTTCCTCCAGTACCAACCGAGAACCTTGGTTGTGACACAATTACGATTTGTCTTTCACAAACCCTACCCGTTGACTTAAACTTCTTAGGTCCTGAACCAGGTCAATCCGTTACGCTTGATGTAACACAAAACCTAACAGGGTCTAATACGATTACAGGATTCACGCAGAACAATGGAACCAACGCAGGAATCACAGGAACGTTTGTAGCAAACTCTCCTGGACTAAATAGTATTGAAATTTCTGCGGCTGATGATGGCTCACCATCGTCAATGACGTCGGTTACGATGTATATCAACGTTCTTGACGTTCTTCCACCTGAACTAACAATAGAAGGAAATCTTGCAATTTGTGCAGGTGCTGAAACAACGATTACAGCTAATGGTGATTTCGACTTTTTTAGTTGGAATTTAAGTAGTCAGTTTACAAACGGGAATGTTGCAACGATTCCATTTGGAGGAACTTTTGTAGTAACTGGAATTCTTGACATTGGCTGTGAGGTTCAAGAAACGTTCTTCATCGATCAGAGCCCTTACTATCTGCCAGATGTAGAATACGATCCAAACCCACCAAATATTTGTACTAACGATTCAGCATTTGTTCAGGTTATCCCTGACGTTGATGAAAACTTCATCGGGTATGTTTGGGAGGAAGATTGGCAAGGTCTAGGCGGAGAAGTTTACGACCTGACTTCAGATGAAAGTGGCGCTTGGCTTGCTGCCGGCATGTACCGTGTACTTGTAGAAGATGACGCAGGATGTTTTGGTCAGCGTGTATTCCAAGTGACCAGCATAGGCGCTGACATTCCAGATGTGACTATCCCGCCAATGTGTGAAGGATTAGACACTCTTATATTTGAAGGAGGTTACGAAAGCACTAACGAAGGAGACTTTAACATTTACCTTATCACATCAAATTCAAATGGATGGGAGGGTAGTTTTGCAAACATCATCGTAAATGGAGAAGTGATTTCCACCATAACTCTAATCAATAGCACTTTTGATACATTTTCAGTGCCAATCGCATTTGGTGATATTATCGAAGTTGAGTACGTAAGCGCTAATCCGAACAATGATTCGTTCAATCAAATCCAAGTCTACAACTGCTCAAACAACCAAAACAACACAACTATTTCAGACCTTATTTCTGGTATAGTTTATTCTTCTGAAGCAATGTGTACAGTTGTCGAAGCAAATGGTTATTGGGAAGAAAATTCTGGCCCAGGTACATCTTGGTTTGAACATACTGATAGGTACAACACTCTTTGGGCTCCAACAGAGTATGGTTTATATGAACTCTGTTTTTACGAGCAGAACTGTAATATACCATATTGCTATGAAGTTGAAGTAACTTTACCTCCGACTATTGAGCTTAATGAAACAGATGTGTTACTGTGCGATGGAGATGCAATAGAACTTTTTGCGGATACAACAGACGCTGGTGGAACGGCAACGATAAACTGGCCTTACCCCGGTACGGATAACGTACTGGAAAATGAATACAGCTACACTCAATATACTTCTACAACTTTTGAAGTTGAAATTGAAAACGGATGTGGTTCTGACGAGGCAACAGTTGATGTGACAGCATATTTTCCTCCGCTAATCGACAGCATGTTCTTATGTGATGAGGGTGATGAAATAGAAATCGACCCAATACCTGCAGACCAAAACGACGAAACTTCAACTTATGAGTGGACATTTAATGGAGATCCCCTTGTTGACGGCGTTCAGGAAATCACGGTTTCTGAAACAGGCTCTTACTGTGTAATTGTAACAAACGCATGCTACACTGCTGGTGAGATTAACTGTGGTTTTGTTGACATCGTAAGCCAAATCGAAGACGTTATTGACCAGGAATCAGGCGGAGCAATTGCTGATTGTGATGGCGGCGGAATCGAGGTTGACGGGACAACCACAATTTCTGTAACTCTTCCAAACGAAGACTACATTGCGACTTGGCCTGACGGATCACAAGGGACAGAATGGACTATACCAGAAGACTTGCAAGCGACAGATACCGAAGGGAATCCTCTCTGGGACGCAGATGGCAATCCCATTTGGCAGTATAATGGTGGCCAAATCTGCGTAGAGGTAGAAGATCCATACGGGTGTGGAGTAACAGAACATTGTGCACTTCTTTTTATTGGAGCAGCTCCATCGGTTGACCCAACTATTGACGGGATTCAAGTTGAATTCGTTGACGACCCTTTAACGATGTGTCCCGAGATTCCATACGATTTTGATTTAAACGAAATTCAGCCAGGGCCACCATACAATGACTTCGCATGGTGGACTGAATGTAATGGTGAAAACCACTACTTTGGTGTTGGCGGTGAAGGCGGCGGGGCTGTAACGCTAGCTAGCTGGCAGTTTCCAGAAGATTGTTGGGGTAATATTATTACTATCAATGGTCTTGTAGAGACACCTTGTGGTAACGCAAGCATGGAACACAACATTATTATTGAGCAATGTGAGGTTAATCCGCCAAATGTATTCACCCCTAGAAACGGCGACGCGACGAATATTGCCTTTATAATTCCTGGTCTTGAGAACTACGATGGGGTTCTTTTACGAGTGTTTGATAGATGGGGTAATAAAGTTTATGAGGACTTAAACTATAGCAACGATTACCCATGGTACGGAGAAAATGAAAGTGGATCACCACTTTCTGAGGGGACTTACTATTTCACTCTTTACCTAACTCAAAATGGTTTTGAGTACAGCGGTCCTGTAAGCATCTTCCGTTAATCTTCCACCTATAAAGAATTGACCAAAACTCGTTCCCAATACGTATGTTCGGATTGCGGAGCGACTACATCCCAATGGGTCGGAAAATGTCCCGGTTGTAAAGAGTGGAATACCCTTAAGAAAGAGGTAGTTGCTAAGCCCACAAAAAGGAACCACAGGCATCAAAGCATTCCGCTTTCAACTTTTGTAAAACCCCTAGCAGATATCGAGTTAAACTCTCTATCGAGACTCCAAACTGCAGAACAGGAACTAGATAGAGTTCTGGGCGGTGGAGTTGTTCCAGGATCGTTAATTCTCTTAGGAGGTGAGCCAGGAATTGGCAAGTCTACTCTGATGTTGCAGGCCGCGTTTCAGCTGAGTACTTCAGGACATAAAGTTCTTTATGTGAGCGGAGAGGAGAGCCCCGAGCAGGTTAGAATGAGAGCTAGCAGGATTGGAGAAGTGCCAAAGCATTTAATGATCTTGCCAGAAACCAGGATCCCTATCATTCTTAAAGCTCTTGAGGATGAAGAATATTCTCTTTTGGTTGTTGATTCAGTCCAAACCCTCGATACTCCAGAAATCGATGGTTTACCGGGTTCAGTTTCTCAGATTAGAGAATCAGTTGCTTCAATTACATTTCACGCTAAATCAAGAAACCTACCTGTTTTTCTAGTAGGTCACATTACTAAAGAGGGATCTATTGCTGGTCCTAAGATTCTTGAGCATATGGTAGACGTTGTTCTTCAATTTGAGGGAGATAGCAGCCATGCTTATAGAATGCTTAGAGCCGTAAAAAACCGCTTTGGTACAACTCAAGAAATAGGAATCTATGAGATGCTAAGTGAGGGCTTAAAATGTGTTGAAAACCCTAGTGACGTTTTGCTTTCTTCAGCAGATGAGCCGACGAGTGGTTCTGCAATATCTGTCGCTTTAGAAGGCGTTAGACCATTACTTCTAGAAGTCCAAGCTTTAGTTAGCACTGCAGTATACGGAACTCCTCAAAGGTCTGGAACAGCTTTTGACCTAAGGCGACTCAACATGCTTCTTGCAGTATTAGAAAAGAGGTGTGGATTTAAGCTTGCTTCATTTGACGTATTCTTAAATATGGCAGGAGGTATGAAAATAGTGGATCCAGCAAATGACCTAGCGGTAGTTGCTGCCATTCTCTCATCGAGTTTAGACCTTCCTCTTGATAGAGACACCTGTTTTGCCGGTGAAGTGGGTCTTAGCGGTGAAATAAGACCTGTTCCTAGAATTGAATCTAGGATGGTTGAAGCTGCCAGGTTAGGAATGAAGAGAATGCTATTAAGCGCTTATAGCAAGGTGCCTAAAGTTCCTAAAGGACTTGAAGTAATTCAGGTAAAAAGAGTGAGCCAAGTTCACTCACTAATTTTCTAAGAGGCTAATTAGCTCCTTCTATTACAACAACTATTTCTCCTTTAGGGGCATTAGTTTTAAAGTGATCTGCGACGTCGTCCACAGTTCCGCGGATAATTTCTTCATGAAGCTTCGAAATTTCTCGACACACAACCACCTTCCTTGAACCGCACTCATAATTAATCAATTCGTTTAAGAGCTTGATTATTCTATGAGGACTTTCGTAAAGAACAGTAGTTTTCTCTTCTTCCGTTATTGATATAAGTCGCTTTTGTCGGCCTTTTTTATGTGGTAAAAACCCCTCAAAGATAAACCTGTCACATGGCAATCCGCTTACAACTAGTGCAGGCACAAATGCAGTGGCACCAGGCAGACAACTCACTGTAACTCCAGCTTTAACACAGGCCCTAACAAGCAAGAATCCCGGATCAGATATACCAGGCGTTCCGGCATCGGAACAAAGGGCATAATGTAACCCTGAAACAAGCGCGTCCACAATAGAATTTACAGCTTTATGCTCATTATGCAAATGGAAAGATTTCATGGGTGTGTCAAGACCCAAGTGTCTGAGTAAGTTTCCAGTAGTCCTTGTGTCTTCAGCGAAAATTAGATCACAACTACTAAGCACCTCTTTTGCTCTTTCAGTAATGTCTCCAAGGTTTCCAATGGGAGTAGGAACTATATCTAATCTACCGAGTTCCATTAAAAAATTCTAGGGATTCTCTCTTCGAAAGTTGATTGAGCAAGCTCAACATCTTCTCTTCTTCCCAAGGGCTTAATAGCACCTCTAAATACACCTAATGCTTCATCCGGGGTGTTGCACTTGTCGATAGCATCGAGTATGTCGTTAAAACTAGAGTCGTCGTTGGAAAACAGGATAGAAGTAAAGTTAGCTCTCTCTAATATCGTAAGACCTTCGCCTACAGAAGAAAGAGGTTTGCATTGGTGCTTTTCAGCAAGGCTCACCCTTACGTCTTCAATAGCGTCCATGAGGTCGATTTGGTTTTCAGGGATAGTTTCATCCAATTCAATCTCTTCCACTCCTCCCTCCTCTATCTTTTCCATTGACTCTTCTTCATTAGAAGTCTCAACGGACACCTCCATAGCTATAGGGTGGTCGCCATTATGCTCCTCAAAAGCCTTAAAGCGAAGTACGGCTAATCTTTCGTGCACCTGTCTAGCAAGTACGAGCATATCATGAATCTCTTCCTTTGTTGCTTTTCCAAAATCTATACCTACCACGCCTTTGTCTAATCGCTTGACAAGGTCTGAAAGAGGGATATGTTTATCGCTATCCATTGATTCAATAAAGATAGTGTTTAGTATTAAAAATCGTCGTCTTCTGGATTGTCTAAGATGTCATAATCATTAGTATTTTTTCTCCATGATCTTCTCTTCTCTTTAGGAGCGTCTTCCTCCTTTTCTCCTTCTTCCTCTAATTCTACTTTCTTCTCTTCGTCATCTTTTTCACCTCCGCTGATTGCGTTTTTAATTCGGTTGAATTCAGCTTTTCTTGCTTTGCGCCTGTGAGCTTTTGCAGCCTCTCTATCATAGCTGTATTCAGGCTCATCTAATGTGCCGTCCATTCCTAAGAAGAACATTGTTCCTAGGCCGTCGTCTTGGATGTTATCAAACTCTCCTTGTTTGTCATCCTTGAGGTCCCTAAGGGCAAAACCAAGTGTGTAGTCTATACTTCCAGCGAAGGATTGGTCTCCTTCTAGACTTACATCCATAGCGGAAGTATGAATAGCGACAATAGGAACGCTTACAATTGAATTTGCAACAGAAATAGGTGTTTCAACATATTCAAAATCAATGTCAGCTAATCTATTTCTTAGATCTTCAGGGTTAACAAGTGGCGCAATTAGTCGGTTTTCTTTTAAATAATCAGCGATTTCATCGAAGACCTCCATTTTCTTAAGTCTTCCGTTTGAAACGCTCAAGTTCAAGTTAGCATCAAGAGCATTTGAAACCCAATTCCCTTCTGCATCCCAAACCATATTTATTGTTCCTGCAACCTCTCCTCGGCCCTCCATATGCTCTGCTCTCAATATCTCCTGCCCAAAGTTTTCATAAACCCTAAACATTTCAGCAAACAAGAAGCCTTCAGCAGAGCCGGTAAGTCCTAAAGTCCAACCCTGGCCACCAGGCCTTAGCATTCCAGAAACCGCACCCTCTCCTTCGAATGCTTTTGAAGAAGCTAAAGAGATTCTGAGCTTGTTTGAAGAAATTGAACCTTTTGCTTTTGAGTCGTTGCATTCTAGACCTTCCCACAGTAGAATTTTTGATGCGAAATTGTATTTCAAATCTGAACCGTGAGGTAGAAGAAGCATGTCGACATTAGAGTCGTCGTCAGGCATGTTTTCCCACCAATCCATAATGGGATCTACTACAGTACTTTCTGCATCAACGTCTATTGACCCCATGATTGCGCCTCCATTTAATGCGCTATCAAATGACCTGATTCTGCATTTTATCCCTCCTACATTCCCTGCCCAATTAAACTGAACGTTCTCCATGTTGAGGATGTCATTTTTAAGTTTTCCAAACAAATTAGAAATAGTATACGGTCTTGAATTCAACATGCCTTTCATACTAATTGCTTCAATTTGAAGAGAGGAACTTTTAATGTTCCCATTTGGCATCCATCTAATGACAGTTTTCAGAGTCAGTTCTCCCTCGTTTGGAAGTAAATTCTGAGTTTCGCCTGTAAGATTTGGAATCCAAGAGTGATAAGAGGAGCTTAAGTCAAGTGTAGAGCTTAGATCTATATTCAATGGGCTTTCACTATATGACGGAGTTTCACCATTAAGCGCCACACTTAATCCATTTGATTTTACAACAACATCCTTAAGGCTAAACCCTATTTGATCGCTTTTGAAATTTAAGTCAACTCCTACCTCTCCAGAGATCAGCCCTTTATTATTCATTGATAACCCAGTTAAGGATGGCGCAACTGCAAAATCAGCTTGAGGAAGAGCGAAGTCTATTCTTGCAGAACTACTATTGGCGTTAAAGAAGATGTTTATTCGACCACCATAAGACCATCCCTCAAAATTTGAACGGTCTACAAAGACAGATTCAAGCTTGCTTTTTGACACGTCAAAAAAATTACCCTTAGCTCTGGTTTGGCCTTCACTATGGGATGATATTTCGCAATCAAAACTTAAGTCGTTGAGCACTCCGCTCTCAATTATAGCTGTAAAACAACCAAGTGTGTCTAAGTTGTATTCGGCAGTAAACTCTCCGTATAATGGTTGGAATATTTCGTTTACAGACCCGTAAGTAAGGTCAGCAAAAGAAACTGATGCGATGTTTTTGGTAACATGTGCTGACTTGACAAACCCTCTTGAAGTTTCTTTACCTTGTTCAGTATAAGTTATATCTATAGACTCAAGTTCTATGGTGTTTAACTCAAGGTTAACGTCATCGTTAGAGGATTCAGCAATTTCATAATTCCATGTGTTATTAGTATACTTCTCCAAGCTAATTTCTCCGTTTTCAATATAAAGACGACTAATGACAGGGTCTCCCCATAGAACTTCCCACACAGAAAAAGCAACAACCAAAGTCTCTACCTCTAAAAGTGGCTTTTTATTTGAGTCGCTTATTTGAACACTGTCAATTTTAACGCTAACATTAGGGAATGTTGAGATGAAACGAACACTTAACTCACCAGCCGTCATTTCTGTGCTGAGATTTTTATTTATTGAGTTTAACGCAATGGTTTTCCAAACGTCTTCCTTTAAAAGTACAAATACAGTTAGGCCCCCAATTGATAAGATTAGAAGCCCCAGAATAATTACGATTATTCGCTTTATTGTCATTTTACAAAATCACCCATGTGGGAGATTCCTCCTTTATTAATTAGCAACCTAAATGTTGTGTTGTTTTCTACTGCGAGCTTGATTTCTTCAACCTCTATGCCACTATCATTCGACTTTAACTCTTTAACTCCATCCTCACCAAGGACTTCTTTCCAAATTGCTACTTTCTCCTCGTCTTCTCCGTCAAAATTGTAAATGCTAAGCACTCCGTTTTTAGCTTTAGCTAGATAAACATTAAATCTTTCGTTATGGTCAGTCTTAGTGTTTAGAATTAGGTAGCCATTAAATTTTCTCAGCACGTTTTCTTCGTTTAAGAAAATTCGTTCGTCTTCTAAATCGATATATTTGGAAGAGATAGTAATCTTTTCTTCAAGCATTTCATTTTTCCCGTTATGAGACCAGGTCCCCTGGTAGCATGTGGGGAAGTAAAGTTTATTCTTTCTGTTTAATGGCATAGGCTCAGGAAATGTTACCTGAACACATCCGGTAAACAGCATTATAGCTGAAATAACTAGAGTTGTAAATGAGATTTTATTCATTGGAAATGAGTTAAGTAAAGATGGCAACAAGGCCCATTATCCCACAATAAACGGAAAACCACATTAAGTTCGTATTTTTTACGAGCTTAATCATTAGTTTACAGGCGAGTAGGCCGGATAAAAAGGCAGACACCACACCCAAAACATAACCAAAGATTGGACCAGAGTTTACAACACCCACTTCCAGTAAATTTTTTGTCTCTAATAAAGTCGCTCCCATAATAACAGGCAAAGCCATCAAGAAGCTGAATTTAGTCGCTTCAGCTCTAGAAATTCCTATGAGTAATGCTGTACCTATGGTACTTCCAGATCTACTTATGCCAGGTAAAATGGCAAAGGCTTGTGATATGCCAATAAGTATAGAATTTGAAACACCCAGCTTTTTTTCTAGATTAGAATTTAACTTTTGAGAAGCGAGTAAAATAAGTGCTGTTGCTATGAGCATGTATCCAACAAACTGTGGATAGTCTAAAGCTTCTATCGAGTCTTTTAACGTGAAACCCACTAAGGCAGCAGGCATGGCGCTAAGAACTAAAAACAGAATGTAATTTCTCGATTTATCACCATCTTCTGTTTTTCGGAAAAACTCCAGAGTCAGATGGGAAATGTCTTTTCTGAATACTATTATGGTGCTAAGTGCTGTTGCAAAATGAACTAAAACCTTGAAGGTTATGTCGTCACTCTTAATTCCCAGAAGTTCAGAAAAGAGTGTGAGGTGTCCAGAGCTTGAAACTGGAAGAAACTCTGTTAGCCCCTGAACAACACCTAAAATCAGATACGATAGTGTTTCTTCTATCACGACTTTTTAAGGATTGCGTATAAAATCGTTCCATATCCTGCTAATACGGTAATAGGAGCTAGAGTGATTCTTCTAGCACTAAAGAGTTGGTCAGCGTGAAATTCGTTTGGATTATTAGAACCACCACCACTCATTAATACATATCCAACAACTAGTAAAACGATTCCGATGCAAAGCCAGATGTAGTTTTCTTTAGAAAAGGCGAAGTTTGAATTGCTCATAATGCGAAATTAAATTAATGTAGTCTGCTTAAATCAAGCTTTAGGTATCTGTTTACAGCTAATGCTGTTGAAACAACTCCTAAAAGACCACCTATTATAGTTAATCCTGCTCCCATAAGTGCTATAAACTCTAGAGTTAAGGAAATTGATGCTTCCGGAGAGTATGACTTTAATAGCGCAAGACCTCCCATTATTATTGCATGGGCAAGAAATCCAGAAGAGATTCCTAGTAAAAGACCCTGTTTAATAAATGGCCTTCTGATAAAACGGGGTTTTGCTCCAACAAGTTGCATGTTTCGGATCAAGAATCGACGCCCAAACACCGTCAGCCTTACAGTATTGTTTATAAGAGCGAGAGCTATAAAGAAGCAAATAGCTGATAGAGCAAGTAGTGGGTAAAAAAGCTTGCGAATCGTGTTTTCGATTTTAGAGAGTAGATTGTTTTGCCAAACCACTTCGCTCACTCCCGCAACATCGTCTAGGCGTTTTGCTAGAAGATGTAGCATTTCAGAAGTTCCGTAATTGCTTTTGACCTTTACGTCCATTGCTGGAGGAAGCGGAACATAACCTAGGAAATCAATGAAGTCTTCGCCAAGCGTTTCTTCTAGATTCTCAGCTTCAGTTTTAGGGTCTAAATATCGAGCTTCTTCAACTGCTTCATCTGTATCTACAGTAGTGCGAGCAGATTTTAATACTGTTGGGTCTAAATCTCTTTGGAAATAAACTTGGATTCTCACTTCTTGTCTGAGTTGTTTTTCCCACCTTGACCCAAGCATTGCAATAATGGACAAAATTCCTATAAACACCAGAGTTAGTGTCATTCCGACGATTGTTGTAAGTGTCGTTGTAGCTTTTGAAGCAGGCATTTTCTCCATAGTTCAAAGATGCAATTTCATTTCTTTATATCTTACCTTCAGTTCAAAAGAAAAAATAACACCGTGTTATTTATAATCGTTATGAATAAACGGGTGGAACATCCCCTTTTTTAGGTATTTTTGTAAAATGATTACAGTTAGTGAATCTGCCGCGGCACAAGTAGTAAAACTTATGAGTGATGAGGATATGCCCGAAAACAGCTTTGTAAGAGTTGGAGTTAAGGGTGGTGGTTGTAGTGGTCTTATGTATGAGATGGACTTCGATACAGAAATTAAGGATGGAGACCAAACCTTTGAGGATAAGGGTATTAAGATCGTTGTTGAGAAAAAGAGTTATCTGTATTTAATAGGAACAGAGCTCAGGTATAGCGGGGGATTAAATGGAAAGGGCTTTGAATTTTTCAACCCAAATGCAAATCGAACTTGTGGATGCGGAGAGAGCTTCTCTCTTTGATGTTTAGCTGGAGATGGGACAAACGGAAGAAGATAAATTACTTAGCGAAGTAACCGGGAAGAGTTACGAGTTTGGTTTTACGACAGACATTGAGTCAGACACAATTGCTCCTGGCTTAAATGAAGATGTAATTCGTGAAATTAGTGCTAAGAAAAACGAACCGGAATGGCTTCTTGAATGGAGGTTAAATGCGTTTAAGGTTTGGTCTGAAATGGAAGAACCAGATTGGGCGCATTTAGATTACCCTAAGCCAGACCTTCAAGCAATAAGTTACTATTCAGCGCCAAAGAAGAAAAAGGAAATTAAGTCACTAGATGAGGTGAATCCAGAGCTTAGAAAGACAATGGAAAAGCTGGGGATTAGCCTTGAAGAGCAGAAGCGATTAAGCGGTGTGGCTGTTGATTTCGTGATGGACAGTGTAAGTGTTGCTACTTCTTTTAAAGACAAGCTAGCTGAATTAGGAGTGATCTTCTGTTCCTTAAGTGAAGCGGTTCAAGAGCACCCTGAATTAGTTAAGAAGTACATTGGAACTGTAGTTCCTCAGAGAGACAACTACTACGCAGCACTTAACTCTGCTGTTTTTACGGATGGTTCATTCTGCTATATTCCTAAGGGTGTTAGATGCCCGATGGAATTAAGTACTTACTTCAGAATTAACGAGGCTGGAACTGGACAATTTGAAAGAACGTTACTTGTAGCTGACGAGGGTAGCTACGTGAGTTACTTAGAGGGTTGTACCGCACCACAAAGAGACGAGAACCAACTTCACGCCGCTGTAGTTGAAATAATCAGCTTAGACGACGCTGAGGTTAAGTACAGCACTGTACAGAACTGGTACCCAGGAGACGAAGAGGGAAAGGGAGGAGTTTATAATTTTGTGACGAAGCGTGGGATTTGCCACAAGCGTTCAAAAATTAGTTGGACTCAGGTGGAAACAGGATCTGCAGTAACATGGAAATACCCGAGCTGCATACTTAAAGGTGACGATAGTATTGGAGAATTCTTCAGTGTTGCTGTTACGAATAACAAGCAACAAGCTGATACTGGAACTAAGATGATTCACTTGGGCAAGCGTTCAAGGTCAACAATTATTTCAAAGGGTATCTCAGCTGGAGATTCTCAAAACAGCTATAGGGGGTTAGTGAAAATTCACCCTGCAGCAACTAACGCAAGAAATTTCTCAGTTTGTGATTCACTGCTAATGTCTAGCACTTGTGGAGCACATACTTTCCCATACATAGAGGCTAGCAACCCTTCTGCTAAAATCGAGCACGAGGCAACTACTTCTAAAATTGGAGAAGACCAAATCTTCTACTGCCAACAAAGAGGCATGGATGAAGAGGAGGCAATAGGACTTATCGTAAAGGGCTATGCGAAAGAAGTACTAAACAAGCTCCCAATGGAGTTTGCAGTTGAAGCCCAAAAACTTTTGACAATTTCATTAGAAGGTAGCGTAGGATAATGCTAAAGATTAAGAATTTACACGCGCAGGTAGGTGATAATCAAATCCTTAAAGGATTAAACCTAGAAGTTGGGCCTGGAGAGGTGCACGCAATTATGGGTCCTAACGGATCTGGAAAATCTACTCTTGCTTCAGTTCTTTCTGGACGTGAAGCTTACGAGGTAACAGGTGGATCTGTTGATTTCAATGGAGTTGATTTACTAGATATGGATGCTAGCGATAGAGCGAGAGAAGGGTTATTCCTTGCTTTCCAATATCCAGTTGAAATCCCTGGAGTGAGCAACATGAACTTCATGAAGGCTGCCATCAATGGTAAGCGTGCTCACCAAGGACTAGACCCTATCAAGGGAACGGACTTCCTTCAAAAGGTAAAGGAATGTGCATCTCTTGTAGAACTTGACGGAAGGTTAAGAGATAGATCTGTAAACGAAGGGTTCTCGGGTGGTGAAAAGAAGAGAAACGAGATATTCCAAATGGCAATGCTTGAGCCTAAGCTTGCCGTACTAGACGAAACGGATTCTGGTCTTGATATCGACGCCCTAAGAGTAGTTTCTCAAGGGGTAAATGCTATGAGAAGCGAGAACAGAAGTTTTATAGTTATTACTCACTACCAAAGACTTTTAGACCACATCGTTCCCGATTTCGTTCACGTACTTTCTGGCGGTAAAATTGTAAAGAGTGGGGGCAAAAAACTTGCTTTAGAACTTGAAGAAAAAGGATATGACTGGATCTAAGGAAAGCTTTATTTCCAACTTTTCAGCTTCTGAATATTCAAAGGGGCTAAGGTCCCAAGGCGTTCAGTACTTGGAGGATCTTCCTGTACCTAACAGAAAGTCAGAAAGGTGGAAGTATTCGCCCATCGCTAAGCTTGTTAACTCATCGCTTAGAACTTGTTCGGGTGATGGTGTTGTTTGGCCTGAGGAGATTCTTCCTGACCCAGTTCCATTTATAGATTCTTACAGAATCGTATTTAGGAACGGAACTTACGTGGCTTCATTAAGCGACCTTCCTGTTGATGATGAATTCGTGTGTGCGCCAGTTAGCAGTTTTGACTCAACGGAATTTTCAAACGAGTACCATAAAAAAGAATGGGTGGGCGCAATGAATGCCGCTTACCATCAAGATGGACTTGTACTTAAGGTAAAGAAGAATGCTGTTATTGATAGACCCATCGTAGTTCATCATCTAGTTGATGGAGACAATATTGCATCTTTTCCAAGGCATTACATCGAGCTTGCAGAAGGAGCTCAGGCAGAAGTGATTGTTTGGTCTAGTGCAACGTCACAATCTTCAGGGATGTGCAACGGTTTATTAGAAGCTCACGTAGCTACAAATGCTTACTTAAAAATCGATAAGGTCTGCAACGAATTAGGCGAAGTGTATAAGTTTTCCTATGAAAACATTTGCCAAGCGAGAGACAGCAAAGTAAAAATCAACACGTTTACTATAAGGGGGCATTGGGTGAGAAACGAATTAGAGATCGTAGTAAAAGGACCTGGCGCAGATTCGGTTTTTAACGGAGCATACATGCCTACAGGATCTGAGCACGTAGATAACCACACTATCATTGACCATGCTCATCCTCATGGCACTTCGTCTGAGCTGTACAGAGGTATCATGTACGACAAGTCTACAGGCGTATTCAATGGAAAGGTGTTTGTGAGGAAAGACGCTCAAAAGACAAATGCTTTTCAGCAGAATTCAAACATCGTAGCAGACAAGGGTGCAACGATTAACGCAAAACCAGAACTAGAAATTTACGCTGACGACGTGAAGTGTTCTCACGGATGTACAGTGGGACAGTTTGATAAAGAAGCTTTATTCTACCTTAAGTCAAGAGGAATTGGCACTAAGGAAGCAAAGGCTCTTTTAGTGAAAGCATATATCGGTGATGTTTTGGAAGCAGTCGATAGGGACGAGGTGAGAAACGAGATTATGAAATTGTATTCTAAGAAGCATGGCTGGAAATGAGTGAGAATTCGCCATATGACGTAAATGTTGTACGAAAGGAGTTTCCAATTCTTGAAAAGAAGATTAATGGATATACTTTAGTTTATCTAGACAGCGCTGCTTCAGCCCAAAAGCCCCGAGCGGTTATTGAGGCTCAAAGAGAATTTGAATCCCATTTTCACAGCAACATCCACAGAGGAGTTCACACTCTTGCGACCCAAGCGACTGAAGCTTATGAAGGCGCAAGAACCAAGGTTCAGATACATATTAACGCCTCAAGAAGGGAAGAAATAATTTTCACTTCAGGAACAACTGACGGCATAAACCTAGTTGCTGGCACTTGGGGTAGGGCAAACCTGAACAGCGGAGATATCTTAGTCCTAACAAGACTTGAACACCACAGTAACATTGTCCCTTGGCAGATTCTTGCAAGGGAGAAAGGGTTTAGCATAGAAGTAGTTGAGATAAATGAGGACGGCACACTTTCAGAGGAGAGTCTTTCTGAAAAACTAGCGCTGAAGCCTCAACTTGTTTGTGTCTCTCACTTATCAAACACCCTTGGCACGGTAAACGACGTAAAGAAAATCACGGAAGAAGCTCATGCTGTAGGAGCAGTAGTCCTTGTTGACGGCGCTCAAGCTGCTCCGCATAAAAAAATTGATGTACAGGAAATAGGATGTGATTTCTACGTTGCCTCTGGTCATAAAATGTATGGCCCTTCTGGGATTGGTTTTTTATACGGGAAGTATGACCATTTAGACCAAATGCCACCTTGGAGGGGAGGAGGCGAAATGATCGCCTCTGTTAGCTTCGAAGAGCCTACGACATTTAACGCACCTCCTTATAAGTTCGAAGCAGGCACACCTCACCTGAGCGGTGTTGTGGGTCTGGGAGCGGCATTTGATTGGCTTAACAGCGTGGGCTTAGATAAAGTCGAGGCGCACGAAAAGGCCCTGATTGAGTATGCTTCAGAAAAGTTATCGGAAATTGAGGGAATGAGATTAATAGGCACAGCGCAAAATAAGGCTAGCGTAGTTTCCTTCCTAGTTGAAGGGACTCACCCTTCAGACATTGGAACTTTGCTAGATGGTTTGGGGATAGCTGTTAGAACAGGACATCACTGTACTGAGCCCATTATGACTAAGTTCTGCATTCCTGGAACAGTAAGAGCTTCATTTGCTGCCTATTCAACTTTTGCAGAAGTAGACGCTCTAGTTTCTGGAGTAAATAGGGCGGCAAACATGCTCCGTTAGTAGAGCGCATTAAAACCTAAGATGAAAAACATTCTTATTGCTTTTGCTTGTTTTCTAAGCATTGCTCTTAGTGGCTGTGATGATAATCAAAGTTCGCAGATTGAGACTATCATAAATGTTTCAGCTTTAGAATTTCAAAAGGCCATTTCTTCAAACGGGATAATTCTCGACGTGAGGACGCCTAAGGAAGTAAATAGGGGGCATCTTGAAAATGCTACCATCATTAATTTCTACGATGAGGACTTTAAGGAAAAGGCAAATCTTCTTCCCAAGGATAAGGAGGTGTATGTTTATTGTTTAAGCGGGGGAAGGAGTTCTGAAGCCGCGAATATTTTAGCGGATTTTGGCCAAAAAAAGATCTTCAATCTTACAGGCGGAATTAACGCATGGCTCGGTGAAGGTTTACCCATAACTCAGCCAAAGCAGGAAGTAAATCACAACTTCAATTCGTTGGGAGCTGATGAGTTAGACACGATCATTAACTCATTCGATAAGGTCCTAATAGATTTCCATACAAAGTGGTGTGCTCCTTGTAAGAAAATGAGCCCCATTATTGACGAGTTACACAAGGAACTCAAGAGTCAGGTTAAAATCTTGAAGTTCGATTTAGACTTAAACAAGGAGCTTGCTAAGATTTATGAAATCAAAGCCATTCCCACATTTTTATTTTTTGAAAATGGAGAGTTGAAGTGGAGGGAAGTAGGTTTAGTGTCTAAAGCACAACTCAGGCAAGGCATGGGTATCTTTGCACCATGAGTACATCTTCACTAGTAGATATAAGGCAATCAGAAATCATCGAGGAATTTGAAATGTTCCCCGATTGGATGGAGAAGTACGAGCACATCATTGAAATTGGAAAGGAGCTAGATGCTATTGACGAGGAGTCTAAGGTGGATGAAAATCTCATCAAGGGTTGTCAGAGTAGGGTTTGGCTTGCTGCAGAATTAAATGAAGAAGGCAAAGTAATCTTCACGGCAGATTCTGACGCTATCATCACAAAGGGACTCGTTGCTTTGATGGTTAGAGTATTAAGCGACGCGACGCCTGTTGAGATAGCAGAATCAAACCTTCACTTTTTAGAAGTTATAGGATTGAATTCACATCTAAGCCCTACACGCTCAAACGGTCTTTT
>MDSV01179138.1_pt1 | contig 35279 bp, 37 predicted proteins | sample 810851 | NCBI WGS metagenome assembly MDSV01 (sample SAMN05326640, study PRJNA326480) | marine metagenome | isolation source: seawater | place: Atlantic Ocean: North East | collected 2012 | reverse complement strand
TGAGAATAATAAATTAGACCTGACACAAGCAGAAGCAGTAGCAGATTTGGTGGATGCCGAGACTGATTTGCAGCGTCAACAGGCTTTATTGCAGCTTGATGGCCAATTATCTAGTCTTTACGATCAGTGGCGGCAATCAGTCATTAAATTATTGGCCTTTGCAGAGGCGCATTTAGATTTCCCTGATGAGGAACATGTGCCTGAAACGCTGCCTGATAGTGTTCAGCAAGAAATAACGGCTTTGAAAACGAGTATATCAAATCATTTAGACGATAATCGCCGTGGCGAACGGTTAAGAGATGGTATTGCGGTGGTTATTATTGGGGCGCCGAATGCTGGTAAATCAAGTTTTTTAAATGCGGTGAGTAAACGTGATGTGGCAATTGTTTCGGATATAGCTGGCACAACCCGTGATGTGTTGGAAGTACCACTTGATTTGGGCGGCTATCCAGTGCGCTTAATTGACACAGCAGGGTTGCGGCCAGAAGCGTTAGATGGGTCAGATCAATCAAAAATTGAAGAAGAGGGCATAAAGCGTGCCTATCAACAGGCTAGAAATGCCGATCTTAAAATCCTAATGTTTGATGGCAGTGCTGATGGGTTAGACAAAAACACATTGGCGCTTAAAGATGATAAAACCCTTATTGTTGTTAATAAGATGGATAAGGCTAAAATAGCCTTAGAAAAGGATATGTATGGCCTATCTCTTAAAACGAATGAAGGGTTAGGCGCTGTTCTAAGCGCATTGACAAGTAAAATTGCTGATAATTATGCATTTCAAGCAGGGCAGCCGAGTTTAACCCGTGAGCGTCATAGAACCGCCTTAATAGACTGTATTACTAGTCTGGAAGCGGCTGAGCGGGAGGAAGTTTGGGAATTGGCGGCTGAGAATTTAAGGTTAGCCGCCTATGCTTTGGGTCGTATTACCGGAAAAATTGACGTGGAGCAGCTTCTTGATGTAATCTTCGGCGAATTTTGTATTGGAAAGTGACGGTCTCGTTAGTGAATGTAATGAGCTTTACAAAACCGTCATCCCGGACTTGATCCGGGATCTAGTGAAAAACATTTTAGATCCCCGTTTGCACGGGGAAAGCAGGATAGAAGAACGAAAGAATGACTGAATTTGATGTAATTGTTGTTGGGGGTGGCCATGCTGGCTGTGAAGCGGCAGCGGCTTCTGCACGTATGGGTGTTAGAACAGCCTTGGTTACGCATAAGCGGGAGACAATTGGGGTTATGAGCTGTAATCCTGCTATTGGCGGTCTTGGTAAGGGTCATTTAGTGCGAGAAATTGATGCGCTGGACGGGATTATGGGGCGTATTATTGATAAGGCGGGTATTCAATATCGTATGCTAAATGCCTCAAAAGGTCCAGCCGTGCGGGGTCCACGGGCACAAGCGGATCGTAAATTATATCGTGAAGCGATGCAAGAATTACTGTTTAATTATCCGAATTTAGAAATCGTCGAAGGTGGTGTTGATGATTTAATCGTTGAGGATGAGACGACTATTCAGGGTGTTATTTTGGCTGATGGTACAGCCCTAAGATCAAAAGCGGTTGTTTTAACGACAGGCACTTTTTTACGTGGCCTTATTCATCGTGGACAGGAAAAAACACCTGCTGGCCGTGTTGGTGAAAAACCTGCTGTGAAACTGGCAGAGCGATTAGAGGCATTAAAACTACCAATGGGGCGGCTAAAAACCGGTACACCTGCTCGTTTAGATGGCAAAACTATTGATTGGTCAAAATGCCAAGAGCAACAAGGCGATGCGCAACCAATCCCGTTTTCATTTATGAATGAAACAATCACTGTGCCGCAGATTTCTTGCCACATCACACATACAACACCAGAAACACATAAAATCATTCAAGATAATATTCATTTATCAGCTATGTATTCAGGACAAATTGAAGGTACTGGGCCTCGTTACTGCCCGTCTATTGAAGATAAGATTGTGCGCTTTGCTGATAAAGACCGTCATCAGATTTTCTTAGAACCAGAAGGGTTAGATGATGACACAGTCTATCCGAATGGGATTTCGACATCGCTGCCAACAGATGTTCAGGACAAAATGATCGCCTCGATTGTTGGTTTAGAAAATGCAACTATTTTGGAATATGCTTATGCGATTGAGTATGATTATATTGACCCCCGTTCACTGAAATCAACATTAGAGCTGGCACCATTGAATAACCTTTATCTCGCTGGGCAGATTAATGGCACAACAGGGTATGAGGAGGCAGCAGCCCAAGGTTTAATGGCAGGGTTTAATGCAGCCCTTCGTTCAAAAGGCACAGATGAAACTTTTGTTTTGGATCGGGCGGATGCTTATATTGGGGTGTTGGTGGATGATCTTATCACGCATGGTGCGCCTGAACCGTATCGTATGTTTACCAGTCGTGCTGAATATCGTTTATTATTAAGAGCAGATAATGCAGATCAACGTTTAACAGATAAAGGTATAGCGCTGGGCTGTGTTGGTGATGAACGTCAGGCGGCATGGACAGTAAAGAAAGAAAAATTAACGACTGGTCGAGATTTAATGGACGGCCTTGTCGCCAGCCCGAATGAGCTGCAGAAACAAGGGTTAAATGTTAATTTGGACGGTGTGAAGCGCTCAGCTTTTGATTTGTTGCGCTACCCTACTATCGGTTTTGATGATTTATGTGCTGTTTGGCCCGAACTAAATGTCATTGCATCAGATGTTAGGGAGCAATTGGAAATAGATGCGCTATATGCTGGATATCTTGATCGTCAGCAGGCTGATATTTCGGCTTATCGGAAGGATGAATCTCTTGCACTGCCACATGATATTGACTATCGTTCTATAGGCTCTCTTTCGACTGAAATTTGTCAAAAATTAGAGAAAGTAAGGCCTGAAACTTTGGGGGCGGCGAGCCGTATTCCAGGGGTTACACCGGCGGCAATTGTCGCTTTGTTAAAATATACGAAGAGATTAAACAGCCAATATGCAGCCTGAAGCGATTACAACGAAAAGCGGACTGAATGTTTCACGTGAAACATTAGAGAAGTTACAGAGATATCACAGACTTTTATTAAAGTGGCAAGAATCGATCAATTTGATTTCTAAAACGACTATCGAGGATGCTTGGTCTCGCCATTTCTTGGATTCTGTGCAGTTAATGAAATATATTCCTGAGGGTGTTGAAACGGTCGCTGATCTAGGGACTGGTGCAGGGTTCCCTGGTCTTGTTTTGGCGATGCTGCGCCCAGATCTAAAGGTTTTCTTGATTGAATCAGATGGTAAGAAATGTGAATTTTTGAAGACTGTTTCACGTGAAACAGACACGAAAGTGACGATCCTTCAGGAACGTATCGAAAAGACTTATAAAAAGTTGCGCGTTGATTTAGTGATAGGCCGTGCCTTAGCTAATTTGCCGAAATTGATGGGGCATATGGAAGGATATAAAGCACCAAAGGGGCTGTTTCATAAAGGCCAAGCTTATGAAGAAGAGATCACTATGGCAAAACGTTCATATAATTTTGAGCATGAGGCCTATCCAAGTGCTATTGCCGAGAACAGTGTTCTGCTTTATGTGACAACAGATGGTGTACGTGCCTAAGGCTAGCCCCACTTGTGGATAGAGTTTCTTTTTCTACTCTTTTTTCGTGCAGTTTTGGTAATAATTTTGTACTAATAAAATATGGTACAAAAACAAACAAGATTTATCGCTGTTGCTAATCAAAAAGGTGGAGTCGGCAAAACGACAACCACCGTTAATTTAGCAACCTCACTTGCCGCAACAGGTAAAAAAACACTCATCATAGATTTGGATGCACAAGGGAATGCCTCTACGGGGTTAGGAATTGGCCGTAATGATCGTACAAATGGTTCCTATGAGCTTCTTTTCGGCGATATTCACCTTTCTGAAACCATTCGCCGTACGAAAGTGCCAAAGCTGGATATCGTGCCTGCGACACAGCATTTAGCGGGTGCTGAAATTGAGTTAGTCGATTTACGTCGCCGTGAATATAAATTACGGGAAGCATTACGTAGTGAGTTTTTGGACTATGATTATGTGATTGTTGATTGCCCGCCATCACTGAGTTTAGTAACCTTAAATGCGATGGTGGCTGTGGATTCAGTGCTTGTGCCATTGCAGTGCGAGTTCTATGCCCTGGAAGGGTTGAGCCAACTCGTTCGTACCATTGAGCGTGTTAAGAAGCATTTTAACGAAACCCTTGACGTTCAAGGGATTGTGCTGACGATGTTTGACCAACGCAATAATTTATCAAAAATGGTTGCAGAAGATGTCCGCAAGCATTTTGGCGATAAGGTTTATAAAACAGTGATCCCTCGTAATGTTCGTATGTCAGAAGCGCCTTCATTTGGCTTGCCAGCGATCGTCTATGATATGCGCTGTTCTGGGTCTCAGGCCTATATTCAATTAGCAAAAGAAATTATCAAACAGGAAAAAAGCCGTTTAAACGAGACGGGTCAAGGTTTGCTTGAAAGGGCTGTGGCGTAATGGCTGCCGATGATTTAAATCCTAAAAATCGTGGTCTTGGGCGTGGCCTGTCTGCGTTGTTTGAAGATGACGATGTGGTCGATGCAGAGTCAAAAACACTTGTAGGCTCAAAGAGATTGTTTTTGCCGATTGAACAGTTAAAACCAGGGGTGTTTCAGCCAAGAAAAGATTTTGCGCCACAAGCGATTGATACGCTAGCAGACTCAGTTAAGAAATATGGTGTTCTACAGCCAATTCTGGTGCGCGAAATTTCAGATTATAATTATGAAATTGTGGCTGGCGAACGTCGTTGGCGTGCGGCTCAACAAGCAGGGCTTCATGAAGTGCCGGTGGTTATTAAAAGTCTTGATGACGCTGTAACACTTGAGATTGCCTTGATTGAAAACCTTCAACGCGAAGACCTAAACCCGATGGAAGAGGCAGATGCATACAAGCAGTTGATGGAAAGTTTTGACCATACGCAGGAAACATTGGCAGAATCCTTAGGTAAAAGCCGTACCCATATTGCCAATACATTGCGCCTGCTTAACCTGCCAGATGGTGTAAAGGCCTATGTTTTAACGGGGAAATTAACCGCAGGTCATGCAAGAGCGGTTCTTTCTTCATCAAAACCAGAACTTTTGGCTGAGGAAATCGTTAAGAATAAACTATCTGTGCGAGAAGCTGAAAAACGTGCGCAAAGTGGCAAAGCAAAGAAGACATCATCAGCGTCAAAAACGCATAAGGATGTCGATACATTGGCACTTGAGCATGAAATGTCAGAACGTCTTGGTACGAAAGTAGAAATTACTCTGGGGAAAAAGGGCGGTAAATTAGTTGTTCATTACAATGATTTCGATCAGCTGGATGAGTTTCTACATCGCCTTAGTTATAACCGTAAAACGCATTAAGGAACTTATTGTTCTAATACTGCGTTTTCATAAAAAAGGAGTAATTATGATTAAAAAATTAGCAACGATTTTTACAGGCGCTGTAGCAGGTGTCGGCGCATATGTTCTAGGCAGTTCAGCCATTAATTTATATCAAAGTATGACAACATCTTTGCCAGAATGGACAGATGTAGTCGCCGCATTAGTAGCTTTACCTGTGGCCGTTATTGCAATTGACGAAGGAACTGAACTTGTTCAACGTATGTGGAAAACAACAGGCTGGGCGACAAAATATCTTACGATGTTAGGCGGTGTGGCTGCTGGTGTTGCAACGGCGACTGTCCCTGCTATACAAAATAATATTCCTTTTGCGTAAAAAGATTTTTTAATTGGTCTGTCTTCTATATAATGAAGATATGGATTTTATTAAAACATTTTTGTGTATAGGCCTTATCTTTGTGTGTGTGTCATATGAGGCTCAAGCGCAAACGATCTATTTTCCGTATAAAAAGACAGAGGATGGTAAGGTGATTGCGCCCTTTGGCAATCCTGATGCCTTTAAGAAATCAGGTGACCCACTAGATGATCTTTATGATCCCTTTGGTGGTTCTTTGGAGAATAGCTCGGATATTGATACGCCCCATCGTGCTGTAGCTCAATTAGCGAAATGGTCTGCTGATATTGTGGTGCAGGCTTTGTCTTTTTCAAATAATACTAAAGATACTTTGTTTGAAGAAATTCGTTCTAGTTTCACAGCAAGTGGTTGGGCTGCTTATCAGCAATTTTTGGCAGATGAGGGGATTGCCAGACTTGTCTCGGCAAACGGCGTTGTTTCTTGCTATACATTGCAATTACCCGAAGTTTTGGCACAAGGCGTTTTAGAGGGTGCTTATAAATGGGTTTATGATGTGCCTGTATCTGTAACCCTAAATGGTCGTGTCGAAACGCTTAATATTGTTGTCCAATTAACGCGTGTATCACGGGAAACCGATGATGAGCACGATGTGAAAATTGAAACGTGGAAAGTTCAGCGTCTTAAAAAATAACCCGTTTAATCGTGGATAAGCACGATGATTTTCTTTGCAGTCTTGCCCTGAAAAGTTATGGTAGATCGATAAAAAGAAGGAAGTTTAAAATGACAGAAGCAGCATTAAATTCATATACAAGCGATGACACAAAACAAGCCGATGAAGGCAAGCCGCAAGAGGTGGGCGGTGTGACCGGCCAACGTTTACGCGCCTTTTTAGAGCGTATTGAACGTTTAGAAGAAGAAAAATCTGCCCTAGCTGAAGATATCAAGGAAGTATTTGGTGAAGCAAAAGCACATGGTTTTGATGTAAAAACCATGCGCAAAGTGATTAGATTGCGTAAATTAGATGCTGATAAACGCCAAGAAGAAGAAGCACTTCTCGAGACTTATATGGCTGCCATTGGTATGGTCTAATTTTAAGCGGGTACAGCAATATTATCGGTTGCTTTACGTGTTAAAAAGTTTGGCGATCTCGCTACCTTTTCTTCGTGATAAGGACGAATTTCAACACGATCAAAACCCGCAAAACCACTTTCGGATAAATGTGCGAGATAGTCTATCAGACGTTCAAATTCTGAACTGGCTTCGCCGTAATGGCCTTGTTTAGGGATTTTTAGATCAGTCTCCACAACGAGTGTGTTGTGGCGTTTACCTAAGGCAGAGATATCCTCGCGGACGTGTACGCATTTAATGGCTGGGTGATTAACAAGCATGGTGGGCCTCCTTTTAAAGCACTGTTGTCTCTAACAAAAACACACCACATATTTTGTAAGTTCCCTTACTATAGCAAAATTATCCCCCGAACGCTATAAATCTCTCCCCCTCATCTCAATGTATGCAAGTAAGGGTCTGATTTTATGAGAGAAGTCGTTATTTGTTTTTGGAGATAGATTGAGGGATTAAAAACCAGTACTGGCCTTTAGATTTCATAATACCAGCATATTGCTCGGCTTTGTCACCAGGCCCCCAAAAGAAATCACCACGAACAACACCATTAATTGCACCACCTGTATCTTGAGCAACCATAAGGCGTTGTATCTTGGGAGAGCCTGTAGGGCCTTCTATATCAAGCCAAACGGGCACGCCGTAAGGATATAGGCTGCGATCAATCGCCAAAGAGCGTGTGGGTGTTAATACTACGTTTTCACCACCAACAACGCCGTCTGTTTCTAGTTGTCTGAAGAAGACAAAGGATGGGTTTTTCTCCATAAGGCTTTGAGCTTGTGTTGGATGAGCACGTAGCCATGCTTTAATGGTTTGAAGTGAGACATTGTCTTTTTCAAGAGCGCCATTTTCAATGAGCGCTTTGCCCACGGCATAATAAGGGTGGCCATTTTGAGCGGCATAGCCTGCACGGATAAAGCTGCCATCTTCAAAAACAATACGGCCAGAGCCTTGTATTTGTAAGAAAAAAGCATCAACAGGGTTATCAACCCACGCCATAATCTTAGTATCTTTTAAGCCATTAGCATTAATTTCAGCATGACTTTCATAAGGTTTAAGATTGCCCTCAATCACACGGCCTGCGATACGTTGTCCTTTAAGTTCCTCTCGGAAGTCACCGAGGTTAACCATGATGAGATCACTTGGCCTTTCATAAATAGGTGTTTGGTAAACACCTCCCTTTGTTTTTGAGCCTTTTAATGTTGGCTCATAGTACCCCGTAAACAGACCATCTTTTTTGGTTGCTGTATCCTTTATTAAATAGGGCGTGAAATTATTCTCAAAGAAAGCTTTGGCATTATTGGGATTGTTTAAAGCCTGTTGGCATAGCGGAATCCAGTCACTGTAAAGACCCATTTGAGGGTTGGTACCAAAAGCTTTGCTTGGATCATTTTTTACAATCCGCATACATGATTTTTGGAAGGTCTTTAAGGCTTCTTGGTGGTTATCATTTGACCAATTTTCCAGGGTAGAGAAATTACTTGAAATGAATACGGGCTTGGACTGTATGTCTGATTTTTTAAAAGACGTACAGCCAGCAAGTAATATGGTGAGAACAAGGAATGCTGTACGCATTATTTCGCATCCGGTAGGGGTGTTTTAAAATGGGTCTCAACCTCATCATCACGGGTTTCAACGAGCAACCATTTTGGGTCTTTGTTTTTCACTTTACGAGAGAAAACCCAGACATCTGAAAATTTATGTTTTTGATCGGGGTCACCACCTATTATATTGCTATCCTTATCTCTCAAGACATGTGTTTCCATGGCGGTAAACTTCACAGTAATAAATGCTTCACCTTCACTTAGGCGTGCGTCAATAATTTGCGCTTTACGAATTTCTTGGATCTTTGTTTCAGCTGTTTCACCCTTTTTCTCACGGGCTTTAATAACATTGTCAAAAGCCTCGTAAACAGGTTTTGCCAGTAAGTTCTTTAATGTATCACGTTTACCAGCAGCAAAGGCTTCAACAATAATTTGAAAGGCGCCTTTGGCACCATTTAAAAAAGCATCTATTTCAAAGCTTTTATCGGCCAAAGCAATCTTAGTTAGACCAGTCTCTGCTGTTTTATTATCAATAGCGGGATGTACTTTTAACTGGCCAGTAAGAATTTTTGTGCCACGATCAAACTCTTTAGCTTCTTTAACTTTGTCATTTGCTGGTTTTGGATTTTTAATGACCTTCTTTTCAGGTGGTGTATAATCTTCTGCATAAGGGTTTGGTCGTTGACGACGCTCCTTGCCATCATCTTCTTCTTTGCCTATGGTGTTTTTCAACCAGAACAATATAATGGCGGCAATAACGGCATATAAAATAACATCGGCGGACATATTTTCTCTCTTCAGGCTCGAATTTATCTGGTTATTGTAGAGAATTTAGGGTTTCGTGCAAGAAAGGAAAGCGATAATGGCTGACAAAGAAAACAAAAACACAAAACAGACAGGTGATAACGCACCGCAATTTGGCTTGATGGTTCACACACAGTATGTGAAGGACTTTTCTTTTGAAAATCCTAATGCGCCAGAAAGCTTTTCTACAGCAGATGGCTCAGCCCCTAAAATGGACGCAAATATTAATATGTCTGTACGTCAATTAGATAAAGAAAAAGCGCTCTATGAGGTTGTTTTAGAAGTAAGCTCAACAGCCAAAAGACAAGATAAAACATTGTTCATGACTGAAATTCAATATGGCTTGGTGGCGAGTGTTAATAAAGACGTACCAGAGCAACATCATCACCCATTATTGTTGATTGAAGGACCAAAAATGGCATTCCCATTTGTCCGTCAATTACTGGCGAGTGCTATTCAAGCGGGTGGTTACCCACCGCTCTTGCTCAACCCAGTCAATTTTGAAGAACTTTACCGCCAGCAATATATCGAGCAGGCAAAAGCGATGAAAGACACTAAAGGAACAGCCTAAGCCGTTTTAATTAGTTTATCGACCACGCTAGGATCAGCCAAAGTTGAGGTATCACCGAGATTATCGGTGTCGCCTGCGGCTATTTTGCGTAAAATTCGACGCATAATTTTGCCTGAGCGGGTTTTCGGTAAGCCTTTTGTCCAGTGGATTTTATCAATTTTGGCGATTGGGCCAATCGTCTCACGGACATGATTGATGATTTCTTTTTCTGTTTTTTCTGAAGACTCTTGGCCTTCTTTTAAAATGATATAGGCATAAATGCCTTGACCTTTTAGGTCGTGCGGGAAACCGACAACAGCGGATTCTGCAACAGCCTCATGCTCATTAATCGCTGATTCAATTTCAGCTGTACCAAAACGGTGACCAGACACATTAATCACATCATCAACACGTCCTGTAATCCAGTAATAGCCGTCTTCATCACGTTTTGTGCCGTCGCCTGTGAAATATTGGCCTTTAAAAGTCGAGAAATAGGTCTGAATAAAACGTTCATGGTCGCCGTAAACCGTACGCATTTGCCCCGGCCAGCTAGTTGAGATGCATAGATTGCCTTCGCAAGCGCCTTTTAGCTCTTTGCCTTCACCGTCAACAATCACGGGTTGAACACCAAAAAAGGGTGAAGCTGCAGATCCTGGTTTTAAATCTGTTACCCCTGGAAGTGGTGTGAGTAAATGCCCGCCCGTTTCGGTTTGCCACCATGTATCAATGATTGGACAGCGTTTTTCACCGACAACATCATAATACCAGTGCCATGCTTCAGTATTAATCGGCTCGCCAACTGTGCCTAAGATACGCAAAGAGGAACGGTCTGATCTTGTGACATAGTCGTCTCCTTCTTTTAGCATTGCACGGATAGCCGTTGGGGCGGTGTAGAAAATATTAACTTTGTGCTTTTCAACGATATCCCAAAAGCGACCAGCATCTGGGTAAGAGGGCACACCTTCAAACATCAGCGTGGTTGCACCATTGGTAAGCGGGCCATACACAATATAGCTATGGCCTGTGACCCAGCCGACATCCGCGGTACACCAATAAATTTCTTTATCCTTATAATCAAAACTGATTTCATGTGTCATTGCTGCATAGAGCAAATAACCACCTGTTGTATGCAACACACCCTTTGGCTGCCCTGTCGAACCAGAAGTATAAAGTATGAATAGTGGGTCTTCGGCATTCATCCATTCTGGTGAATGGGTTGCTGGTTGCTTGGCGGTAATCTCGTGCCACCATAGGTCACGTTTATTATCCCAATGAATTTTTCCACCTGTACGTCTCACGACAAATACTTTCTTGACTTTGTCTAGGCCTTCAATCGCTTTGTCTACATTGGTTTTTAGCGGTACTGATTTCCCAGCGCGTACGCTTTCATCGGCGGTAATGATATAAGCGGAATCACAATTAATAATACGATCTTTTAGTGCATTGGGTGAAAAGCCGCCAAAGACAACAGAATGGATAGCCCCAATACGGGCGCAGGCCAACATGGCATAAGCGGCCTCTGGGATCATCGGCATGTAAAGCGTGACAACATCACCTTTTTTAACACCTTGCTCTTGAAGAGCATTGGCGAATTTGCAGACTTCTTGGTAAAGCTCAAAATAAGAAATATGTTTGGCGTTTTCTGGGTCATCGCCTTCCCAGATAATCGCTGTTTGTGTGGCACGGTGTGGCAAATGACGATCAACGCAATTATAACAAGCGTTTAAAACCCCGTCCTCGAACCATTTAATGGAAACATCACCCTCAAAAGAGGTGTTTTGAATGATTTCAGGGAATTTTTGCCAATCAAGACGTTTGGCTTGCTCACGCCAAAATTCATCGGGCTTTTCTATGGATTGCTTGTAAAGCTGTTGATAGTCAGCTTTGTTGATATGTGCCTTTTTTTCTCTATCTTCAGGTACTGGAAAGATATTTTTTACCATTCCTAATTATAAAACAAAAAGCGGGCAGGTACAATATTTGAAGATATTTAGCGTGGCTGGCGCGAAACAAGTTCAAGTGCTTTCTTGAAAGGCATGCCATCTTGCTGTGCAAGGTTTTCAGCTTGTTCTTCAAGGCTTTTCCATGCGTCACCGTTGGCATAAGGGCCTATAAATTCACTTGCTAATTTTTCATCGTTTCTTTGATCTACGGATGCACCCATTTTTCTCTCCTTAATATAATCTTATGTATATATTAAAGCCCCGCCATTTTGCAAATAATTTCCCATTCCTTCTTACGAACAGGTGAGACAGATAAGCGCATGCGTTTTACCAAAGCCATCTCAGAAAGGCTTTTTGTCGCTTTTATGTCTTTTAAACTCACGGGTTTGGGTACGGGTTTAATGGCTTTTACATCAACCATGCCAAAACGGCCTTTGGGGTCTGTGTGATCGGGATAATATTCTTTAACCACTTCAACGATGCCAACAATTTCTAAGCCCTCATTGGAATGATAGAAAAATCCTTGATCGCCAATTTTCATGGCTTTCATATTATTGGCCGCTTCGTAGTTACGGACACCATCCCAATGCTCTGATGTTTTCTTGGTCAGATCATCCCAAGAAAATTTAAATGGTTCAGATTTAAATAACCAATAATTCATATTAAGCGGCCTCGATAAGTAAGCTGGTGTTTTTATGTTTTTCAGATGAAATTGGTGTGATGCTATCAGTCCATTGAATCGTGTTAAAGCTGTTATGAGGGGCAGCAAGTGGCGACCAATAATCATAGACACGCCCTGTTTCGACACAGCGCCATGCCTTTGGTGCTGGAGCAAGAGCGGCCTTTTCTAGCCATGCTTTGGCCGTTTCTGTATTATTAAATTCAAGCTCTTCTAATTTAGCGAGTAAACGATAGACATTGACGCCCATATCTTTTTTCTCGGCACGACGTGCATAGACACGAGCCTGATTATAAAGTTCTAATGAAAGGGCCTTTTCAGCCGCAGCGTAATTGGCTTCAGCACTGTCTGGATTAAGCGCCACAAGTTTTTCATACCATGTCATTTGCTTGGTTGCATGCGTAAGGTATTTTTCAGGCATTAACATTTCCCAATATTTTAGCAGATCAGGATGAGAGGCTTTTGCCCAAGTTTTCTCAAATAACGATAAAGCTGCCTTATCTTTGCTTTTTTGTTTTATATAAATATTTAAAAGACGATCTATGGCCGGCACGAAACTATCATCAACACGAATGGCTTGTTTTAGAAGGCTAATTTTTTCATTTTCTTCACGATCGGCCATGGCTGTTAATAGGGCAGCATGGTGATGTTTGACTTGGTCTTTGTCAAAAATTTTAAGCTTTTCTAAACGCAATAATAAAGGAATAGCGTGGTGCCAATGGCGTGTTTGTGTCTCTGCATCAAAGAGTGTCTTAACGATCCAGCCTTGCTTTGGATAAAGCTGTTCAGCTTTGCGGGCATAGGTCAGCATTTTATCTGGCTCATTGCTTCCTTCATAGAGATAAAGCATGCCCCGTAAGCCAAGGAAGGCCGTGTCTTTATTCTCAAGTAAAGCCTTATATTTTTGTTCAGCTCGACTTGTATTGCCAGATAATCTAGCGGTCATTGCTTCGGATAAAATTACCAGTCCGTTATTGTGCCCTAATAAATTGCCTGCACGCCGTGTTTCTTTATCAGCTGTTTTCTCATCACCTGCTGAAAGAGCTGAAAAGGCCCGAGATAAAGCTTGTTCGCCTTTGCTGTGATTGGCAAGTTTTGCACGATGGCGCAGATGCTTAGGAATAGAGAAAAGGTGAAAAAACATTTTAGCAATGGTCAAAATAATCAGTAAGACAACCAGACCGCCGACAGCCATAATGCCTGTGGCTGTTGTGAGTGTATAGCCTTGAACGGTCAAGCTGGTTTGCCCAGGTAATTGGATCAACCAAAAACCAAGGGCGATAATTGCTGCAAATTTTATCAAAAACCAAGCCGTTTTAAACATGACGCTCCTTTATTGAGGTTGTTGGTTTTGTTGTAAATCCATCAATGGCACGGGTGGTATTTGTGACTCTTGTTTGGGTTGTATCGGCATCACTGGATTAATAGGGGCTGCACCATATTGAACGATTGAGCCTTTTGCCCCAGGGGTGTATTGACGCACCATACCGACAATACGTCGCGAGATAATATCCTCAACATTCCCAGCTGCCATCGTGCCTTGCGCCTTTTGCATCCATGGCCCTAAAACACTTAAAGCCTGTGGGTTGAGTTGTTGTAAAACCCCTACGGCACCACCAATATCATTTTGATCTAAATATTGTTGGGCTTGGGCCATCGTTTGATCGGTTTGTGTACCTGTGACAGGGACACCGTCTTTGGTGATTTGAACAATCTTATTAATACGTGCCATTGCTTTGTCTTGGATTGAAACGTCTTCATCCATTAGGCTTGCGGTAATAACCTCATTGGTGAGGCCACCTAATTCAGATTTTAAGCCTTGAGCAGAGATTACCCCTGTATCGGCGTGTGGCGCCAAACGTTGAAGGGCAGCGGCTAATTCTGGGTCATTTTCTGTATTAAATATTTTTTGCAAAAGGGCCAAGTCCTCACTAAAAGGTTGCTCTCTATTAAAAGCGTTACGAAGTTGTGAAAGAACCACGAGCATAGAGGTGGCCTTGACATCAGTACCAGAGATGCCAGTTTGCGCCGCATAATCTTGTATCTGTGTTAATTTTGTCCGCAGTGAATCAACATTGTCTTTTAAACCCTGCACGGTATTTTCTAATTGTGCGAAACCTGCTTTGCCTGTGTCATCTTTACTCAATGCTAATTTCAAATTTTCTAATTGGCTTTGAAATTGTGCAATTTCTTCACGAGTGGCTTGTGTTTCTGCAGTTGTTGCATGTTGCTGTTTAAGTTGTGTGTTTAGGGCCTCTATACGGCGTTCAGTTTCAGATTGTTGTGCCATGAGGCGCTGTTCAAATTCAGCCAAAGTATAGTCGTAGTCTGGGGCATCGACTTTATTACGGTCAAAAGCGAAAAAAGCGACAACAAGCGCAATTAAAGCAAGGGCGATGGATAGGCCGCCTATGACAGTAGTGCGAATATTGTTCTGGTGGATATTTTCTGTCACTTGCCATGCCCGTTCGCCCTCAACAGGATCATCAATATCAACGATTGGCGTATGTTTTTCGACATAAGGCTTATGGGCTGTTTCAGGCGTGACCAAAAGGCTCTCTGTATGGATACCGTGCTTTTCAGCGGCTGCTAAAATTTCCTCAACACGATTTTCTGGGATAGAATTACGATTTTTCCACCCTTGTACTGTTGTGACTGCAATACCTGTTTTAGTCGCCATCGGGCGGATACCGCCAAATTTTTTAATGATCTGAGAGGCTGGTTTAAGAATTTGTGTCATGGCATTTTTCCAATAGGTTAAGCATTGATTGTTTTGTCGGGTTATCCGCTATGTGAACATCTGTGTACGTGTTCTCATTAAACACAGAAGCCACTGTCGCACTCAAACATAATATCTTCTTAGAGCGTATGGTATTCGCGGCATTCTGTCCACCAAACAGATCACAAAAATGTGCCGCCGTACGTTTGGAGAAAAACAGTGCCGCCGACCAGTTCAAGGCGTACACTTCATCAATTAAATCACTTGCTAATTCTGTGTGATAAACAATAAAACGCTCAACCACTACATTATCAAAAGACGTAATTGGGCGTGTAATATGGTCGGCTGAGGCATAGAGCATTTTGCCCTTTATGCCCTTTTGTTTAATAAGCGGCTCAATCCCACTAACATGATCGAGGCTCAAATGAATATCTTTAAATCCTTGTGCTTTTGCAGCAAGTGCTGTGGACTCACCAACAACAAAACACGGCTTTGTAATATCTGGATTAGACAAGCCCATCACACCAAAGCGGCTCGTGAAAATATAGCCATCACAAGCTTGTGGTTGCAGCAGTAAATCGTGTTGATATTGAATGGAAATTAGCGGTGAAATTAGTGGTTCAAATCCCAGCGCTTTTACATCTTCTGCTAAAGAATCTGCATCTTCAAGCGTACGTGTGATGAGTATTGTGGGTTTTGTCATGGGAGGGAGCCTAGCACAAAAAATAAGCATTTTCTTGTAAAAACTACCCAAACTGCTAGTGTCCCTATGATGAAAATTTTAGGCATAGAAACAAGCTGTGATGAGACAGCCGTAGCGATTGTTGATGATAATAAGCAATTATTATCTAATCTTGTTTATAGTCAGATTGAACATCATATCCCACATGGTGGTGTTGTCCCTGAAATAGCCGCTCGCGCGCATGGCGAACATTTAGACGGTCTGATTAAACAAGCATTACAAGAGGCTAATTTAACAGTGTCTGACCTTGATGCTATTGCCGCAACTTGTGGCCCCGGGCTGATTGGCGGGGTAATGATCGGTATGGTGGCTGGAAAAGCTTTGGCATGGTCGGCTGATAAACCATTTGTTCCTGTGAATCATTTAGAAGGCCACGCTTTAACCCCTCGTTTGACCAATGATGTGCCTTTTCCTTATTTATTGTTACTCGTATCGGGTGGACATACGCAAATATTGCTTGTTAAAGGTGTGGGTGATTACCAAAAATTAGGAACAACCATCGATGATGCGGTGGGTGAGTGCTTTGATAAATCAGCCAAATCAATGGGGCTCGGTTATCCAGGTGGGCCTGCATTAGAAGCATTAGCCAGTGAATGTAAAAACCCCGAACAAGCGTTAAAAACTTATGATTTACCCAGCCCTTTAACAGATAAAAAGACCTATGACTTTTCATTTTCAGGCCTGAAAACATCTGTGTTGCGACATATTGAAAAAATCGACGATCAGGATTTTACGCGTGAAACACTTTCAAATCTTGCTTATGCACTTCAATACCGTATTGCCGAGATTTTAGCAGATCGCTGTAAACGAGCGATTGAAGCTATTGATGTTTCCGTTAGCCATCTTGTCGTGTCAGGTGGGGTGGCAGCTAATAAGACTATTCGGGCAGCGCTGGAGCAGACTGCCAATGAAGGTGGTTTATCTTTTGTGGCACCGCCTATGTCGCTGTGTACAGATAATGCAGCGATGATCGCTTGGGCGGGCTTAGAGCATTTTCGCCTTGCAAAAAAGGACACAGACTTTAACAATACGCTGTCATTCAAAGCACGGCCAAGATGGCCACTAGACGAATTAAAAAGAGGGACATTATGAGTAAAATAGCAGTAATAGGCGCAGGCGCATGGGGCACAGCGATTGCCCAGAACTTGGCTGTTCATGGCAATGACGTTGCTATCTGGGCAAGAGAGTCAGAGGTTGTAACAGCTATAAATGAAAACCACGAAAATACGGTGTTTTTAAAAGATATTGCCTTAGATGAAAAAATTATTGCCACAGGTAGTTTATTTGAGGCTGTTGAAGCGGCTGATGTGATTATGATTGTGACCCCTGCTCAGGCTCTTCGATCAGTTTGCGTCGGTATTCGTTCAAAAGCTATCATCGGCAAGCCAGTTGTCTTATGTTCAAAAGGCTTTGAAATAGGAACAGGCATGATGCTTTCTGCTATTGCTAAAGAAGAATTACCCGATAATCCTATTGCGATTATGACGGGGCCGACTTTTGCCTCAGAAGTAGCCAAAGGATTACCTTGTGCGGTCACATTGGCGGCGGAAACAAAAGATATTGCTAAAGAAATCCGTGACCTGATTGGTACAAAGAAATTACGGCCTTATGTGACAGACGATTTGATTGGCACACAAATCGGTAGTGCTATTAAAAATGTATTGGCGATTGCTTCAGGTATAGTCATTGGTAAAGGTTTGGGTGAAAGCGCCCGTGCTGCGCTTATTACGAGAGGGCTTTCAGAAATGGCACGCCTCACTTCAGCCATGGGTGGTCGTAAAGAAACTTTAATGGGTATGTGCGGTATGGGTGATTTGATGCTCACAGCTACCTCTATGCAATCACGTAATTATTCATTCGGTTATGCGCTGGGTCAGGGTGAAACAATCGATGAATTTTTAAGCCAACGTAACGCAGTGACTGAAGGCTATCATACGTCAAAAGCGTTGATGGTTTTGGCCAAGAAACAAGCTGTAGAAATGCCTATTTGCGAAATGGTTTACAGTATTTTGCATGAAGGTGTGTCATTGGATGAAGCGGTGGACGGCATGTTGTCACGACCTTTTGGGACGGAAGCTTAGATCATTTTATATATTTTGATCTGTTTGTGGATCAAAATAGCTTATTTTCATTAGGCCCATACCAGCGAAAAATCCGCCTAAATGGGCAATCCATGCGACCGAGCTGCCATCAGGCGAGCCCATCATGCCAAAGATAATGGAGACAATGACCCATATAAAGATAAAGGGTTTTAGGCCCATTTTACCTGTAATACCCATGATATTTCGGCGTTGCATCAGAATAATCAGCGCACCAAAGAAACCACTTAAGCCTGCGGAGGCACCGATAACAGGTGAGTCAGAGCCCCAATTAAAGGCAAGATGCGTCATGACACCTGCCAGTGAAGCGATAAAGAAAATAATCAGCATGCGCTTACCGCCAATAAATTTTTCTAAACCAGCACCAAAGGCTAACAACATCACACCGTTCATTAGAAGGTGTAAAATACTACCGTGTAGAAAATTATAAGTAATGAGAGAAAGGGGTGTATAAAACATGAAATCCATCGCCCCATTCCAACGTGCAGGTACAAAGCCAAAATAACTATAGGCATGTGCTTTAATGGTGGGATCAAAAATATTCCAGATCTCTAGGACAAAGAATGGAAGGAGTATGGCGACGGCTAAATATTTGGTTATAGCAGGTAAATTAAACAGCGGTTCTTTAGGCGTGCGTGTTGCTTGCTCTTTCTCCTGTTTTTTCTTCAGGTTCCGAATGCGTTCTGCTTGTTCAGTAAAATCTATAACGGAATTTGGGTCATCATTATTTTGCATAGACAAACTATAGTGCGCCGCACATTTTTTTCCACTCTTTATTGCCTTGCTTTTTGTGGTTAAAGCTTTATTTATTCAGTCAAATTGTTTATGGCTTAAAAAGAACAAGGATAAAATGCTTAATATTTTTAAGAAAACAAATGTTTTTTTTGGTAAGGGTGGCTGTAGTCGCAGTAATATTGCACCGATCTTTACGAGGAAGTTACGTGAGAAACTCACTTTCGTGAGTGACTTAGAAATCAGGGCACAACTCATTCCTCAATTCACACAATTGGAAAGTTTTCTACCCGATGTCGATGTGGCGATCTTTACCTATAAATCAGCCTCAGTAGATAAACATCGTTTAACACTTTTTAAAATTCCACAAGCGATTGTCTTCAATGAAGAAAAGCATTTGAAAGCGGATATGATTTTTATTCTTAGCTCACCATCTGGCCAAATTGGTGAAAGCCTCAGTTTACTGTCTAGCCTTTCGCGGCTTTTACGCATGAATAATATTGCTGAAAAATTAAGAGGCGCAGATACACAAGATGCAGTAAGGGCTGTATTGTGGGAAGAACAAGAAGCACGCCGCGCTGCCTAAGATCAACGAGTACCCATTTGCGCTAAACCAAAAATCGTACGATTAAGCATGAGGTCTTCAGCTGTTTCTGTTTTCTTTACAGCCATTTCTAGTTCATTAATTTTATGAAGAGCGAGTAGTATTTTGTCGGCTGGCCATTTTCTCAGTTGAGCCATAAATGAATTTTTTACTTTCCAAAAAACTGGCGGATGTAATTTTTTAAGCGCTATTTCTGCATTATCACCGTTTTCTATTGCCAAGTTGACTTGCAATAAACGTCTTAGATGACGTTGCAAGCTTCGCAATAGAGCGACAGCGTTTGCGCCTTCAGACGTTAAACCTAATAATAACTTCTCTGCTTCTATTGCTTGTCCCCCTATGCAGGCATTAACAAAGGCGTCCATATTTTGCTCCGATAGTGAGCCTGTATTGGCCATTGCATCTTCAAAACTTATATTTTTAATATCACCCATATAGGTGATAAGTTTTTCCAGTTCAGAAAATAGCTGTCCACGATTGCCTGTTAGATTTTGGGTCAGATAGGCAAGTGCATCTCTATCTAGTTGGTAGCCATTTTGGGCGAGGTGATTAGCAATAGTGCGACTTAAATCTTGCCCTTCTTCAACATAACAAGGTAGGGCTACGGCCTGCTTATCTTTTTCGCATAAAAGCCGTAAATTGGATTTAGGGCCTAGCTCGCCTGCTTGAATAATGATGAGGTTGATATCGGATGGATTTTCAAGGTAGGCCTTAATAGCGGGAACAGATTTTTCTGCGGCGTTTTCTATAAAAACAACGCGAGCACCACCCATCATCGACATAGCGTGCGCTTCATCAGATAGCTTTCCTGCTTCGTCGCCAAGACTCTCACCTTTTATATAGGCAATATTAAATGGATCAGTGAGGTCGGGTACAAGTTTTTGTGCAATGATCTTCGATCTTTCACGCATGAGACCTTCATCAGGGCCATAGATCAGGATAACCCGTGCAGTGGCATCAGGGTTTTGCACGAATGGCTCAATTTGCTTGAAGGTTAGTTTCATTAAAAACCGATTATGCTGCGGTTAGTCTTGGGCCAGTATTAGGTCCATAGGTTTTCCGGTAAATTGAGTGTTTTATAAGAGAAAGTGCTTCCGCTTTCAATTGTTCAAGATTTTCAGGCGTATCGGCAATACCAGGGGTCAGGATACCTGTTTTATCAACAATAGAAATAAGAGGCTGATTAAGTCCAGATGGTTCATAGGTATTAATTTGCATTTGAGAAAATCCGGTTAAAGCATCTTTGTAGTGATCCCAGAAAAGATCCGCATTCATTTGTCCTTGTGGCAGTGTCTCAATGAGGTATTTGCCGTTACGGTGTACACCATATATATCAATTTTAGCTTGTTCACTATCTGTTGCTGGGATCCATTGAAGTTCAAAACGCATTAGTCGCTCCTTGATTGAATATTTAAAATATTCATTTAAAGGTATGCCTTTGTATAAGTATGGTCAAGGGTGGCTATGAAGGGAATAAACTAAGAGCCTGATAAATAAAGCGTTAGACGTGTTACGATATCATCGCCGATCTGATTTACAGCACGGGTTTGCGCATCTTCTCTGGCTATAATAGTTGCATATTCAGAGGCCAAAATATTGTAATTGGTGATTGAGCTGAAATCACGATCGAATATAGCTTCCCCAGTTTTGATATTGATTAATTTGGCTGAAACAAGAAGTTTTAATTGCTCACGAATGGTGGTGGCATCTCTAGCAATCCCTGTTTCAACGATCTTTAAATCCTTAACTTTTACATCAAGTCGATACATGGGATTGGCGGGGCTACCTGCTTGATAAATTTTGTCCATGAGATTGTTGCGTAGATCAACGCCGATTTTATCTGGTATCGTACTAATTTCTATTTGTGCCAAAGAATCACGTACATAAATGTTGTGTCCAGTATCTGTTGTAGCGGTGTAAACTGGTCTAAATCCGCAGCCAGCGATACATAGGATAAAAAATACTTGAGTTATGTTAATAAATATCTTATACATGTTAGATTATTTTAAGCAGGAGTTTGTCAAATGTCACGTGTGCATTTATTAAAAGAAATATCTCATCCAACACCAAGTTTTATAGATGAATGGAAAGATAAATGGTCTAGTCAACATTGCGTCGAGACACAGGTGCGTTCTGCCGAGCATGCAGCGTCTTTTTTGCTTGCCGCTGCTTTTGCTGCGGATAAAGGTAAAATAAACAATGCCTTTAATGGCGGTTATTTTGAAGATGTGCCGTTTGATGCATTTCTGTTTTCATTAAAAGAGATGGCTAATGCTGGTATGAAACTATGTTTGACACGTTATTTGCCGCTGATTAACAAAGATAATGATGCAATGACATTTATCGGCCGTTTGATGGTAAAAGGCCAATATTTTAAAACGTGGACAGAAGAAACAATGGCTCTTTGGGAGAAGGTTTTAAGTAGTCATGTACTAATGGACTCAAAGACATGTTCTGCCAGTGTTACTACCCTACAACCACGTTAACAATACGATCAGGAATAACAATCACTTTGCGGATTTGTTGACCTTCAGTGAAGCGGATAACGTTTTCAGCTGATAGAGCGATTTTCTCAATCGTCGCTTTGTCAGCATCTTTCGGATAGGTAATTGTCGCGCGCATTTTACCATTAACCTGTACGGCAATTGTTACCTCCCCTGTTTCAAATAGTGTTTCTTCATATTTAGGCCATGGTTGATCAGCCAGTAATGTTAAATGCCCTATGCTGTGCCATAATTCTTCGGCTAAATGCGGTGTAAATGGCGCCAAAAGCTGTATCAAGCGTTCTACGGCTTCGGATAAAACCCACGGTGTTAGATCATCAAGCTCTTCTTCGATCTTATTAGAAAATTCACGGATACGGGCAACGGCCTTGTTCATGTGGAATTTTTCAATATCATCACCAACGGCTTTAATTGTTTGATGCGTTAGGCTACGCATTTCTTTATCGATTGATTTAATGTCTTCAGGGTCAGCAGAAACATGATCGCTAATATTGATATTCGCTTCAACGACCATACGGTAAAGACGATTGATGTAACGCCACGCCCCTTCAAGTCCTGCTTCTGTCCATTCTAAATCACGATCAGGCGGTGAGTCAGATAAAATAAACAAACGTGCGGCGTCCGAGCCGTAAGTATCTAAGATATCTTGCGGATCAATGGTGTTGCGTTTTGATTTAGACATTTTAATTACACGGCCTTGTGTCACTGGGCTCTGATCGCTCACTTTTACCCATGCACCATTATGTGATTGCATAACATCTTTTGGGTACAACCAGTTACCCGCCTCATCCTTATAGGTGGCATGATTGACCATGCCTTGGGTGTAAAGGGCGGTGAAAGGCTCTTTTATATCCGTATAGCCACATTTGTTGAGGGCACGGGTGAAAAACCGTGCATAGAGTAAGTGCAATACGGCATGTTCAACGCCACCAATATATTGGTCTATTGGTGCCCAGTAATCAGATTTCGCTTTTTCAAAGCCAATTTTCTCATTACGTGGATCACAATAGCGGAACTGGTACCAAGAGCTTTCAAAGAAGGTGTCAAAGGTATCTGTTTCACGTGTTGCTGCCTTACCACAAGATGGGCATGTTGTTTGTTTCCATGTCGGATGATGATCGAGCGGGTTACCTGGTTTATCAAAAGTAACATCAAGCGGTAACTCCACGGGCAATTGATTTTCAGGAACAGGTACAGTGCCGCAATCATCACAATATATAATAGGCACAGGACAGCCCCAATAGCGTTGACGCGAAACACCCCAATCTCTGAGGCGGTATTTTGTAACACCGAAGCCAGTGCCCAGTGCTTCAACACGTTTTATCATTTCCGCTTTAGCGTCTTTAACAGATAGGCCGTTTAAAAAGTCTGAGTTAATGATGGTGCCGTCACTGCTTGAGGGTATCTCTTCGCCTGTTTCCACAACTTGTTGGATTGGTAAGTTATATTTGACTGCAAAATCATAGTCACGTTGGTCATGCGCTGGAACACCGTAAATAGCGCCTGTCCCATAATCCATTAAAATGAAGTTGGCGACATATATAGGGAGCTCTTTATTTGGTAATAATGGATGCGTTGCTTTATAACCTGTGTCAAAACCAAGCTTCTCAGCTTTTTCAATATCAACTTCCGAAGTGCCCATTTGATTGGCTTTTTTAACGAAAGCGTCAAAACCGTCTTTATTAGACGCTAATTTTTGGGCAATGGGGTGATCGGGGGCAAGAGCTATAAAGCTTGCACCAAAGAATGTATCTGGACGTGTTGTATAGACGTCTATTTCTGTATCACTGCCTTTTACTTGCCATTTGAATTGTAGGCCTTGAGACTTACCAATCCAATTTTCCTGCATGATGCGGACTTTTTCTGGCCAACCCTCAAGGCTTTTAATACCGCTGAGTAAATCTTCAGCAAAATCGGTGATTTTTAAAAACCATTGATTCAGCTTACGCTTTTCAACGGGTGCACCGGAGCGCCAACCCTTGCCATCAACGACCTGTTCATTGGCTAAAACACAATTATCTACAGGATCCCAATTAACAGTCGATTCTTTTTTATAGGCCAGATCGTTTTTTAGAAAATCTAAGAACATTTTTTGCTCATGTTTATAATACCCAGGGTGACATGTGGCTATTTCACGGGACCAGTCAAAAGCAAAACCCATCGACATAAGCTGCTCTTTCATTTCAGCCGCATTTTTATAGGTCCAGTCGGCTGGATGAGCGCCACGTTCAAGGGCAGCGTTTTCAGCTGGTAGGCCAAAAGCATCCCAACCCATAGGGTTCAATACATTATAGCCTTGGGCTTTCCGGTAACGGGCGATGACATCCGATAAAGAATAATTGCGGACATGGCCAACATGAATTCGACCAGATGGATAAGGCAACATCGCCAAAACATAATAGGCTTCTTTGTCAGCATTTTCTTTGACTTCAAAGCATTTCTGGTCAACCCAAGCCTTACGCCATTTGGCTTCAGATTCTTTAATATTATAGCGTGTTGTCATGTTTTATTACTTTTCTAGGCTGGCAATACGCATTTCACGGGCGCGGGCAAGAATCGCATCTTCAATCTTACGTGTGTCTTCTTTGGCTACCGTCACCGATTCCCATTTAGCATTTTCAGAGGCACGTTGCTCTTTAAACATGGAGACCTTTACGCCCGAGGCACGCAGTTGTTTATCTGTGATAAGGATGTTGAGTTTATAGCGTTGATTCGGTGTCTGTGCCGCAGAGTACCAATCCGTTAGAATGACACCACCAAAAGGGTCAGCCTGAGAAATAGGCATAAAGTTGATAGTTTCTAATGAGGCACGCCACAAGAATGCATTAATATTAAGGACATTATCTGCATCTGCGGTGTCGCCATCTGTTTTACCCATTAAAACACTGCCGAATCCACCTTCACCGAAGATTGTTTCATTATCTTTATAAGCCGAGCCTTGATCGGCTTGCTGTTCACGGTTTTGGTTTGGATACTTTGCTTCACCTTTAGGAAGGACTGAACAAGCAGTCAATGATAATATAAATAAGGCAATAATATAATGAGTAATTTTTAACATTGTTATTCCATTCTATTCGTTAGAGCTTATGTTTAGCATGTGATTATGGCATGCTCAAGGCGATTTTTGCGATTGCTGTTGTTACAATAATGTCACATTTTTGTAACAGTAAGGCAAAAATGTAACAGTTTGTTGTGAAGTGTGAATTGACGTTGTCCCGTGAACAAGAATAATAGGGCTATCTTCTTTGGTGGTCAAAGAGGGTAAAACTTAGATTAAAGATTAACTTTAATTTATTTATGGAGATATAAAATGAAAAAACTACTTCTCGCTGGTGTTGCTGCTGTTGCTATGGCTGCTGTTGCTACGCCTGCTGCTGCTGAGATCGAATTAGAACTTGGCGGTTTTGCAAAAGGTTACTTCTCATATGTTGATCAAGACGAAGCGGCTGGCTTAGATGTTCGTCCATTAGACATTATCCGTCACACAGAAGTTCATGCTGGTGGCGAAACAACATTAGACAATGGTCTAACAGTTGGTGTTCGTTTAGAAGCTGAAGCAGATGGTAACGATGCAGCTGGTATCGAAGAATCATATGCATACTTTTCAGGCGGCTGGGGCCGTGTGAATGTTGGTGCTGAAGATGGTTCTAACTATTTGCTACAAGTGGCTGCCCCTTCTGCTGATTCAAACGTAGATGGTGTTCGTTCGTTTGTTCAGCCTCTTAATCTACAATCATTGAGAGGAGCTATTGGTCAACTTAATGCAATTGCAGCCTATACAGGCGAAGTTGACAGTTCTTTGGGTTTTGATTATGAAAACAATGCAACTGGTTATGCTGATAAAGTAACTTACTTGTCACCAGTATTTGGTGGTTTCCAAGTTGGTCTATCTTATGCACCTGATAATTCTAATGCTGGCGACTTCGGCGGTAACCGTCTAGAAACTGGCTTTGGTGATGCAATGGAAGCTGCTTTCCGCTATGAAGGACAATTCGAAGGTGTTGGTGTTGCATTTGGTGCAGGTTACACAACAATCTCTGATGATGATTCTGTTGGTAATTCAGCGGCTGCTGCTGCGGCTTACGGTGTTGGTACAACATCTGATGATCGTGACCAATGGAATGTTGGCCTTGATCTGGACTTCGCTGGCTTCGGTCTTGGAGCCGTTTACACTGAAGACAATAATGGTGTGTCTGAGCTTGCTGGTACAACAGCAGATGAAGAAACACTAGTTGTTGGTGTTGACTATACAACAGGTGCTTTCAAACTAGGTGCGTCTTACTTTGATCAAAGTAACTCATTTAGTTTAGATAATATTGATACCACACGTTATACAGGTGGTGTTGTTTACACATACGGTCCTGGTCTAACATTCCGTGGCTCAGTTTCTTACACAGAAATTGATAACTTTGCTGCGGGTGCGACAGATGTAGACGGTACAGCTGTACTAGTTGGTACACAAATCAACTTCTAATTCTTAGAAGAATATAAAGATTTAAGAAGGGCGCTTTCGGGCGCCCTTTTTTTGTTTTAAGCTGGGGGTCATGTCTATTAAAGAAAAAATTACGGCTGTTCAAAAAGAAATGAAGTCTAAAGCCACGCTTATTGCTGTTAGTAAGCAACAGCCTATTGAGCGCATTGAAGAAGCCTTGAGCGCTGGTCAACGTGTTTTTGGTGAAAATAGAGTCCAAGAAGCGCAGCAGCGTTGGCATGAATATCGAAACGAGCATCCTGATCTTGTGCTACATCTTATAGGCCCACTCCAAAGTAATAAGGCGGCTGAGGCCGTAACGCTTTTTGATGTTATTCATACAATTGATCGAGAAAAAATAACCAAAGCTTTATCTGACGAAATGAAAAAGCAGAAGAAAGATCTACCGTGTTTTATTCAAGTCAATATTGGTGACGAAGACCAAAAATCTGGTGTCGCTATAAAAGATCTAGAGTCATTATATATATACGCTACACAAGAATGTGGTCTCAATATCATTGGATTGATGTGTATACCGCCTTTAAACAGGCCCGCAGCGCTCTATTTCTGTTTATTGAAAAAACTAGCAACGCAATTAGGGTTGAAAGAGCTGTCTATGGGTATGTCTGATGATTACGAAAAAGCTGTGGCTTGTGGTGCGACTCATGTGCGTGTCGGTTCAAAAATATTTGGAAGCCGAATTTAATGCCAGAACTACCAGAAGTAGAAACAGTTAAAAATGGTTTGGCACCGGTTTGGCTCAATCAGACGATTAGGCGGGTTGAGCTAAGACGAGAAAATCTTCGCTATCCCTTTAAGCCTGATTTTAAAGAAACATTAGAGGGTGCGCGGGTTACGCAAATGAGCCGCCGTGGTAAATATATGATTGTCTCTTTAAATAAAGGCCAACATCTTATCATTCATTTGGGTATGTCAGGCTCTTTTAAAATTGAAGGATCATTATATGTGCCAGTAAAACACGACCACGTGCTCTTTTACCTCTCTAACGATAAGACACTTATATATAATGACCCTCGTCGTTTTGGTTTTATGGTGCTGGTTGAGGATATTGAGGTATACCCGCCCTTTAAGATAATGGGACCAGATCCGTTAGGTAATGATTTTAATGCACCTTATCTAAAAAGAAAATTTAAGACGCTTGAAACCCCTATTAAAACAGCATTGCTTAACCAATCGTTGATTGCAGGCATTGGTAATATATATGCGTGTGAAGCCTTACATATGGCGGGTATTAGCCCATTAAAGCCTGTTCAAAAGATATCCTTATCAAAGCTTGAGCTTTTAACACAAAGCATACGAGATGTGTTATTTAAGGCGATAGAAGTCGGCGGTTCTTCTTTAAAAGATCATCGACAAGCAGATGGTTCTCTAGGGTATTTTCAGCATCAATTCACAGTTTATGGTCGTGAAAATGCGTTATGCTTGACTTGTAAGAGGGAGACAAATCACATAAAACGAATAGTACAGGCAGGACGCTCTACATTTTATTGTCCGCATTGTCAGAGATAGGATTAACTATGCGTTTCTTTTTATCCATATTCGTTGTCCTTATATTGTCTGTAAGCGGCATTGCTAAGGCGCAAGAGCGTTTCTCAAGTATGATTGAAGATTTACCCCTACCTGCTTTATTAATAGAAGATGCGGATAATAGTATTTTGTTTGATAAGCCTTCTGGGCGCTTTATAGAGCTTCAAGCTTACACCCAAGCTATGAGCATGGCTGAAATTTATAGATTTTATGAGAGATCTCTGCCAGCCTTAGGTTGGCAAAAAATAGATGCTGAGAATTACTATCGTGATACTGAACGGTTAAAAATTCATATAGAACAAAAGGATAAAACTAACCGTGTGATTTTCACTTTAACGCCAGATAAAATCTAGTAAAAAATAATCATTTTTTATCCACATTTTTTCTTGACAGTGACCCCCTTGATCCCGTATCAATCATAACTTCTGCTTATTATAAAAAAGGTAGGCAGTGGAATTTAATTATTAAGGTATATGACATGGCAAATATTAAGTCAGCAAAGAAAAGAATTTTAACAACAGCGAAAAAGACAGCTGCTAATACGGCACGTCGTTCACGTATTCGTACGTTCATAAAACGCGTTGTTACAGCAATTGAATCAGGTAATGCAGCGGAAGCTAAAACAGCGCTCCAGCAAGCTCAGCCTGAAATTGATCGTGGTGTTGCAAAAGGTATTATGAAGAAGAATACAGCAGCCCGCAAAATGTCGCGTTTATCAGCAAATATTAAAGCGCTGTCAGCGAAGTAAATAATATTTTCTTTAAGTAATAATTCAAGCAGGATAAGTAATTATCCTGCAATTTTTGATTCATTTAATCGATCAGCGAACGATTATTTCTTTTTTCATTTTTTATCAATTTTTGTTTTGCAATCTAAAATTATCTGGTCTAAGGTACAAATAACAGAGGCGATCAGCTGACGTGTGAGGCCTGCAAATGCTGGGTTTTCCCAAGGCACGTTAAAGCTACGGTAAATTTTTTTACCTCCTCTGTTATGGTTTGTTACTTTGCTAAATATTGGCTTAACAGCGATGTTAAAAGAATATTTGAAGTCTCAAAACATGGGGTAAATATTTTAGAGATTTTCTCGGATATTTGCCTGTTATAATAAAACTAGACATTTAATAAGAATTGGTAAAACGATTATTTCGTTAATACTACTCTTTTGTCTGCGGTTAGAGGGCGTAATGTTTGAATAGTAAGCATTGCTTGGTGTTATTGTTAAAAAAGGGAGAGACTATTACTATGGATAAAACCGAACCAGCCAAAAAAACAGGTAAAGCAGAGACGACGAATGCTCTCGCACCATCTTCGGAAATTAAGGCGTTATGGAGCAGTATTTATGATATGTTGCGTAATGAATTTGGGGAGGCTGTTTTTAGAAGTTGGTTAAAACCTTTAACACTACAAGCCTATTATCACGGTACATTAGAAGTATCAGTACCAACCCGTTTCATGCGTGATTGGATTCAAAATCACTATCAAGAAAAAATATTAAGCCTTTGCGCCGCTAAAAACCCAGAAATCAAGCGTTTGGAGATCGTTGTTGTTCAGTCATCTGTTTTTGACAGTGAACTATCATCAGATAATGCTAAGCCTGCAAACGCAAACGAAAAATTAACAAAAATTAATGGCCGCGCGATTGAGGAATTAGAAGAAAACCTGTCATCGCCATTAGATCCTCGCTTTACATTTGAAAGTTTTGTTGTTGGTGAGCCTAATGCTTTGGCAAATGCAGCAGCACTACGTGTATCACAAAGCGGTAATGTGCCGTTCAACCCGTTATTTATTCATGGTGGCGTGGGTCTTGGTAAAACGCACCTTATGCACGCTATTGCTTGGTCTATTAAAGAAACTAATCCAGATGCACGCGTTGTGTATTTATCTGCAGAGAAGTTCATGTACCAATTTGTCCGTGCATTGCGTTATCAAGATACTATTACCTTTAAAGAATTTTTCCGCTCAGTTGATGTGTTGATGATCGATGATATTCAGTTCATTTCTGGTAAAGATTCAACACAAGAAGAATTTTTCCATACGTTCAATGCATTAGTTGATCAAAATAAACAGATCGTTATTTCGGCGGATCGTTCACCATCGGATATGACCTCAATTGATGAGCGTCTCCGTTCACGTTTGGGTTGGGGCTTAGTAGCGGATCTACAGCCATCTACCTATGAATTGCGTCGCGGTATTCTAGAGTCAAAAGCAAAAGCGTTGGAAGCCGATATCCCGTCAAATGTACTGGAATTCTTGGCGCATAAAATTAGCTCTAATATTCGTGAGCTTGAAGGTGCTTTAAATAGAATTGTTGCGCATGCTGGCTTGATGAAACAGCCTGTGACATTAGAGAACACACAAAATCTTCTGTCAGATTTGCTGCGTGCTTCTGAACGCCGTATTACTATTGATGAAATTCAACGTAAAGTGGCGGAACATTTTGGTGTACGTATGTCAGATATGCATTCAGCACGCCGTGCTCGTGCAGTGGCGCGCCCACGTCAGATTGCGATGTATCTGTGCAAACGCCTAACACAACGTTCATTGCCAGAAATTGGCCGCAAATTTGGTGGCCGTGATCACACAACAGTGATGCATGCTGTGCGCAAAATTGAGGAGCTGATGGATCAAGATAACAGCTTCCAAGATGATGTTGATGTGGTTCGCCGTGCGCTGACCGGCTAATTCTTATAAATGTCCTGCCCTTACTCACAACAAGACGTACTTATCCCAGAAGACGCTTATAAATTGAGCGCACCTTGTGCCGAGCATTTTGATGAGGCTTTACGTGCAACATTGACTAAAGCGGCGCTGAGCTGTGTGGTCGCTCAGGAAGTCTCTCGTACTGATTGTAAGGGGGCGTTTGTGCAATGTGTGGATGTTAACTGGCAAGATTCTCTTATTCAAGATATATACGCACAGGTTAGCGCATTGGGGCTACATATGCGTATTGCGAGTGCGGGCCATGGATCATCGGCTGTTTCAATACAAAAAACTCTTACTCTTTATGTGATAAAGGCGGTTGATGGTCGTTTCCGTTTTGCGGATGCCTATACAATCGGTTAATTACAGTAAAAACTAAGGAAAACTTGGTTTTGAAGCGATGAAAAAGCTTGGCGCATGCGCTTGCTGTGCTATATTGACCCTAATAAGATAAAAAATAAGGGTAATTAGATGAAACTGACTATTAACCGTTCTGATTTAATGCGTGCCTTAGGCCATGTACAATCTGTTGTTGAAAGACGCAACACAATACCGATTTTATCGAATGTAAAATTACAAGCTAAGGGCGATGTATTGTCATTAACGACAACGGATATGGATCTTGAGATCAATGAATCTGTTGCCGCTAAGGTTTCTCAAGAAGGCGCAACGACAGCTCCAGCACAAACATTACATGATATCGTGCGTAAATTACCAGATGGTGCTGATATTGAAATGAGCATCGAGCCAAATGGTTCAACAATGGCAGTTAAAGCAGGTCGTTCAAACTTTAAACTAAGCTGTCTACCAGTTTCTGATTTCCCTGATATTTCTAATACAGAGCTCGAAACAAGCTTTGATATTCCAGCAGGTGAACTTCGTGCGATTATTGATAAAACACGTTTTGCAATGTCGACAGAAGAAACGCGCTATTACTTGAACGGCATTTACGTTCATGCGATTGAGAAAAATGGCGTGGCCTTGCTATGTGCTGTGGCAACAGATGGCCACCGTTTAGCTAAATATGAAATGCCATTGCCAGAAGGTGCTGCGGGTATGCCTGGTATTATTATTCCACGTAAGACAGTGGGTGAGATCCGTAAATTGATTGAAGATGCTGCTGATCTTATTACAGTGTCGCTATCAGAGAGCAAGATTTGCTTTAGCTTTGACCATGTTGTGATGACATCAAAACTGATTGACGGCACATTCCCTGATTATCAAAAAGTGATCCCTCAAGGTAATGATAAATTGATTGAGCTTAATCCAAAAGCCTTCTCATCAGCGATTGACCGTGTGGCAACGATTATGACATCGGATAAATCACGTGCAGTGAAATTAGCGATTAATGGCAAAAACTTGATGTTGTCTGCGAATGCACCAGATGCAGGTTCAGCGACAGAGGATATTGAAATCACTAATGATAATGTAGCACTAGAGATTGGCTTTAATTCTCGTTATTTACTTGATATCACAAGCCAGATCGAGGGCGATGGATGCCGTATGTCTTTAGCGGACAGCGCCTCTCCAACCATTATTGAAGATTTGGCAGATAGCTCATCAATTTATGTGATTATGCCCCTGCGTGTTTAATGCTTATTAAACCGATTAACGGTCAAGACGCTTCTAACCTTTGTAAAGAAATTATTGTCGCCTTGCCTGAATGGTTTGGGGTAGACGATTGTAACCAGAAATATATTAACGGCGTTGCAAGCACAGAATGTTTTGCTGGTTTTATTAACAATAAAGCGGTGGCGTTGATTGCAATAAGATATCATTTTGATCAATGCGCAGAAATATGGTGGCTTGGTAGCCAGCCCGCTTTTCATGGTTCAGGGGTGGGGTCAGCCCTTTTGCAAGAAGCAGAAAGTGCAGCTGTTCAAAAAGGCTTTAAATATATGCTTGTCCATACTTTGGATATCGGTTCAGGTGACTCTGCATATGAAAAAACGTATCGTTTCTATCAAAAGAATGGATATAGAGCATTTTTAGGTCCACATATGGAAGATCGTAAAGACTACACACTGATCTATATGATGAAAACTTTCTAGAAAAATATATACTAATCGTACCATGCCGCATTTTAAGTCTTTAACGCTCACTGCTTTTCGTAACTATGAATTAGCTTCACTGGATAAGCTCGGTAATAATTTTATCGTGTTAACAGGGGCGAATGGCTCAGGTAAAACCAATATTTTAGAGGCTTTGTCGCTTTTTGCGCCAGGACGGGGTTTACGCAAAAGCCCGCTTGATGTCATGCAAAATAATGAGATTGCCCAACCAAGCTGGGCTGTTTCAACGCGCATTGCTTCTGATTATGGTGAAATTCCGATGGGTGTCGGTTATGATCAGAACTCTGGGCGGCGCATTACACGTATAAAGGGTAAGGATGTTCGGGCGCAATCTGAATTATCTGAATATATCTCATTGTTATGGCTGACACCGCAAATGGATGGTTTGTTTCTTGATTCAGGTTCAGAACGTCGCCGTTTTTTTGACCGTATGATTTTTACGAGTTTTGACGGGGCGCATGCAGGGCGTTTAACACGCTATGAGAATGCGATGCGCCAGCGGAATAAATTATTACAAGATGATGAGTTTAATGACACATGGATTGATAGTTTAGAGCTGGATATGGCCGAGACGGGGGTGGCGATTGCCGCCTCTCGTTTAGATTTCATTTATCGTCTTAACGGGGCTAGCCGTAAATTTGCCGAAACGGGTCTTTTGAAATCCTTTCCAATGGGTGAGTTTACCGCCTTTGGTTATTTAGAGAATAAGCTGGCCGAGCGTCATTCTGCGGTCAGTTGTGAGGAGCAATTTCTAACATTGCTGCGGGATAGTAGGCGTATTGATGCTAAACGTGGTGGTACCAGCGATGGTCCCCATAAAACAGATTTTAAAGTGCAGCATTTAAAGAAAAATATGGCAGCAAGCCAATGTTCAACAGGCGAACAAAAGGCTTTATTAACAGGGATTGTGCTTGCTTATGCGCAAATGGTTCGTGAAGAAAAAAATATTATGCCTGTATTATTGCTCGATGAAATTGCTGCGCATTATGATAAGGATAGACGGGCTGAATTATTTGCTCTTTTATACGCCATGGGTGGTCAAGTTTGGATTACGGGTACAGATCAAGAGATTTTTATCAATGCGGCGCCTGAAACACAGTTTTTTACCATAGAAAAGGGTAAAATCAAGCAGCAATAAAAAAGCGAATAAATCCAGATAAAATGCGCTTTTTACTATTGTTTTGTCTTGGAATTTGCTAGTCTTGAGACGTTCACGAAAGATTAGAAAATTAAGAGATGAAAAATGACAAAAGAAGCAGCTGCAACGATGGATAATTCAAACCAAAATGACTATGGCGCAAGCTCAATTAAAGTCTTAAAGGGCCTTGATGCAGTCCGCAAACGCCCTGGTATGTATATTGGTGATACCGATGATGGTTCTGGTCTGCATCATATGGTTTATGAAGTCATTGATAATGCGATTGATGAATCTCTTGCAGGCCATTGTGATGAAGTAAATATTATCCTTAATGCCGATGGATCAGCAACGATCCGTGATAATGGTCGTGGTATTCCAACAGATATTCACCCAGAAGAAGGTATTTCGGCGGCACAAGTGATTATGACCCAGCTTCATGCTGGTGGTAAATTTGACCAAAACTCATACAAAGTATCGGGCGGTCTGCACGGTGTGGGGGTTTCGGTTGTTAATGCGCTTTCTGAATGGCTGGATCTACGTATCTGGCGTGATGGTAAGGAATGGTTTTTGCGTTTCAAGCATGGTGTTGCTGAAGGTGATTTAGAGGTGGTTGGCGATGCGCCAGGTAAAAAAGGAACGGAAGTGTCATTCTTGCCTTCTGCTGAAACATTCACGATGGTGGAATTTGATTATGAAACCTTAGAAGACCGTTTCCGTGAATTGGCGTTTTTGAATTCAGGCGTCAATCTTCTTTTCACAGATAATCGTGGTGAAGAACCACGCTCTACACGTCTTTTTTATGAGGGCGGTATTGTCTCTTTCGTAGAATATTTAAACCGTAATAAATCCTCGCTAATGTCTTCGCCGATTTCTATTTCTACACATGAAGAAGAAAGCGGCATTACTGTTGAAGCGGCGATGGAATGGACAGATGCTTACCATGAAAGCATGTTGTGTTTTACGAATAATATCCCGCAACGTGATGGCGGAACGCATTTGGCGGGTTTCCGTGGCGCTCTGACCAGAACATTGAATAACTACGCTAATGAAACTGGGTTATTGAAAAAAGAAAAAGTTGCTTTATCAGGCGATGATATGCGTGAAGGTTTAACCTGTGTTTTATCTGTAAAAGTACCCGATCCAAAATTCTCATCTCAAACAAAAGACAAGCTTGTATCATCAGAAGTACGTCCTGTCGTTGAATCAAAAGTAGCTGAAGCTTTAGGTACATGGTTAGAAGAAAATCCAACTGAGGCGAAAAAGATCGTCCAAAAAATTGTTGAGGCAGCCACAGCCCGTGAGGCAGCACGTAAAGCACGTGATCTAACACGCCGTAAAGGGGTGCTGGATGTATCAAACCTGCCAGGCAAATTGGCGGATTGCCAAGAAAAAGACCCTGCTCTATCAGAACTTTTCATTGTTGAGGGGGATTCAGCGGGTGGTTCGGCTAAGCAGGCACGGTCTCGCAGATCACAAGCTATCTTGCCTTTACGTGGTAAAATCCTGAATGTTGAACGGGCACGTTTTGATCGTATGCTTGGCTCTCAAGAGATTGGGACTTTGATTACAGCATTAGGAACTGGTATTGGTCCT
>MDSV01077647.1_pt1 | contig 35291 bp, 32 predicted proteins | sample 810851 | NCBI WGS metagenome assembly MDSV01 (sample SAMN05326640, study PRJNA326480) | marine metagenome | isolation source: seawater | place: Atlantic Ocean: North East | collected 2012 | reverse complement strand
TATAAATAAAAGTGATATATAAGATTCGCTTATATATCTATATACAATATTTTAATATAATAAAGAGGAGAGTCTTATGACCACAGCTACTTTTGGCGAGGTGGCGAAGTTCATAGGAACCAAAATTGATAGACTAAGAGATAACGACAAAGTTTGTCTATTCTGCGATGCGATTCAATTAGTAGCGCTTATGATCTTCCCGTTACTATTGCCAGTATTTTTAATATATGCACAACTAGGCCACTTCTAAAGAGGTACTAGAGCTGCAAAATGGGCGTCAGAAATGGCGCCCATTCCTTTTGGTACACAAAACACTTGATATTTACTCCCTACGATAGTACTATAAATAACTATGATGAAAAAGAAACGACTCAAAGTAAGGAATCCTGTAGCCCGTTATGCAAGACTGTTTAACAAGGCCACGGTAGTACCGGACAAAACAAAGTACAATCGGAAGAAGGATAAAAAAGTTACTGAAGAAGTAGAGTAGTTTCGTTAATAAAGGAGGAACCATGATGATTAAGTTATGGATAACATTACCAATATTAATATTATTTGGTATGAGCGGTAAAGTAGAAGCTAATAGTGATATACATTGTTTAGCTGAAAACATTTACTTTGAAGCCAGGGGTGAATCGACAGCAGGTAAAATGGCTGTTGCACTGGTAACACTTAATAGAGTGATGGATGAAAGATTTCCTGATACTATATGTGGTGTTGTAAAACAAACAAAATACTATCCTAGTGGAAGGATAGATTTACATTCTTGTCAATTCAGTTGGTATTGTGATGGTAAATCAGATGTACCTAGGGATAAGAAATGTTGGGAAGACGCGTTACTAATTGCAGAGGTTATGATAACATACAGCTCAATAGATGTAACAGATGGTGCTTTGTGGTACCATAGTCGTAAAGTGAAACCAGAGTGGTCTATGGCCTATACGAAGACAGTAAGCATAGACAACCATATCTTTTATAAAGACATTGACTAAAGCATTTAAAGATCATATAATAAGCACATGTTAACGGATATACCTCATGTGATAGTTACAGGCGGTTGTGGTTTTATAGGATCACACCTTACGAAACATCTATTGGATCAAGGTTTTTGTGTAACGGTTGTAGACGACAATAGGACAGGTAATGTCTTTCTAAACCATAACAGCGTAGAATATCACAAATGTGATGTCGTCGATTTTAACCCACACCAAAATTCTATAGAGCCACCAACCGCCATCTTTCATTTAGCAAACAGCCCTAGAGTAAGAAGAGCTTTGGAGTATCCTACAGAAACAATAGTTAATAATATAGGAACAACATGTACTGTTGCTGATTGGGCAAGAATATTTAATTGTAAGTTATTTTTCTCTACTTCATCAAGTACGCAGTATGTAGAGTCTCAAGGCAATCCTTACACTTTTAGCAAGGTTGTATGTGAATCTGTTTTAGATATGTATAGAAGATTATACAGTTTAGATTATGTTCTAATGTTTTATTATAATGTATATGGACCAGGTGAAGCAGACTATGGACAGTACAGCACAGTTATACGAAAGTTTAAGCAGGATTATTTAGCAGGCAGGCCGTTGACAATATATGGCACAGGCAAAAAGGAAAGAGACTTCACTCATGTAGATGATGTTATACAAGGAATGTTACAGTTAATGGCAGATCCTACTACTCCTTCTGTAGCACATTTTGGGAGTGGTGCTCCTAAAACAATTTCATCTATTGCAGATTGTTTTAAGCATCCTATTGTACATACATTTGATAGAAAGGGAGAAGCAGAAAAAACATTTTGTGAAGCACCTTACATAGAGCCCACATATAATGTACACGAATATATAAAAAACTGGGTTCAGGAGAATAAAAGTGGAACCAAGAATAGTAGTAGATAACACGATAGAGATGACAAAAGAAAAAGTATCAGACATATTTTTAGTAACAAAAGAGTTTCATACTTCTACAGAGTTTTCTCAATTTATTGAAAAGATGGCTTTTAATACACAATCACCTTGTATGGATATTGTTTGTGATTATTGTATAAAGAAGGAAATAGAAATAGAAAGTGTTTCTAAATTTTTAACTTCGTCTTTAAAAGCAAAAATAAAAGAAGAAGCATTAGATTTAAATTTGTTGAAAGAAAAGAGAAAAAGTAAGTTGCCCCTGTGAAAATTTTTGTATCTATAGCATCGTTTCAAGATCCTATACTAAAATATACAATAGAGTCGGCATACACAAATGCCAAGAATAAAAAAGATTTAGTACTAGGAGTTTTTGATCAATCAAAAGAAAAACTAACATTTGATCATGATGTTAGATATATAACCTGTGATCCTGCTGATGCTAAAGGTTGTTGTTGGGCAAGAAGTAAAATACAAAAAGAATTATTTGATGGTGAAGATATTTTTATGCAAGTAGATTCCCATACAATGTTTGAAAAAGATTGGGATAAAGATCTTTTAGAAAAATATGAAGTGTGTTTGGACTATGTAAAACGGCCTATTATAACAGGATACCCTAGAGGTTTTGATGTTGTTACACCACAAGGTGACTTTTTAAACACAAAGCAAGAATATATATTTAGAAAATGTCAACCAGACGAAGATCAAACTCATGTTATGCAATTACACTTGCCTTGGGCAACAGGATATCATTGTGGACAGATGGCACATGTAATACCTGGCAAAAAGTATTTTAGAGGATTTGGTTTGGCTGCAGGACTTATATTTACAGAAGGAAGTTTCGTAGAGGAAATACCATATGATCCTGAAATATATTTTGCAGGTGAGGAATCAACACTTGCACTTAGAGCTTTTACACATGGTTGGGATTTGATACATGTACCTAATACACCAGTATATCATTGGTACAATACAGACGACGAAGAATTAAAAAGAGATTTACATTGGAACTATCATGAGTCTGCTACAGATGAAATGAAAAAGGCAAAAGATAAAAGAACAAAAATTGCAGAACAAAAAGTAAATAACATCTTACAAGGCAAAGTAAAAGGCAAGTATGGTGTAGGAGATAAAAGAACATTAAAAGAGTTTGCAAACCTTAGTGGTGTAGACTATGTAAATAAATCTTATCAGATAGATAAGGCAACTTGGGTATCATATGAAAAAGGAGGGTTAGAGCTTGGCAAAAAGTTTGAGTAGAATGACGCCCTTCGAGGCTTGGAAAGTACATCTTGCTGTTAAAGAACATTTCTTTTCTAACTATGATATTGAGAAGTGGCCTTTTGCCTTTAAAGACAAATATAGATATGGCGCTAGATTGTTTATGCCTATAAAATACTTTGAAGATGGTAAAGAGAAAAAACATTTTTTAAAAGAGATGTTTACTGGTGTTGCAGACAGATGGTCTAAACCTGAGTTTGTAGCTTTGTCTGTTGCTAATGCTGTAACAGGCCATTTGAAATGTGGTATGCCATATGGTATGCCAGAAATAGAAGTATATCATGAATGGGTAGGAAGACAACCTAGAATTAGTTATACATTTGAACAGGATTTGAAGACAATAGAAAATTGGCGTGAACATCTAATGTCTGAGAATAGTCATCCAACACATGTAAGATTATACATGGGAGGACACATTCAAGCAGAAACAATAACAATACTTGAAATGATAAATCCTATTTTACATGATTATGTAGATGATTTTATAATAGGAGATACATGTAAGATCATACAAAGGTACAGACCTTTTGTAGAATTTGGTGGTGTGAATACCAAAAAGCTCTTTACAAAACATGAAACTCTTATAAATAATATTGCTAGGACTAGAAATAGTTCTAATACAATGTTAATATAACGCTATACAACGCAATACAAGGAGAAAAATATGTCGTTTAATACACTTTCAGAACTTCGTAAGAAAAGTTCAAACATTGACTCACTACAAAAAGCAGTCGATAAACTCACAAGCCCCAAGTCAGACTATAAAAAAGGTGACGAGCGGGAATGGAAACCCACAGTAGATTCAGCAGGTAACGGTTATGCCGTTATTAGATTCTTGCCCCTTTCTAAAGGTGCAGGAGAAGGTGATGTACCTTGGGTTAGAATTTTCAATCATGGCTTTCAAGGCCCTGGTGGAAAATGGTATATTGAGAATTCTCTCACAACTCTTAATGAGCAAGACCCTGTTTCAGAATTGAATACTCAACTTTGGAACTCTGGTATTGAGGCTGATAAAGAAACAGCTCGTAAACAAAAAAGACGCCTAAACTATTGGGCTAATATTTTAATTGTTGACGATCCTGCTAATCCAGCCAACAATGGAAAAGTTTTCATCTACAAGTTTGGTAAAAAGATCTTTGATAAAATCCAAGATCAATTGAAACCCGAATTTCAAGATGAGTCTCCAATAAACCCTTTTGATTTTTGGGAAGGAGCTAACTTTAAACTTAAAATTCGACAGGTAGAAGGTTATCGTAATTATGATAAAAGTGAATTTGAAACACCTTCACCTATAGCAGAGGGTGATGAGGCCATTGAAAAAGTTTGGAACGAACAACACGACTTAGGTTCGTTGATTGCTCCAGATCAATTCAAGTCCTATGAGGAGTTAAAAGCTAAGCTAAACATGGTGTTAGGAAGTTCTACACCAGTAGCTACAGCAGAAACAGTAGCGCAAGAGACTGTTGAAGAAGTAACACCTCAAGCAGCACCTGTTGTAACTGATACATCTGATGATGAGGATGATACATTAAGCTACTTCAAGCAACTTGCTGAAGACAAATAAAACCTAGAGTTTTGGGAGGCTCCTTAATGGAGCCTTCTTTTTGACTAATAAATAGTAATATGAAGTACACGGATAAAGTATTGATCAAAATAATTGCTTTATATTCTATTACAGCAATAGGTGTTCCTCTGTGGTTTATACAAGGCGGAACAATACCTCAGGCATTATTCTTTTTTGTTCTTGCATCTCTTATAGCAAGAATAGGTAATGCAGGTTATCATCGTTGGTTAACACATAATCAGTTTGAACCTACATGGCTAGGTAAAAATATAATGTTTTACTTTATGGTTATGACAGGCTTTGGGCCTCCAGGCCACTATGTTGTATCTCACTTACAACACCACAAACATACAGACGAAGAAGGAGATCCTCATGGACCTAAACAAATAGGTTTCTGGAGAATGTTCTTTGGTAAATATGATGAAGTAAAACCTAGCGTAGGGGCTATGAGATTGTATGCAAGGAACAAAGAAGCACAATGGGTTACAAAAAATTATTGGAACTTGTGGCTTGCTAATTGGATTATACTAGGACTTATAAGCAAATGGTTAATAGTATGGTTAGCATTTTTATTTTCCTGGAGCTGGATATGGACTAATATATTAAACTATGCAGGACACGGTGGTAAAAAGGGAGAGCCTACAAATTTAAATTGGATATGTAATATTTTTATGGGAGGAGAAGACTATCATAAAAATCATCACGAACATCCAGGCCAACTTGTAATGGGAAAATGGGACACCACAGGTAAATATATAGTCCCTTGGTTGTTAGCAAAATGAAACAAATATTAGGTTTACCTTTATATCATGTTCATAATGTTTGCGAACACCTTATACCTAACTTACAAAATTCTATAGAAAAATTACAAGAAGAAAAACAAGATTGGGATAGACAAAGAAGTAAACTTTCTATATACACTAAAGATGGACAACATAAGTTTCAAACAAAACAAGATCCTATGGAAGGTGTTGAGGGTTGGAAAGAGTTAAGATCTAATATAAAAGATCATGTTATGAATTTTTATGAACTATTACATCCTATAGATACAAATTTCCAACAAGGTCCTGACACAATACTAAGAGAAGAGCTTAGAAAGTTTTGGCATAATTATGCTTGGTACTCTTATTTTGATGAAAATGATTCTTACAGTTGGCATAGTCATGGACAATATTATTTAATTGCTACTTATTATGTAAGAGCAGACGAAGAACATGCACCATTACAATTTAAATCTCCTATGTCAGATATGTACACAGCGTGGGCAGTAGGAACAAAGAGTGTTAATTTAGAAGAAACGATACAACCTAAAACAGGCGATTTAATGATTTGGCCTGCATGGTTAGAACATCAGATACCTGCAGTAGATACAAATCTTTTAAATCATAGTAGCATCAAAGATGTTAATAAATATAATGCAAAAAGGATAAGCATAACAAACGGTTATGTCAAACCTCATGCACAATTCTTGCATACGCAAAGGAAAAGAAATGAATAGAGAAGCAGTATTTGAACAATTAAAAATAGACGAGGGTGTGGTATATGAAATTTACAAAGATCACTTGGGCTACCCGACATTTGGAGTCGGACACTTGGTTACGGAATCCGATCCTGAGCAAGGACAAGAAGTCGGAACGCCTGTTTCAGAAGAGAGAGTTAAGGATTGTTTCGAGAAAGACTTGGATACAGCAATAAACGAATGTGATGCCTTATACCAGCCAGGAGAATTTAAAAAATTGCCTGGAGAGGTTCAAGAAATTTTAGTTAATATGATGTTTAATATGGGACGAACTAGACTATCTAAATTTAAAAAGATGCACCGTGCAATACTACAAGGTGATTGGAAAGAGGCCTCTATAGAAGGCAGGGATAGTCGTTGGTATAAACAAGTTACTAATCGTGCTGAACGCTTAATGTCTAGACTTGAAAAAGTTTAACTAAATCTTCTATCGTTATATCTTCCAATAGTACTAGAGTTATCTCTAACACCTGGAGTCTGCATAGCAGCTACTACACCTTTTAAGTCTGGCGCCGCTCCCATTGGAGGGGGTGGTGGAGGGGGTGTTGGAATTCCAAAGAATCCTGATATTGCTTGTTTAGCATCTTCAAATAAATTCCCTAATCTATCTAAAGCTGTGCCTGTAGGCGAAGTTTGTTTCTCAAATGCACTTGCATCTGGGAAGTTAAATGGTGCGTCAGGATCAATAGCTTTTGCTATTAGTTCGCCGGTTTCCCAATTTCTAGATTCAATTTCTGCTTTTAAATCTGATTTTCTCATCAGTGCTTCAGCGGGTGTTATCTTAGTACCGTCTGCCGTTGAAGCAGTTCCTCTAAAATCGGATTCAAGAAGTTTACCTTCCTTTAACATTATACCTTGCATATCTTGTTCTGCGAATAACCTAGTACCATGATCGAAGTGCATGGGGCGATTGGGATTTAATTCCCTCTCTTTCTTTATTCGTTCTTGAGTTAGTTCCTCAACTCTTTTATTGTATTCCTGTGCAGCTTCTGGATCTCTTTCTCCCACTTGTGCAAGAGAAAAACCATACTTCATGTTAATACCGGTATATTCATTATATCTATCAAGCATCTCAGGATGGCCTCCTCCAAGGCCATCAGAGGTATTCATACCTCTTGCTTTTATTCTTTCTCCGCTAGGACCTTGTGCATATACTGTACCATCCTCAGCCCTATCATAGACCATTGTACCTACTGCAAAACTTCTTTCAAAGTTTCTATCGTCGATGCCTCCTGTCGGTCCTGCATGATCTTCTTCTGGCCTTGGAGCAGGAGGCCCTTGTATGCGATCTCCCATACCTTCTTTATAGGCATCCTGATATAAAGCATCTTGTCTACTATCATATTGTTGTGCTGAAAGTGACATCTCGCCAGATCCTCGAGTAGTGTCTACAAACGAACCAGCTGCTGTAAATGTGTCTGCAAAACCTTCTCCCTGATCATCACCCATTGTAAGTCTTCTATTTTCAATAGCTTTTTGTACTCTTTGCATTTGTTGGTCTGATAAATCATCATCTTCTGCTATTGCTTTTAATTGTTCTATACTAGCATTACCTAACATTGTTTCATCTACTACAGATTCTCCAAATATGGTTTTTTTGTATAAGCCTGATTCTTTAGCAGAATCCATTGCTGCTTCTTGTCTAGATGTTGTAAACATATCTTCCATTGTGCCTTTACCAAATGAAGTCATCTTAGTAAAGAAACCTCTTTCATCAATACCTGCATCTCTTATACTTGCTCTTTCTGAATCTAAAGCTTCTTCTGCAGTCATACCACCATCTATTTTTGCTTGTATTATATTTGCTAACTCAGGATCTTTTGCTTCAATTGCGTCTAATTGATCTCTTGTTGTTTTGCCATATACACCTTTAGAAATACTATCGGCATCTGTTAAACCAAAAGTCATACCTGATAACAAGCCTCCAAAAGCGCTGGCAGACTTCATACCGAATGAAACATCTTCACCTTCCATACGATTGAATTCATCTGTTTGTCCAAATTCCTGTGCTCCTCTATATAAACCATAGCCTGCTGAGGCAATCCCTGCCCCTATTGCAAGTGGTGTGCCAACGGCTCCTAGCATAGGTGCAGCTCCTAGTCCTACTCTGGCTGCTAAACCTGATGCGGAGCCCATAAATTTACTACCTAATCCTACAGCACCTGTTGTCAATCTTCCGCCTAGGCCTTTAACTTTATTGAAACCTCCGGCTAACATATCCTTACCTCTTGCAAGTAGCCCTAATCTTCCTTTAGGATATTTTCCTCCGGGTGTCTTGCCTCGGTTTTTAAATTTATCATAAGCATAACTACCTGCTGCCATTGAAGCAGCATCTCCAGCCATGTCTCCTAATCCACCTCCGCCACCGCCTGGAGGGGGTGCAAAACCTCCCATACCAAAACCACCGCCTTGTGCCATGTTCTTTAAGGTGTCTCTAATTTCTTTTAATATTTCTATTTCAGACTCTCTGTCTTGACCTGTTCTACCTTGTACAATTTTTTCTCTTTTACTTAATGGTTCCGCTGGTCCTGTGCCTGCTGCTTCTTGAGCTTTTTCCACAGAGTCTGCTTGTTTGTATTCTTCAGGTATCCATTTATCCATCCATGATGCAAACTTGTCTTTTCCTGTTGTGTCTTTACCTACTTGAGCGCCAATTTCTTTTTGTAATTGAGCACCTTCTGCAAATTGATTGTCCCCTTGCATTGTAGCATAACGGGACATATTATACCAACTTGTATCTTCTTTCTTAGAAGCTTTACCAAATATACGATCTGCTGAAAACATTTCTTTAAGAGCTTTACCTGAAAACAGATCTGTGCCTTGATTTACACCTAAGAAGTCTCTAGCCAGTCCTCCGAATAAATTGCCTTCTCCTTTTTTAACTTGACCTTTAACATCATCAAGGCCTAAAGCTTTTGTTAGATCTTCACCGCCAGATAATTTCATTGCTTCTAAACCTTCAAGAACCTTAGCTCTATTTCCTTTTTTATCTCCTCGAATAAGTTTATCCATTTCCTTTGTCATGTTTTTAAAATCATCGTTGAACTCTTTATTGTCCAATATTTGATTTTGTAATTCTGGAGGAAGATTATCTAAGTTTCTTTGTAGGGTTGCAGCACCCATTGATGTTCTATATTGTGCTTTGTTTCTTGTAGACATAACCCTAGGATATTGTTTTCCTTCTGGGCCTTCAAGGAGTAATTGTTCTCCTCTTCCTGTTTTTCTTATATCGTCGCCTAATTTTTGTATGTTTTTAGAAGTTTCTACTATTTGGCCTTCTACTGTTTTTCCCGGTAATGCCGGTAAATTAGGTCCGCCTGAAGGTACAGGTAAATTACTACCTCCACCACCGGTGCCTCCGCCTCCGAAGAAACCAGCTCTTTGCAGTTCTGTAAGTTTTTCTAGAATTAATTTGTTTTGATATAATATAATCTCACGAGCATCTTTAGCTCCACGATTATGTTTCTTTTGAACATCAGCAACTTGCTTTTGTTCCTTTCGCCATGCTACATCATCTCTTTCTTTTGTAAGATATTGATAAGCATCCGCTGCTATTTGCAACTTATTAAAGGCCTTGTTTCTCTCTGCATCGTCTTTAAGCGTTGATGTCTGCTCTTTAATTGCAGATGTTTCTGACTCCAATAGACTTTTTACATCGCCTATCTCAGATGATGAAGCGACATCAACCCCTTGTTGTGCTAAGTTTTCTATCTTTTCTTTTAATTCTAAAAATTCTTTTGGCATTTTCCTACCTAACTAAATTTGTTTTGTTCTGCTTTCTGTTTAGCCTTTTCTGCTTTTTCTTTCAAGTGCATTACAAGCATGTTGACATATATCTCCCTTTCCCACGGCATCATATTTTCTAGTTCTGTCAGACTATAATGATGTTCCTGCATTAACAAAAAATTAGTCCTGTAATAATTTTCAAGACTCTCCGAGGAAAGGCTTAGCCGAAAAAATGTTCGTATCCGTTGATACCGACTAGCTGTTCCTTTTCACATTTGGGACAACTGTATTCAACCGTATGTTGTAATACAGGCATTCCGTGTATAAATTTTCTCATTTTTTCAAAAGCGTCTATTGGAAGATCATTAATAAAATCTTCTAATTCTTCTTTGTCAACATTTTCTACAAGTGTTTCTTCTTCATCAGTTACAATAGATTGAATACAATCTGAAACTAATTCTAAATCTGATACTTGTTTATCATCACCTTTAATTAAATCTAAAGCTGAAGGCCATTTCATTTTAATAACAAATTCATCACCCACTTCTATTTCATCATCAGGTAATCTATCCAATCCTTCTACTACAAGGTCGCCTAGATTTAATTCATAATTAATACTTTCACCGCAATCATCTTCACCACAAATAAGATTAAAGTTTTGAATTTCTCCTACTGATAACATTCGTATCTGTAGAAACAAATCTTGTAAATCAAATATAGGTAAATTGCCAGCATCTATTTTGTTAAATGTGCAATTGTTTACTATTTGAATACAAGCTTTAACCATCTCCTGGTAGTTTCCGTCTTGCATTGCCAACATTAGAATTTTATCTTCTTTAACAAGAAAAGGTCTATACTCTATCGTTTTTCCTGTAGAAGCTATTTTATGTTCTGATGTTGGTGTGTCTATTTTTGGTAACATATTATATCTCCATTTTAATAATTATCATTTTCATTAAATGATTTCAAACCATCGACAAAACTACCTTGAGTTTGTCCGTCCGAAGACTCCCAATAAGCAGCCGAAACAATTAGTGTATTTCTAATAGCACTTGTTGTTCCACTAGATAGAGGGACAAGGTTAAGAACTTTTGGCATTGCCTCATACAATTTCCAAGACTTTGTAACATTATCTTCTAAATCTAATGCTTTAATGTCAATGGTTGTTGTTACAGAATCTATATAACCAAGTTCTTGGCTTGTTGTATCTGCACATTCTTTTATCCATTGTTCAAAGAAACCTCTTAAATCCCAATCATTAGGAGTAACAAAAGTAAAGTTGATTTCGTTACCTAGAAATCCTACTTTTGTATTTCTAAAGAATGTCCAAGCACCGATATTAAATTCTTTATTACTTAATATCATACCTGGTATTTGTACTTCTTCACAGAACAAAGAAACATCAGGCTCTAATAGATAAGATGCGGCTCCTTGGCCAATTCTTTTTTCTAGATTACCTCCGTTCATTTTATTGTTTTGAACTAAAGCTTCTACATTAAAGGCCACCTCAAATCGTTCTGCTCGAGCAAAAGTTCTTTTAGTGGCTTCTGATAAATATTTTTTATAATCTGAAAAAGCTTTCTTAGTCATTATTTTAATCCTGCTGTACTAATAGACATGCGTCTTTGTCTTTGTGGTTTTTCCATTGTTTCTCTATGTATTTGTCTTTCTGAAGCTCCTACAAAATTTTGTACTGGTAAAAATATAGCTGCTTGCCAATTTACTGGATTTACTTCTATCATTTTACCTGTTATATTAACTGCCAAATATTTTTTAACAGAGCCTCTAACTTCTGGGAACCTTGAGAAGTTACTTACAAAACTCCAAGCAGATCTTAATAAACTTTTATCAGTTATATCTGTTACTGGTAATAACTTATCCAATAAATTAGCTCTAAATTGTGGAGCCAAATAATGTAAGTTAATACCACTAAACCCGCCTGGGAATGGTTCTGTAACTATTACAAGAGGAACAGTATCATAATACGGCAAGTCTGCTTTCCATTTAGGATCGTATGTAAACATATACATTTTACCTACTTCTAATTGTCTTGCTTCTTTACCAAGATCTGTTTGTTGTGCCTCTTGGAATGTATTAACTCCTCTTGCATAAGTACGAATAGCTCTCTGATACCATTGGACAGAACGGTCCATCTGTTCATCTCTAGCTGCTCTAACTATATCTGCAAAAGGTGTCGCCATGTAAGTATTTATACTAGATACCCAATTCTTTTTCAGTAACTATCTTAAATTCTAGGCCTTGTGCTTTACAAAAATCCTGTGCCGCTTTCCATTTGGCACCGTTTACTCCGTATTGAGCTATCTCTTGTAAGTGTTTTCTAGTCTTACGCTTCTGAGGCGAGGGAGGTTTTGTGAATCTTTCTGGTTTAACTTCTATTAAATACTTCTTTATCTTATCTTTTTCTTGTACTTCTATATAGAAGTCAACCATATATCTGTGTATTTTGTTATCTAATGGACTACGATAGGGTATTGCAATCTCTTCTGATACCCAACCTTTTATAGAACTACTAAGATCACACCAGTTCATAAACTTTAATTCGTAGCTTGATCTATAGGTTATTGCATTGAAGTCACCAAGATACTTCGTCGGATTACGAGGAATAAACTTTCCTTTATATATTTCTTTGGCATAAACCATATAAATAACATTATAACTATTTTAAGTATTTATATCGAGGAAATAAATGGCAACTCAAGACGGGGCAGTCTTAAACGATAGACAAACATACGGTACAGAACATCTTTACCCACAAGAATTAGGCAGTAAAAGATTTCCTAATATGGTTAAATTTTATATCCATGCCAAAAAAATTACTGCTGACAAATATAGAGATTCAAGCACACAGTTTACATCATCAGAAAAGGAAATGTTGGGGAATGAAAATAGATCCAAAGCAGAAAATTATGAATCTATTGTAAAGAATTCTTCTGCTGTTGTGGGCGCTGTTGCAGGTTATGGTTTAGGTAAAGCAACATCTGGAGACAACACTTCTAAAATAATGGATTTAGGTAAAGGATTATTGGTAGGAACTGCTGCAAGAGTAGCAGCTGACATGGTAGCAGAAAACTTAGAATCTGTAAGACTACTAGATACAATATCATTATATGTACCTCAATCTATAGTAACAGCATATACAGCTCAATGGGACGAAGTAGACTTAGGTCCTATAGCAGGAACACTAGGAACAGGAGGAGCCTCGTTATCAGCTCTTGCAGATATGGCCACAGGAGAGAGTGTAGAACTAGTCGGAAGGGGAGCAGTAGCAGCAGCTGCTAATATACCTTCAGCAGCGGGTTTAGGAGATGTAGATTTAGGAAATTTATTTGAAGCAACAAGTAAAAAAGTAGGAAACCCATATAAAGAACAATTATTTAAATCAATGGGCTTTAGGCAATTTTCATTTCAATATGTTTTCTCTCCGAAAAACGAAAAAGAGCACGAGAATGTAGATAGGATTATACAGTTATTTAAAGAAAATATGCACCCAGATGTTTCTGAAGATGGTATGTTCCTTATATACCCTTCAGAATTTAGAATAGAATTTCATCATTCAGAAGACGGACAATCCTCTAAGAGAAATCCTCACTTGCCTTCAATATCTTCTTGTGCATTAAAAAATGTAAAATTAACATATGGTCCTGATGGAATGTTAAACACAGTTAGAGGCACAGGTGGCAGGCCTTCAGAAGTAACAATGGAATTACAATTTGTAGAACTAGAAACTCTTACAAGAAAAAGAATTAAAGAAAGTAAACCTAAAGGTAAAAAAGTAGGAGGGTTTTAATGTATTTTAAACAAATGCCTAAAATTAAATATCCTTGGGAAGATAAGAATGGAAAATTTCATGGAGCAGTAGTTCCTGATATTTTTAGAAGAGTACAATTAGATAAGTTTTTTAAAAACAGAACATTACTCATAGAAATATTTTTAGACGATAAGGATACACCTGAAAGTGTTGCACATGATTATTATGGTTCTGTTAATTATCATTGGATTGTATTGTTGTCTAATGATATAATAGATGTAAACAGAGAGTGGCCTTTATCTACAGAAGCTTTAGGCAACTATGTTAAAGACAAATATGGTGCAGACAATTCATCTGATGTCCACCATTATGTAGACTCCACACATGAAGAATTAATTGTGGATTGGGACGCAGCAAAATTAGCAAGCGGAACGATTAAAGCAATAACTAATTACAATTATGAAAGTGAGAGAAACGACAAAAAAAGACAAATATTTTTATTGAATAAAAGATATGTAAAGGACTTAGTATCACAGTATAAAAAATTGGTGAAATAATATCATGGCCGACGAAACTCTTGGAAATCCAGGTAATTTAAACATAGAAGAGTGTACTATAACAGCTCACTCAGGGTCTAAATTTAGTTTTATAGATCCTACAGCAAACATGCTTGCAGAATTAAATTTGTATGAAGACATGTGGAACAAGTTTATGACTGGAGATTTAGTTATAAAAGACTCATCTAACTTAATTACTAATGCTCCTATTATGGGAGGAGAAATCATAACTTTAAAAATGAGAACTCCTACAATGGACGACCACCCTTCTAAAGTAATTAATAAATCCTTTCAAGTTTATTCTATAAGAAACAGATCCTTAAATCAGGATAGAGAACAGATATATGTTTTACAATTTTGTTCCGTAGAAATGATGATGGATTCTAGTTTTATATTACAACAAAGATTTAAAGGCAATACAGAAGATATAATTAAAAAGATATATGAAGACTATATTGTTGAAGCTAGAAATCCTATGGAACAAGATCAATCAAATGTTTTGGTTGTAGGAGATACGCCACATACTTCTAATGTAAGTTTTATAGCAAACAATTGGACACCCACACAAACATTAGATTATATGTCAAAATATATTAAAGGAGCAAGTGGTACTGGAGCAGATTTTATATTCTTTGAAAGTAATAAAGGTATGTATTATACTTCAATTCAATCTTTAATTAAATCTCAAAGAGATACATTGTTTGATGAATATGTATATGCAGTTAATGGCCTAGAATTGCCTCGAAGATCAGTAGGCGATTATACATCAGACATTTTACCTCAAGGTTGGGTAACCATAGAAAAAATGTCTATACCTAGAACAATAGATATTTTAGATGGACAGATGACAGGTTATTATTCTCAAACAGTTAGAGCATATGATTTATTTACTAAAGAAAGAGTAGAGGCTAAAATAGATATAAGAGAAGATTTTGATTTGTTTGAACATACTGAGCCTGGAATACCTGTACCCGAGGGAACAGTTAGAAATCCTTATTCTATGACAACAATGAAAGTTTTAAATAGCGCAAACAATACAACACAATCATATAATATACCTGGCTCTAAAGGAGGTAATGGAGATAATGAAAATGTAGTGGGTTCAGAATTGTTTAGATCTAATTATTTTAATTCATTACAAGATTATAAATTTGAAGTGGATGTTCCAGGAAGAACAGATATAGAAGTGGGCAGAATGATTTACATTTCATATCCTTCTCCCACATCTAAAACAGAAGATTTAGATTATGATGACTTGTTTGACAGACAGTTATCAGGAAAATATTTAGTAACAGCCATAAGACATAAAATAGATACAGTAGGTTATGTTATGAAAATGGAAATTGTTAAGAACGGCTTGCCTGAAAGTATGGGCCCAGCGGAGGAAAAATAATGTTGAAAAATTATGGAAAACTTGATATACCTGATTGGATTTGGTGGTTAGGAATAATAGAAAGTAGAATAGATTTAGCCAAGTCAGGTAGATATCAAGTTAGAATTATGGGTTATCATACACATGATAAAGAAGTTTTACCTACAAAAGATTTGCCTTTTGCCACAGTAGTTAATTCACCAACAAACGCATCTACTTCAGGTATTATGGAAAACCCTAATTTGTTACCTGGCTCTACAGTAGTAGGATTTTTTGCAGATGGTAACGACGGACAGATGCCTGTTATCCTAGGATCAATAGCAGGATTACCTAAAGAGAAAAATGAAGACCTTACAATAGAAGATGGTTTTAATGATCCTAATAAACAATTTCCCAGAGGAGGTTTTGGAGAACCTGGCCCAGAAGGATTTTCTGGAGTGGGAGAACCTGATATATCTAGATTAGCAAGAGGAGAAGATGCAGAAACACATTACAGTCTTGTTACAAAAAGAGAAGAAAGAGAAATAGATATAAGAACAGCAAGAGCACCTTCAGTACAAGCTGATGGTATGTTAGATGACAAATCACAAAAAGACTATGAAGGCCTTAAATGGGAAGAGCCTTATGCTAGAGCTCAAGGACCATATGATACATTTAAACTTGAAGCATTTGAGCCAAAGTATTGGGACGCATTAGCAGATTTAAAAGCAGGAGGAACAGGAGCTCCTAAAGAACCAGGAACATACACATCTATGTATCCTTACAATTTGGTTAGGGAAACAGAAGCTGGCTTTATAACAGAAACAGATAATACAGCAGGCCATGAAAGATATGCTTGGTATCACCCTGTAGGAAATTTTGTAGAACATCAAGCAGACGGAACCAAAGTAGAAAAAATAAAAGGTTCTGATTATGAAATAGTAGCTAAAGACAAGAATGTTTTTATTAGAGGATCTTGTAATGTAACTATATTAGGTGATGCTAAGATGTTAGTAACAGGAGATAAGTATGAGGAAGTAGAGGGAGATTACTTCTTAACAATATTAGGAGATAGGGTTACAGCTATCAATGGCAATGATATTAAAAAGGTTATGACAGATCAAAATTATTCTATAAAAGGAAATAGAACTGTTCGTGTAGCATTAGATGATAATGCTGAGATTGTAGGAAAACAAACACAGTCTGTTGGTAAAACAAAATCTGAGACAGTAGTAGAAAATGTAACAGAAACATTTAACGCATCACAAAATACATTTATAACAAAAAATAGAATGGAAAGAGTGGGTGGAGCATCTGCTAAATTAGCAGGACAAACAATGACACTGGCAGCAGGAGATACCATGGGTATAAGGACAGCTACTAATATGGTTTTAGAAGCACAAACAGACATGGATATAGATGCCAACAATATGACAATAGATGCACCTACAATGTCTATAGATGGACCGGCTGGAAATATTACATCTAATGATGTAACATTACATACACATACACATGGACAAACAGGTGGTACTAACCCAGATTCAGATAAAGATGTAGATACAAAAGCGCCTACATCAGGAACATAATAGGAGAACAAAATGAGTTGCGGACCGGCAAAAGCATTACTAGAATTGGCAGATCAAGTAGACGCTTTAAATAATCAAATAGATGCTGCCATTATGGATATACCTGGTATGGGAGACCTTGCAGGTTTAAAAGATAAAGTAGAAGGCACAGCACAAGGTTTAATGGATAAATTAAACGAGGCCATGCCAACAATTAAAATACCTACAGGAGATTTTAAAGACTTGCCATTACAAGATCAATTCAAACAAATTGCAGGATTGATGGCATTAGGATATTTACAAAAAGATAATATAGAAAATCAATTGGATGTCATGAAAAATAAGTATAAAGATTTTGATATTGACATTGAAACTTTAGCAACTGATTTAAGAAAGGGTGCAATAGACTTGGATAATTTGTGTAAAATGATTCCTAATGTACAGACAGACGGTATAAATTTAGAAGTTAAGGGTGTGCCTACATCATTTCCTGACATAGACCCTGTTACAGTAATAAGACAAGGTAAACTGCCACCCTTGCCTAAAGCAAATAAGGTATTTATTGATCCTCAAATAACAAAAAAAGCACAGACCGACGAATTTTTAAATATTGAACTCCCTAGTTTTGACTTTTAAGTATAAATACTATTATGGCAAACCTTAGACAGAAAAGAGCTAGAATATATAAAGACTTTGATTTAAGTTTTACTAAAAATTCTATCACAGGCGACATCAATAAAAAGTTAGATGTGAATGCTGTAAAACAGTCAATGAAAAATTTAATATTGTCTGGAACATTTGAAAGGCCTTTTCAACCAGACTTAGGTACTGACCTAGGCAATCTATTATTTGAAAATTTTACAATGTTTACTGCAGATAGAATTAAGAATACAATAGAAAATGTATTAGAAAATTTTGAGAAAAGAGCAGTAGTAGAGGAAGTAGAATGTAATCCTCAATATGACAATAATACATATGATGTAACGATTAGGTTTAATGTCGTAGGTATAAATCAGCCAGAAGAATTACAAGTCAAACTAGAGAGATTACGATAATGGCACAATTAAACACAACAGAACTAGACTTCCAGGATATTAAGGACAATTTAAAAAATTATCTTAAGTCTCAAACAGAGTTCTCAGACTACAACTTCGAAGGATCTGGACTAGGAGTATTAATAGATTTACTAGCTTATAATACACATTATAATGGCATGTTAGCACACATGCTTGCTAACGAAAATTTTATAGACACAGCAATTAAAAGAGAGTCTGTGGTATCTATTGCAAAAGCATTAGGATATACACCAAGATCTTTCCTAGGAGCAAGTGCAACTGTAGATGTTACAGTTTCTCCTCCTACATCATTTTCAGATACAACTATTGTATTATCAAGAAACACAGCATTCTCATCTGCTATTAATGGATCAACATATAACTTTTATCCTTTAGAAGATGTTACAGCATCAGCAGAAGTTAATGGTGGTGTAACTCAATTTGTATTTAAAGATCTTGTTATAAGAGAAGGTATAAGAACAAGTAACCAATTTACAGTAACATCTGCAAGTCCAGCAGGACCTTATATTATTCCTAATGAAAACTGTGATGCAACAACAATAAGAGTTAGAGTACAAGAATCATTATCAGACACATCATTAACAACATGGAATAAAGTAACAACTCTATTAGATGTTAAAAATGATTCCAAAGTGTTTTGGGTAGAAGAAGGAATAGACGGCCTAACACAAGTAAGATTTGGAGATGGTGTATTAGGTGCCAAATTAACAGTAGACAATATAGTAATAATAGATTACTTAGCAAGTAATGGCAAAACTCCTAATGGAGCAAAAACATTTAATACGGGTAGCGTAATTACTAGCAGCGGAGAAACAATAGCAGTAACAACTTCAAGTCCAGCATCAGGTGGCAACATACAAGAAACAGTAGATGAGATTAGATTTAATGCACCTCGTTACAATGCTACAAGAGATAGAGCAGTTACAGAATCGGATTACAAATCATTAATATTACAAAGTAATTCTAATATACAATCTGTTTCTGTGTGGGGAGGAGAGAAAAACGATCCTCCTATGTATGGTAAAGTGTTTATATCGCTAAACCCGGTAGCAGGACAAATTATAACAGATCAAGATAAAGATAATATTAAAAATAGTATTATTGATCCTAAAACACCTGTAGCAATTATTCCAGAATTTGTAGATCCAGAATACACATATATTCAATTAGAAATAGATACAACATATGATCCTAAGATCACAACACTAACAAAAGGTGAAGTTGAAACAGCAGTTAAATTACAAGTAGAAAACTATTTTAATAATCAATTAAATAAATTAAACAAAAGTTTTTATTACAGTAGATTACATAATTTAATAAATGGTATATCTGATTCTGTTATTTCTACAAACATACGATTAGGACTACAAAAAAGAGTAACACCTAAATTTAATGTAGAGCATAATTACACGGTTAAGTTTAATCAAAAATTACAACCAAGAGAAATTGAAAGTACATATTTTAATATAAAAATTTCAGATGTTGTACACAAAGCAACACTTGCAGACATACCAGCAACAGGAGTAGTTGCTCCTTTGTATAGTGGTAAAGGAACAGTAAATGCAATAGGTACAGACGGCACAATTTTAGGAGCTGTAGGAACTGTAGATTACGATTCAGGAACAGTAGAACTTCCTGGTATGCATCTTACAAGTTTATATGGAACAGAAGCAAGTTTAAGAATTAATGTTACACCACATGATAGTGTTAAGGATATTACAACACAGGCCTTAATTAGAACTTCCGATACAAGCACAGCAGCAGTCGTTGCTAAACCTTCAAGGAATACAGTTTTAATATTGGATGATAGTGTTTTAAATTCTACAATTAATACAATTTCAGGTTTAAGAATAACAGCGAGTAAAGAAGTAGAAGAAGTCTAATGGCAGATTATATACCTTCATTTTATAGATATGTAAAATCTATAACAGTTACAGCCGGCGGTTCGGGGTACTTTAATGTCCCGACGGTTGTTATCTCTGGTGGAGGTGGAACAGGTGCTACAGCAACAGCAGTAGTTTCAGGCGGTGTAATAACAAGTTATACAATTACAAATAAAGGTACTGGTTATACATCTACACCTACAGTTACAATAACACCTCATGCTAGTGATACAACAGCAACAGGTGCAACAGCATCAGCAACTTTAGACTCTGCACAAAACAATGCAGAATTAGAAACAAGAAATAAAAGCTATCAAATAAAAGAACAAGTACCTCAATATATCAGATCAGAGTATCCTACTTTTGTAACATTTCTAGAAAAGTATTATGCTTTTATGGATGCCAATTACAAAGATCCGACAAACTACACATCTGATATAGACTATACACAAACACAATTTTTAGATAAATGGCGAGGAGCGCTAGTATCTGATTTTCCAAAACTATTACAAGTAGATAAAAGTTTTTTCTATAAGAGAGCAAAAGACTTTTACGAATCAAAAGGTAGTAGAAGATCTATAGAAGCATGGTTTAGAATAGTATTTAATGAAAATGTAGATATTAATTATCCATATCAATATGTACTAAAACCTTCAGACGGTATCTATAATGTAGAAACAGCTGTTAAGATTCAAGAAGCAGAACATGGAGGTGGAAGTTTAGAACCACTTTCATTAGAAGGTAAAAAGATTGATATACGATACAAGGAAACAACAGGAACAGTTACAGTTACAAAAACAACCAACGCTAGTGTAAGAAGAGTAGAAAAGAACACATACCAAACAAATGGATTAACCTTACAAAGATTTGAGTTAATCTTAGCATTCGATGATGCTGGCGTAACAACTATTGAAGGTCCAGGAGCAGGAGCAACATTTACAGCAGCAGTAAGTGGTGGAGCAATTACAGGAGTCACAGTAAATACTCCAGGGTCTGGATACAACGCAGCACCCACATTACAAGTATTTCCTACAGGCGGGGATAACATAACTACACCTGCAGTTATTTCGGCTCGTGTAAAAGACGGACAAGTAACAAGCGTTGTAGTAGATACAGCAGGGGCAGGATATTCAAATGTTCCTACTATTGAAATAGATTCAGATCCAGAAAGGTCTTATGTTGTTGACGACGGGGCCGCAAATAATTTAACAGATATATATGGGTATGTTGTTAGAGTATTAACAGGTGTATCATTTAAAACATACTCTGGCTCGGCAGCTAACGCAGGATTTAAAGTAGGACAAATATACGCTATTAATGAAACGGGTGATGATGGTAAAGCATACGCAGTTACAGGATATTTTGCTGAAGACTATACATTTATAGGTGGTTCAAATGATGCCTATATTAGAGTTGCGGGCGTAACAACAGCAGGCCTTCCATCAGCATTTACAGTTATTAATCCTGGTTCTACATTCTTAAAAGACACAGCAGATATAAATTTAACTTCTCCTTCTGGAGAAACAGTTACAGTTACATTAACAACAGGTTATCTATTCGAGTATGAAGGTAAATGGAAAAACGATCAAGGTAAATTATCTGATGTTAATGTTTTAGCAGACAACAAACGATATCAACCATATTCTTATGTAATTAAATCTGGCATAGCACAATCATCCTGGGACAGAAGTTTACGAGATACAGTACACCCTGCAGGTATGGAAGTGTTTGGAGATTTAATTATAAGAAGTGTAGTAGACTTTAATGTACTATACGAAGTTGAGTCTACAGGATATACATTCTATGTATTTGATGCAGATGATATAGTATCAACAGTAGAAACAGTAGTGTTTAATTACACACTAGGCAAAGCAGATACTGGAACAACATCAGAAAATCATGGAATACATTTTGTTCCAGCAGGCAAAACAGACTCAGCACTTGCAACAGATCAAGGATCAAGTCCTTATTGTGTAAGTGGTTATTGGAACGATGACGCTGATGGAGTATCAGCAGATAACTATAATATAGGTGATGAACAATACTCATGGAGTATGACTAAACCTTTCACAGAAATATTAACTGTAAACGATTCAATAACGGAGAGTGATATAGATATATCATTCTTTAGATCATTTACAGAAACAAGAAATGCTACAGAATCATTTGCAAATCACTTTACCAAAGTATTTAATGATGGTTTTGTAAATAATTATTGGACACCGGCCAATGGAACAGGCGCATATACAAATGACTTAGCAGATAATGGAGACTATCAATATTATGTTGCTACAAGTCTCGGAGCTGTTACAGTAACAGAATCTATTAATGTATTAAGAATATTTGGCCAACAACCTACAGATACAGTTGATGTAACTGAGGTTGCACAAATATCAGCTACATTTAACAGAATATTTAGTGATACGCCTACCGGTACAGATACAAACTTTGTAATGAATATAAATGTTGTATATACAGATACAGCAAATGCTACAGAATCAATTGTTAAAACTCCTGCTAAAACAGTAGCAGATACTACATCAAATACTGATGCAGAAATTTTAGCTCTTTCTTTAGCAAAAACAGAATCAGCAACAACTAGCGATACAGACACATATCAGTTTAGCACATTTAAAACAGACACATCAACTGCATCTGAAAGTCTATCAAGAGCTTGGGCGGTTAGTAGATCGTTTACAGACTCGTCAAGTGTTGCAGATCCAGTACTGAAATCGTTGTCCAAACCGGCAACGGATTCAGTTAGTGCTTCAGAAAGTTTAAGCTCTCAACTTACAAGACAAATAGTATTGTCTGATAGTACGAGTAGCATAACAAGTTCTGAGGTTCTAGCAATTAATAAAGCAGTTTCGGAAACAATATCCATATCCGAGGCTATAAACAGTATAAATACAAGTAAAGGAATAACTGAAACTCAAACAGTAACAGAATCCTTAGCAAATGCACTAGCTACACCAGCAACAGATAGTGCTACTGCTACAGATACGGGATCAGGTAGGATGCAGGACTATGTAAGTCCTACTTACTTAGACTCAGACTATGTTGGTTCTAGTTGGAACTTTACATAACGGATAAACATATTAGGAGAATAAAATGTTTAAAAATGATAACTCAAAAGCTACAGGTAAGCTTACAGTTGAAATCAAAAACGACAAGGGTGTCGTTATCGAAACTAGGGAAGTTAAAAACCTAGTAGTTGATGACGGCCTAGAGTACATCGCGTCCAGAATGAAGGACACATCTGCCACAGCTATGTCTCACATGGCTATCGGAACAGGCTCCACAGCAGCGGCTGCTGGAAATACTGCTCTTGGTACAGAGGCAGCTAGACAGGCACTTACTTCTACCACAGTTACAGCTAATGCTGTTGCTTATGTTGCTTCTTTTGGAGCAGGTACAGGTACAGGTGCTATCACAGAAGCTGGTATTTTAAATGCCAACTCAAGTGGTACTCTACTTTGTAGGACTGTTTTTTCAGTCGTAAACAAAGGTGCGTCAGATTCAATGACGATTACTTGGACAGTAACAATTTCGTAAGGTAATTAGATGGCTCTAGTACTTAGAAGACTAGGTAGGGTAGAATTAGCTAGGTCCTTTCACCGGGACATTCGTAATAACAACGACTATTTCCACTTTGCCGTAGGTAGAACAGAGGCTTGGTCTGATGATACAAGCCCTGAACTACCTATTGACAATGATACCTATGTCTCTACATTTAGACGGAGCATGATGTTTACCCAGAGAATTGACTCTGCAGATGTTTGCTTATTAGCAAAACGAGAAAATTGGACAACGGGCACGGTGTATGATGAGTATGATGATGCTATAACATCAACAAACCAAACATACTCCGGGGCCTCCAATTTAGCAGACGGCAAATTCTTTATTATGACTGATGAATTTAAAGTATATAAATGTATCAGTAATAACAATAATGGACCAAGTACAGTTAAACCTACAAGTACAGGAACATCTGTATTTGAATTGTCCGATAATTACAATTGGAAATTTATGTTTCAAATCTCAGCATCAGATCAAAATAGATTCTTAGATGCTGATTTTATTCCTGTTAGAAAATTAACAGGTAACCCTACACACGATGTCACAGGAGAAGTAGATAGTATTTCTATAACAGCTGGAGGCTCTGGTTATTCTAGTGTTCCTACAGTAGTCATACAAGGCGATGGTGATGGGTTAGCTTCTGGTACAGCTACTATATCAGGTGGCGCAGTAACAGGTGTAACAATTACAGCATCAGGTTCAGGTTATAGTTTTGCTTTTGTAACATTTACAGGCGGAGGGGGCTCAGGAGCAACTGGTTCAGTTAATCTAGGAGACGCCGATTCCTTACCAGCATTACAAAGTGCTGTAGAAGGTGCAGCAGTAAATGGAACATTAGACAGAGTTATTGTTACAACAGCAGGCCAGGACTATGCAGAAAGTGATGTACAAGTTACAGTAGAAGGTGACGGTACAGGAGCAGAAGCAAGTGCTTATGTAAACACAGCAACAGGAGCAATTACAAAAATAAGAGTAACGAATCCAGGTTCAGGTTATTCATACGCAACAATAAAAATTACAAACACATCAGCACCAGGAACTGGTGCAGAAGCTAGAGCTATTGTATCTCCTCAGGGAGGACATGGTTCTAATGCACCGAGAGAATTGTTTGCCAACAACTTAGGTATTACAGTTTCATTCTCGGATAACGACAACAGAGATTTAATATTAGGCAACGACTTTAGACAGATTGCACTAATTAAAAATATAAAGACACCAGCGGGTGTCGTATATACAACGAACACAGCAACATCTTGCCATATTATAAATGTAGCAAGTGTAGCATCATACGCAGTAGATGATGTACTTACATCAGATGATGGAGGTTCATTTACTGTAATACAAGTAGATTCAACAAATAAAAATATTTACTTGACTTCTTCAAATCCTCAAATAACTTCTAATTCAACTTTAACAAATACTACTCAAAACATCAGCAATTTGAGTATAAATAGTTTAACACAACCAGAAGTTGATAATGGTACTGGAGAAATAATTTATTTAGACAATAGATCGCCAATCATTAGATCGGCGGACCAAGTAGAACAGATAAAGGCATTGATTAGGTTTTAAGAAATATGGCACTAAATTTAAATACATCACCCTATTACGACGACTTTAATGACGATAAACGCTTTCACCGCGTATTATTTAAACCAGGTGTCGCAGTACAAGCTAGAGAGCTAACACAATTACAAACAATTTTACAAGACCAATTAGATAAAGGTTTTGGTTTCGTACTGCAAGAAGGAGCAGTTATAACAGGTTGTGCAGAACAGAACACAGCTATAGATTGGATTAAAGTAAACGATACAGACGCAGCAGCAAATACAATAGACAATACAACATTAGTAAACTATGTTGACAAAGAAATTATTGGAGCTACAACAGGCCTTAAAGCAAAAATTATACAAGTAGAAACAGGAACAGTAGCTGGTAATCCAGATTTAAAAACATTATATATTAAATATTTAAATCAAGTATCAGGGCATACACACTTTGCCACAGGAGAAACTTTATCTGTATATACGCCTAACGAAAGTTTAGCAACAACAGCAGCAACAGATTTAAATGGTTATACTTTTGTTGTTAATAGTCTTAATGCTAATAGTATATCTGGAAAATACTATGGTAAAACAAACAGGGTAACATTACAACCAGGTATTGTATTTGCTAGAGGAGCATTTATAAAAACAACTAGAGTATCTACATTGGTTGATAAATACAATCCAATGCTTAAGAAACATCTAGGTTTTGTTATTACAGAATCAATAGAACAAGCAGCAACAGATACAACACTATTAGATCCTGCACAGGGTTCATTTAACTATAATGCACCTGGAGCAGACAGACTTACATATACAGCAGAATTAAAATCTTATAATCCAGAAGATACAAAACCAGAAAACTTCTACACTTATGCACACTTTGAAAGTGGAGCAATACAAAGATTAGAAATGAAGGACAGTCCTCTTTCAGGTGTAGGAGATATATTAGCAAAAAGAACATTCGACGAATCTGGTAATTACCTAGTTAAAGGTAATACAGTTTCAATTAGAGAACACTTAGACGAAAATAATAATGGAGGTGTTTTCACATCAGGAAATGGCGGTGCAAGAAATGCACTAATGATTCAAGTAGATCCAGGCGTAAGTTATGTAGGAGGCCATAGAAGGGAATTATTAAGTTCTAAACGAATTCCTATAATGAAACCTACAATGTTTAAGACTCACGAGTCTTCACCAATATCTACATCTTATGGTAACTATATTGAAATAAGTTATGTAGAAGGTATATTTGATGTAGACGGTGGAAACAGAATAGATTTATATGACGCAGTACAAAACGGAAATGGAACAGCACAAGGAAATAAAGTAGGTGAAGCAAAAGTAAGACAATTAGTATATGAGAGTGGCACACCAGGAGCCACAGCAGCAGTTTACAGACTTTATGTATATGATGTTCAAATGTTAAGTGGAAACTTTGATGCTGTAAAAGGATTAAGATACGAAAATACAGAAGCTGATGGTGTAGCAAATACAGTATTAACAAGTAGTATTGCTACATTAAAAGAATCAGCAGTAAACAAATTAATATACAGATTGCCGTATAAAAATATTAAAACTCTAAAAGCAGAGACAGGCAATACATATGATTACACATTCCAATACCAAAAAGAATTTAATGTAGAATTAGACGGAACAAATGGTAACGCAACACTAACGGTTACAGGAAACGAAACATTCCCATATTCCGGTACATTAACAGATACACAAAAACAAGATTTTATTCTTATTGCAAAAGCAGGCTTTACACAAAACTCTGCTACAGTAGCATCTGGTGAATATATAGACTTAACATCTAACAACTCTAACGCCTCGGTTACAGTTAATAGTTCAACATCTATTACAATAGACACGGGTGGCGCAATTACAGGCACAGGAACTGTAAGAGTGTATGTACCTGTACAGGTGGCAGACGGAACACCTATCGCCAAAGCATTATCTACAAGTCAATATGTTAAGATTGACACAGGTACACACCCAGCCGGCACAACAGGAGAATATAACTTAGGTATAGTAGACTTATATAAAATTGAGTCTATTACAGCAGGTTCTAATTCAGATTATAGTACAGGCCAAACAGATGTAACTGCAGACTTTAGAATAAACGACGGACAAAATGATAGCTATTATGGACAAGCAAGAATAATTAAAAGGTCTACAAGTAGTTTAAATCTTTCTACAAATAGATATCTTGTAGTTAAATTATCAGCATTTGTTGCAACAACAGCAGGACCAACATTTGCATGTATAGATAGTTATCCAGTAGATGATAGTTCAAGCCCTGCAGCTAATACAATTAGAACAGAAGATGTACCTTTATACAATTCTCAAAAATATGGAGATTTTAGTTTAAGAGATTGTGTTGACTTCCGTCCTTATATGACAAACACATCTACACTTACAGGAACATTAGGTAGCGCCACAGTCAACCCGTCTAACGACAAAACAATAAACAGACCAGGAACAGGTTTAACTAATCCTAAACCTACTAAAACTTTTTCAACAGACTTACAATACTATCAAGGTAAAAAATTAAGAGTAGTATTAGATAATGACGGACAGTATAGAATCGTAGAAGGAGCGTACTCAGATAATCCTATATTACCAGCAGAGCCTGGTAAGTCAATGACAATGGCATTGATAGATTTACCTCCTTATCCTTGTTTATCTCCTACTGCAGGTAAGATATCAGGTAGAACAGATTATACATCTTCTATTAAGAATGTACCTCAGAAAAGGTACACAATGAAAGAGATAGGTGGATTAGAACAAAGAATTAAAAACTTAGAATACTATGCCTCATTGAACTTACTAGAAACATTTGCTAAAGATCAAACAATAGTAAATTCATCAGGCCAAGATAGATTCAAAAACGGTATATTAGTAGATCCATTTACAGGACACAATGTAGGTTCTGTATTAGATCCTGATTATAAAATATCTATAGACCCTGCTAAGAAACATGCTAGACCTTTCTTTGTATTAGAGAATATTAGATCACAAATATTAGATAATATTTCTACAACAGCAGCAGTTAATAGTAATAATTTAAGAGTAACAGGCACAACACTAACATTGCCTTACAACAGAAAAGTATTAGCAGAACAGGCATTAGCATCTCAAACGGAAAACTTAGTTAAAGAACTTTCATTCCATTATTCAGGAGATATTACATTAACACCTGATGTTGATAACTTTATAGACACAGCAGTTCAACCAGCAGTTAATGTAAACTATGATGGCAACTACGATGCATGGGAAAACATGGCAAATGCTTGGGGAACACAATGGGGTTCATGGGAAGATTCAGGTGCAGCAAATGTTACTTCTACATCAGAAACATTAGATACATATAACACAGGTGGTGGTACAGGAAGCGCTGCAACATTTACTACTACAACAACAGAACAAACACAAGTAAGACAGGGCATTGGTCTTAATGTAACATCATCAACAGATAATTTAGACTTAGGAGAAAAGGTTGTAGATATGGCCTTTGCTCCATTTATGAGGAGTCAATTAATTCTAGTAGAAGCTACTAGGTTAAAACCAGAAACAAGAGTATATCCTTTCTTCGATGGAGAAGATGTATCAGCACATTGTACAGATATTAATGGTAGCAGTACTCTTACAACAGATGTCAACGGTAATATAGTAGTACAATTTACATTACCAGCAGGAAGATTTAAAGTAGGACAAAGGTATTTCAAACTTACAGATAGTTCTAATAACCAAGATAAAAGTTCTAAGACAACAGGAAGTGCTTTGTTTGAATCCTCAGGATTTATACAACAGAAACAAGGTACAATTATAGGAATGAAAACTGCTAATATTGCTTCTACAGCATTTACAGATAGCAGAGTAGTAACAGATAGAAGTATAGAATATAGTATAGGAGCAGGAACACCTTTACCTCCACCACCAGCACCGGTTATTATTAATAACCCTCCGGTAGAGATAATTACAATTAATCCTGTACCTAATCCTATACCAGTACCAGTAGTTCAATTAGTTCCGGTGGTTGTTGATAATAACGATAACAACGATCCACCTGCACCACCAGTAACTACACCGTCAACAACATCTAGACCACCGACAACGACGGCACCACCAACGACTCCGATTGTAACAACGACTATTGCAACAGCAGCACCAACACCACCGATTACTACGGTAGCACCTCCACCAACTCCGGTACCTTCACCACCAGTAACTCCGATTGTTACAGTAGCATGGGAACCTGTAGGTCCTTTAAGAGGAAGAGGAGCAGGCGGTTGGCCATCATTTGTTGTAGACATAGGAGTTGCAGTACAAGCAGCGGTAACACCCGCTCCACCACCACCAGCACCAATAGTAGAAGACTTTTGGTGGGATGAACCTGTAGAAAATATGTGGGCAGACTGGGAAGTGCCTGAAATGAGTTGGGGTAGTGGATGGAATATGTTTGCTCAAGATCCTTTAGCACAAACATTTAAAGTAATGGGACTTCCAGGCGGAACATTTATAACAGATATAGAAATATACTTTAAAAACAAACCAACAACCGGCGCTAACGGTGTTACAATGGAAATAAGAGAAGTGGTTAATGGAGTTCCAGGACCACACATTGTTCCTAATGGTTCTAAAAGATTACTATTATCTGAAATTAATACTTCTTCAGAGTCTGGAGGAGATACAACATTTACACCTACAACATTTACATTTGACAATCCTGTATATTTACAAAATGATACAGAGTATTGTTTTGTTCCTAAACCTGAAAATGATGAAGCAGGTTATGATATTTGGATATCAGAATTAGGAGAAAATAAAGTAGGAACAACAGAAAGAATTACAAAACAACCTCATGCAGGCATGATGTTTAGTTCTGCTAATGACAGATCTTGGAGTCCACATCAATCAAAAGATATAATGTTTAAGATCCATAGATGTAACTTTACGGTAACTAAAACACATGGACAAATAACACATGAAAACCTAGACTGGGTAAACTTTAGTTCTACAAGTACAGGATCTAAAATAGATTGGGCAGTAGGATCAAGGCTTGTAGGTTTCCAATCAACACTTAGCAATGCAGGAGCAGGTTATACAGGACTATCTCCAACAATTACAGTTAATAATTCCAATACAGGCGGAAGTGGTTTAACAATGACAGCCACAGTAACAGGAGATGTTATCTCAGCTCTTACAATTACAAACCCAGGATCGGGTTATACAATAGCACCTACTATTACAATATCAGCACCAGCAGGTGGTGGTACACAAGCAACAGCAACAGTAGCTTTACAGAGCTGTTTAGTAGAAGGATGGAATACATTAGACGAACAAATTACATTACAAAGAGGTAATGACGCAGCTCCATTAAAAGTAGGCCAATTGTTAGGTAGTACACAAGGTTTTGGAACAATAGGTTCATTTACAAACAAAGTAATTAATGAAGTGGCACTTAATACAGCATTAATGTTGCCTAATGATGCTACATTAGCACAAGCAAAAGTTTCAATAAATGAAACGGGAGCAGCAAATGCTGTTGCTAAATCAGGTGTTTCAGAAGTTTACACAGATATAGACTTTAATGTAACAACCAAATTAGAAAAAGAACATACAATTTATAGTAGATCTGTAGAGTTAGAAACAACAGGCAACGGAGGATATGCAGGTGATAAAACTTCAATATTAGATATAGCGTTTACATCATCGCAGAATAATATAAGTCCTGCAATGGATTTCACACAGTTAGATCTATTATGTATAGCAAACAAAATTAATAATGACTCGGCGAATGAAGAAACAAGATATAAAGGAAATGCAGAATCTAGATACATTACAAGAAGAGTAGTACTAGAAGATGGACAAGATGCAGAAGATATGGCAGTATATTTGGATGCAGCTATACCATCAGAAGCTAGTCTGAAAGTTTATGGTAAAATGATGAACTCATCAGATGATGGCGATTTCCAAGATGATTTGTCCTGGGTAGAATTATCATCACAAACTCCCCCATTCGAATCAACAGAAGATTTTGCAGAATATAAATTTAGCATACCAGCTAAAGGTTCAAACGCAGCAGGCCTAAATGGTAGTGTGTTTGAGTATGATGTAAAATCTGTAGCAAGCATCGCAGTTACAGCAGGAGGCTCTGGTTATACAAGTGTTCCTACTGTGGCAATAACAGGCGGTGGAGGCTATGGCGCAGCTGCTACAGCGACAATAAGTGGCGGTGGCGCAGTAACAGGTATTACTGTTACAAACCCTGGTAGAGAATATACTTCAACACCAACGGTTACAATAAGCGGAGGCGGTGGCTCTAGTGCTACAGCAACTGCTACTGTAGGAACAATAACACATAAAGGATATAAAACCTTTGCTGTTAAGGTTGTACCATTAAGTTCAACAACTTCTAAAGTACCTTTCTTTAAGGACTTAAGAGCAATAGCATTACAGGCCTAAGATGAATAAGTTACCTACAGGTATTATAAATATTGAGGGAGAAACAGATCTAATAAGGGATCGTAACTCCAAGGCTTTACTCAATACCAATAATGAAGCTTTAAAGGCATATAGAATAAAAAGATCTACAAATTTAAAGGTTGTAGAGTATGAAAATGATATAAATACTTTAAAGACTGAATTGGTTGAGATAAAGAAAACATTAGAACTTTTAGTCAACAAAATTACATAGGAAGAAAAAATGGCAACTATTACATTAAGATCAGCAAAAGGTAGTCCTCTTACTAATAATGAGGTTGACGCTAACTTTACCAATCTTAATACCGACAAATACGAATCAGGATCTAATGTATCTTTAGGTACAATTTCTGGTACGACGGTATCTGTTACCAGCGTAACTACAACAGGGGCATTAAGTGTAGGAGGCTCTTCCACTTTAAGTACTTCTGCTACAGTATCAGCAGCTGGTTCAGACCAGGCAGGTTCCACAGCATTAACAAAATCATATAATATTGTTACTACTGCTACAGCCAACCAGGGAGTAAAACTTCCTGACTGTGCTTCAGGCTTAGAAAGCTTTATATTAAATGACACAGCTGTTAACCTTAAGATTTATCCTAACACAGGCGAGTCCATTGATGGTGGATCTGCTAATGCAGCGGTAGATTTGGCGCCAGGACATTCATTAAAATTGGTAGGAGTAAGCGCAACAAAATGGAACAGGTTAAGTCCTGTTATCATTTATAACTCATCTGGAACAAGAGTAAACTAGGAAACGAATAAATGAGACCTTTAAGAATTAAAGCATCAGCATATCCAATAAGTTCAGGTAACTTACAGGGTTTGCAAGAAATGACAGACGCAGAAATAGAGCAGTATTACAGTGCAATACTTACAAAAGAAATTGCAGACAATACTGATGGAACGGGTACTGTAGAATTAAACATTACAACAGATGCTTCAGGGTCTGGTACAACTATAGGTACCGCAACAGATACTAAAAGAGATGACGCAGTAGGAACACACCCAACAGATGGTGCAAGTTCTACGGTTACTACTTACACAGCTAAACAAGTAGAGACAACAGTATCAGAAAGTATTACTAACAGGCCTCTTGGTTACGAATCCTCAGGAACTGTAGGAATACATGAGTTCACAGATAGTGAACTTGATTCAGACATTTTAGATAAAGTCGTAGATGACTTTGTTGCACAAGGCGACTACACAATAGGACAATATAAACTATCAGTAAGTTCACCTTCTGGAGGCACATGGACTGCTAGATATACTTTAAATAACACAGAAGTTGATGGCACCACAACAGCTTATAAAATATGGCAGAAAACAACAGCTACAACAGCAGCAGTAGACAATTATAAACCACTTAAAGTAACAGGTGGTGGAGCTGGTGTACAGGAAATGACTGTTGCAGAGATGGAACAAACTGTTCCTAATTTAAGAAATTACATGATTTCTAGTGGTAAAGGGAAATATGTATTACAAGCAGCAGCACCAGGTTCAGGTACTTGGGTTGATCAAGGGTCGTTTATAGATACAAAGAAAGAAGTTACAGCACAAAACTATACAGGTGCTTACACAGGAACATATACAGGTAGTTATGTAGGTGGTTACACAGGTGCTAAAAACTATGCAGGCACATACACAGGAACCTCAGCATACGCAGGGAATTACACAGGTGCTAAAAACTACGCAGGTGCTTACACAGGAACATCTGGTTACTCAGGTGATAAAAACTATTCCGGTGCTTATTCAGGAACATACGCAGCAGACTATGGTGGGTACGCAGGTACATCATATGCAGGTTCATACACAGGAACATACCAAGGAACATCTGCTTACTCAGGTGCTAAAAACTACACAGGATATTATGCAGGTACATCAGCATACGCAGGCCAATATACAGGTGCTAAAAACTATGCAGGCACATACACAGGAACATCTGCTTACTCCGGTTCATATTCAGGTACATACACAGGCTATTATTCCGGTACATACGCTGGCAACACAATACAAAGTTCAAACGAAAATGTCAGTACGGTAAAACTATGGCTTAGAACTGCTTAACTAGCAGTATAAATAAACTTACATTATGGAGATATTATGGCAAACGAAAAGGTCGTTCTTGAGATTGATCCAAGTAATATAACAACAGTCTCAGAAGAAGAATCTAAAAAGAAAAACTTTGTTTATAAGTATCCTTATTGGTCTAATAAGGAAGCAAGACATATAATTGTTACATTAGAATATCCAGATGGTAGAAAATCTACTGCATCTATTCAGGATAAAGACGGCACCAATCCAGATTATATAGCAATACTAGAAGAGTTTGGAGAAGAAACTCTAGATAAAAATACTGCAGATGGTGTTAAGCGTCGTGATGAAAACATAAAGAAAAGACTACAGAGAAAAGAAACAGAAGCAGTTAGGGCTAAACAAGAAGCATTGTTTGGAGCTAAGTTACAAGCATTTGAATTAGACAAAGTTAAAGAGTCAACTAATGTACCTTTAAAAAGGCTTATTCGTAAAGCCAAATCACCTTTAGAAGTAACAGCATATACAACTATATTATTATTAGATGATTTTATGAATGATAAAACAGTAACAGATTTGTGGGACGAAACACCTAATCTAGTACAAAAATTAAAAGAAGTGGCGGAAGTAGTTTTTGATGAGAGAGATAAATCCTAAAGACTTTCCTGAGAATGGTTTTGTAATTGTAGCATCCTTAAGGGAAAGATTTTATCAAGCAGCAATAGAATGTGCAGAGTCTGTAAAGTTATTTTGGCCTGAAGCACATATTACAATATATGTAGATCATGAAGAATGGATAAAACCTTCAGACTATAATGTAGCAGACTATATTGTACATTGGGAAGTGCCTAAACATATTAGAGCTAAATTGTGGGCATTAGGACAAACACCTTACAAAGGAATAACATGTTATTTAGATGCTGACATGTATTGCCAACATGAAGATGTAGAGTTTATATTTGATCAACTACCAGAAGATTTAGATTTATTGTTTACAAAGATTAGGCCTTATAATGCTAAGGTAACTAAACTTACAAACACAGAAGAAATGACAGCACATTGTGGCATGTTCTTATATAGAAATAATCCTCATACAATTAAACTTATGGAAGATTGGTATGGAGAATATTGTAAACAAAATCTTAAACACCCTACAGGAGGTTGGGTGCATGAGTTAGGAGGAGACTACCCAGATGATGTAAGAGTCTGGGATACTTTTACAATGTGGCGACTACTTACATACGGAGATAGTAAAGTTAAGTGGGACGAAAATTTACACATAAGATGGAATTTTATTAATGGACATTTAGATAGTGAACTAGAAGGCCAGGAAATTGTTTTTTGGCACTACACTATCCCACAACACGAAATACATACACAGAGAAAATAATGCAATGGATTAACATGTCAGATGAGATACTAGAGATGTTAAATCCCTATACCGATT
>MDSV01077573.1_pt1 | contig 35299 bp, 29 predicted proteins | sample 810851 | NCBI WGS metagenome assembly MDSV01 (sample SAMN05326640, study PRJNA326480) | marine metagenome | isolation source: seawater | place: Atlantic Ocean: North East | collected 2012 | reverse complement strand
TGATTTTGATTATACAATTGGATCAAAACACAGAAAAGCTAGACAAATTAAAAACTTTAAACAAGATATGGATTTGAATAGCAAAATGTTTGATGTTGCACTTGAATACGTAAACGCCTAATGAAAAAATTATTAATTATTGGTTTTGTTTCCCTCCTTGCCGCTTGTAGCAAGGAGGACATTACCTTAGGTGTTTGTGTAGATGGTGATTGTAATGCTCAATTTTTTATAGATGAGCAAGTACAGCCAAATGCATATCAAGATGAAAATGGTTATTGGCATATTGAATTTTATGGCCCAAAATATTTTACCATTAGAGGTGAATTAGATGAATTATCAACAGCAGTTGTTAATGGTGTACCTTTAGTAATGACAGAATATGATTCTGATTATTGGGTTGCCTTTGATTCTATTCACTTTACAGTACCTACTTATTCAGTATTAAGTTGGTTTACTGGTGGTGGGTATAATAACCCAGTACCAGTAGGTAATTTAGAATATACATTAACAGATTTAGCTCAAATCCAACCTCCATTAAATATAGCAGGATACCAATTGTCTAAACATTTTTGTTGGGAATGTCCTTATGCTGAAACATTATTAGGTACTAAATCCAGATATACTTATGAACCGCGCCAACAATTTTATTTAGATAATGAAATGGTAGGTGATACTTTACAAGTATTTGTTAAATCAACATTTAATATAGATTTAGGTGATAGACAAGTAGTTGAAGATTCATTTAAAATAATTGTGGAGTAATGGAAAGAATAACAGTAGAAGAAGCCCTTGAATTAATTCCTTTAAAAGAAAACTATTCAGATAAAAGTTTAGATGCTGCTGCTTATTACACATTAAGTCCCTCATCTATGGGAGATGGTTGGGAAAATGTAACATATTATACAGCAAGAAAAAAAGGAATTTATAATAAACAAGGAAAAGGTGATCAATGGGTTTATGTTCTTGAAAATGATTCTCAACCAGGATTATTAAAAATAGGATATACAAAATTAACACCAGATGAGCGAGCTAAGCAAATATCTAATGCAACAGGTGTGCCACTTCCATACAAAGTAGCATGGGCATACCGTTGTTTTAACGGCGAACTATTAGAGGGCGAAGTACACCATGCCTTAAGAAAATATCGCGTTAATAACCAAAGAGAATTTTTTCAAATTGGTTTAGATGACGCAAAAGAAACTATAAAAAGTATAGGGAATAATTTTAAATAATAAAAGAATGAGTAAAATCGATAAATTAAATAATGAAAAATCAGAATTAGTTGCTGATTTAGTTGCAACAGTTACAGTAATGGAAGAAGTTTGGAAATATCATCCAGATAATCCTAAAAAGAAGGATCCAGTTATTGAATATGAAACTTTAAAACAAATAAAATCCGATGTTGAAGCAGAAATTGATGAGTTAGAAAAGGAGTTCGATAAATTATAATATGTTAATAGTAAAATTAAAAAAAGGCGAAAATATTAATTCAGCTCTTAAACGATTTAAAAGAAAGTTTAAAGATACTGGTGTGGTAAAGGAAATAAGAAAACGACAGCAGTTTGATAAACCCTCTAGAATTAAGAGAGAAGCTAAAATGAAAGCCATTAATAAAAGAAAATACTTGGATAATTTAAACGGAGAATAAATATTTATAATCAAATTAATGATTATGTATATTTACAGCGCAAAATGTTTAAAAGTAGTAGATGGTGATACAATCGATGCCAGAGTTGATTTAGGATTTGATACATTTAAAAAAGTTAGAATTAGATTAGTTGGCATAAACGCACCAGAATCACGTACTAGAGATTTAGAAGAAAAAGCTAAAGGATTAGCTGCCAAAGCTAGAGTTAAAGAATTAATTAAAGAAAATAAAGATTATTTTGTTTTACATTCTCAAGGTGTAGGTAAATTCGGAAGATGTTTAGGTGAGATTTATTTGGGAGAATCAAAATTAAATGATATATTAATAAATGAAGGACACGCAGTAGCTTATTACGGAGGAAAAAGATGATAGATAAAAATAGAATATTCCAATTATTTGGTAATCCAGACAATGATAAAAATCCAGCGGTAAATGAATTAATTAACGCTGATAAAGATTTTTTAAAAAGTCCTGAGGCGAAATTAGGAATGTTTACTAAAATGATCTATAACCATGATGTATTTCATGCTAAATTAAAAAAATTCTTCCAAAAAGAAAAAACTACTTTTAATGCTGAAGAAGCTAAAGACGCATCTTCATTTGCTGTTTTTAATAGAGCTTATTCCTATATAAAATCAATTAAAATAAATAATACAAAACATCAAGATGCATTAGAAGAGTTTAATTCTAAGCCGTTATTTAAAGCTCTTAACCAAGCAATATCATATTTTGAATCAACAGAACAATATGAAAGATGTGCATTTTTAATGAAAATAAAAGAAATGAAAAGAGCTCTTGAAAAAGACGTGCCATTGTAAGATATTTCCATTATCTTGACATCACGGGTTTTGTAAAACATGGGATATAAAAAAAGGGATGGAAAATAAGGGTAATAAAGGGGTTAAGGGACACCCTGTTATTAAATGTTCTAAAAATAAAAATTATGAGAAATAAACAATTATTCCAGAATCGATTAAATCAATTAGATACCGTTTTTACTACTATTACTAATGGTATTAATTTAGGTCATAATATAGGTGACATTAAATCACAAATCCAGAAAGGTAAAGATATAGTTGAAGAATTAGAAGGATACGTAGAAAACGAACAATAAAATAAATTAGGTTATGAGTTTAACAGCAGAACAAATCCAGGACAATTGGAAAGTGTTTTTACATAATATAGAAACACACATTTCAGATAAAAAAGATAGGAAACAAAAATTACTTAACTTTTATAAAAAATATGAGGAACGAATCATAATGATGCCCGCTGCTCATAAGAAAGAATACCACAATGCTTTTCCCGGTGGTTATGTAGACCATGTAAATAGAGTTGTTAGGGCATCTATAGATTTAAATGAAGTATGGACTAATTTTGGTGCAGATATGACTACATATACTAAAGAAGAATTAATGTTTTCGGCTATTAATCATGATTTAGGTAAAATGGGTGATTCAAACTATGAAGCTTATATACCACAAACGGACCAATGGAGAAAAGATAAATTAGGTGAAGATTATATGTTTAATAAAAAATTAGCATTTGCATCTGTACCAGATAGATCATTATTTTTACTCCAACAACATGATATTTCTTATTCATTTAACGAAATGGTAGCTATCCAGACACATGATGGTTTATATGACCAAGGTAATGAAAAATATTTAAAAGGATTTATGCCAGAACAAAGACCTCGTACTTCATTACCATTTATTTTACACCAAGCTGATATGCTAGCTTCCAGAGTTGAGTGGGAAACACAATGGCTTTCAAAGTTTTCTCAAAATAGCGTGGAGAAGCCAAAAAAGTCATTTAGCTTGGATAACAATACCAAGAGTGCAAAAACTAAAAACAAAGCTCTTGGTGGTATCAAAAGTGAAGGTTTAAAAAATATGCTAGATAACTTATAATGGAAATAATACCTACAACAGCAATAATTATTATATCAATATTAGGATTTTTAATAGTAGTCCTAGGATTTACTACTTGGAATTTATTGAGAAAAGTTGAAAAAACAGAGGATATTATTGTCAACTATAGTACTTACATTGAAGAATATAGTAAACAGTTAGATATAGCAGATAAACGTCTTAAACAAATTGATGAAAAAAACTTGTTTAAAAGTGACGACGAAATCGGTTGGTTTTTTGATAATTTAAAAAGGTTGCAAAATGACTTGTCTAAATTTAAAAATAACCAGTGATAATAAATGGTCCGAAAAAGAAGAAAAAAAAGTAAAAATTATTTTACTCATGACACCGAACTAGCTATTGTTAGATACAATAGTTTAGACGCGGATATTGATCAAGAAAAAAGAAGCAAAATATATGAAAATGAAATTCATTATGCTTTCTTTAAACTTACTCAAAATATAATACATACATTTAAATTTTACCATACAGAAGTAGAAAACTTAGAACATCTCCAACATGAGATAATAACTTTCCTATTATCTAAAATACACTTATTTAATCCCGACAGAGGTGCTAAGGCATATTCTTATTTTGGTACTATAGTTAAACGTTGGTTAATATTATATAATACTAAAAATTATAAAAAGAAAATTAATAAGGTTGGAGTTGATGTATTAACTAAAGATACCTCTACATATACTTACAACTTCGAGGAATCAACAGGTCCTCAGGATGAATTGGGTAAATATATTGACATATTTGTTGATCATGTTACAGAACATATTTTTGAATTATTCCCAAAAAAGAATGATGCTCAAATAGCTGATGCGATTTTAGAACTATTTAGAAAAAGAGAAACCATAGAAGTGTTTAATAAAAAAGCTTTATACATTTACATTCGTGAAATAGTAGATGTAAAAACTCCTAAGATAACTAAAATAGCTGATAAATTACATGATATATTTAAAAGTGAATATATTTTCTTTTTAGAACACGGCTACGCTAGATTCTAATCCTTTTCTATATCCATATTTATAATAAAATTAAATTATGGGAGCATTAGACAATATTATATTTAAGGACAAAAAGTTCTCTGATATCTTAAGTGAAATTTACGATAATCAAAAGAAAAAAGAAGCACAAATCACAGGATTAATTTCAGAATTAAAACCCTTAATTTCTGATATAGGTGACGCTACTTTGATCGTTCCATTAATTAAAGAATATATGGAAATTGGCGTTAGAAATGATGAACAACTAATTAAAATGGCTACTATAGTACAGCGTGTTGTTAATAATTCTAATAATGAAGATTCATTGGGTATAACAGAAGCAGAAAAAGAAGAATTAATGGCTGAATTAGATAGACTTACTGATAATTTTTCAAAAGAAAAGAAAAAAGATAAATAAATGGCTACTAGATCGGGAATTAGTCAATTAAGGAGGGGATCAACAAATCCCACAAATAGTGGTTTACAAAATCAACTTGCCCAACTCGGAGATAACCTTGTAATTGGGAGAGTTAAAGATGTATGTTTAAATACTAACTCTCAGATGTTTAAAAGCACTGATGAGTATTTTGGTATAGGAGCAATACAATGGGAAGATATTAAAAAAAGTGTTAATAGTAAAGCTAAAGAATCAACTTATTCTATAGCTAAACCATTACAACCCTTTATTAAAGAATTTCCTTTAGTAAATGAATATGTTATTTTATTTAGAGGACCCTCACCAGACAACCCAGGAGCAACATCTAAACCCTCTTATTATTATGTAAGTTTAAAATTATGGAATGATAATGAACAAAATGCATCACCTGATCCATTATCAAATGACAATAATGTGCCAGTTCAATCTAATGTGCCTTATAGCGAAATAGAAAATGGGGTAAATGTAGAATACAATGCAGTTCCTACTGAATTAGATCTTAATGGAACATCTGGGGGTAATTATATAGAAAATGGAAACATACAAGCAGTAATACCTTTTGCTGGAGATAGAATTTTTGAAGGAAGGTTTGGGAATAGTATTAGATTAGGTAGTACTGCAAGAACTAAAGGAGAGATAAAAAATAATTGGTCAAATAGTGGTAATGAAGGAATGCCTATTACAATATTAAAAAATGGTCAACCCACAAATACATCAGGAATTGGTTTTATTCCAATAGCCGAGGATATTAATTTTGATCCTTCATCTATTTATTTAACTTCTAATCAACAAATACCTCTTAAAGTTGCTACTGGTACTGAAAAATCAGGAGAAGGCGCAACTATACCATTTTCAGGGATGGTTTCTAAAACACCAACATCACCTTTTTCATATAATAATTCTCAAATAATATTAAATTCAGGTAGATTATTATTTAATACAAATAGTGATAATATTTTATTTTCTTCAACTAAATCTATAGTTTTAGATTCAATGAAAGATTCTGCTATTAGATCTAAAGAAGGTAATGTTAATATTTTAACTCCTAAAGGAAATATTTCATTAGGTGATACTAATGCTAGTGAAGCTGTTCTATTAGGTACTACTTTTATAGCTAATTTTGATGCATTTTTAGCTGGGTTAAGTGTTCTTTTTAAAGCATTAAGTAAAGAACCTAGTCTATCTATATCTGCGGGGTTAGCTTATACTCTTCAACAAACACAAATAAGTGGTTTTAGAAAAGAATTACAAAATCTATTATCTGAAAAAGTAAAAGTAAGTTAGGATGGATGTAAATATTATATTAGACGCGGCCAAACAATTTTTAGTTACACCTCCAGGGCAAAAATTACTAGGAAAACTTAATATTCAAGAAGTTGATAAAGTAACAGAGGCAATCAGGGCGGCTAATGAAGAGGGTAAATTTGATAAATCAGAAAAAAATTCTGAAGAAAGAAAAAATGAAAGGTTAAAACTAATAGAAGATAAAAAAAGAGAAGCTAAATTAAAAGCTGGAGAAGAATTAGCTAAATATGAACCTTATATTCAAGTTTTTACTACAAAAGGAAGGGTTTATGATAAACAAACTAAAGAACCCATACAAGGCATAGAAGTAATTCCTCAATTATGTGTATTCCCTGTAAGTAATAATCCCTCTATATACCCAAAAGCTGTTAGACAAAATAGAATTGTTAAAGAAGACTTAGTTGATAAAGAGGGTAATGTTTTATTAAAAGCTGTTAGAGATAAAGATTTAAAAGATCCTAAAAATACTAATGTTAAATCTGAAAATGGTAAGTTTTTTGTTAAAACAGATGAAAAAGGTGAATTCGAAATAACTATTGGTTTACCTATATTAGATGCCCAACCTAATAGAATTGTAAGTGATCCTAAAGTCCAACCATTTTTCTTTTATAAAGATGATAATGATCAACCTCAAACTGATTCACAGCGTAAAGAAAATGAAAAAGGAGAATTTGAAGGTTCACAATACGCCCCTTCGGTTCAAATTATAACAACACAAGCAGGAGAAGTTCCTGAACAATTAAATATACATTCTTTACTTAATATAGATAAAGCAGCCCAACTTGCTAAAGAAAAAGCAGTTGAAGAAATTAATAATTTTGTTATTTCTAAAGTAGATCCTATTTTATCTTTACCTGAAACCTTTATAACTAAGTTAAGAAATTCTGTTTTAAAACCTGCTACTGTAATACAAAATATAATGTTACCTTTAGCCTTCCAATTAATGATTTATTTTGGAATAGCTAAAGAAGAACAAGCTAATCAACTACAAAGCAAATGTCCTAGTAATGAAAGATTAGCTTTTATAGTAAAAAAAAGAAATTCTGTAGTAAGACAGTTAAATAACATATATGGTATTATAGCAGCGAACACAGCATTAGCGTTTTTATTTGTATACTTATCTTCAATGTTTACATCAATAAGTAAAACAATAGAAAGCTTACCTATACCTTTACAATTTTCTACATATAGTGTGACTGCTAAGTTAGATGGTATTATAAAAGCATTAGAAAAATTAACAGATGTAAATAAAGAACTAAAAAAACAATTACTTATTTCTTTAATATTTTTAATAATTTCTCTTATTATAATTTTAAGATACTTAAAAACTATTGATAAACTAATAGAGGGATGTGATGATGTAGGAAATCTAGAACAACTAAACGCAGAATTACTGGCATTATCAGCTCAAGATACTGTACAAGGAGAACCAGAAAAATTAATTGTTAATGGTTTTAATATGTCAGTAGAAGTAGTAGATAAAGCCCAAGTAGGTGAATTACCTAGAAGACAAGCAATTGCAAAAAATTCAAAAGGAATAACAATTTTAAAAGGTGAACCATCATTTAGTGCCGAAGATCAGATACTAATTGATGAACTAGCATTTTATATACAAATAAATAATTTAAAAGCAGATTAATTTAATATTTATAACTAAACATTTATAACAATGAAACTAAGTCAATTAAAATCAATTGTAAAAGACGCGGTGAAAGAAGCTATACAAGAAGAGATGAAAGATATCTTGCTTGAAGCTGTCCGTGTACCTAAAGCAACTGTACAAGAGACAGTTACACAACAATCAATGCCGAAAGCTGATAAAGCTCAATTAAGAGAAAACATGATGAATGTTTTAGATAGTATGAGACCAGGAGCTAATGGGACATTATCAGCTACAACAGCAGATATGCCTTTACAAGTAGGCTCTGGTGATACAACATCTCCAAGTGGTAAATTACCTGAAGGAAATGTTAGTATGGATCAAATAATGGGATTAATGAATAAGAAGTAATAGATTATGGCATTTGGAGCAGTAAACATATCCCCTAATGATTTAAGACCAAGAGTAGGTATAGGTGTTAATTTACCTTTTGCTGAAGGGACAGGGTTTACTTCAAATTACACAACTAGAGAAGCTATCAAATTTAATTTGATTAATTATTTTTTAACAAATCCAGGAGAAAGACCTGGAAACCCAAGTTTTGGAGGTGGTTTAAGAGCATTTATATTTGAACAATTAACCAGTGAATCTACAGACTTTTTAAAAGAAGATATTCAAGAAAAAATAAGTAGAGAATTTCCAAGTGTTCAAGTATCAGAATTAGATGTATTAATGGATCCTGATACCAATGAGGTAACAGTTAATATATTTTATTTTATACAAGAAACTAATATAGAAGATGAAATAATTCTTAATTTTAACTAATGGCTGTAAGAAGAAACATAAATTATATCAACAAGGATTTTAATGCGTTTAGAAATCAATTAATAAACTATTCTCAAACATATTTCCCAACTACATATACAGATTTTGCTAATACATCTGTAGGTATGATGTTTATTGAACAAGCAGCATACATAGGAGATGTTTTATCCTTTTATATGGATAATCAAATCCAAGAAAATTTTGTACAATATGCTAGACAACCAGATAATTTATATGATTTAGCATACATGTATGGTTATAAACCTAAAGTAACAGGTTTAGCTGAAGTCGATATTGATTTCTATCAACAAGTACCAGCAAAAGTATCAGGAAGTGAATTTGTACCAGATTATGATTATGCTTTATATGTTCCCGCTAATACAAAAGTATCAACAACAGGAGGAAGTGTAGTAAACTTTACTACCCAAGAACCTATAGATTTTTCAATTTCAAACTCATTAGACCCAACTGATGAAACTGTTGCTGCTCTTTCTAATGGTGAACCTACTTATTATCTATTAAAAAAGACTAGAAAAGCATATTCTGGAACAATAACTTCTATTTCACTTTCAGTTGGTGCCCCACAAGAATTTTATACATACAATATCAATGATACTAATATAGCAGGTATATTAGACATTACAGATAGTAATGGAGAAAGATGGTATGAAGTAGATTATTTAGGTCAAGAATTAGTTTATGATAGTGTAAAAAATACTAATGTAAACGATCCAAATAGCTATTTAGATACTGATGCTCCTTATTTATTACAAACTAAACAAGTACAAAATAGGTTTGCTACTAGATTTTTAAGTGCCACAACTTTACAATTACAATTTGGAGCAGGTAACCCAAATGACACAACTGAAGAAGTAATTCCAAACCCCGCAAATGTAGGTTTAGGATTACCGTTTGAACAAAATAAACTAACAGCTGCTTATTCACCAACAAACTTTATATTTACAAATACTTATGGAGTTTCCCCTACAAATACTACATTAACAATAAGATATTTAACAGGAGGAGGAGTACAATCAAATGTATTAGCTAATACTACAACTAATTTAAATACTAGTGGTATTAAATTTAATAATGGAGGACTCAATTCAGTAACAGCTCAATATGTTTTTGATTCACTAGCAAGTAATAATAAATTTGCAGCTTCAGGAGGAAAAGATGGAGATACTATAGATGAAATTAGACAAAATTCTATTTCAAACTTTACTACTCAGTTAAGAAACGTAACACAAGATGATTATTTAGTAAGAGCACTTAGTATGCCACCTCAATATGGTAAAGTTGCTAAAGCATTTACTCAAAAACCAAAAGCAGATGAAGCAAATACTACTTTAGATTTATATGTACTAACAGAAGATAGAAATAATAAACTAAATACGGCTTCGGATACTATTAAAAATAATCTAAAAAGATATATAGAACAATATAGAATGATAGGTGATACTATAAGCATTAAAGATGCTTTTGTAATAAACTTTCTTGTTGATTTTGAAGTTATTACATACCCTAACTATAATAATAATGAAGTTTTAGAAAAATGTATTGTAGCACTTAAAAATTATTTTGATACATCTAAATGGCAAATAGCTCAACCAATAATAATACCTGATTTATTTGTATTATTAGATCAAATAGATGGTGTACAAACAGTAAAAGATGTAATAATAACCAATAAAGCGGGGGCAACATCAGGTTATTCCCAATGGGCTTATGATATGAATGGTGCTAATCAAAATGGAACAATATTCCCTTCATTAGACCCAAGCATATTTGAATTAAAATACCCAAACACTGACATAAAAGGACGTGTTGTAAACTTATAATTATGGCAATATATAAATTATTTCCTTCACAAGATGCCTCGATTTATAGCGCTTATCCTGCTATGAATACAGGACTTGATCCGATTTTAGATATAGCAAATTATGTAACGGAATCAAATCCTGTTGCTAGAGTAGCCAGATCTATAATTGCATTTGATCAAAGTGAAATTGAAAATGTAATAGATACAATTGCAATAGTTACTGGATCTAATTTTAATTCTTGGTCGGGTAGTTTAAAAGCTTATGTTGCAAAAGCAAATAATGTTATTTTAAATTCGTATATTGAAGCATGGCCTATTTCTGGGTCATGGAATAATGGAACTGGTCAATATCTTGATAACAAACAAGGAACTAACGGTGTAAGTTGGAAATATTCCGACTACTCAGGTTCATATCAATGGCCGACAGCTGGATTTGTACCTTTAACTACAGGTTCATTTTCAGGAAGTAATAATGCAGGAGGTGGTGTTTGGTATACAGGTTCAGATAATTATTCTAATGTTAATAATTCTAACATGGGAGTATCACAATCTTTTAATTTAAGAAGTGAAAAAGATTTAGAAATGAATGTAACAGACATATTAAAAGTCTGGTATTCATCTTCAAAAGATCTAAACCCTGGATTAATAGATGTTACTAATAATGGATTTTTATTAAAATGGGCTGATACTCAAGAATTTGTTACTTCGAGTGCAGTATCACCTCAATTAAGCTACTATTCAGTAGACACAAATACAATATATCCTCCATGTTTAGAAATTAAATGGAGAGACTTTACATATAGCACTAGTAGTGGGGATTTTGAATTAGGAAGAATATTAACAGGATCTTATCCTAGTGTTACAACTGCTATCTCTTGTTCATCTACAGCTTCATTACCAACACCAGCAAGTAATACTGGAGTAGGATCAGGAGCTATATTTAAGGCTGAATTTATTTCCCCAAATACAATGTCAAGAGTATTTATAGATGGTAACAATGTAGGTTCAGGATATAAAGCGGGAGATGAATTAACATTTACAGCGGCTCAGTTAAACGCTATAGATAATCTTAGTGGAGCAACAGGAGATGCTACAGTTACAATATCTTCATTTGATATTAATCAATTAGATGTAATTAATACACCAGATTTATTTGTAGCATTAGACGACAATCCTGGGGTGTTTTATAGTGAAAGTGTAAATAGATTTAGAGTTAATTGTAGACCTGAATTCCCAGCAAGAACATTTAAAACTTCATCGTTGTATACTACAAACCATGCTTTACCCTCATCATCCTACTATGCTATAAAGGATTTAGATACAAATGAATTTGTAATAGATTTCGATACTGAATTTACACAAATCAGCTGTGATGCTACATCAAGTTATTTCACAGTTTATATGAATGGCTTGGAGCCCGAAAGATACTATAATATCTTAATACAGACGGAAATTCAAGGTCAAACTATAGTAATGGATGAAAATTATTATTTTAAAGTAGTTAACGGGTAAGGTATATTATGGCTAAACAAAAAATAGATTTAAATAAATCGGTATACCAAAAAGTAGTATACCCAACAATCATTAACACAAAGTTTAGTGAATTGGGTGTATCAACTATTAATGAACAAATAGAAAACACAACTACAGTTACTGAATTTTTTGAATTATATAACGAACTATTTTATGAAATACCTTCATTTGGAGATATAAACACACATCAATATTTAATTCAAACAAGTGCTGATTATATAGATTTTAATTCTACATCAGAAGAAATTATAGCATTAAGAGCAGAAATTACAGATTTAAGAAGACAACTTCTTGATTCACAAATAGCAACAGCAGAGGCACTATCAGGAGAAAAAATTGATATAAATACAGATTTAATTAATAATGAAACATTAGCTAATAATGAAGAATTTGCGAATATTTTAAGTAACATAGGAAATATACCAAGTTCTCCAACTGAAGAAAACACAACAGCTGATACAGTAGTAGCTAATAGCCCAGTAAATACAAATAGTACATCAGCTCCAACACCAAGTAGTGGTGGAGGAGGAGGTGGTGGAGGATACTAATATGGAAGAAGAAAACAACATACAAGTAATACAAGTCTCCCCAGTAGACTTTGATTATCAAGAATATTCTCAAAAGGATACTTCTTTGTTATCATCTAGTTTATTTGATACTACTTTTACCTCTTCAACAGATTATATAGAATACTATGCTTATGATGGAAGTAAAAACATTCTTGAATCTAATACAGGTCCTTATACTAATGTAAATAGGAATTATAAAGTTATTAATGGTGATGTAATAATATACCCATCAGTTGATTTAGAAGAGGCTGGATATGATCAAGGTACTTTTTATTCAACATATAACTTTTATAGAAAAAGATTAGGTTCAGATCCAGAAAGAGAAAAATATTATATTGATCAAATTAGTACTGATAGAACAGAAGTTAGATTAAGAAGTACTACAATTTCAGCTGATACAGTTATAAGCTCAAGCAATGAGTTTATTGATATAAGGAATAATGCCGATTATTTTGTTGATTTTTATCTTAATTTTGGAAATGATGTTCAATGTATAGCAAATAATATTCAGTTAGATACAGAAAGTGGTATAACACCTTCTGTATTAATAAAATTATATGAGCCACTGCCTCAAGATATTGAATTAAAAACTGAATTATGGGTAGTAGAAGAAGTGTCTATACCACAAGCTTATCAAGTAATATTTCCACCAATAGTATTCGAACCAGATGATTTTCAATTTATAAGTGGGCCTAATTATAGTATACAAGTAACACAACAAACAGGAGAAGCAAGTAAAGAAGTTACTTTTGATACATTATTAAATAGTAATGTAACTAGTTCTACAGCTCAACTTAAAAATTTATTAAATAGAAAAGAAATTAACATAAGTGTTAATTATGAAGACTATAATGAATTTATATACTTTTCTTCTGCATTAACTAGATTAGAAAATTTTTATTATAAAGTAGGATTAATTCAATCTTCAAGTGCTGAAATTGAAAATTTACCTACTGCTAGTGCAACTTATAGTTCTAGTAAAGCAGGGTTAACTACAAGTATAGATAGTATTATTGAAAATTTTGATGGGTATGAATATTTTTTATATTTTGATAGTGGATCACAACATTCATATCCTAAACAAAACACAGAACCCCCATATATTTTATTCCCAACTTCAAGTGCTACAGCTACTACTTGGTTAGGTAGCGCAGATCCTAATAATGCACTTTATGGAGGCCAAGCTTTATCAGCTTCAAACTATGACCAAGATAATCAAAATTACCTCTATTGGGCTATTCCAGAATATTTAAGGGACGATTCAGCTAACCAAAAATACATTTTATTTATTGATATGGTTGCTCAACAATATGATAATAGTTGGCAATATGTTAAAAATATAACAACAAGATTTAATGCTGATAATAGATTAGATTATGGTATTTCTAGAGATTTAGTAGCAGACGCTATTAAAGATTTTGGTGTAAAATTATATTCTAATAATTTCAACAATGAAGACTTATACACAGCATTTTTAGGATTAACCCCATCAGGAAGTGCGTTTCCTTTCCCTGATATGACGGGTAGTTTCCCGACACCTTCTGGGTTTGAATACGTAAATACTGAAATATCTGCTTCTAATGATATAATTCCATTAGACAATATAAATAAACGTTTATATAAACGTATTTACCATAATATACCTTACTTACTTAAAACTAAAGGTACGTTATCTGGTTTAAGAGCATTAATTACTTCATATGGTGTTCCTAGTACTATTTTAAGAATAAACGAATTTGGAGGTAAAGATAGAAATGAATTAAGAGATTGGGATTATAATGAAGATGTATTTAATTATGCTTTACATTTAGATGGAGAAACATCACAAATTACTTCTTCATTTGTAAGAGCAAAACAATGGCCAGAATATGATGGAAATGATATTTCACCTAAATCAATTCAATTTAGATTTAAAACCCCAGGTATACCAACATCATCAGCATATTATAATTTAGTTGTAGGAGATCAAAGTACATGGTTTGTAACATTGGAATATACAGGTTCAGGAATGGATAGTGGTTCATATTCTGGATCAGTACCTAGCCAAAGTAATGCTTATGGTACTTTAAGATTCTTTCCAGATGGGATATCAAATTTAAATAGTACAGCTAGTATATCATTACCATTTTTTGATAATGGCTGGTGGTCAGTAATGGCTACAATTGATTACGATCAAACGAATACAGGTACATTATTTGCAGCAAATAGAATTGATGAAAATATTGGATTCTCAGGATCCGATACAACCTCAGCTTCTACACAACGTTGGGATAGTACTCAAATAGTATTTTTCCCAAGTGCTAGTAATTTAAATGCAAATTCAATTGATTATTTACCATTAACAGGTGCTTTACAAGAAGTAAGATATTGGGATGTACCATTAAGTGAAAGTTTATTTTATGATTATGTGATGAATCCTTATTCAACACAAGGTAATACAATAAATAATTCACCTGATACATTAATATTTAGAGCAGATTTAGGTACAGAATTAAATACAGGTAGTAGAGAATCTATTCACCCTAAAGTAACAGGATCTTGGGTTACAACCTCATCATTCCTTGCAGGTGATAGTAGTTTCTTCTTATCAGGATCATTTATACAAAACACAGAAAGTATATTCTTAAATCAAATACCAGGAGGTATAAAAAATAGAATATCAGATAAAATTAAAATTGATCAAGAAGTTTTACCAACAGGATCTACTTTAAGTCCTTATAGATCAATTCAACAATCTACTTTTCCAAGCGGAAGTAGTCCAAGTATAAATTATTTAGAAGTAGCATTTTCACCTACAGATCAAACTAACGATGATATTATAGCACAAATAGGTGCATTTAATTTAGGTGATTACATAGGAGACCCTAGACAAATAAGTGAATCAGGTGTAACATACCCACAATTAGATACTTTAAGAGATGCTTATTTTACAAAATATATAAACAGTTATGATGTAAATGATTTTGTTAGATTAATAAAATTCTTTGATAATTCATTGTTTAAAATGATAGAAGATTTTACACCTGCTAGAACAACATTAAGTTCAGGTGTGGTAATTAAACAAAATTTATTAGAAAGAAATAGACAAGCACCTCCTTCAATGTCATTTACTACACCTGAATATTCGGGTTCAGTAAAATCATTTGCTAGAGATTATCAAGTACCTAGTTCAAGTACTTCATTCCCACAAGATTCTATTATTAGTGGTTCTTCAATTGAAGTATTTGATGGAGGAACAGGTGGTGTATTTGAACCATTTAATAGTATTTTTGCTGCTCCTGTTAGTATGTCTAGTGCTAAAACATGTTTATTAGGATATTTCTTTACATCATCAACAGACCTATTAAACCCAAGTGGTAGTCCAGGTCAAACAGTATTTAGTTCCTCAGTAGGTAATTCTTCAAATACTATGAGTATTAATGTTGAAGGAACTTCAGGACAAAATTATACAGAATTTTTAAGATTAGTACATAGTGCATCTATAAATGGAGACGCACATGTTACAGTATCATCAGGATCATCTTCTATTACTCATAAGATTGATAGAACAATGTTTTTTGATGGATATGGTAATGACATATTTGGAATTGCTCCATATGGTGATTATACTTCATTATTCCAGTTTTATTTAACTGTAACAGAAAATAACCCACCAGCAAGTTTTAGTTCATCAAATGAAATTGATATTTGTTTTGATATTGTTAATGCCCCTGATGGTTATAGTGGTTTAACAGCCGCTGAAGTATCAGCATCAGCTTTATTTGCACAATATCCAGATTATCAACAAGCTTGGAGTGAATCAATAGTTCCAGGTTTAGGTATTCAACCCCCTTATCAAACACAACATAGTAGTTCAAATGAATTAGCTGCAGTTAAAATGGTAAGATTAGACCAAAGAGAATTTTATAATGGAGAATTTGGGGGTGCTAGTATTAATGTAGGAATGAATGAAATTTGTGATGCATTCTTTGGACAAGATGCTATTATAGATTATTTCTTTAGAATACAATGGTTTACAGCTGATAGTTTTTCTGAAGAAAACTTCTTATCAGTTAATAATTTACCTTTAGCAGGTAATGTTTGGATGTGGACAGATGTTTCTGGAAGTTCATTTACAGGAATACCTCCAGGAAAGGATTTAGATATAACACAACAACCATTTAGTGGTTATCCTAATACTTCAGGTCAAGGTTCACCTCAAATAACAGCAAGTTTATCACCTACTAGTACAACAGGTGTTGGAACAGGTTTAGTAGTAGGATTTACTCAAAGTTTTATAGGAGCAGGACCAGAAGTAGAATTAGAAGGATATGTAGAAGAAACAGGTTCAGGATATGCTGTTAATGAAGTATTAACATTTACAAGTGCTGATTTACAAACAGCAGGATTTAATACCGCCCCAGCAACAGATCAAGATTTAAAAATATTATTAAATAGTGATGATATTGTTACTACTACATCTTCAGTATCTAATAAGGTAAAATATATTAAAATGTCTAATACTGACATAAATAATATTTCTATTCTTCCATTTATACAAGATTCAGATTATGTAACATTTAATTTAACAGGTGCTTAGGATTATTTAGGTAATTTAATTCAAGGATACCAAACATGGTTTATTTCAAATGTATCAGTACAAGATGATAATGACCCATCTACTGAGGATGCTACTTTAATAATTGTAAATCAAGAACCATCATCAGATGCTGTAAATTCATATGATAGTCAATTTTATGATTTAACTTTTAGCGCAAGTGGAGTTTATAGTTATTATGCAACAGCATCAGGAGATGACCCTAATGTAATACCTAATACAGGAGTAACACAATCAATAGCACAAGGATATTTCCCACCAGTACCTACATTCCCTACTGAATCATTTTTTAGAGGATGGGGTAAATCAAACTATTTTGAAGGAAACCCAGATGGATCAGTTTATAGAGTAGATTCAGGTAGTGGGTTTAGTAGTGATCAGTTAGGTAACTTTAATACAGGATCTGTCGAGGAAGATTTTGACTCAGAAATACCTTACACATCAAGTAGAATACCATGGTTTATAAATGCGCCTGCTTCTACTTTACAAATATTAAATAATTCTTCTTTAGTAGGAGATTTAGCAGAAGATAAATTACAATTATATACAGGTTCAATTACAGCATCCGCGGTACAAATAGGACCATCATTTGATATACTTACTGCTCCAACACCAGCTCAAGCAACTGTATTTAGTTCATCTATTCAACAGAATATTCAAGCAAATATAAGTACTCAATGCGGGCCTGGTTTAACAAGTTTTATGCCAGTAGGTAATTCAGCTAAAACAATAACTGTTAATGCAAGTGATCAAAGTTTAGGATGGACAGTTAGTATACAATATTTTGGAAATGCTAGTGGTTGGATAACTGCATTCCCTTTAAGTGGCACTGGAAATGGAACTATTTCAATAGTAGTTGATAACGATTTTAATGCATTTTCAGAAACTGAAAGTGTTAGAGTAGCAAAAGTTCATGTAACAAATGCTACCAATAGTAATGATACCCAATTCTGTTCAGTACAACAAACTGTATATGATGATGACGGAACTGGGTTTGAACCACCAGGACAGAATGATTAAAATATATTTATAAGAGATGTCAGAAGTAAAATATTATTTAAATGAAGCAAGAAATCAAATTCTAGTCTCTGGTTCTTCAACCAAAGGCGGAATGAATGCTCTATTAACTTCAAGCAAAAATCCTAATACGAATTTTGATCAGAATTTTACTGCTAAAATATCAAGTTTAGGTATGAGTACTACTTATGTAGTACAAAATGGTACTGATAATACTTCTATTAATATAGAGGATAATCAAGAATTGTGGGTATATAGAGGTTATAATCAAAATGGAGGTACAGATGGTTTAACTTATAGATATAATCCGCATTTACATAGACCTTATAAGGCATATATTTTAACAGAAACAGGTTCAGGTTCACCAGGATTTCCATATTCACCTACAGGAAGTTTTATAAATACATCACTCCAAAATTCCTCAGGTGCAGATATACCTAACAAATATATTGAAAGACAATTAGCTGTTATAGGTAATGAAAACAGTAATATAACTTCTAGTGCAGCTAGTGGATCATTTATAGTATATGATGATGCTCGATCTGTACATCCATTTGTATTTACAAAATACCATACATTAGTATCCCCTCCAGGACTTGGTGCTTTATTTGTAATATATAAAGAAGATGCTTCAACTACTTTTACAGGTCAAGAATTTAATACTTCTACTTCAGCAGGTAATCCTGGACAAGATAAAATATCTTTTAATAGTGCTACCCCTGCTTCTATTACTAAAGTACGTGTAGATTCTTCATTAGCTACTGGTCAAATTTTGGGTGCATTATCATCTTCTATAGCAGATAATGGAAAAAATGGTGGTGTATTTAGAGTAATGGGTGATCCCACTAATACTAATTATGTTGAATTTAATGTTGATGCAATAGATAATTTGGGAGTTGTTCCTTTAAATTATTATGAATTATCAGTTTCAAATCCTGTTGAATCTACTGGATTTACTTTATTCGGTAATAATGACCCAATAAGTTCTTCATTAGATAATTATTCTCAAAATATAGGATCATTAATTCAACAACAAGGTTTTGGAGGACAAAATTCAACTCCATCTACTTATGATTCATTTAATTTAAGAATAGGAGAATATACCTATACAAGTAGTACTTTTACACAAAATGATAATATTGGTAACCCCGCTTCAGGATCTACGCAATTTGGATTATACACAGATTATGATTTTTATGTTGGTTATCAAGCTCAAAACCAAAGTTTAGATACAGTAAGAATATTTTTTACAGGATCTCAGGGTGTTTTAGATTCTCAGTTTTTTGATTTACCAACTCAAATGCAAGCTACATTTAGGGGGTTAGTAGGTTCAACATCTGCCTCTTCAGCTAATTTTTCATCAAATAGACAAATTACTGGAGAATATCAAGGAATAAACTTTGATATGACTATAGTTAACCCTACAGTTCCTGGTGTAACACCTCAAGATATTTTTTCAACAAGATGGGAAGATGTTTATGTATCATTTTCACAATCATTATCTGAAAGTATAGATGGTTTATATATATTTAACCAAATACCTCAAAACGATATACAAGTAACAGCCTCAGTATTAATAGCTCCTTGGACAGGTAGTGATACAGGTTCAAAATATGGGGATGCTGATTATGGAACAGGAGAATACGGAGAAGGAGAATCAGGAGAAGGCCCAACATGGACTACAGCTTCATTAAGAATTTATACAGGTAGCTATCCTAATAGTGTACCTACTACATTAACTACTTTCTTAACAGAATCAATTTATGAAAGTGCATTTATTCATACTCAAAGTACAGGTGTCCCTGTTACATTAAGTTTTTCTATACCTTCAGAATCAATTGCTATTAAAGATTGTTTATCAATGGCTTTACATGTATCTTCAGGATCTGCCGCTTCAGAATCAGTTGAAAACTCATTAGTAGTTAGAGAGTATAGTTTAGCATTTATTACACCAACTCAAAGTGGACAAGGTGATGGTAGAGTACCTACATTTATAGAAAATGCATTCTCAGGTACTTTAGGATTTAGTAATACTCCTGATTGTCAACCTTTATATAATAATATAGTTGGAGAAAGAACAAATGGTAATATTCAAATTGTAGAACAATCTCAAATATCATCAGGTTTATATTCATCATCATTACAACCAATACAATTACCTGCTACAGGTAATGTAAATTATGGTGGGTATGTACCTTCAAACTTTTATCAAATACTATCTGGATCAGCACAAAGATCTACAGTACCAGAATCATATTATACTACATTTAGACACACATATCCTAGATATTTAGGTAGTAGAACTACAGCAAATGCAATAAATACAATTGATGGTTTAGGAGGTCTTAACTTACTTACTAGAGAAGATGGAAGTGAATATGGATTTGGTCTTTTACCAGTAATTGATTATCAAACCGCATATTTTGCTTATTGTGATCAGGTATTAGATCCTTATCCTGTAGTAAATAATGTTACACAGTTTAACTTAAAATATTTAATTAATGATACAGGTGATGCTTTACAACCTAATTTATCACCTTATACTGCTTATGATGTTGAAGGAACTTGGACAGAAGGTGGAGGAGGTAGAGTTGGTATAAATCAAGTTTCAGGTTCATCACAATACGACCAATTAAATGGATTACAACCAGTTAAATTTGTAGCTAAAGAACCCGTAGCAGTGTTATGGTCACAAACAGGAGCAACTACATATGCAGGTAGTGATGTTAGTGGTTCTATTCCATTAGCAGGTGCCCCTGGAGTTGTATCAACATATACAGCATCATTCTTGAGCTATAATATGACATTACAAGGTAGAGATAATAATTCTAATAATACAAATATTAAAATTGTACCTTTAACAACAGCATTATCAACATCAGATGTTGTAGGACAATTTGTATTTTCTACTTCATCAAGATATGGTCAAGTAGATCAAAGTACTACAGAACAGGCTTCATCATCATTTGTTTCTCCAGTCTCACCAGTTCCAAATGGACCTTCAATAGGTGGAACAGCGGGTTACGCAGCTGTAGGTGAAATGTATTTTAACCAGGATTATTTTGCAATAAATGATAGTACAGCAACTCCTCCAGGATATGATTATTTAACTGGAAATGATTTATCTGATGTTTATTCCTTTAGAGCACAATTTGAATTCCCAACTTCTATACCTCAGGTATATAGAACAGATGCAGGTGGTACTTGGGATAAATCAGATTATAATAGAACTAATGTAGGTAATATATATCTTAAATTACAATATACTAATGCTTCAGGAACAACTAATTCTGGATGGATTGATATGCCAATGGAACAGGTTGCAAGACCTAAACTTAGAGGATATTTTGGTAATAATCAAACAATAGATATTGATCTAATTAATACTTTAGGATCTAGTAATGCAGGATTAAGAAGTGGTAATAAACAAATGTATATTCAAATTAATCCAACAGCTATTAGAGATGCTTTTGCTAATGCAGGTATAGATGCTAACAATGCATTATATGCTTCGTTCTTATTTGAATTAGCTTCAACACAAAATACAACTATTAGAGCAAATAGAAGATACAGATGGTCTTATTATCAATATTATAATAATGAAAGTGTAGATGCACCTAGAAACTTTTGGAACCCAGCAAATAGAGCTGCTAATTTAGGTGGTCAAGCTACACCATTTTCCGCTTATAGTGGTCCTTATATTACTGCTAGAGTAATAAGTGAAAATGGAGTTTCTACTGCAATTGATGGTGCTCTAAATGCTCCATATTGGGCATTTTCACAATCATCAGGTACAGATGTAAGAGATCATATTCAATTACAATCACCAAATGGTAATACATCTTATGGTGGAGAATATTATCAACAATATATACCATACACAGCATCAGAAAACCCACAATTCCCAGGAGGATTTGAACCTATTGATACTGCAATTCCTGCGTATAATATACCTTGGACAGTGCAAGTTGGAGATGAGATTAAATTTCAAAATAGTGAAATTAATGTGTATACAGTATTAAATGTATTACCACCACAAGATACGACTGATAATAAATTAGTATTAACATTAGATAGAGCAGTACCTGCTTCTTTAAATAAAGATTTCTTTATATTAAGAAGATATAGATACTCTCCTAATACAGTAATAATAAACAGTTTGTTTCCTTATGGAGGATTAAGAACAGAACAAAGATTCGTGGAGGCCGATAATATTTCCACTATATTTAGTGCGTCAAGTACTGAAGTAGGAAGTGGGTTTGCTTCATCATCTATATCTACTACGGCACAGTCGGGTAGTTATGTGACAACAGTAGCACCTTTACAGAAAAAGGATAATACACCAACTGGTATTTTATTCCCAGAGTACCCAACAGCTCTGATAGAATTAGAACCAGATAAAGTAATTACGGACTTAAGAGACAAGAAACTTATAACTTAACATATTTATAACATATAATAATATTTATATAAAAATAACACAATGGGATATTTAAACAATTCAGTAATAACAATTGACGCTATTCTCACAACCAAAGGTAGAGAATTATTAGCAGCAAATGACGGTTCTTTTAGAATAACACAATTCGCTTTAGCAGATGATGAAATAGATTATACATTATATAATCCAAGTCATCCATCAGGTTCTGCCTTTTATGGTGAAGCAATTGATGGAATGCCATTATTAGAAGCATTCCCAGAAGAATCCCAAATCATGAAATATAAACTTGTTACACTACCAAGAGGTACAGCTAAATTACCTATACTAAATGTAGGATACGATGCAGTAACATTACAACAAGGTGCGACACTAGCAATTACACCTCAAACATTAAATTACTTAGGTAATGATCAAGTGTTTGAAACAAGTGGATATAGCTGTACAATAGCAGATGTTAGATTATTAAATCAATTTGATGCTACAGGTATTAATACAGCAGCTGCAACAGTAGCTAGCCAAACAGCAACACAAACAATAGGAACAAATGTATCTTCAACTATTACAGGTACTCAATTTACTTTGAGAGCTACAACAGTTAATACATTATTCGGGGCTAATTCAACTCTAGTTAGTACATTAACATTTAATGGATTGGATAGTGGAGCTAGAATTACTGTTCCAATAACAATAACAAAATCAACAACATAAATAAAACGATATGTCATTTAATAGATTAGAAGCAGACGATTTTGTAGTAAGTGCACAAGCACAAACACAGACATGTTGGACAAATAATTTACCAACATTAACTAGTTTCTTTACCCAATCAAATCAGGTTGCAGGAGAAACAGGAAAATACTACGTAACAGTATATGATCAAAACCCAACAGGAAGTGCTGCTGCGGCACAATTTGAAATTGCTTATGGTAATGAAAGTGGTGGGGGTGCTTTAGCATTTAATCAAAATGCAGCACCAGGTGTATCACCTGCTTCAACAATTTACGGACAATATAGAACACTAGTATTAGAAGACGAAACAGCAGGATTTGTGTTTGGTGGAGTATCAGGAAGTTCAATTTACGCCCTTAGTATAGAAAGATCAGCTTATAAAGAATCATTATTCCCAGGTTCTTTAAATTTGATATTAACACAAACGGCATCTAATACTCCTGCTACTTTAAGATTAACTGATGATTCTGGAATGGTTAATATTCCAACTTATTATGGTACAATGAGAGCATATCAAGTTATTAGTGGATCAGATGGTAAATCATATAATTCAGGTTCAGGTGGAAATGGTTATACAGTTGCTAGTGGTTCATACGGTTTATTCTTACCAGATATTGGAACTGTTTTATTAAATGGAAGTGCTTTAGATGCTACAGCAGCTGATGGTGGTATATTATTAGCAACAGATACAGGTAGTAATTCAGATGGTCAAAACCCATTAAGAATTTTAGAATCAATACAATCAGGATCATCATTTGGATTAAATTCAGAAGAAACGATTACATCTGATTTTGTATTTATTAGAGCAAGAAACTCAGAATTTAATTATTCAGAAAATCCATCATATATTTCAGGATCTACAGGTGAGGTAGTTTATAATTACTTTATTAACAACCCTCAAACATATATTACAACAGTAGGGATGTATAATGATAGTAATGAGTTATTAGCTACAGCAAAACTTTCAAGACCTTTAAATAAAGACTTTACAAAAGAAGCTTTAATTAGGGTGAAATTAGATTTCTAAGATGGATGGCAGCGTACAAAACTTTAAATTCACAGGATATTATAATATCTCCACTGGAGATTGCTAAGGGTTTTTCATTTGAGGGAAACGCTTTAACAGCATCTGATGTTGGAATAGATAGATATCTTGGAAATAAGTTTGCAACTACATCTTCAACTGGATATTTAACCCAATATAGCCAATCAGCTATATATTTTCAATCACAACAATTATATTACTCTAATTTTATATCTAGTAGTGATGGTAATGTTCAAACAGCAAATATACAAAAAATAAATCCTGATGGAACTAGATCAGGTAGAATAGGTAGTAATGCGTTTGTTAATTTTGAACAAACAGATTTATTACCACAAAAATTCTGGCCTACAAGTTCATATACAGCCGCTTCATTATCAGGATCAGCTTATGGTGAAGCAGAATATGGTAGTGCTTTATATGGTATAGAAATTTTCCAACCAGAAATTAGTGTTTTATCAATTCCAAGAAATTTATTTGGAGATTATATAATCCCAAAATCAATAAAAATTATTACAGATAGTGGTAGTTATTTTGATGATGGTGAAGGTAGATTACAAATGTCTACTCCAAGTTCTAGTGTTCATGATAGCATTACAGTTGGTAATGTAATTTATGAACATGGAATAGTTGTATTTACAGGAGGTACAAGAAAAGAAGGAACAGGATTTACAGGTTCATACGGTGACGCTGAATATGGAAGCGGATTTTATGGTGGTAGAACTGTTGGAAATAACGACTCTCAAAATTTTGTGGAAACTACCAACATTACTTGTTCGTTTTCATCTTCTTTTACTATTTATGAGACGCAATATAAATGTACTGTCGGAGAAAGTGAATTTAATTACACATTAAATCCTTCAATAATAACATCAGGTTCTAATATAGGTTCAATGAGAAATTTTGCAACAGCATCATATTTTGATCCATATGTTACAACAGTAGGTTTATATAATAATGATCAGGAATTATTAGCAGTAGGAAAAATGGCCCAGCCTTTACCTACATCTAAAACAACTGATACAACAATTTTAGTAAACATTGACAGACAATAAAACTTTATATATTTATAATAAAATATAACCTTAGACCATGGCAAATATATTATCAAACACGGGTATAGCAACCGGACAAACTATTGAAGCATTACAGGTTTCTCAGTCTGTGGACGCTTTAACAGGAGGAAATGATTATGCAATTACAATATCAGGTTCTCTAACTTTAACAGGATCTTTACAACAAACTGGATCTGTATTCTTTAAACAATTAGTAGACGTTCCAGCAACCGCAAGTAATAACTTAGGTGCTGTAATGATTGATGTAGACGGTAGACTATATTCAGGAAGTTCTTCAGTAGGAGCCCAAGGTGATAAAGGAGAAAAAGGAGAAACAGGTGCTCAAGGTGCTCAAGGTGCTGATGCTACAGGAGAAAAAGGAGAAAAAGGTGCTCAAGGTACTGTAGGTAACACAGGTCCTGGGGGTGAAAAAGGTGCTTTAGGAGAAAAAGGTAATGAAGGTACTCAAGGAACTCCAGGAGAAAAAGGTTCAAATGGAGAAAAAGGTGGTACAGGTACTCAAGGTGCAGATGCCGCTCAAGGTACAGCAGGAACTCCAGGAGAAAAAGGTGGTGAAGGAGAAAAAGGTGCTACAGGTGGAACAGGAACAGTTGGAGAAAAAGGTGAACAAGGTGTTAAAGGTGAAAAAGGTGCTCAGGGTGTAAATGGTACAATTGGAGATAAAGGAGAAAAAGGTGGTCAAGGTACAACAGGAGCAGGTGATAAAGGAGCCCCAGGAGAAAAAGGTGCTCAAGGAGTAAATGGTGCACAAGGAACAGATGGAGAAAAAGGAGCTCAAGGTACGACTGGTGGTAATGGACCTATAGGTGAAAAAGGTGTTCAAGGTGAAAAAGGTAATACTGGTGATATAGGTGCACAAGGAGAAGAAGGAACAGGTATTCAAGGTGCTCAAGGAGCAGATGCAGCTCAAGGTACAGATGGTGCACAAGGAACAGATGGACAAAAAGGAGAAAAAGGTGAAGGAGCTCAAGGTGATAAAGGAGCTCCAGGAGAAAAAGGTGCTCAAGGAGTAAATGGCGCTCAAGGAACTAATGGAGTAAAAGGTGCTCAAGGTACAGATGGTTTAGGAGATAAAGGTTCTCTAGGAGAAAAAGGTGCCCAAGGTACAACAGGAAACATTGGAGAAAAAGGTGGAACTGGAGAAAAGGGAGCTGAAGGTTCTGGTGGTGGAGGTGGAACTTCATATAATAGCCAAATAACATATGTAGCTAAAGAAGTATCTAACCAACACTCTATAACATTAACTACAAGTGGTAATGTATATGGAGGTTTAACATGGGCACGTACATCAACAACATTAACAGTAACAAGCACAAATCACGGTTTAACAACTTCAGATTATGTAGTAATAAGAAACATGAGTGCTGATTACCAATATTTACAAATACAATCTACTGCAGATGCAAATACATTTACATTAACAGTAGCAGATTCAGGTGGAACAAGTGGTACAGAAGGTGCTTATATACCAGCATGTAGAATTAGTAGTATTACAGGTACAACTGATATTACAGCAGCTACTATAGCCGCTCCATCAGTTGGTAATATTAGAGTTAATAATTTCCTAATATTTGCAACAGAACAAGCATCAGCTTTAGTACTAACTATGCCAACTGGATTAACAAATGGAAACGGATATACAAGTAATGAAACAATGGCCCCTGTATTCTTTAACGCTAAAATAATGGAAGGTTCAGGAACAGCAGGAGGTATAACAGTTGGTACTTCTTACAAAGTGTTTGCTTCAGGAAATGTTAATCAAATTACTTTAACAGGTATGGAAAACGGTGAGAAAACCGTTGGAAATGTTATATTTTAAAACTTAACGTATAAAAAAGAAATAGATGGCTATACCACAATTAAATTTTGCTTCAATAGATTTATCAAGCGCAAAAATATATTCTACATCATCAAATACAAATGGTTTTTTAAGAGTTAGAGCAACATATAATGCTGGATCTAATGAAATAACAGTAACAGATGATGTAGCAGGATATTTTGGTTCTGGGTCTATAGAAGTGGGATATAGATTAAGATCTCCAAGTGAATTTTCAACCCCAGTAGTAATTACACAATGGAATTCTGGAACAAAAGTAATAACAGTAGATGGAGGTGGTGGAGCTGCTCAAAGTGGAACCAACCAATTAACATTTATTGCGCTTCCAGCAGGAAAAATATTTATTGAAAGTGCTTCATTTGCAAAAGTAGGAGGTAATTCAACAAACCCTCCTCAAAACTTTAATGATGTTACAGGTAGTTTAGATGCTAATTATGATTCAGATGAATTACCATGGGGTGTAGCTGGTATATTAGCCTCAACAGCAAGTGCAAATACAGGATTAACAGGAATGTATGGTCAATATCAGTTAACATCTTTTGAAAGAAGAAATTCTTCATTAGAAGCTAATATATTTTTATCTGCAAGTGATACAATACCTGCTTTTAAAGAAAGAGTAGGATATTCTTTAGGAAGTGAACAAGCACAATCAGCATTATTACTAACAGAAAGATCTGGTAGTTTTATGACTATAGCATCTGATGGTGATATTAGTGGAAACCAAGCATTAGGTTTATCTACATATCAAACAGCAGTAGCTTCAACAATAGCAGCTTTTACATCAGCATCAGGAGGAAATGCTTTCCCATATACAGGTTCAGCTCAAATTACAGGTAGCTTAGGTGTAACAGGTAGTGTAGATACATTACTAAATGCTAGTGAAAATTTCTTAATTAAAAATGCTACAGCACCAACTCAAAGTTTATTTAAAGTAGATAATGAAGGAGTTGCTGTATTTAGAGCAAGAGAAGGTGTAGATGGAGTACCATCAGCTATAGTAGGTGGATTGTATTTTACAACAGCGTCTGCCTTTATAGGAATAGATTAAAAAAAATTTAAAATATAAGAATTTAATTTCTTGGTTGCATACGTATAATAAACATTTAATTAACTTAAAAAAACAATTTATCAATGGCAACTTGGAAAAAAGTAATTGTATCCGGATCATCAGCTGATTTATCAGCTTTAGCCCTAGATACAGCATTACCCGTTGGCTCGGGTGGTACAGGAGCATCAACCCTAACAGATGGTGGTGTTCTTTTAGGTAGTGGAACTGGTGCGGTTACTGCATTAGGCCAAGCTACCAATGGTCAGTTAGTAATTGGTTCTACAGGAGCAGATCCTGTATTAGCAACATTAACTGGTGGAGCAAATATTACAGTAACAAATTCAGCAGGTGGTATTAGTATCGCTGCTTCAGGATTAGGATCAGGTACAGTTCAGTCTGTATCAGCAACTGGTACTGAAAATGGAATTACATTAACTTCAGATGGAGATAGTGTTAACCCAACAATCACATTAGGTGGTGCTTTAGCAAATGTAGCTAATTCACAACTATCGAATGATGGGTTAATGATTGGTAGTACTGATATTTCATTAGGTGCTACAGGATCTTCATTAGCAGGCTTAACTTCAGTTACATCAACTACAGGTAGTTTTAGTGCTGGACAATTTACTGGTTCATTTAAAGGAGATGGTTCAGGATTAACAGGAGTAACTGGAATCGGAACAACTACAGAAGCTTTAACAGATGGAAACGGTATTGCTGATTTCACATTTGACGGTTCAGTAGCAAAATCAGTAGTAGTAGAAGCAGATGGTTCTACATTATCTGTAGGATCAGGCGGTGTTAAAGTAGCAGATGCTGGAATTACAGCAACTCAAATAGCTACTTCAGTAGCAGGTGCTGGTTTAGCAGGTGGTGCAGGTACAGCATTAGCAGTAAACGTAGATAATTCATCAATTGAAATAAACACAGATACTTTAAGAGTTAAAGCAGCTGGTATTTCAAATTCTATGATAGCAGCAGGAGCTGTACAATCAGCTTCAATAGCAGCAGGTGCAGTAGACACAATACATCTTGCTGACGATGCAGTAACAGGTGCTAAAATCGCTGATAACGCAGTAGCATTAGGTACTCAAACAACTGGTAACTACGTAGCAACACTTGGATCTGGAACTGGTGTAACAATTGGTTCAAATACAGGTGAAGGTTCATCACCAACAATAGCTGTTGCTTATGGTTCAACTGCTAATACGGCAGTACAAGGTAACGCAACTGCAACATTCTCAGGTACTGCAAATGAAATTACAGTATCAGATAGTTCAGCACAAGCAATTGGTGGAAACATTGCAGTAACAATTGGTTTACCAGATGATTTAACAATAACACAAGACGCAAGTGTAGGTAGAGATTTAGTAGTACAAAGAAACTTAACAGTTCAAGGTACCGCTTCATTTGCCTCAACAACAGACTTAGATGTAGCAGATAGATTCATTAGAATGGCTTCTGGTTCAACAGCAACTGGAGACGGTGGTATTGTTGTACAACAAACAGGACCAACAGATGGTGAAGCTTTCGCTTACGATTCAGCTCAAACTAGATGGGGAGTTACAGGATCTTACGATCCAGCAACCAATTCAATTGTACCAGACGCTTTCATGTCTGCAGTAGTAATTGGATCAGGTGGTGATGCCGCAGGTGGTGTAGTAGCTAAATATCAAAAAGCTGGTAATATGTTTGTTTCAGCATCAGGAGACGTTTATATTTACTCATAATAAATGAGAGTAAATGAGTTTCAAAAGTGGTGAAATAATAATTAAAGGTAAAAAAACTACCTCTATACATAAAGATAAGAAGGCAGATTCCCACGAGGATCTGCCATCTTTATCTAAAGAAGAAATTATGTTTTTATTAAAAATAATTCAACAACATGATTTTAAGGGTAAAGACATAGAAATATTATATAATACTACTTTGAATTTACAAAAACAGTACATATATTTAGTTAACAAATAATCTACAATATGGATGAGTTATATACATTAGAAAATTTAAATTTAAGAGAAATTAAAGCTTTAAGAAAAGGGTTGGAATATATTCAAATAAGTGGTGTTGATGCTATGTTTATAGGAATGCTTCAAGCTAAACTAGCCCAGCAAATAGAACAAATAGAAAATCATTTAGAAGAAAATAAAAATCTAACTTCTACATCCAAATAATACTCTTAATATTTATAAACATATAATTTACTATGGCAAATTGGAGAGAAATAATTATTAGCGGTTCCGACGCTGAATTAAATAAGTTATCTGTAGATTCATCATTAACAGCAAGTGGTCTTATATACCCAGCTGCTGATGGAAGTAATACTCAAGTTTTACAAACAGATGGATCTGGTAATCTTTCTTTTGCTGATAAAGATAGTGGACCAAAAGGAGACAAAGGTGAAAAAGGAGAAACTGGTGCACAAGGTGCTCAAGGTACACAAGGAACAAATGGAGAAAAAGGTAAAGACGGAGAAAAAGGACAAAAAGGAGAAGTAGGTGTTCAAGGAGCTCAAGGTGCTCAAGGTACAGACGGTGAAAAAGGTGCCCAAGGTCAAACAGGTACTCAAGGTACAGATGGCGAAAAGGGTGCTCAAGGTACGACAGGTGGAGCAGGTCCAGTTGGACCTAAAGGAGAAAAAGGTGAATTAGGAGCTAAAGGTGATAAAGGAGCTATAGGAGAAAAAGGAGCTCAAGGATTAGATGGTGTTCAAGGTGCAGATGGTGCATTTGGAGGAGCAACATTTGATTATACATTTTCTACTGATACAGCTGGAGGAAATGATCCAGGCCAAGGTATAGTTGAATTAAATACTACACAACAAAACTCAGCAGATGAAATCTATATTGATGCTACTGATGATAATGGTGTAAGTATTAATTCATTTTTAAGTACAATTAAAGCACAAAATTCGGCTATAAAAGGACATATTCGTATAGCCAATAGAACTGATGCTACTCAATTTTTACTGTTTCAAATCACAGAATTAACCGTTCAAGACACCAATCAATGGTGGGTAATTGACGTAACTAATCAAGCATCCTCAGCACCTTCCCCATTTACTAGTAATGAAGATGTTATATGTTCTTTCTTAGTAACAGGTGATCAAGGTGATAAAGGACAAAAAGGAGAAAAAGGTGAAGGAGCTCAAGGTATTCAAGGTGCTCAAGGTATTCAAGGTACGGATGGTACTCAAGGAACAGATGGTGCGCAAGGAACAGATGGAGCTCAAGGAACAGATGGTGCACAAGGAACAAATGGTGAAAAAGGTGCTCAAGGCGCTCAAGGACAAAAAGGAGAAAAAGGACAAAAAGGTACTCAAGGCGCTCAAGGTGTAAAAGGTGAACAGGGTGAAAAAGGAATTAATGGTGAAAAAGGTGATGATGGAACACAAGGTGCTCAAGGTATTCAAGGTATTCAAGGTACAGATGGAGTAAAAGGTGATAAAGGTGCTCTAGGAGAAAAAGGTGCTCAAGGTGTTCAAGGTATCCAAGGTACAGATGGTACTAAAGGTGATAAAGGACAAAAAGGGGAAAAAGGACAAAAAGGTGAACAAGGTGTTCAAGGTGCCCAAGGTGCTCAAGGAACAGATGGAGAAAAAGGTGCTCAAGGAGAAGAAGGAGCTAAAGGTAATAAAGGAGATACTCCTATTTCAGATGCTTTTGTTGTAACTGTAGTAGGTGGTAAATATTATATTGATGGTGTACAACAAGATACATTAGAAGTATTAAGAGGATTTACATATACTTTTGATCAAACAAACTCATCTAATAATTCTCACCCACTTAGATTATCTACAACCTCAGATGGTACTCATGGTGGTGGATCTCAGTATACAACTGGATGGAGTGATAATGGTGGAACAGCTGGTACTGATTTAATTTCAACATTTATAGTACCACAGAATGCTCCAAATACATTATATTATTATTGCCAATTCCATTCAGGAATGGGAGGACAAATTAATGTCCAAACTTTATCTGATGGAGAAAAAGGACAAAAGGGAGAAAAAGGAAATATTGGTGTTCAAGGTAATATTGGGACACAAGGAGAAGAAGGCACACCAGGAGAAAAAGGTGCTCAAGGAACTAATGGAGTAAAAGGTGCTCAAGGAACTAATGGAGTAAAAGGAGCTCAAGGAGAAGAAGGAGTAAAAGGAGATAAAGGACAAAAAGGAGAAAAAGGAGAATTTGGTGCACAAGGTGCTCAAGGTACTCAAGGTATCCAAGGTACGGATGGTGCTCAAGGAACTGATGGTGCTCAAGGAACTGATGGCGCACAAGGTGAAACAGGAGAAAAAGGTGCCCAAGGAACTAATGGTGTAAAAGGTGATAAAGGACAAAAAGGTGATGACGGAGCTCAAGGTGCTCAAGGAACAGATGGTGCACAAGGAACAGATGGTGCTCAAGGTACGGATGGTGCACAAGGTGAAACAGGAGAAAAAGGTGCTCAAGGCGCTCAAGGTGTAAAAGGTGATAAAGGACAAAAGGGAGAAAAAGGTGAAGGAGCTCAAGGTATTCAAGGTGCTCAAGGATTTACAGGTACTCAAGGAACTGATGGTGCTCAAGGAACAGATGGAGAAAAAGGACAAGCAGGTGCATTTGGTGGTGCTTCATTTGATTATACTTATGGTGGAAATGCTGGCGCATTAACATCAGATCCAGGAAGTGGTAATGCTAAATTAGCTGTTACTGGTGTGGGTACTCAAAGAGGTTCTACAAGATTAGATATTAGTGATTCAACTGATGATGGTGATGATGCTTCATCATTCTTTGCAACAATATTATCTAATGATTCTGCAGTTAAAGGACATGTTAGAATAGCTAATAAACTTGATACAACACAATTTTTATTATTTGCTATATCAGGTGGAGGTGATGAAGGTGGTTATTATAGATTTACAATAAGTAATGAAGCTTATTCAGCGGATAATCCATTTACAACTAATGAAGATATATTAGTATCATTTGTAACTACAGGTGATGTAGGAGATAAAGGACAAAAAGGAGAAAAAGGTGAAGGAGCTCAAGGTATTCAAGGTGCTCAAGGTATTCAAGGTACAGATGGTACTAAAGGTGATAAAGGTGATAAAGGACAAAAAGGTGAACAAGGTATTCAAGGTGTCCAAGGTGCTCAAGGAACAGGTGGAGAAAAAGGTGATAAAGGACAAAAAGGTGCTCAAGGAACTAATGGAGTAAAAGGAGCTCAAGGTATTGGAGGTGCCCAAGCAGGATTAAATTATAGTTTCTCAACCAGTACAGATATGGCTGGTGCCGCGGGACAAATTAGATTTAATAGTGGTACAATAGGTAGTTCAACACAAATTTCATTAGCATTAGAAGATGCAGATGGTGTTAACCATAATAATTTATGGTCAAAAAATTCTCAATTATTAATTTATGGTAAAACTGCAGGAGACATTATTACTGTTGCATCATATACTATTAATACTATTAATGCAACAAGAGCATTACTAAATGTTGCTTCTTCAGATGTACAAGCTGATGGTACTTTTTCTAATAGTGAAGAAGTAAGAATACAATATGTTGATAATGGTGAAAAAGGACAAAAAGGAGTTCCAGGAGAAAAAGGTGATAAAGGACAAAAAGGTGAAAAAGGACAAAAAGGACAAAAAGGTGATGATGGACCTACTGGTTCAACATCTTATGACTTTGCTTCAGAATATAATTTATACAATTCAGGTACACCAGCTGCCGAATCCGAAGATGGGGAATTTAAACTTGTAACAAATGGAAATCCTCAACAAGATTCAAATGTAGTAGGTTTCCAAATAAACAATGTAACTACAAATGCAGTTAACGTAGCTGCTTTATTATCTAGTATAGGTACAAATAATTCACCTTTAAGATTAACTAAAATTAGTGATGTAACTAAATTTATAAATGTTGAAGTAACAGCTGTTACAACAGCAGGATCAGGTGGTTCAGCTTCACATCTCTTTACTGTAACCTATATAGGTAACTCAGGACAAACAAGTGCTTTTTCAGATGAAGATGTAATTGGATTTACTATTGGAGGAGATGGAGGACAAAAAGGACAACAAGGTGTTCAAGGTAATATAGGTAACATAGGCCCTGCAGGTGAAAAAGGTGCTCAAGGACCTTCAGGTATAAGTAGCATTCAAGGTAATGTTAATAATAATATATTAACAGCTACAGGTGGAACTGCAATATCAGGTTCAGCTAAATTTTCATATGATGGAGATGGTGAAGTTCATTTAGAAGGTAAATTACAAATTGACCAACAAACATTAACAGATGCTGCTACTGTAACTTGGACATTAAAAGCAGGTTCAAATGCTACTGTTGAATTAGGTGGTAACAGAACATTATCAATGGTAGGTTGGGAAACAGGTGATACAGGTGTATTAGTTGTTAAACAAGATTCAACTGGAAATAGAACATTAAATATTGATAATAGTGGTGATACTGTTTATTTAGGAACTACATCATATACCCCATCAGCTGCAGCAAATGCTGTTGATGTATTAGGTTGGTATTATGATGGTTCAAAATATTACGTAACAATAGGTTATGGTGATGCCTCAACAACAGGAGCTAAAGGTGGTCCAGGTACTCAAGGTACTCAAGGACAAAAAGGAGAAAAAGGAGAAACAGGTGGTATAGGACCAATAGGTAACATTGGACCAATAGGTAACATTGGGCCAGTAGGTAACATTGGACCAATAGGTAACCAAGGTGGAATTGGAGAAAAAGGTTTAGAAGGGCCAATAGGTAATATAGGACCAATTGGAAACATAGGACCAATTGGAAACATAGGACCAATAGGTAATCAAGGGCCAATTGGAGAAAAAGGTTTAGAAGGGCCAATTGGAAACATTGGAC
>MDSV01069928.1_pt1 | contig 35312 bp, 34 predicted proteins | sample 810851 | NCBI WGS metagenome assembly MDSV01 (sample SAMN05326640, study PRJNA326480) | marine metagenome | isolation source: seawater | place: Atlantic Ocean: North East | collected 2012 | reverse complement strand
GAGCTACCGAGGAATAAATGCGAACATACTTATTTTAGTTATATAAAACAACTGATTTTTTTGGAGGCCACGCCCAGAATCGAACTGGGATAAAAGGATTTGCAATCCTCTGCGTAACCATTCCGCCACGTGGCCTAAATTTACCTTAAAACTATTTAAATCATTTATGTACTTCAATAAAGCTAAATCTATACCTTTTAGGTTTTTGGGCATTTGATATAAACTATATAAGGAAATATTCAAAAAATGGAATTTAAAAAATATAATCATTTAACAGAGGAAATAAGGATATCAAACTATTGGATTAAAAAAGGGTGTTTTAAACCAAAAAAAGGAAAATCAAAAAAAACATTTTCCATAGTGATTCCACCGCCGAACGTAACAGGCAGACTACACATGGGGCACGCTCTTAATAACAGTTTACAAGACGTACTTGTTAGATTTAATAGAATGAAAGGTCACGAAACTTTATGGCAGCCAGGAACAGATCATGCAGGTATAGCAACTCAAGCCGTAGTCGAAAAAAATATCAAAAAAGAGGGTTTAACTAAAGATAATTTAGGAAGAGAAAATTTTATTAAAAAAGTTTGGGATTGGAAAGAAGAATCTGGAGGAATAATTCTAGATCAATTAAAAAAACTTGGATGTTCATGTGATTGGTCAAGGACTAGATTTACAATGGATACAGATCTTTCCAATGCAGTAATTAAAGTATTTGTAAAACTTTATAATGATAAACTCATATATAAAGATAAAAAATTAGTTAATTGGGATACTCAACTAAAAACAGCTATTTCAGATCTAGAAGTAACCCAAAAAGATGTAAATTCAAAATTATACTACATTGAGTATAAGTTAGAAAATTCAGATAAAAAAATTACCATAGCTACAACTCGCCCTGAGACAATGATGGGTGATACTGCAATAGCAGTAAATCCCAAAGATAATAGATATATTAATCTTATAAATAAAAATGTAGTAATCCCAATAGTTGGTAGATCAATAAAAATAATAGCAGACAATTACGCTGATCCAGAACAAGGTTCAGGGGCAGTAAAAATAACTCCCGCCCATGATTTTAATGACTATGAAGTCGGTAAAAGAAATAAATTAGAAATTATCAATATTTTTGAAAAAGATGGGACAATAAATAAAAATGGAATAAAAGAATTTAGGGGTATGGATAGGTTTGAAGCAAGGAAACTATTGGTACAAAAATTAAAAGAAAAAGGAAATTTAATAAAAATTGAAACTATAAAAAATAAAGTTCCTTACGGTGATAGATCAAATTCAATTATTGAGCCGCTTTTAACAGAACAATGGTTTGTAAATGCAAAAAAATTATCAAAAAAACCTATTAAAATTGTTAATGAGGGCAAAACGTCTTTCTTTCCAAAAAATTGGACTAAAACATTTTATCAATGGATGAAAGATATTGAGCCTTGGTGTATATCTAGACAAATTTGGTGGGGTCATAGAATACCTGCATGGTACGATGAAAAGAATAATATTTTTGTGGCTGAAAATGAAAAAGATGCAAAACTTTTAGCTAAAAAGAAAAATAAAAATCATAAATTTAAATTGAGACAAGAGACTGATGTTTTAGATACTTGGTTTTCATCAGCATTATGGCCCTTTGCTACTTTAGGTTGGCCAGAAAAAACAAAAGAATTTTCAAAATTTTATCCAACTTCAGTGCTTGTTACTGGTTTTGATATAATATTTTTTTGGGTGGCTAGAATGTTAATGATGGGTAATTATTTTAATAAGAGGACTCCATTTCATAAAGTTTATGTTCACGCATTAGTTCGAGATGAACAAGGTCAAAAAATGTCTAAATCGAAAGGGAATGTTATAGATCCTTTAGAGCTTATAAAAGAATATGGGGCTGATAGTTTAAGATTCACTTTGATATCTATGGCATCTCCTGGCCGAGACGTAAAGTTGTCAAAAGATAGAATTAAAGGTAATAGAAATTTTATTACAAAAATATGGAGTGCTAATAATTTTTTAAAACTAAATAATTGCAAATTAGATAAAAAGATTAATATTAACTCAATAAAATTACCAATTAATCAATGGATATTTAATGAATTTACAAATACACAGAATTTAGTATCTAAAAATATAGAAATTTTTAGATTTGATGAGGCTGCTAAACACGCTTACCAATTTGTATGGCATTCCTACTGTGATTGGTATCTAGAATTTTTAAAACCAATTTTAAACTCAAAAAATAAAACTGAAATTAAAGAGGCAAAAATTTTTTCTTCCTTTATGATGGCAAATATCTTGAAAACACTTCATCCTTTCATTCCTTTTTTTACAGAGTCAGTTTGGTTAGAAAACAATTACAATACAGTTTTTAAAGAAAATTTAATTTTAGCAGAGTGGCCAAAATATAAGATAATTAAAAAATTTAATAAAAACCAAGCTAATATAAATAAAGTTATAGATTTGATTTCTAATGTAAGAACTACTAAAGCAGAGTTAAAAATCACGCCTAAATTATATTGCAATATATCATTTCCTGAAAAATCCGGGAAACTTAAAAAATTGACTAAGAATAACCTTAATTTGATAAAACAAGTAGGAAGAATTAATAGCATTATAAAAGAAAAATATAAAAACAAGAACTCAATAGATATTTTAGTTTCAAATGAAAAGCTTTCGCTTGAATTTTCTGAAGATGTGGACTTAATTTCTCAAAAAGAGAGAATTCAGCAAAAAATTGAGAGTATCAAAAATCAAATTGGAAATTTAAATAATAAGCTTAAAAATAAGGCTTATGTTAAGAATGCCCCTGGCGAAATTGTTCAAAATGATAAAAGATTGGTTAAAGAATTAACTATTGAAGAAGAAAAATTAAGAAGTATTGTATCGAGTATTATTTAAATATGTCTAAAATAAACAAAAAAAAATTACCAAGTCGCCATACCTCTCTGGGGCCAGATAGAGCTCCTCATAGGTCTTTTTACTACGCCATGGGAGAAACAGAAGAGGATGTTGCAAAGCCTTTTGTTGGTGTTGTGTCTACTTGGAATGAGGCAGCTCCTTGTAATACTGCCTTAATGAGACAGGCTCAGTCTGTAAAAAAAGGTGTTAAACAATTTGGAGGAACTCCAAGAGAATTTTGCACTATCACAGTAACTGATGGAATAGCTATGGGTCATGAAGGCATGAAATCTTCTTTAATTTCTCGAGAAGTTATTGCTGATTCTGCTGAACTAACTGTACGTGGACATTGTTACGATGCTCTGGTTGGAATTGCTGGATGCGATAAATCATTACCTGGTTTGATGATGTCAATGTTAAGATTGAATGTTCCTAGTGTTTTTATCTATGGTGGATCAATTTTACCTGGTAAATACAAAGGCAAGGATGTTACTGTTGTTGATGTTTTTGAAGCAGTTGGAAAACATTCCTCTGGAAAAATGTCATCAGAAGAACTTAGAGATTTAGAATTAGTTGCTTGTCCAAGCGCTGGTGCTTGCGGCGGACAATTCACAGCTAATACAATGGCTTGTGTTTCTGAGGCGATAGGATTGGCATTACCTTATTCTGCAGGAACACCAGCTCCGTATGAGGAAAGAGACAAGTATGCTTTTGAAAGCGGAAAAACTGTGATGAATTTATTAGAAAAAAACATTAAACCTCGAGATATAGTTACAAAAAAATCTTTAGAGAATGCTGCAACTATAGTAGCAGCAACCGGAGGATCAACTAATGCAGCTCTGCATTTACCAGCTCTAGCGAACGAAATAGGAGTTAAATTTGATCTTATGGATGTTGCTAAGATATTTAAAAAAACACCTTATTTAGCAGACCTAAAACCAGGTGGAAAGTACGTAGCAAAAGATATGTGGGAAGCAGGCGGTGTACCTATGTTGTTAAAAACTTTATTTGATGGCGGCTTTATTCATGGTGAATGTATGACTGTAACAGGCAAAACAATGAAAGAAAATTTAAAAGATATTAGATTTAATCCAAATCAAAAAGTTTTACGTGAGTATAATAATCCTTTATCGCCCGATGGTGGAGTGGTTGGATTAAAAGGAAACTTGGCTCCAGAGGGAGCGATTGTAAAAATAGCTGGATTAAAAAAGTTACAATTTACTGGTAAAGCAAGATGTTTTGACAATGAAGAAGATGCAATGAAAGCTGTTCAAACAAAAAAATATAAAGATGGAGATATAATTATAATTAGATATGAAGGACCAAGAGGAGGTCCGGGCATGAGAGAAATGTTGTCAACAACCGGTGCAATTTATGGTCAAGGCAAAGGTGAAAAAGTTGCTTTGATAACCGACGGAAGATTCTCAGGAGCAACTAGAGGCTTCTGCGTTGGACATGTTGGACCAGAAGCTGCACTGGGTGGCCCAATAGCATTATTAAAAAATGGAGATAAGATTGATATAGATGCCAAAAAAGGAATTATAAATGTTAGATTAACCAAATCACAATTAGCATCACGAAAAAAAAAGTGGAAAGCAAAAAAATCTTCTTTTGGATCTGGAACATTATGGAAATATGCTCAAACAGTAGGTCCAGCCTATTTAGGCGCACCTACGCATCCTGGTAAGAAAAAAGAAGTTAAAGAATACTCTAAAGTCTAATGAAGATAAGACCAGTTATTTTATGTGGAGGTTCTGGAACAAGATTATGGCCTAATCTTAAAAAGCATCAAGCAAAACAATTTATAGATTTTGGCGGTTGGACATTAATCGGACAAACATTGAGAAGAGTAAAAAAATCAATATTCGATACTCCTATAATAAGTACTAATTTAAGATATTTAAAAGACGTAAATAAACATCTTAAAGAAAATAAAATTAATAAATATAAAATAATTTTAGAACCAGCGAAAAAAAATACAGGACCCGCAATTCTTTCTAGCGCTCTGTTAAAAGGTATTCCTGAAAAACAACCCATGGTTTTTTTATCAGCAGATCATCTTATAGAAAATGTAAGTAAATTTAATAAAGAAATAAAAAAAAATATAAAATTTTTAAATGCTAAGAATATTTTTGTTTTTGGAGTTAAACCCACTGCACCATCAGAAAATTATGGATATTTTTTATCAAAAAAAAATAAGTTAGGCTTCAACCAAGTTTTAAAATTTATTGAAAAACCAAATAAATTAAAAGCGAAACTAATCATAAAAAAAAGTGGATATTGGAATTCTGGAATGTTCTTTGCAAGAAAAGAATCAATTATTCATAATTTTAAGAAATATCAGAAAAATACTTTTAGACATTCTTTTTCTGCAGTTAAAAAAGCAAAGTTAAAAAATAATGTATATTTTTTACATAAAAGAGAATTTTTAAAAAATAGTTCTAAATCTTTTGATTATGCAATTCTTGAAAAAATGAAACATATAAATGCAATAAATCTTAATATATCTTGGTCTGATTTAGGTAGCTGGAAAGAAATTCTCTTGATGTATAAAAAAAATCTAAGAAAATATTATAATAAAAAAAACACGTATTATAGGCCTTGGGGCAAATACACAAACTTATTTAAGGGAAAAAATTTTTTAATTAAAGAAATTGTTATAAAACCAAGAGGAATTTTGAGTTTACAAAAACATTTTCATAGATCTGAGCAGTGGTTGGTTACAAAAGGTAAGCCTTTGATAACATTAAATAAAAAACGTTTCATAAGAAACCCTAACGATACAATTTCTATTCCTAAAGGCGCTGTACATCGAATAGAAAATCCTAATAAAAAACAAGTCAAAATTATGGAAGCACAGTTAGGCTTTGTTTTAAAAGAAAGTGATATTGTACGTTATCAAGATATTTATGGTAGAGCTAATTAATTATTAATTCTATTGGAGTATGATCAGAAGGTTTAGTTTTTGACCTTGGTTTTTTGTTAATCTTTATGGAAGAAATGTTTTCAATTAGATTATTTGATAGAAGGAAGTGATCAATTCTCATTCCATAATTTTTTTGCCAGGATCCCGCAAAATAATCCCAATAAGTGTATTCTTGCTTAATTTTGTTCTTAATTCGATAAACATCTTTAAAACCTAAATTCAATAATTCACGAAACTTTTTTCGAATTTCTAATTTTCCTAGAGCATCATTTTCATATCTTTTAAAATCATAAACATCAATTTCATCTGGAATAATATTAAAATCACCTGCAATTAATAAATTAGAGTTTTTGGACAATTCACTTTTAACATTATTTACAAATTTTTTCAGCCAATCTTTTTTATAATTATATTTTTCGGTATCTATTGGATTTCCATTAGGAACATAAATATTAATTAATTCAATTTTTTTTTTCTTTATAATGATTTCACCAGTTATAATTCTAGATTGTTTTAGATTATCGTTTAAAAAATTTTTATTTACGTTTTTAACTTCAGTTTTTGAAATGATAGCCACACCATTATAACTTTTTTGACCAAATACGTAAGATGTGTATCCAAAATTTTTAAATTCTTCGAAGGGAAAATTTTCTTCTTGAGTTTTAATTTCTTGAAACATTAAGATATCAGGATTTTCATCTCTAATGTATTCTAAAATATTATTGATTCTTGCTCTAACAGAGTTTACATTCCAAGAAATTATCTTCATTAAACTGAAAAGGATAATCCACAACCGCAAGATGCCGAAGCATTAGGATTATTTATAACGAAAGACTCTCCAATCATTTCTTTCTTAAAATCTATTGTTGAACCAGAGATTATGTCTAAAGAAGCTTTATCAATAACTGCTTGATTAAATAAGATATCGTCTTTTTCAAGCTTATCATCGAAACTAAAGTTATATTTAAAGCCTGAACATCCACCACCTTTAACTGCAATCCTAAAATATTTTTTCCTGTCATCATTTTTGGTGATTTTTTCTATTTGGCTTTTGGCTCTTTCAGTAAATTCTAATTTATTTTCCATAATTATTTAGTATATAATCTATATAGTGAGCATGCAAAAAAATTCAATTCATTCATTATCTAATTTAGCAGTACCTTTGATTTCAAAAGGTAGGTTTTTCAAAGAAAATAAAACAACACTAAGAACTGACTTTCAAAGAGACAGAGATAGAATTATCCATTCAACAGCATTTAGAAGACTTAAACATAAAACCCAAGTTTTTGTGAATACTGCAGGTGACCACTTTAGAACTAGAATAACTCATTCTTTAGAAGTAGCTCAAATTGCAAGAACTTTATCTAAATTTTTTAGCCTTAATGAAGATTTATGTGAAACATTGAGTTTAGCTCATGACTTAGGGCATACACCCTTTGGACACGCTGGTGAAGACGAATTAAATAATTGTATGAAAAGATTTGGCGGTTTCGACCATAACATTCAAACTATTAGGACAGTAATTTTTCTAGAAAATAGATATTATGAATTTAAAGGTCTTAATCTGACTTTTGAAACATTAGATGGACTTCTAAAACATAATGGACCAATAAAAAGATTAAGCAAATATGATAAGATCCTAGGAAAAGAATATTTTAAAAATAAAATTAAATTTTCTTCAAGCCCATCATTGGAAGCACAGATTGCGTCAATTTCTGATGATATAGCTTACAATAGCCATGATCTTGAAGATGGTTTAAAATCAAATTTATTTCAACTTGATGAATTACTTAAAATTCCAATTTTAAAAAATATCATATCTAAGCATAAAAAAAAATTAAAAAGATTCTCCATCGATTTAATAATTAGACAAATTGTAAGAGAAATTATTAACGAAATGGTAAAAGATATTATTTTAACAACAAAAAAAAATATCAAGAAATATAAATTAAAGAATTTAAGCGATGTTTACAAATCAGAATTTCCAATTGTCACTTTTTCTTCAAAAATGAGAAAATTTGACAATAGAATTAAAAAATTTCTTAGAAAAAGAATGTATTACCATAATGATGTTAAAAAAAATACCAATGAAGGAAAAATAATAATAAATAAACTTTTTTTTGCTATAAAAAAAAACCCAAATAAATATATTAATGTTAGTAAGTACGATAACTCAAACATTGCAAGATCAATATGTGATTTTATAGCTGGCATGACTGACAGATATGCAATAAATCTTTATAATAGAATTAAATGAATATATTTGACAATTATTTATTACTTATTAATAAACTTATTATAGCTAATAAAGATATTCTCAAAATTACTAATTTAGATAATATAAAGAGTATAAATTTGGAAGTACCTCCCGAACATTTTGATTATGATTTATCTACAAATATTTCTTTAGTTTTAGCCAAAACAAACAAACTTAATCCAATAGATTTAGCAAACGAGATAAAAAAACTCATAGAAGAAAATATTACACACTTTGAAAAAGTTGATGTAGCTGGACCTGGTTTCATTAATATTAAATTGTCTAAAATGGGTATTATTAAAAATATCAACGATATTTTACAAAATAAAGAAATATATGGATCAAAAAAATCAAATGAAAAATACAATATAGAATTTGTTTCAGCTAATCCAACAGGCCCAATGCATGTAGGCCACTGTAGAGGTGCAATTTTTGGAGATGTATTATCTAATTTATTATTATTTAATGGAAATAAAGTTATTAAGGAATATTATATTAATGACTATGGTAATCAGATTAAAAACTTCGTCGAGTCAGTCTATCTAAGAATTAGAGAAATTAAATTTAAAGAAAAGTTTATTGCTAAAGAAAATTTATATCCTGGAGAATACATAATTGAAATTGCTAAAAAAATTATAAAAAATAATACCAACATCAAATATGATAATCTTAATGATTCTTTTGAAGAGTTAAAGAAACTCTCGTTAGAGAGTTCAATGTCATTAATTAAAGACGATTTAAAATTATTAGGAATTACGCATGATAATTTTTTTTCAGAAACTGAATTAGTTAATAAAGATCTTGTAAATAAGGCAGTAAATATTCTTAAAACTAAGAAATTTGCTGAAGAAGGATATCTTGAACCCCCTAAGGGAGAAACATCTAAAGATTGGAGAAAAAAAAAAAAGATTAATTTTTAAATCGACTTTATTTGGTGACGACACAAATAGAGCCTTACAAAAAGATGATGGAAGCTGGACTTATTTCGCAAATGACGTTGCATATCACATGGATAAGCTCAATAGAAAATTTAGCAAATTAATAAATATACTTGGCGCTGATCATACTGGGTATATTAAAAGAATATCTTCAGCAGTAATTGCTTTATCAGACAAAAAAGTTAATCTTAATTGTAAAGTCTGTCAATTAGTTAAACTTTATAAAGATGGAAAACCTTTCAAAATGTCAAAAAGGTCAGGCGATTTTATTTCTGCTAGAGATTTACTTAACGAAGTTAATAAAGACTCAATTAGATTTATGATGTTGAACAGAAGCAATGATGTAGAGTTAGATTTTGATTTTGATAAAGTTAAAGAAAAAACAAAAGAAAATCCTGTTTTTTATGTTCAATACGCTTACGCTAGAATAAATTCTTTATTCAGATTATTAAATATGCATCTTAGCAACAAACTAAACTTAATCCCAGACACTTTTTTACCAAACAAATACGAAGAAAAAATTTTGAGAAAAGTATTTGAATGGCCTAAGATAATAGAATCTGCTTCTAATAAGTACGAACCTCATAAAATACCATATTATTTATATGAGCTCTCCACACTTTTTCATTCTTATTGGAGCAAAGGAAATGAAGATAATAATTACAAATTTATTAATGATGGAAAGATAAAAAGGCAAGAGACTTTAGCGATGATTTTCCTTATTGCTATAGTATTAAAAAATGGAATGGGTATTCTTGGAGTTTCACTGCCTGAAAAAATGTGATGTATAAGATAATAAATATACTAATGTTGTTTTTTTTTATTTTCTTTATATTTAGTACCTTTAAGTACTATGTGTCGAACACTAATATTAAGACAACAAATTTTAACAAAAATAATGCGGGTAAACTTCTTAAAGAAAAAATGTTGGATTTACCAATTTTACAAAGTGACACAAATAATGTTATAGAATTTAATGATACTTTTAGTAATGAAATAAAAAAAGACAAAACAAGAAGTTTTTGGAATTTGCTAAAGTTTAAATGAAAAAAAAAGCAGTTATTATAAGTTTAAAAGGTTATAAATTACTTAAAAATGAAAAAAAACTTCTATCAGATGAAAAGCCCTGGGGATTGATACTTTTTAAGAGAAATATTAAATCATTAAAACAAATTAAAAGATTAGTAAAAGAAATTAGAAAATTTGCTAAAGATAAAAAATTTCCAATTTTAATTGATGAAGAAGGTGGTAAAGTCTCAAGGTTAAGAAAAATTATTAACCATGAATTCTCTCAAAAATTATTTGGAGATATTTATAGACAAAATGAGAATTTAGCTTTAGCCTTTTATAAAAATTATTTAAAAAATATAACATTTGTTTTAAAGACTATAGGCATTAATATTAATACAGTTCCAGTTTTAGATGTCTTAAGAAACAACACAAGCAAAGTAATTGGCAACAGAAGCTTTTCCAAAAAGCCTATAATTGTAAAGAAATTAGGACAGACTTGTGTAAATCATTATAAAATTAATAAAATAGGGACTGTAATTAAGCATATTCCTGGTCATGGCTGTGCAGCATTGGACAGTCATTTTAAAACACCGTTGGTTCATTTGAAGTATAAAGATTTAAATAAGAATGACTTTTTTCCATTCAAAAAAAATTCATCAATGTTTGCTATGACTGCTCATATTATTTACACGCAATTAGATAAATTTAACGTAGCTACATTTTCTCAAAGAATAATAAAAAATATAATTAGAAAAAAAATAGGTTTTAAAGGAATATTAATATCAGACGATATAGCAATGAAAGCTTTAAAATATGATTTAGTCACTAATGCCAAAAAATCTCTTTTAGCAGGTTGTAATTTAGTTCTTTATTGCGGTGGAAAATATGATGAATGTCGCGAACTTTTAAAAGAGATGCCATATATAGACAAATTTACTATTAAAAAAACTTCAGAATTTTACAAATTTTTAAGATAAAATCTAATAATGGAATCAAAAAATTTAGAGAATATTTCAATTGATATACCTAATTATTCAGGACCTTTAGAAGTTCTATTAGACTTAGCTAAATCACAAAAAGTTGATTTAGCTAAAATATCAATTTCCAAACTAGCAGATCAATTTTTAAAATACATAAAGGATCGAGAAAATTTAAACCTAGAAATTGCTTCAGAATATTTATTGACTGCAACTTGGTTAGCATATTTAAAATCAAAATTATTACTGCCAGAAGATGAAGAAGATGATTTTAAAGCATTAGAGGTAGCTGAAAGATTGAAATTACAACTTAAAAAATTGGAGTTAATAAGAATACTTTCAGACCAAATTTTAAAAAAAAAGAGACTTGGCATTCACATTTTCAATAGGGGGATGAAAGGTGGAATTAGATCGATCAATACGCCAATTTATGACATTTCATTGTATGAGTTGCTAAAAAGTTATTCAGTACTTCAAATGCAAAAAAGATTTAAAACAATTAATATTCCTAAACTACCAGTTTTTACCACAGAGGAAGGTATTAAAAGTATAACAAATAATTTAGAACAAATTAAAGATTGGAAAAATATAAACGACCTCATACCAAAATTTTATTATGATAAAAATATGAAAAAAACAGGCATTGCAGGAATATTTGCGGCAAGCCTAGAGCTTGTTAAAGATGGGGCAGTTCATATTTTACAAAAAGAATTATTTAAGGAAGTACTTATTAAAAAGAAATCTTAAATTATGAAGAAAAAAGATAAAAATAAAGATAATATTATTTCATTTCCATCGACCGTTTCCAAATTAGAACGTCAAATTGAGGCAATTTTATTTGCTGCATCAGAACCACTAGACATTGAAACTATTGAAAAAAGAGTACAATCTAACATTAACGTAACTAAAATTTTGGAAAAATTAAAAAAAAATTACAATAACAGAGGGATAAATTTAGTATGTATTAGAAATAAATGGTCTTTTAGAACTGCTGAGGACTTGTCAAAATTAATGTCTTTACAAAAATCAACACAAAAAAAACTGTCCAAAGCGACGATAGAAACTCTCTCGATCATTGTATACCATCAACCAGTAACTAGATCTGAAATTGAAGAAATACGTGGAGTTTCTTTTGCAACAAATACATTAGAAATTTTATTGGAACTTGATTGGGTAAGACCAGCAGGGAGAAAAGACGTACCAGGAAAACCTATTCAGTATGCAACAACTGAAAATTTTCTTAATCATTTCAATGTTCAAAAATTGTCTGATTTACCAACAGTTGACGAACTAGGTTCCGCAGGATTGATTGATACGTCTACAATAGATAAATCCATTTTTGGAACTGGAAAATTTTTTAAAGAACAATCAATAAAATCAGAACAGAATATTTACGAAGATATAGAAGAAGCAATTCAGAAAGCTCCTGAAACTGAAAAATAAATATATATATTTAATTAAAATTATTGTATATAATTAAGTTATGGGAAATATTGGTTGGACAGGCATTATAATAATAGCAATCTTAATTGTTATACTTTTTGGAAAAGGCAAAATTTCAAGCATAATGGGAGATCTTGCAAAAGGAATAAAAAGTTTTAAAAAAGGAATGTCAGATGACAGTTCTACAAATAACGAAGACAGCGATAGTTCTGACAGTCCAAATTCCGATAACAAATAATTCTTAAATGCCTCAAATTGGATGGTTAGAGATATTAGCTGTAGTTATTATTGCAATTCTAGTTTTGGGTCCAAAAGAATTTCCAATAGCATTAAAAAAAATTGGTTCTACTATAAGTAAAATCAAAAACACATTTAGTAATTTTCAAAGAGAAGTTTCGACAGTAACAAATAATTTAGACATTGAAGATGAAGAGGTAAAAGAAAAAGATAGTAAACCAAAAATTGAAAATGACAAACAATAATTCTTTCACAAGTCATTTTGTTGAGCTTAGATCTAGATTAATAAAATCTTTAATTTTCATACTGCTAATTTTTATTATTTCATACACTTTTGCCGAAAATATATACAATTTTTTAGTAGAACCTTACGCTGATGCAGTTAAAGATGATCAAAATAAAAGAAGATTAATATTTACGGCATTACATGAAACATTCATCACTTATCTTAAGGTTGCTTTTTTTTCTGCAGTTTTTATAGGAAGTCCTATCTTATTAATACAAATTTATAAATTTATTGCTCCAGGATTATATAAAAATGAGAAAAAAGCAATTTTACCTTATTTAGTTTCAACACCAATACTTTTTTTACTTGGAGGACTACTTGTTTATTATTTAGTAATGCCACTTGCAATTAAGTTTTTTTTATCATTTGAAACAGTTGGCTCTACTACAAATTTACCAATTCAATTAGAAGCCAAAGTTAACGAATATCTTTCATTAATCATGAGATTAATATTTGCCTTTGGTATAAGTTTTCAATTACCTATTTTGTTGAATTTATTAGCGCGCATAGGAGTTGTTAATTCAAAATATTTAAAAAATACTAGAAGATATGTAATCGTAATTATCTTCACAGTTGCAGCTATATTAACACCTCCAGACCCCATTACACAAATAGGATTGGCTATACCGTTATTGTTACTTTATGAATTGTCAATTATAACAGTTAGGTTTACTGAAAAAAAAAATAATAAAGAAGAAATAAAAGATGCATAATATAAAAGAACTTAGAAAAAATCCTGAATTTTATGAAATTAAATTTAGAGAAAGGAATGTTAGTTTTGACGTAAAACAGTTTATTTCATTAGATAAAGATAATAGAAATCTAATTCATAAAAAGGAGACTTTAGAACAAGAAAAAAAATTACTTTCAAAATCAAAAGACAAAAGTAATCATGAAAAATCAAAAAGAATATCTGAACAATTAAGCAAACTATCAGAAGAACAATTTAAGATACAAAAAAGTTTAAATCTTATCTTATTCAATCTTCCAAATATTGCTTGTGATGATGTTCCTAAGGGAAAGGATGAAAAACAAAACAAATTAGTTAAAAAAGAAGGAAAATTAAAAGTATTTAATTTCAAATTAAAAACACATGTTGATCTCGGAGCTAAAGAAAAAAAAATTGATTTTGACACGTCTTCAAAGTTATCTGGATCAAGATTTGTAGTATTAAAAGAAAAATTTGCTTTATTAGAAAGAGCCTTAATAAATTTTATGCTGGATACCCATATCAAAGAATTTGGTTATACAGAAATTTCACCACCTTTAATAGTTAATGAAGATATAATGTTTGGTACAGGCCAACTACCAAAATTTGAAGACGATCAATTTGAAATTAAATTTAATGATACAGATCAAAGAAAATTTTTAATTCCTACTGCTGAGGTTGTTCTTACAAATTTAGTTAAAAATTCTACCCTAAATATAAAGGATTTTCCCATTAGATATGTTGCTGCAACTCCATGTTTTAGAAAAGAAGCAGGTAGCTATGGAAAAGACACAAAAGGAATGATGAGACAACACCAATTTTATAAAGTTGAGTTGGTTAGTATTGTCGAGCCAAAAAATTGTTTATCTGAACTTGATCGGATGTTAAATTGCGCAGAAGAAATTTTAAGAAAATTAGATTTGGCATATCAAGTTATTCTTTTATCAACAGGGGACATGGGATTTAGTGCTGAAAAAACATTTGATATAGAAGTATGGATACCTTCAGAGAAAAAATATAGAGAAATTTCAAGCTGTTCATCTTGCTCAACTTTTCAATCAAGAAGAATGAGCGCAAAATATAAATCTGCAAATGGCAGTGATTTTGTTGGCACTTTAAATGGGTCAGGTCTTGCAGTTGGAAGATTAATGATAGCATTAATAGAAAATTATCAAAATGAAGATGGCTCGATTAACGTCCCAAATATTTTAAAAAAATATATGAATAACTTAGATAAAATTTGATTATTATTCACTTGTTTAACTAACTCTTTTATTATAATTATCTCTAAATGAGCGGCCAAGGAATAGCACAATTTATCCCACTAATTTTAATATTTGTTATCTTTTACTTTTTTTTAATTAGACCTCAGCAAAAAAGAGTTAAAGAGCATAAAGCAATGGTCGAAGCATTAAAAAGAGGTGACGAGGTAATAACATCTGGCGGAATTTTAGGGACAGTTGAAAGAGTAATGGAAGATGACAGAATTGAAGTTAATATTGGTAACGATATTAAGGTTCAGATAATTAAATCAACTATAACTAGTTTATTAAAAAAAGAAGAAATAAAAAAATAATTCTTTTTTGTGTTAAATTTTTCAAAAATAAATATCTTTATTATCTATTTTATTTTCTTTTTTGTTTCGTTTTTTTCAATCTTAAATTTACAGAATTCAGATAACCAATTTATTGAAAAAAAAGTTAATTTAGGATTAGATTTACAAGGGGGATCATATCTACTTTTGGAAATTGACTCGGATCCATTAGTAAAAGAAAAGATTCAATCAAAAGTAATTGATTTCAAGAAACTTTTAAAAAAAAATAATCTTCAATATTCAAATTTTAAAATTAACGAAAAAGATCTGACTTTTACTATCAACGATATAGAAAAACTAAAAATGTTATTTTTCTCCAAAAAAGAAAATTTTTTAAACCCTTTTATTAATAAATATAATTCCTATGAACTAGATTTAGAAGTTTTAGAAAAAAATAATGTTCGAATTTTATTTTCAAAATATGGTTTATTAACAATTAATAATGCAGCATTAAAACAATCAATTGAAATTGTAAGAAGAAGAATTGATGATATTGGAACTAAAGAACCAACTATTCTTCAAAGAGGGGAAAAAAGAATATTAGTTGAATTACCAGGCCTTAAAGATCCTGAGAGAATAAAAAGTCTTCTAGGCAAAACTGCAAAATTAAATTTTAGATTAGTAGCTAATAATGAGGAATTTGGAATAGAAAAACTTACATCAGAAAATAATATTGAACTTAATGTAAGTAAAAGAATTATTATGAGCGGTGAAAACTTAATTGATGCGCAACCAAGCATTAACAATCAATCAAATAAACCAGCTGTATCGTTTACATTAGACAGATTGGGGGCTCAAAAATTTGGAAGAACCACCTCAGACAATGTTGGTAAACAATTAGCTATTGTCTTAGATGGAAAAATTATAAGCGCTCCATCAATTAATGAACCAATTACTTCAGGCAGTGGAATAATCACAGGAAACTTTTCTTTTCAACAAGCTACTGACCTAGCATTGTTACTTAGATCTGGTGCATTACCAACTCCCTTAACTGTTGTAGAAGAAAGAACCGTAGGTCCAGATTTAGGCGAAGACTCCATTAAAGCAGGTTTAATTTCACTTATAGTTGGATTTATTTTAGTTATAATCTTTATGACATTTAAATATAAAATTTTTGGTTTAGTTGCTAACTTAGTATTAATAGCAAACTTAACAATGTTAGTTGGTGTACTAACAATTTTAGAGGCGACGTTAACACTGCCTGGAATAGCTGGAATAATATTAACTGTGGGTATGGCCGTTGATGCTAATGTTTTAATTTTTGAGAGAATTAAAGAAGAATTAAAGACTGAAAAATCTATAATCCATGCTTTTGATATTGGATACACTAAAGCAAAAATAACAGTGCTGGATGCTAACATTACAACTTTAATAGCTGCAATCATTCTTTTTATTTTTGGATCAGGACCTGTAAAAGGATTTGCGATTACGTTAGGGATAGGAATTGTAACAACTTTATTTTCAGCATATTTTATGGCAAGACATATTACATCAATTATAGTTCTTAAAAATAAAAGTGGAAATGTAAAATTATAATGGATAAAAAAATCGACTTTTCATCAAAATTTAGATTTGCAAATATTATATCTTTGTTAATTTTTTCTTTAAGTGTTTTCTTTATATTGTTTAAAGGGCTTAATTATGGAATCGATTTTAAAGGTGGAACATTAATAGAGATGAGGACTAACTCCGAAAATGTAAGTATTTCAGAAATTAGAAGCTCTTTAAATCTTATGGAATTAGGAGACGTAAACGTGAAAGAATTTGGTGAAAAAGGAGATTATTTAATAAAGATTGAACAAAAGACTGAAAATAATGAACAATTAATACCTGAGGTAAAAAAAACTTTAGTAAACAATCTTAACTCAGAAATCAATTTTAGAAGGGTTGAAAATGTTGGACCAAAGATAAGTGCTGAACTATTAGAATCAGGAATTATTGCTATCTCACTTGCTTTAGCAGCAATGCTTTTTTATATTTGGATTAGATTTGAATGGCAATTTAGTATTGGATCAATAATTGCTTTATTTCACGACGTTATAATAACAATTGGAATTTTTTCAGCTCTCTCTTTTGAGATAAACTTGTCAATTATTGCTGCCGTCCTTACAATAGTTGGTTATTCAATGAATGATACCGTAGTGATATATGATCGTATAAGAGAAAATTTGAACAAATATAATAAATTAAATATTAGTGAGATTTCTAACATTTCAATTAATGAAACTTTATCCAGAACAATAATTACATCAGTAACAACTCTATTAGCATTGTTTTCAATTTATATATTAGGTGGTGAAATTCTTAGAGGTTTTTCTTTTGCAATGATTTTAGGCGTTTTGATTGGAACTTATTCGTCAATTTTTGTAGCCTCTCCAGTTTTAAAGTTCTTTAAAGTCACTTATAAAACACTCGAGAAAAAAGATGAAGAAATTGTTCCTTAAAATATTAATATAAATTTTGAGCAGCCACCATAGACAATAACATTGGAAACGAAAACAATGTATTTATTCTAGAAAAAATCATCGCTGTTTTTGCTGAGCTTGCTTTTTCTTCCGGAGCACAGTCTATTATTCCTAAAGCCTTTTTTTGATTAGGCCAGATCACAAACCAAACATTATAAGCCATGATTATTCCTAACCACATACCTATGCCAATAGCTGTATTTTTGCCATAACCACTTCCTATCCCTAGGGTCATCGCTTGGTGCGCGTATCCATTTAAGTAAGAAACAATTAAGCCAGTAATGACAGTCCCAAGTGCGGCCCACCTAAACCAAAACAATGCTCTAGGTGCTATGACTTTACCTATCGCTGGTTTTTGCTCATCAGGAATTTTAGGCATTGATGGTATTTGTACAAAATTAAAATACCATAAAAGTCCTATCCACATTATACCGGTTAACACGTGAAGATATCTAAATAACCAACTAAAAAAATATCTATCAAAAGCAAAACCATCACCTCCAAAATGAAGACCAATTAGCAATAATATAGCTATCGCTAAAGATATGTGAACTGTTTTTGACAATGATTGTAATATAGAAGTCATGATTCTTTATAACACAATTATACTAATTAAGCAGTTTTTTTCATGCTAGCATTTCCAAGCAATTCTTTAATAAATCTGCCAGTATAACTATCTTTGTTTTGTGATATCTTTTCGGGCGTTCCTTCAGCTATTATTCTTCCTCCATTTATACCCCCTTCAGGACCCATATCAATGATATGATCAGCAGTTTTTATGACATCAAGATTGTGTTCAATCACGACAACGGTATTACCTGTATTGGTAAAAGCTTGTAAAATTTCTAAAAGTTTTTTTATGTCATGAGAGTGCAATCCAGTTGTTGGCTCATCAAGAATATACAAGGTTCTACCAGTTGGTCTTTTAGAAAGCTCTTTAGCTAACTTTATTCTTTGAGCTTCACCTCCTGACAAAGTAGTAGCCTGTTGACCAATTTTCATATAGCCTAATCCTACATGTTTAAGTGTTATTAATTTTGATCTAATACTTTGGATATTTTCGAAAAAATTACATCCCTCATCAACAGTCATATCCAGAACATCAGCAATATTCTTGTTTTTGAAACGTATTTCAAGAGTTTCTCTATTATACCTTGCTCCTTTACAAGTATCACAAGGAATAAACACATCTGGAAGAAAATGCATTTCATAGGTAATTACACCATCGCCTTCACAAGTTTCACACCGCCCTCCTTTAACATTAAACGAATATCTTCCAACTTTATAACCCCTAGCTTTGGACTCAGGTAAATTAGCAAACCAATCTCTGATTGGTCCAAAAGCACCTGTATAGGTCGCTGGATTTGATCTTGGAGTTCTACCAATCGGAGATTGATCAATATCAATAATTTTATCAATTAATTCGTTACCTTTGAACCCTGTAAAAGCTTTAGGAACTTTCCTACTTTTGTTTTTATTTAAAATTAAATTAAAAGCATTGTATAAAGTATGTAAAATTAACGTGGATTTTCCACTACCTGAAACTCCAGTGACACAAGTAAATGTGCCGACTGGTACTTTTAAATTAACTTTTTTTAAATTGTTTCCGCTAGCGCCATTAATTTCTATAAATCTTCCATTTTTTGCTGAGCGTCTCTTCCTTGGAATTTGAATAAATTTTTTACCAGATAAATAATTACCTGTTATACTATTTTCGTTTTTAATGATTTCTTTCACCGTTCCCTCTGCAACAATTGTTCCACCATTCAATCCAGCTTCAGGTCCAATATCAATAATGTGGTCTGAATTTTCCATCGTTTCAATATCATGCTCAACAACAATTACAGTATTTCCTAAATCTCTTAATTTTTTTAAAGCTGTTATTAGTTTCTTATTATCTCTTTGATGTAGACCAATCGATGGTTCATCTAATACATATAAAACTCCTGTTAAACCAGAACCAATTTGAGAAGCTAATCTTATCCTTTGAGCTTCTCCCCCAGATAACGTGCCTGACTCTCTGGAAAGAGTTAAATAATTTAAACCAACATTTAATAAAAAATTTAATCTTTCATTTATTTCTTTTAGAATATGTTGAGCAATTTTGTTTTCTCTATCTGACAAAACATGAGTTAAATCGTCAAACCATTTTTGAGCTTCTTCAATAGATTTTTCTGTTATTTGACTTATATTAAGTGAATTTATTTTTATACAAAGAGCTTCATCTTTAAGCCTCATTCCATTACATTTTTCACAGCTAGACTCACTTTGGTACTGTGAAATTTCTTCCCTTTTCCATTCACTGTCAGTTTCTAAATATCGTCTTTCTAAATTATTAACGACTCCTTCAAAAGTTTTTTTAGTACTATAAGTGTCGTATCCATCATCATAAGAAAACTTTATTTCTTCATCATCAGAACCGAATAATATTATATCTTGAATTTTTTTTGATATTTTTTTCCATGGATCTGTAAGAGAAAATTTATAATGTTTTGCTAAAGAAGCTAAAGTTTGAGCATAATACATTGACGTAGACTTTGCCCATGGTTCTATAGCACCATCTTGTAGACTTTTTTTCTGATCTGAAACAACCAAGCCTGGGTCTACATTCAAATTATGTCCTATACCTTCACACTCTTCACATGCGCCAAAAGGAGAGTTGAAAGAAAATAATCTAGGTTCAATTTCTTCAATAGTGAATCCACTTTCTGGGCAGGAGAATTTTGACGAAAAAGTGATACTTTCAAGTTTCCTAAATTTTTTAGGCAATGTTTCATTTTCGTATTCAACAACTAAAAGTCCATTAGATAAATTTACTGCAGTTTCAACACTATCTGCTAATCTATTTCCAAGATTTGAATTTAAGACAATCCTATCTACGACAACAGATATATCATGTTTAACCTTTTTATTAAGACTGGGAAACTCATCTATTTTCAGGTATTTTCCATCTACTTTAATTCGTGAAAATCCTCTTTTTTTGTAATTCAAGATTTCTTTTTTATATTCTCCCTTTCTACCTCTCACTACTGGAGCCAACAAATATATAGTGCTATTTTTTGGAAGTTTTTTAATTTTATCTACCATTTCACTAATTGGCTGTGATACAATGGGCTTTCCTGTAAATGGTGAGTATGGTATTCCAATACGAGCAAATAAAACTCTCATATAATCATAAATTTCAGTAACTGTTGCAACAGTAGATCTAGGGTTTTTAGATGTATTCTTTTGTTCAATTGAAATAGCAGGACTCAACCCTTCAATTAAGTCTACTTTGGGTTTTTTCATTTTATCTAAAAATTGTCTAGCGTATGAAGATAGACTTTCTACATAACGTCTTTGTCCCTCTGCATAAATTGTATCAAAAGCCAAAGATGATTTTCCAGACCCAGAGAGGCCAGTTATCACAACTAATTTCTCTTTTGGAATTTCGAGAGAAACATTTTTTAAATTGTGTTCTTTAGCGCCTTTTACAACGATTTTTTTCAACATATTTTCATTATTAAAAAAATAATCAGCTTATATTTATTATCTGATTATGGTATAATTTTTTACTTTTAAATAATAAAAAATCACTTACTAATTTAAAATATTATGGCTGGCAGTTTAAATAAAGTACAATTAATAGGTCGTTTAGGCGCAGACCCTGACATAAAGCAAATGGTTAATGGCAAAAACGTTGCCAGATTAAGCATTGCTACCAGTCAATCATGGAAAGATAAATCTAGTGGTGAGCGAAAAGAAAAAACAGAATGGCACAGAATTGTTATATTTAACGAAGGCTTAGTAAATGTAGTTCAACAATACCTTAAAAAGGGAGCTAACGTATACGTTGAAGGCCAACTTAGCACAAGAAAATGGAAAGATGAGGCCTCAGGACAGGACAAATATTCAACTGAAGTTGTTCTCCAAGGATATAACTCTAGTTTAACAATGTTAGATAGCAGAGGTATAAAAAATGAAGATTCTAACTTAGTTAAAGAAAATAAAAGCTCTTTACCGAATGATAATCTTAATCAAGATAACTCTGATTTAGATGACGAGATTCCATTTTGACATTCATGGACAAATCAACATTAGACCGTAAATTATTTAAACCAATATTTGTTCAAGATGAAATGAGCTCATCCTATTTATCTTATGCGATGAGCGTAATTGTAAGTAGAGCTTTACCAGATGTAAGAGACGGTTTGAAACCAGTTCATAGACGTATAATTTATGCGATGTATAAGGGAGGTTATGATTGGTCTAAACCGTTTAGAAAGTCAGCAAGGATCGTTGGTGACGTAATAGGTAAATATCATCCTCACGGAGATCAATCTGTTTACGATGCATTGGTTAGACTTGTTCAAGATTTTTCAATGAGTCTACCTCTGATAGCCGGTCAAGGTAATTTTGGATCGATTGATGGTGATCCGCCAGCTGCTATGCGATATACAGAGACTAAACTAGGAAAGATTGCACAATTCTTAACAGAAGATCTTGAAAAAAATACTGTTAACTACAGAAATAATTACGATGAAACGGAAAAAGAACCAGAAGTACTTCCATCACAATATCCAAACATTTTAGTAAATGGAGCAGGTGGAATCGCTGTTGGTATGGCGACAAGCATACCTCCGCACAATTTAGGTGAAATTATTAACGCAACAATCGCATATATTGGAAACAAGGAGATAACAATAAGTCAATTAATGAAACATGTTCCAGGACCTGATTTTCCTACAGGCGGGATAATTATTGGAAAAGATATCTTAAAACAAGGATACAATAAAGGTAGAGGATCTTTTAAAATTAGAGGAGAAATTGATTTAGAAGAAAAAAAAGGTAGCAGAGAAAGTTTAATAATTAAGTCTATTCCATATCAAGTGAATAAATCAATTTTGATAGAAAAAATTGCACAATTAGTAAGAGATAAAAAGATTGAAGGTATTCGAGATATTAGAGACGAGTCGAACAGGGAAGGGATTAGAGTAGTACTTGAATTGAGAAAATCTGTTGAACCTGAAACGATTAGAAGGCAGCTATACAAGTTGACAAATATTGAGAACTCATTTGGATTTAATACGTTAGCAATTGTAAATAATAAACCAAAAATTTTAAATCTAAAAGAATTTATCACAGAATTTTTGAAATTTAGAGAAGACACAGTAATAAAAAGAGTTAAATTTGATTTAGCAAAAGCGGAAGAAAAAGCACATATACTGATTGGATTAGCTACAGCAGTTGAAAATATTGACCAAATTATTAAAATAATAAAAAATTCTAAAGATACTGAAATAGCTAAAAAAAATCTTCTTAATAAAAAATGGAAAGTTACAAAAAGTGTTAAATTAATATCTTTGATTGAAAAGAAAAGAAATGTCTCAAATTATCAACTTTCTTTAGAACAGGTACATGCAATCCTTGAACTTAGACTGCAGAAACTAACCGCATATGGAATTGGTGAAATTGAAAATGAAATTAACAAATTATCTACCTTAATCTTAGAGTTTAATAAAATTTTAAGCTCTAAAAAAGAATTATATAAACTTATTGTAAACGAATTACAGAATATTAAAGATAAATTTTCTAAACCAAGAAAAACTAAAATAATAGATGCAGTTTTAAATTATAATATTGAAGAAACTATTCAAAAAGAATCAGTGGTAATAAGTATTACTAACCAAGGTTATATAAAAAGAAGGCCTTTAAGTTCATTAAAGATCCAAAAGAGAGGAGGTAAGGGTAAAACAGGTATATCCACACGTGAAGAAGATTTTGTAGTTCAAATATTTACTGCAAACACACATACACCCGTACTTTTTTTTTCTACACAAGGCTTAGCCTATAAAATAAAAGCCCATAAAATACCAGAAGGAACAGCTGTATCAAAGGGTAAATCAATTTTTAATATTTTGCCACTTAAAAATCATCACTCAATCAGTTCAATAATGCCTTTGCCAGAAGATGAGTCTGAATGGAAAAATATGATGGTTATTTTTGCTACCGCGAAAGGCAATGTTAGAAAAAATACTTTAGAAGACTTTATAAACATAAATAATAGTGGAAAAATTGCAATGAAATTAGACCAGGATGATAAAATCATTGGTGTTAAAATTTGCAAAGATGATCAAGATGTTTTACTAAGCACAAAATTTGGAAAATGTATTAGATTTAAATCAAAAAAACTAAGACTATTTAAAGGAAGATCATCAAAAGGTATAAAAGGTATAAAGTTAAACGATAATGACAAAGTTATTTCACTTTCTATTTTGGATAACACAAATTTAAGTGCTAAAACTATAAACAAAGATAAGAGCATTAAAAGAGCATTAGATTATTTCATTCTTTCTGTATCTGAGAATGGTTATGGTAAGCGGTCCTCTTATTCAGATTATCGTGTTACAAATAGAGGGGGGAAAGGAATAATTGGAATAATAAACTCCCCAAGAAATGGAAATATTTCAGCATCTTTAGTTGTTAGAGAAGGGGATGAAATTATATTATCAACGGACAAAGGCAGCATTATGAGATGTTCAGTAAATGATATCAGGATTGGCGGAAGAAATACTCAAGGCGTAAGAATTAAGAAGCTGTCAGGTAATGAAAAAGTTGTTTCAGTTATAAAAATAGAAGATAATATCCATTAATTATGAAAACCGCAATCTATCCAGGGACTTTTGACCCGATAACATATGGTCATATTGATGTAATTAAAAAATCATTGAAAATTTTTGACAGGGTTATTGTAGCAACAACGGACAATGTAAATAAAAATTATCACTTTTCAATTGATGAAAGATTATCGATAATAAAAAATTCTTTATTTAAAGATCTTAAGCTGAATAAAAGAAAAATCAGTATCATTTCATTTGATACTCTTACTATAAACCTTTGTAAAAAATACAATGCCTCTGTTATAATTAGAGGTTTAAGAGCTGTATCAGACTTTGAATATGAATTTCAACTAGCAGGTATGAATAAAAAGCTCAATTCTAAAATTGAGACGATGTTTCTAATGTCAGATATTGAAAATCAAATTATTTCGTCAAATTTTGTTAAAGAAATTACAAAATTAGATGGAAATATTAATAAGTTTGTTACCAAATCAACTGTAAAAATGTTAAAAGATAAAATTTAATGAAGAAATTTGTTAGTTTATTTATTATATTTTTTAGTTTAATAAACTCAAATTTAAACGCCAAGGAAAATAAAATGATTTTAAAATTAAAATACGGTGAAGTAGAAATTGAACTATATTCAGACAAAGCACCTAATCACGTTAAGAGATTTAAGGAATTAGCTGATCAAGGCAAATACGATAATGTGGTATTTCATAGGGTTATCGATGGGTTTATGGCTCAATCAGGCGATGTTAAATTTGGTAACTCAAGTAGTCCTGATTTTAATATTTCACTAGCAGGCACTGGCGGTTCTGATCTTCCAAATTTAAAAGCAGAATTTTCTGATATAGCTCATACGAGAGGGATTTTATCAGCCGCAAGATCTTCTGACCCCAATAGTGCTAATAGTCAATTTTTTATTTGTTTTGAAAATGCACCTCACCTTGATAGACAATATTCTGTATTTGGAAAAGTTATCAAGGGTATGGAGTTTGTTGATAAAATAAAAAAAGGTGAACCTAATAGCGGATCTGTTACAGACCCAGATAAGATTATAAGCATTAGATCCAAATAATTAAATGTTGGAAAAAGATTTCAGTTTTGAGTTAATTACTCAAGATGGTAATGCTAGGCTTGGAAAAATTATTACTCCAAAAGGAATAATCGATACACCTGTATTTATGCCTGTTGGAACCCAAGGCACTGTTAAAGGTATTTACACTGACGATATATTAAAAACTGGTACACAAATAATTTTAGGCAACACTTATCATTTACTTTTAAGACCAGGTGTAGATATACTTAACAAATTTGGTGGACTACATAGATTTATGAATTGGAATAAGCCAATTCTTACCGATTCAGGTGGTTACCAGATTATGTCATTAGCAAAATTAAATAAAATTGATAAAAATTTAGGAGCTATATTTAAATCCCATATAGATGGAAAAAAAATTATTCTAAGCCCTGAAAAAAGTATCCAAGTTCAAAAAGCTATTAACTCTGATATTGTGATGGTTTTAGATGAGTGTCCAAAGTTGACTAATGATAAAAAAATCTTATCTGAAGCTATAGACGTGTCTACACACTGGGCTGAAAGAAGTAAGATTGAATTTGGTCACAATAAAAAAAAAGCTTTATTTGGCATTGCTCAGGGTGGTTTATATAAAGATTTAAGAGAAGAAAGTATAAAAAAATTGATTAAAATAGATTTTGATGGTTATGCACTTGGAGGTCTGGCTGTTGGTGAAAGTCAAAAGCAAATGTTTAAAATTTTAAAAGAATCCACACATATACTTCCAAAAAAAAACCTCGCTATTTAATGGGCGTGGGTACTCCATCGGATATTTTAGGAGCTATTTACAATGGAATTGACATGTTTGACTGCGTCTTACCTACCAGATCTGGAAGGACGGGTCTAGCTTATACATGGAAAGGTAAGTTAAATTTAAAAAATGCTAAATATCAAGAAGATCAATCACCATTAGACGAAAATTGTAATATTAGAAATCTCAATAAATATTCAAAAAGTTATTTAAATCATCTAATCAAATCTAATGAAATGATGGCATCGATGTTAATTTCATTACATAATATCTATTTTTATCAACAATTTATGAATGAAATAAGAAAAAATATAAAGGGTGGCACTTTTTCTACTTTTTATAAAAAATATATAGATTATTTTAATTAATAATTATTTGAAATTCTCATAATATATCTATAAAAGAGAGTTTCTTTAAGGGCCCTTAGCTCAGTTGGTAGAGCACCTCCCTTTTAAGGAGGGTGTCGATGGTTCGAGTCCATCAGGGCTCACCATTAATAGTGTCAAAATTCATCAAATTTCTATAATATAAGCAAAATTGTTAACATTTTTCTTTACTGTTCATAAAATGAACTATATGTTCAAATATTGAACAAATTAATGAATGAAAAGACAATAAAAATCCTAGACTGCACATTAAGAGATGGCGGCTATTACACTGACTGGAATTTTTCAAAAGATTTTTTGAACAAATATTTATCCACTGTTAAAGCTTTGCCTATATCAAGTATAGAAGTTGGTTACATTTCTGACAACAAAGATGATTTTGGACCATTTTATCATTTAGATAGAAAAGTTCTTAAAGATATAAAATCTAAAATTAGAAAAGATCAAAAATTAATCGCTATGATTAATTTCAAAGAAATTAGGAACACAAAGCATTTGAAGGATATATTGGCTCAAAAAGAGAAATATTTAGACGGAATAAGATTTGCGATAGATCCATCTAACATAAGTAAATTTAAGAAGGTGATTTCAAAAAATAAATTTAACAGACTTAAACTTAATTTAAATTTAATGTATTTAAGTGAATGGTATAATGACTCAAAAAAAATACAAAATATCTTTAAAAATTTACCAACAAACATAGAAACATTATCATTTGTAGACAGTTACGGCGCAATGAGTCCTGATATGATTAATTTTTTTTTTTAATAAAATTGAGAGAAATTACTCAAAATTATATAATTACGGTTGTCATTTTCATAATAATTGTGGTTTAGCGTTAGCAAATTCAATTACAGCAATGAATATAAATTGCTCAACTGTGGATACTACATTTACTGGCATGGGCCGTGGCGCTGGTAACGCTGAAACAGAATTACTGCTAGCCTATGACAACAAAAAAAGAAAAACAATAAAAGGATATAGTTTAAATAATTTTATAGAAATAATGAATAAGCTTAAAATTAAACATGGTTGGGGAAGTTCTTTTGCTTATTCTTTTGCTGCTAAAAATGGTTACTCACAGGGCGCAATGATGAATTTATTACAAAAAAGAAGATTAGATCCTGCAACTGCATTAGAGGTTTTGTCAAAAAAGAATGATAGTAAAATAATTTTTAAAAATTATAAAATTTTAAAAAAATCTTTTTCAAAAAAATTTCCACCTATATTGGTTGGCGGAGGAAGTAATCAAACGAAATATGGAAATTTTTTATACAATAAAATTTCAAAACATAACACCATCATCTTTAGTAGCATGAGATCATTAATTAATTATTCGAAAATAAGAGATGTCAAAAAAAGTACTAAAATCCTGATTAATTCAGGAAATGATATACAGAAATACAGTACTACTTTAATAAAAAAATTATTAAAACAAGTTGATTATATGTTGGTAGAGGAAAGTTTTGTTAAAGATGTTTTAAAATTTTTTCCTAAAAAAAAGATTGTAACTACTAGTTCTATTGCTAACAATCCACTTTTCCTATCAGGACTATTGATAAAAAAAATTAAATTAAAGAAAATGTATCTTGCTTTTTTTGATGGGAATCCTTCTAGTTTACAAGAGAGCATAATAATGGAGGAAACATTGGATAGTTTAAAAAAATTATCAAAAAAATCTATTAAATTTTATTCCATAACTGATAATTTTTTTGATATTCCTAAAATTAATCTATGGCTAGATGATTAGTATTTTTATCCCAATAAGAAAAGGCAGCAAGAGAGTTGTAAACAAAAATTTTAGACCCATAGGAAAATATAAACTTGGTTTGTTTGAAATTAAGATTAGACAATTACAAAAACTTAAAAATATTAATAAAAAATATAATTTTGAATTTATAATCTCAACAGATAGTAACAAAGTCGAAAAATATTGTAAAAAATTCAAGTGGATTAAAATTCATAAAAGAAGAAAGAGCCTAGCTGGAGATCACTCTTTACAAAAATTGATTAATTTAGTTCCAAATATATGCAAAGGAAATTATATATTATGGACTCATGTTACTAGTCCGATGTTCGGGCCAAAGGATTATATAAATTTTTTAAACAGTTTTTTTAAAAATAAAAAAACTATAAGTTCTAGCGCGTTCAGTGCTAATATAATTCAAAAGTTTATTTATACAGAGAAGGCTGGCTGGATTTCGCACAATGCTAATAAAAATATTAAATGGCCTAGAACACAAGATCTAAAAAAACTTTATGAACTAAATAGTGCAGCAATAATAGCACATAGAAAAATTTACATAAATGATAAAAATAGATTATGTAAAAAACCTATTCCAATATTAACTTCTCAAAATAAGGGCTTTGACATTGATACGATTGAGGATTTTAAAAAGATAAAAAACTTAAGAATAAAATTTTAAAAAAAAACTTATAGAGAATGAAAAGATATTTAATTAATCTATTTAAAAATATAAAATTTTTATTAAATTATAATTTTGTTTGGCACAACCCTACGTCAAAAAAAATTTTAGTTTTTGACGATGTGTCATATTCTGAAATTAAAGATATGATTAAAAGATATGATCATTATGTTCTAGCTGTAAGAAAAGAAAATATAAAACAAATTTATATTTCGTTTAAGATTATCTTTTTAACGATTTATTATTATAGAGGAAATTTATTTTCATCATATTTAATTTCATTAATTATGATTGTAAATCCTAAGATCGTTTTTACTTTTATTGATAATTCATTTAAATTTATGGAAATAGCCAAATATTTCAAAAAGATAAACAGAAACATTAAGTTTGTTGCTTTACAAAACGGTGCTAGATATGAACCACTTGAATACGAATATTTATTTAATTCACGTATTAATAATAAGAATTTAAATTATTCTTTTTACTTACCGATCTTATTCTCTTTCGGTCTTTATGAAAAAGATCTTTTTAAAAAAAAGAAAGTTAATTTTAAAAAAATTATACCAGTAGGAAATTTGAGATTAGAAAATTATTTGATCTATAAAAATAAGGTTCATTTGAAATTTAAGAAAAAAAAGCAAATATGTTTTTTATCAGAACATAATAATTGGAATAAAAAAATTGAACTTTTAGATAAAAATTTTGTTAAGAATTATTTTAGACTTTTAAATTTTTCCCTAAGATATGCAAAGGAAAATAAATATAAAATAATAATATGTTCTAAAAGATATAAAGGAAATAGCACTTTAATAGATAATGCCCCCCATCATGCAGAGATACAATCATATGAAAAATTTGTGAATAATGAATATAAAAAATTCTTCAAAAGTAATTTAATTAAAAGAAATATTAAAGACAGGTTCCAAACTTATAAAAATATGGAAGAAAGTGAAATTACTATTGGAACGATGTCGACATTATTAAGAGAAAACCTTTTTTTAAAAAATAAAATATTTGCTTGTAACACTAGTAAAATTAACATTTATGATTTTCCTTTAAAAGATTTCTTTTCATCGTCACTAGATACTTATAATCTATTTGAAAAAAAAATTGATAATCTAATTAATATGCCAAAAAAAAAATATTTTGATAATTTAAAAAATAAGATTTATTATCTATCTAATAACAAAATTTCAACAAGAACTAAAATTTACTCAACTTTAGACGAAATATTAAGAAGTACCTAAATACCAAAAAATAGTTATGCCTTTATAGGAGGATATTCAATAATTACCTGATTTATCCACTGTTTTAAATTTTCAATTCTTTTCTTGCTAGAAGGATGTGTGCTTAAAAATACTGGAGGTTCTTTGCCTTTATTCTTAGTTGCCATTCTTTCCCAAAGTTTAATTGACTCACGTATATCATAACCAGCTAAAGAAGAAAAAATTAAACCTAAATAATCTGCTTCTGTTTCCTGCTTTCTCCCAAAAGGATTAAAAATTCCTATTTTTAGTATGTCCATGCCTGTATTCTGGCCAATGGTATTTCTCGTCCTATTAATTGCACCACCAAGAAAAATATCGGCAACAGTAGTTCCCAAATTAATTGTCATTGCTTGACTAGCACGTTCTACTGAGTGTTTAGCAACTGCATGAGCAATTTCATGGCCCATTACTATAGATAGCGCGTTGGTATTTTGAGTTATTTTTAATAATCCAGTGTAAACAGCAATTTTACCTCCAGGCATACACCAAGCGTTAACAACTTTATCATTATCAACTAAAACGTAATCCCAACTGAAGTTTCTTGTGGGGTCGATTTCACCTTTATTTAAAAAAAAAGTTTTAACCGCTACTTCAATTTTTTTACCAATTTCTCTTATCTCTTCAAGTTGTTTTCCCTTATTAATTAATTTAGCTTTAAGTCGAAATTGTTCATATGCGGCGGCTGCTTGACGATTGATTTTTGCTTCAGGTATTATAGATAATTGTTTTCTATCTGTAATAGGAACTGTCGAACAAGACGGAAGCATTAATGAACAACAGCCACATCCAAATAAGCCAAGAAATTTTCTTCTATTTATGTTATACATTTTAAGATTCATGATATTAAATAATAAATTACTAATTGCAATTTTTATATTGATATTAATTTTTATTATTTTCTCGAGCTATTCTTAAAATGGAAGAAAATATAAATAAAAAGTCGTTTTTTACTAAACTCAGAAATAATTTTATTGCCGGGGTTGTAGCCCTCATTCCTATTGGTGTTACATTATATTTAACATTATTTATAATTAAACTATCAACAAAATTAATTCCTGAAGAAATTAACCCTAATAGTTATTTACCTTTTGATATACCTGGTTTAGAAATCTTAATAGCTTTAGCTATAATTACATTAGTAGGATGGATTTCTTTATCTTTTCTTGGAAAAAAATTTTTTGAAATATTTAATAATATATTAAAAAAGATTCCTATACTTAGAACTATTTATTCTGCAATAGGGCAGATGACTAAAACATTTACTAAAAACGATAAAGATAAAAGCACTGTAGTGTTATTAGAGTATCCAAGAAAGGGTGTTTGGGCGGTAGGATTTGCCACTAATGAAAATAAAGGAATAATATCTCAAAAGGTAAACGATGAATTAATAAATGTGTTTCTGCCAACAACGCCAAATCCAACAAGCGGATTTTTACTAATGGTGCCCAAAAAAGAATTAATTTTTTTAAATGGCGTTACTTTTGAAGAAGCATCAAAGTTTATTGTTTCTGCAGGGACAACAAATATAAATTAGTTTTTACTGGAAGTAACATTTGAAATTATGTTTCACCAAAGAAAAAATAAATTCAAATATTTATATTATTTTTTAATTATAATCTATCTTGTTCTATTAGATGTTTGTTTAACAAATATTTATAAGTATGGTAAAAATTATTTAATAGGTGATTTGCGAATTAATCATCCAAATTTTCATCATACATTGAGGTTAAATGCAGAGGGCGGGGGGTTTATAAGTGAAAAATATTATACAAATTCTTTAGGATTTAGAGATTTCCTAATAAGAGATATTGAGAAAATAAAAAACAATAAAAAAAGAATATTACTTATGGGCGATTCATCAACTATGGGTTTATTTAATGAATATGAGGACTCTTATGCTGGAAAAATTACAAAACATTTTGAAAAAAAAAATATTGAAGTTTTAAATGCATCAGTGACATCTTATTCGCCAATTATATATTTCAAAAAATTAGAACATCTTATTAAAAAGGAAAAATTAGAATTTAATAATTTATTTTTATTTATCGATATATCTGATACTTTTGATGATGTTTATAGATATAGACTAAATAATTTAGGAGATGTCATCGATCCAAAAACTACTTTTGACAATACAAATTATGTTGATGACGTTAAAAAACTCATAATTAGTCATTCAACATTCTTTTTCTTTATATTAGATACCGTAAATGACATTTTTTATCCTGATAGTGATAATAGCTTTTTTGCAATTAATCATCAAAACAATCTCTGGAATATAGATGATGATGTATTTAACGAGTATGGAAAAAAAGGTCTTAAATTAAATATTTTATACATAAATAAAATAAAGACTTTACTTGAAAGTAAAAATATTGATTTAAAAATTATCATTTATCCATGGCCAGGAACTATTTATTATTACGATAAAAAAACACCTTATGAAAAAAACTGGGAAGATTGGTCGCAACAAAATGATGTTCAAATTTATAATTTTGTAAATCATTTTGATTATGTGAAAAATTTGAGTAAACAAGATAGACTGACTATAATAGATAAATATTATCATAAATTAGATATGCATTTTAACGCTGCGGGTTCTGATTTATTTTTTAAAAGTATTATAGGTTTCTTAGAGGAAAATTAATCAATTTATAATCTCAGCTTTGTCAAATAATTTTAAAAGAAAAAGGTATTTATTTTGATCTAAAACTATTTGGTCTTTTTTAATATACTTTTCAGCAAGCTTAAATAAATCTTCATGTAACACTGGGTCAGCAAATCTAAAATTTTTTATACCACTTTGTTGATATCCAATCAAATCACCAAAACCTCTAAGTTTTAAATCTTCTTCAGCTATAAAGAAACCATCATCAGACTCTTTTAAAATTTTAATTCTTTTTATAGCAGTTTTACTTAAACCTTCCTTAAATAATAAAATACAAGAGCCTTGTTTATCACCTCTACCAACTCTTCCTCTAAGTTGATGTAATTGTGCAAGACCAAATTTATTAGCATTTTCTATAATTATCAAATTAGCATTTGGAAAATCTATGCCAACTTCAATTACAGTAGTTGAAACTAAAATTGACAAATCTTTATTAAGAAATTTGTTCAAAATCTTTTCTTTTTCACTTTTATCCATTGATCCGTAGATTAGACCAACTTTATTTGGAAATTTCTTATTTATTAATTCATATTTTTTTTTTGCTGAGGAATAGTCCATAAATGCAGATTCTTCAATTAGAGGACAAACCCAAAAAATTTGATTTTTACTGTTAATTTGTTTCTTTATAAAGGGCCATAACTCATTAATCTTTTTTTCTGGTTTGCTTAGAGTTAATATTTTTTTTCTTTTCGAAGGCTTCTCAGTAATTTTTGAAATGTCCATATCACCGTATAATGACATCATCATGGTTCTTGGTATAGGAGTTGCTGACATCAAAAGAACATCGCAGTTATCTCCGCCTTTTTTTGCAAGTTCTAATCTTTGTCGAACACCAAACTTATGTTGTTCATCGATTATAACCAAACCTAACTTCTTAAAATTAATTTTTTTTTGAAATAATGCGTGAGTGCCAATAATTAAATTTATACTTCCAATTTCAAGATCTTTTAAAATTTTTTTTTTATCAGAAGTTTCAGTTTTACCTGTTAAAAAATCTATCTTAAAATTATTATTTTTAAAAATTTTGTTTGCTAGTTGAAAATGCTGATTAGCTAAAATTTCAGTCGGCGCCATCAAAGCACATTGATAACCACTTTCAATAACATTAGAAATAGCTAACAAAGAAACAATCGTTTTACCAGAACCAACATCACCCTGTACTATTCTAAACATTCTTTTTTCCGATATTAAATCTTTATTAATTTCCTTTAAAACTTCCTCTTGGCTATTTGTAAGTTTAAACGGTAGAGTTCTTTTAATTATATTAGAATTTTGGTCTGTAAATTTTTTTGTTTTTTTTTCTTTTCTTATTTTTTTTCTATTTTCTGATAGTACAAGGAAATTTGCACAAAGTTCATCAAAAACTAATCTTCTAAAACTTTTCGATGTATTTTTTTTACTATCTGTAGAATTATGTAATTTACTAATACTCTCATTCCAGTTCAATAGATTATTATCTTTTATAAAAATACTATCAAGCCAATCATCAATAATAGGCAAATTATTTATTACCTTTTCACTTATTGATCTATATTTTTTTTCATTTATTCCTTTAGTTAAATTATATTTAGGTATGTTCTTTGTTACGTAGTCTTTATTCTCTAAAGATGTTACATAATCAGGATTTGTTATTTGATATTTTTTATTAAAAAAATTTATTTTTCCACTTATTATTACTGTTTTATTTGCAGGGAACAATTTACGAAGATAACCTTCGCGGCTATTAAAATATACTATATCGATGCGTCCCGTGCTATCTTCACATGATATCTTGTTAGGTAAGTTTCTGATTCTGGGAAAAATTAATTTTTTTACCACAACTTTTACAGTCTGAGTTTTACCAATTTCAAGTTCATTTAATTTATAGATTTTTGATCTGTCAGTTTCAGAATAAGGCAAATTAAGAATAATATCCTTAATTTTTTCAATTCTTCGCTTTTTTAAATATTTTGATAGTTGAGTGCCTATACCCTTAAGTTTATTTACATTATAAAAAATAAATTCTTTTTTCATAAATTCAGTTATTTTATGTATAATATCACCTTGTGTCTGACAAATTAGAAATATTTAAAAAAAGATTAATTTATAGAGCCTCTTACAGAGGAACTAAAGAAATGGATATTTTATTAAGTAATTTTGTTAATAAGTATATCAATAAATTTGATGAAAGTATGTTAATGGAATTAGAAAAATTTTTAAATTTTGAGGATGAAGTTATATTAAATTATTATCACAATAATATTGTTGAAAAAGAAATAAATAAAAATGGAATATCAAAAATGTTTAAGGACTTTTCAGTTTAATGGCGGAGAGGGTGGGATTCGAACCCACGAACGAGTTGCCCCGTTGCTGGTTTTCAAGACCAGTGCTTTCAACCGCTCAGCCACCTCTCCTT
>MDSV01059008.1_pt1 | contig 35315 bp, 34 predicted proteins | sample 810851 | NCBI WGS metagenome assembly MDSV01 (sample SAMN05326640, study PRJNA326480) | marine metagenome | isolation source: seawater | place: Atlantic Ocean: North East | collected 2012 | reverse complement strand
TGGGGCTTGATGCACCACGGCAACGACACGTCCGGTCGCTTGCACCAAACCAAGCTCCTCGGCTGGAAGATCGAGGGCCGCGTCGTGATGCACCTGCGGGCGGCGGCCCTCGACCGCGGTCCAGGCCAGCGAGGCGCCTTCTCCCACACGAGTGCCCAGCCACTCTTCCGCCAACCCCGAGGCGAGAAGCGCGGCGTCGATGAGGCTCACATGCTCACCTCGACGGGGAGGGCGGCGGATCTGTTCAGGAAGGCCTTCACCGAGCGGGAGCGCCCGGCCGCCTTCGATGACCAAAGGCACCGATCCGTTGGCGGGGTAGCGCACGAAGCGCCGGGCAACTTCGGGTGTTGACGCACCGCCCAACCATGCGGAGAGACGGTCCACGCGGCCACCTCCACGCGAACCCCAGACCCACGTGCGCTGCACGCCTGGGAGGTGGTTGTCGATGACGGCTTCCAGGGCCAAACGCTGGTCGTGCGTCAGCCGAGGAGAAAGGTCCAGCAGGACGGCCGGCCCGTCGGGGCCCTGTGCGAGGAGAGGAGCCCACGCGCCGAGGACCTCGTGAGGCGAGGGGGCCATCTCTTCCAAATCGTGCGTGCGTGAATTCCTCGGCCGAGCCGGGTCCAACTGAAGCAGGCCAATGCTGGACCCGCCAAGGGCGCTGAGCGCCCCTTCCGCGTCCGTGCCGTCCCCGACGAGGACGCGTGATTCCAGGAACCAAGGGGCCTCCAAGGCGCCGAACCAAGCGGCGACGGCGCGCAGATTTTGTGCGCTGGCGCGAGCGCGGCTTGGGTCCAATTCGATGCCGACCGCGGGCCGTTCGAGGATGGCGGCGAGGGCGGCCATTTGCACGCCGCTGCCGCACGCCACGTCGAGGACCACGCCCGTCGGGAGCCGTTCGGGGTTGAGCAAGGCGGCGCGTTCTGCGCCGACCTGCCACGGCGTTGCGAGCGGTTTCGCGGCCTCGCCGTGGACGAAATCCAGTCCGTCAGGTGCGGTCGGATCGCGCACGACGATCAACGAAGGGTCCGCCTCCAGCTCGGCTGGAACGAGCACCTCGTACGTCATCGGCTCACCCTGTGATGTCCGAGCGTACAAGCAGGCTCTCGAAGGGAATGCCCGCGGCGGCAAAGGCGTCGGCACCGCCTTCTTGCCGGTCAAGGATGGAAATGACGCCGACGACTTCGCACTCGGTTTCTGCCCGGAGGCGCTCGACGGCTTTGACCGCCGAACCGCCCGTGGTGGTCACGTCTTCCAACACGACGATGCGCCCGCCGCCAGAAAGGGAGGAGCCTTCCACGCCGGGAGGGTTGTTCGTCTTCCGTCCACCGCGTCCTTTGGGTTCCTTGCGGACCATGATGCCACGCAATTCACTGGGCGCATCTGCGTTGGCGATGACCAGCGCCGTGAGCGGTACAGCACCCAGTTCCAGACCGCCGACGACGTCGGCCTCGTAGGCCGGCAGGCGGGCGCAGATGAGGGAGCCGATCAGCCGAGCAGCCTCGGGGTGCATCATGGCGGGCTTGAGGTCGAAGAACCAGCGCGAGGTGCGGCCGCTGGCCAAGGTGAAGGCATCGTCGCTGCCGCCGTCGAGGAAGGAAAGGTCGCGCACGAGGTCGACGAGCCGCGCCCGTCGTGGGTCCTCAGCGAGGCTGGCGTCCACCGTCATGGCTCCAAGGCCCGGCGGCGGGAGCATCAACCTTCCCAAGCACGACGTTGGATTGATGAACGGTCGCCCGGACTGATGCGTTATGGCGTCGACCGAACCCGTCGGCGCCCCACTGCATGACCCGTTGGTCGGGCTCGACGTGGCCCGCTTGGAAGCAGAAATGGAGCGCTACCATCTGTGGTTGGACGAGCGCACGGACGAAGCCTACGCCATCGCAGAAGAGGCCAGAACCAAGCGCTTTGACCCCCGTGACCACGTGGAAATTCCTCGCGCTGCAGACCTGGCCAGCCGCACAGAGAAGTTGCTCGTCGAGCACCTTGACGGACACCCGGTGGCGGATGACATTCGAGCGATGCTGGCTGAGCACGACCGTGAAACCACCTCCATCCTGATGGCCCAAAAGGTCGCATCTGCCTTTCGAAACAACGGCTACGACATGGTGAAGAGCATCGACGTGGGCCTCCGCGTCGGTCTGGCGGTGCTGACCGAAGCCGTGCTTGTCGCTCCGCTGGAAGGCATCTCCGAAGTGCGTTTGCTGAGCAACGTGGACGGCTCCTCCTTCGTGTCCGTGTTCTTCGCCGGGCCCATTCGAGCCGCGGGTGGGACCGCCCAAGCCCTGGCCGTGCTCATCGCCGACATGATCCGTCGGGAATTGGGCATCGACCCCTACAAGCCGACCGACCCTGAAGTGGAACGTGTCAAGGAAGAGTTCGGACTCTTTCGTGGCAACCTGCAGTACCGCCCCTCGCCGGCTGAGATCGAAGAAATCGTCCGGGCCTGCCCCATCATGATCAACGGTGAATCGACCGAACGCATCGAATGCGCAGGGTATGGACGCGTGCGCAACATCGACGACACGCGCATTCGCGGAGGGGTGTTGCTGGTCATCGGTGAAGGGATGTGCCTGAAGGCGCCGAAAATTCAGAAGCACACGGAACGCTTGGAGGTGCCCGGCTGGGACTTCATCTCGAAATTTGCCGCCAAAGGGAAGGCCAAAGAAGAGGGGGGAGCGAAGGATTTCGCCTCACGGCGCGTCGCGCCGATTTCCAAATTCATGAACGACATCATCGCCGGCCGGCCGGTCTTCGGCGCGCCCCTGGAGGCGGGAGGTTTCCGGTTGAGGTACGGCCGTGCTCGGCCTTCGGGCTTGGCCGCGGCCAGCGCCAACCCCGCCTGCATGTCCGCCATGGACGACTTCATCACCGTTGGAACGCAGATGAAGATCGAACGGCCGGGGAAGGCCTGTGCCATCACGCCGTGCGACGAAAGCGAAGGCCCCTGGGTCATCCTGCAAGACGGCGTCTTCCGTCGCGTGGACGACATGAACGAATACCGCGGCCTGCGGGACCGCGTCGGCTCGGTGTGGGACAACGGCGAGTTGGTCTTGGGTTACGGCGAGTTCATGGAGAACAACAAGCCGCTCGTTCCGGCCGGGTACACGACGGATTGGTGGGCTTCCGATCTGCTCAACCGGCTCGCGACGGAGGAGGACGTCAACGACCTCGCAGGGCTCCTCGGTTGCTCGCGAACGGCGATGCCGGACGACCTGCCCGGGCGGACGCCCGGTGAAGACGACGTCGCCCGAGCCTTGGCCAGAAACGCGTGGCACCCTTGGTTGCGTCAGCAGGTTTTGACCTGGCCTCAGGCGAAGGGCGTCTCCTTGCGCTTTGGTACCTCCATGGCGCCTCCCAACAACCCGTGGTTCCTCGACCTGCCCATCGAATGGATGCCGGCTTGGCTGGACCTGGTCGGTGCTGCCCGCATCGAAGGCGATGCCGAACGCACCCTGCGCATCCAGGGGGGTGCAGTGAACTGGTCCGCCAAAGTCATGGACGAATTGCGGCCAGAAACCGAGCCCGCCTACGACACACGATCCATCCCTGGCCCAAACGTGCGCCCCGAAGCCAGCATCTTCAACGAAGGAACGCCCGAATGGTGGGCCTTTTTGCAACATGGCTTGGCCAAAGGCGCCGCGTTGCTGCTTGGCGTGGAGCACCGGCATGACGGGGAGGATTTGGTCCTGACCGGCGGCTGGGAAGCGATGCTCGAAGGCTTCGGCTTCAGCAGCGAAGGGGAACAACCTCTCGCGGTGGAGGACATGAAAGGTGCCGTTGAACGACGCATCACGGACTTGCGCGATGCAGCAGCATTGCTCGAAGCCGAACGCGAGCGAAGCAGAGAACTCGAAGCCGAACGCGCCACCGTTCGCATCGCCGCCGAAACGGACGCACGGCAACGTGGATTGGGCATTTCAGAGACCGACGAAGTGGGCCGCCAGGCGGCCGCAGAAGTGCCGGACCCCGGCCCTGCAGATCCCAAGGCATACCGTGCAGCGCAGGTGTTGGAAGACGACCACGTGGTGGACGGTTTGCTGCCCCTCGTTCGAAGGGTGTCTCGGTTGCGGTGGGAGCACAGCGCGCCCATCCGTGTGGGTTGCCGCATGGGCCGTCCTGAGAAGGCCGCTGCTCGCGTGATGAATCCAAAATCCCACGCCCTTTTCCCCATCGATTTGAACGGCGGAGCCCAGCGGTTGTTGGCCAACGCAGAGGAAAAGGGAAGCATCCGGGTTCAGGTCGGCCGCCGCATCTGCACCGTGTGTGGCAAAGAAAGCCCACACCTCAGTTGCCACCACCGCAAGGAGGACGACATGGGCCGCCCTCGTGCAGGTGAAACCTGCGGAGGGGCCACCGAAATGGCCGGCAATGCCCGCGCCAAGGGGCGCCGGCGTGGTGAACTCCAAACCATCGAGCTAGGCAGTTTGCTCGAAGACGCTCGGATTCGCCTTGGGTTGGATCGCCTGCCAAAGCAGGTCAAATGCGTGAAGACCCTCAGCAGCAGAAACCAGACGCCCGAGCCGATCGAGAAAGGCATCCTTCGAGCCCACCACGAACTGCCCGTGTTCAGGGACGGTACCGTACGATACGACATGAGTGACGTTCCTGTGACTCACTTCCGCCCCAAGGAAATCGAAACAAGCGTGGCGGCCCTCCTTGATTTGGGCTACACCCATGATCACCACGGCGCGCCGCTTGAACGCGACGACCAGGTCTTGGAGCTCTTTCCGCAAGATTTCATCGTCGCTGCCAACGCCAAGGACTTCTTCCTCCGAACCGCGGCCTTTGTCGATGATTTGTTGGTCCGGTTTTACGACATGCCCGCCTTCTACAACGTCCGAACCCCCGAGGATTTGGTCGGTCACCTGATTTGTGCTCTTGCCCCGCACACGTCGGGCGGTGTGCTGTCGAGGATCATCGGCTGGGCCGATTGCTCCGGCGGGTATGCTCACCCGCTGTTCCATGCCTCAAAGCGTCGCAACTGCGACGGTGATGAGGACGCCATCATGCTCCTGATGGACGGTTTGCTGAATTTCAGCCGTGACATTCTCCCGGCCAACCGTGGCGGTCAAATGGACGCGCCCTTGGTGTTGACCACGCGACTGAATCCCACCGAAGTGGACAAAGAAGCGCTCAACGTCGATTGCGCATGGTACTACGAAGCGGCCTTCTACGAAGCCACGCAGCAGCAACCTCACCCGAAAACCGTCCTTGGGATGATGGACATCGCCGAACGCCGACTCGGCAGCGTGGCCGCCGTTCGCGGGTACGGCTACACCCACGATTGCGAAGCGATGGACAAAGGCCCCGCCCTTTCGGCGTACAAGACCCTCGAAACGATGATCGACAAAATGAACGGACAACTTGACCTGGGTCACAGGCTTCGTGGCGTGGACATCCGTCTCGTTGCAAGCAGCGTGATTCGCTCGCACTTCCTTCCCGACCTGCGGGGCAACCTGAACGCCTACGCACGGCAAAAGGTCCGGTGCGTGAAGTGTGGCCATTCCTACCGGCGCATGCCGCTTGCAGGGAAATGCATCCAGCTGACCAAGGCCGGCGGACGCGGCCTCGCCGCACACGGCGTGTCCCGTTCGGAAGGCGATCAATGCGGCGGGAATCTGGCCCTCACCGTGTCGGAGGGCGCGGTGCGGAAGTACATCGAAGTGACCCGTCACGTCATGGAAACGTACGGGGTCGACACCTACACCCGCCAAAACGTCGAGTGGTTGGCTTCCTCTGTGGACAGCCTGTTCAACAACGACCGAGCACGGCAAATGTCGCTGGCGGATTTCTTGTGATCAGCCGCGCACTGGCGGCTTCCATTGACCCTCCACAAGGGAAGGGTCCTCGTCGATGAGGGGTCGAACGCCACGGAACCCGATGGGGATGGAGTCACCTGCTCCTGCGACCTCACGGGCATCGAGCCACCGTCGAATGCCTCGGTCGGCAAAGGCGAGGAAGATTAGCCCGCTGGTGGCGAAGAGGTGGCCTTCTGCCCGCATCGGACCGAGCGGCTCGAGGGTGAGGGTCATGTAGGCCACGACCTCGTCAGGGCCCGAGCAGGTAAGCACGTAGTCTCCGGGTGGAAGGGAGCCCTCCCACCCGCTGCTGCCGTCCTGCACGGTTCCGTTCCATCCTGCAACCCGTGTACCGTCGGCTGAGGTGATGGCCCAACCGACCTGCGCGGTGGGATCCACGAGGTGTTCGAATTCTGCCTCAAACACCGCCGGAAGCGGGCCTTTCGCCCCCAAGAGACCCTGGATTGGGATGGGGGCGTTCTCTTGGAAAGGGTGGTCTGCGTCGTTCAATTCCCGTACGGCTTCACCGTCAACGACCAAGGCCCATGCGACGTTCACCACGGCGATGGCCACCGCCCAAAGCAGCACCCCACGGAGGAGTCCGGGCTGGACCATGGTGTAAGAAACCGGGCTCATTGCCTATAGGGACTCGTCCTGAAGCAGGGCGTCATGCTTCAAGCCCAAGCGGTCAAGGACCTCGACCATCCAAGCCAATTTCTTCAATTTCCGTGGAGCGTTGGTCGTTCCCGACCATGGCCCCACGCGGTCGGTCGCAAAACCCACGAAAGCGAGGCTTTCGTTTGACACGCCCAACCAACGAAGCAGGCAAGCCGCACGATCACCATCGGTGAAACCGCCAGGGTTGTGCATGCCTTCGATGAGGTCGGGGGCTTGGTGGGTCAAGACCAATCCCGGAGGGCGGGCTTTGGCAGCCCATACCGGAAGAAGGCGTTTCCACGCCTCGCGGTTGTCGCCATGCGCATGAAGGACGACCGTCAGGCCTCGGTCCACCGCCGCATCGAGGTGTTTCCCACCGTCAAGATCGCTGACGACCGCGATCAAGTCGAGATGGTTCGGCACAGCACCAGCAGCCCCGTCGGCAGCGATCACCACAGCGTCAGGCGCTGCGGCAGCTTCCACCTCCTCGACCGTGGCCGCGGCACCGACGACCACCACCTGAGGAGCAAGGGAGCACCGTTCAGCAAGGCGGGCCAAACGTGCAGTTCGTTCGTGTGGAGACCACGTCGGAACGCCAAAAGGAGCGTTGGAGGTCATCCGTTGACCCAAGGCCGAAGCGCTGCTCTGGTCCGCCTCAAGCGACCATCCAAAGGCCGCACGGACCTCGTCCTGCACGGTCAACAACGCCGGTGCAACCGGGGAGAACACGATTGCTGCCGAGCGTCGTCGGTCTTTGAAGCGGGCGGTCGGCATCGAAGGCTGATAAGCGGTGGCCGCCGTCCTCCCAGCGTGCCTGTCCCAAAGACGCCGGAACCCGTCGAGGACGCGGTGACGTTGGCACGCTATCCCTTCTTGCCGCAGGCCTCGCCATGGATTGCGGCCTTGGCCGGGCAACACCGCATCACCCTCGACGAATTGCTCGAAGGGAGTTTCATGGAACCCGCGCGGGCGCGGGCGAGGATCCGCTTGATCGAGACGGTCGAAGCAGAGGAAGGCGTGAGCCTGTCGGGCGGCGATTTGCACAGCGAAAACGGTCGACTTGTCGAAGCATTCTCGTTCTACTATGCCCGCTTGGTGGTCTGCGCGACCCGTGATGAACGCCTGGTGGCCCGGTGGGCCCTTGCAGAGGCACAGCGCGCCGAGCGCTTGCTGAGGAACGACGAGCGCGCGCTCCCCACCGTCGCGAGGACCTTCTTCTCTGAAATCGATTCGAGGGAGCACCGCGGGGCATCTGGGCGGGGCGATCGAGGCACGGCTTTGCCGCACCTCGAATGGACCATCGGCATGTCCGATTTCATCGAGGTCTGTCCAAAAATCACCGGCGACCGCTGGCGGTTGGCGAACACCGAGCTTTCAGAGGGAAGCATCCGCCTTCACAACGAAGCGCAATACAGTTCCACGGCCAAGGTGGCTCGCCTTCTCAGGGAACGCATCAAGGCCAGCATCGAGGCCGACGCCCTCGAAAAAGTGGCCGAAGTGAACGACGACTTGGCGGCCAGGTTGGCCTTGCCCATCGGCATCGTCCGAAACCTCATGGAAGCACGCGTGCAGCAAAGCATCGCGTTGGCCGGCGTGGACGAAGAGGATTGGCCGCCGTGCATGCGCCGCATCGTGTCGGACTTGACCAACGGCGTCAACGTGAACCATTTCGGAAGGGTCTTCCTTGCCTCGATGGGGACGACGATGGAACTGCCGCAGGCCACCACCGTGGATTTCTTCCGAGGCGCTCCTGACTTCAGCGAAGCCACGACTTCGTATCAAGTGGCCCACGTCTACGAACAGGGATACACCCCCGCGGGCTGTGCGAAACTCAAGGTCAACCACAACTGCCCGGTCCTGCCTGGCGACGACCGGCTCTGCGATCGTGAATGGTTGACGCATCCGCTGAAATACGTCCGCTCCAAGCAACGATGGAAACAACGCATGGAGGAAGAAGCGGCTCCCGTCGTGGTCCAAAACGACCCTCCGCCCACCACCGACGCGTGAATTTTGACCAACAGGACTTGCGTTTCAACACAGGACTTGAAGGGAGGGACCCGCATCGTCGGGTCAGAGCCGACCATGGACCGCATCCTCGTTCTGACCGTTGACCGCGACGACGACCTTGGCAACAAGACCTCGATTCGTGGACCCGTGGTGAACCGAAGGAACGTCCTGACCGCGGCGCTCAAACTCGGCATGGCCGACCCTGAGGAAAGCGACACCAACGCCATTCTCGGGGCGCTGGCGCAGTACGATCGCCTGTTGGAATCCAAGGGCGCTGAAGACGAAGTCGAGGTGGCGGTGCTCACCGGTGACGAAAAGGTCGGTCAGCGCTCAGACCGCGCGATTTCCGCTCAACTCGACGAGGTGGTCAACGCTTTCCAGCCCGACCGCTGCATCGTCGTGACCGACGGCGCCGAAGACGAGGCCGTGTTGCCGCTCATCCAGTCGAGGGTCAAAATCGAGCACATCGAGAAGATCATCGTCAAGCAATCCAAGGGCATTGAAGGCACCTACTACTACATCGTGAAGGCGCTTGAAGACCCGAAATGGCGCTCTCGCTTCATGATCCCTGCCGGCCTCATCCTGGCCATTCTTGGCCTTGGCGTGATGCTACCAGACGCCATCGGCAGCGTGGTCCTTGGCGGATTGCCGTTGCTCACCGGATTGTACATCTTCGCCAAAGGCGCAGGCATTGACGACAACGTGAATCGTGTGATGCAGGAGATGCGTGAGAACGCCGATGCGGCCATGTTCACGTCGTTGCTTTGGACGGCCACGCTGTTCAGTGCCTTGTTCGCCGTGGCCGAAGGTTGGCGCCAGTACGAACTGCTGACCGAAACCACGAGCGCATCAGCGTCCGTGTGGTTGGAAACCTTGCACAGTGCCCTCGCCTGGATCGTCTTGGCCTTCCTCACGTCCACGGCCGGATTCATGATGCTCCGCATCAAGCGTGGGAACTTCTCTGGACGCATGGTCATCCTCTCGATTTTCGGCCTCGTCGTCTACTCCTTCGTTGATTCCTCCCTGACCATTGCCAGCGAAGTGCTCGCAGGGGAGTTCACCTTCGAGGTGCAAAGCATCCTCAGTGAATTGACGATGCCCATGATTTGGATCGTCGTGCTCTGGTTCGCCATGGTGGTCAACCGCAGCCTCAAGGAGCGGCAACCGTACAACGTGCCCTACCGTGGCGTTTGACCGCCGTCCGCGTCGTGCTCAGCCCAGCACAATCGGCGTTGGTCACAACCCTGTGACTTCGGGATTCATATGACGAAGAACACGTCAGCACGCCATGTCTGGAACACATGAAGAGGCGCACAACATCTTCCCACAGATTTACTTCGGCTCCCTCTTGGCCGCTGGCCTCCTCATGTTCCTGCTCCACCGACGGTGGGGCGCCCTGCCCAAACCCGGCGAGCGGTTCTACGATGCAATCATCCTCGTGCTTGGCTTGTGGTGCCTTGGAGGCTTGCTCATCGATGCCTTTGCGCACATCGGTGGCCGCGTGGATGACACCTTCTTCACGGAATGGCACGCGGTGTGGTACTCGGGTGCCACGGCCTATGGCGCTTACATCTTCTACGCCGTCATGCCTGAAGGAGGCGTCGGAGAAATGCTGCGCCGCCCCTTTGGCGTGCTCAGCGACGTCGCACCGGAGCATCGCCCTGGCGTGTGGGGCATCATCGTCTTCTTCATCTCGGGCTTTGGCGACATGATCTGGCACGAAACGCTGGGCGTGGAGAGCAACTTGGACATCCTGCTGTCGCCGACCCATATTGGCCTCTTTGCGGGGCTTATCCTGTCCGTGACCGGCCCGTTTTGGTCGGCGTGGGCGGACCCAACAAGTGGGCAAAACGGCCTTCGCTCGCAAGCGCTGCCCATTTTCGGCCTCGGTGCTGCGTGGTGCGTCGTTCTGCTGATGGTCCGCTACAGCCATCCATGGATCGACGGCATCGGCGAATTCTGCTACACCCAGGGCTACGACTACATCTGTTGGAACAACGACTACAACGAAGCCTTGGGCATCGGCATGCGGTCGTTCTTGCTCCAAGCCGCTTTGACGGCTGGCATCCTGCTGATGTTCCTTCGCAGGTGGGAGCCGGCGCCCGGTGCTTTGGCCGTCCTCCTCGGATTCCATGCCCTCGGGGCATGGGTCTACGCTGAATTTGACCGCGACGTGGCGGTGATGGGCATTGCATGGGCCCTCCTCGTGGAAGCGCTTCGGTTCATGTGGGCGAAAGGGTGGCGTGCATCCTTTGTCGCGACGGCCGTGGCCCTTCAGGCCGTGGTGTTGCAGGTCGCCTTGTTCATCAGCGGTCCGCGCGGCACCTGGTGGGAAGGCACGAATCTGCACATGGCGCCGTTTGGTTGGACGGTGCACGCCACCTTCGGAGCGGTCGTGCTGTGCGCCTTTGTCGGAGTCATGGCCACGACCTTGGCCTTCCCACCGACCCTGCCTGAGATGAGCGAAAGCGAGCAAGCCTGAAACAGGAAAAGGGGCAGGCGAAGGCATGGTCAGCCCTCAGGACCTCGAACGCCTCGCTTCGCTGGCGGGTTACGATCGCATGTTGACCATCGACGCCGTGGCCCGTGCCAACGGTGTCACGCCGGCCGACGTGGAACGTGCGCTGAACGCCCACCTCGGTGGCGGTTCGGTTGCAGCTCCGCCCGAACAGGCACCGAGTGACGCCATCCCAGACGTGCCTGCGCCACCGACGCCCGCGGACCGCCTGGACCTCTCGCAATACCGGTACGGCTACGACCCGACGGCCGACGCGAAAAACCGCCGCGCGCAGGTCAACCAGGCCATCCGTTGCCCGACCTGCGGGTCCGCCCTCGGAATCCCAGACGTTCGTCCAATCAAGGTGACCTGCCCGGCTTGCGCAGCCACGCACACCTTCACCGATTGAACGCGGCATTGATGGCCCTCGGTCCGGTCCAACCTTCATGGACGGACGCAGCCCGCGCCTCTGGCCCTACAGTCCCGCATCCTCGCCGGTGGCCCTGCCAGAAACCGACCTCCTGCATACATCAGAAGCCACATGGGTGCTGAAGCCACCGGCGTCGCCGCCTGAAGGCATGTTGGATCTCGAGGGCCTGAGGCATCACGCCGCCGGCTACAGCGACGAGGAAGGACGCTTCTTGCCGGACCTCCTCAGCCTTCACGGTGCCGCGCCCCTCGCTCAGCGCTGGCCCCTGCTGTTGCTGGGAGAGTTGGGGAACCCCTACCGCTTGGCCGCCTTGCGTTGCGAAGTGGCACCCATCCTCCGGGTTCGCCTTTCCGACCTGTGCAGGACATGGACCGACAGCCAAGACGCTCGACACATCCAACCGGGGTTGCACCACGTCACTTTGGCTCGCTCGCCCGGTTGGTGGGAAGTGGCGCACCTCGGCTTGTTCACACGGCCCGAGATGAAACGCCTCACCATGTGGCTGGGAGAAGACCGCCCCGGGATTTGGAAGGCCGTCCGGCCCGCGGAAGGGCAACTCCACATGGAAGCAGGACCATTGGACCACCCGAGCCGTGAAGACATCCAGTGGGACGGAGAAGAGGAGCAGGTCGAGCGTGTTGCGCCACCCACGACAGGGCCCGAAGTCGATTTTTCCACCGTGATGGTCCCTGTCCACGTCCGACGGGGCTGCTATGACCACCGTGGCCGCCTCGCCCGATGCGTCCACTACCCGCAGCGTGGCTTTCACGAGAACGTGTTCCGACGCGGTTCAGCTCGGGCCTGGGACGACGTCCTGAAGGTTCATCGCTGAATTTTTGGGACCTCCCACGCCACATTGAAGTGTTCAGCCGTCGATATCTACCTATGAACGGCAAGGGATCACAGAAAGCGGCACGCTTGGAACGTCTGAAAGACGAGATTGTGGCCTACGTGGAGACCAACCCGAACTGCACTGCTGCAGACATCGTCGATCACCTTGCCAACGTGAGGCGGATGCGGAACCACGGCCTGACCGCCCGAAAGGTGGGCTACTTCATTCCACGGTACCTCAAGGAGGCCGTGGCCTTCACGCTGGACGCCACCACCGGCAAGCGCCTCTACAAGGTCGCGGCTTGAACACGGCACCTTGATGCGGCGGGGTCGGTTCACGGGTGCATGGCCAACCGTGTTCCAACGGCCGCAGACGTGTTTCCTGGCTTGGAACACGACGCTGGACCACGCTTTGGAAGAGGGCCTGTGTGGGCCTTGCTGGACCCGACCGCCGAGGACGGTTTGCGTGCACAACTTGCCGCAGCCTTGTCGAGTGCAGAAGGCCTCCGCTCGGCGCATTCCGACCATTACACCGTGGACGAGCGCAACGGGCGTGTCGGCATCCATGAGGCAGCCGTGGTCGAAGCAGGAGCGCATTTCATTGGGCCGTGTTTGATCGAAGCTGACGCCGTCGTCCGCCATGCTGCCTACGTCAGGCCGTGGACGTGGGCATGCCGTGACAGCGTCATCGGGCATTGCACGGAAGTGAAACACAGCGTGTTGCTGCCCGGGGCCAAGGCCCCGCATTTCAACTACGTCGGAGACAGCATCCTTGGCTCAGGAGTGAACCTCGGCGCGGGCGTGAAGCTGTCGAACCTGCGCCATGACGGCGGTGAGGTCCATGTGCGGATCGGTGACGAACGTGTGCCCACAGGCGTGCGAAAATTTGGCGCCATCCTTGGCGAAGGCGTCCAACTTGGCTGCAACGCCGTCACCAATCCAGGCTGCGTGCTTGTTCCGGGTTCAACGGTGGACCCCAACACCACCGTCAGCGGCGTGCACCTCAAGCCACGGCGGCATCGTTGAGGTGGTCTCGTGAACCTGTTTGGCACCGACGGCATCCGTGGCGAAGTGGACCTCCGTCCTCGCGCACCGCGTCAAGCCATCGACGTCCTCGAAGACGACCGACGGCTGACGCCTGCCCTCGCTTGGCTTGCAGGGCAAGCCGTCGCCAGAACCCTCGACAGGAAAGGAGCAACCGTGGTCATTGGTTGGGACGACCGACCCGGAAATCCTGCCTTGGTTCAAGCCGTTCAGGACGCCTTTCAAAGCGCTGGCTGGGAGGTGGTTCTCTTGGGCGAATGCGCCACGCCGTTGGTGCATCACGTCCTGCTCGAACGCAGCGCCACGGCAGGCGTCATGATCACGGCAAGCCACAATCCCGTGGAAGATTCTGGTCTGAAGGTCTTCGATGAACATGGACGAAAATCCACGCCAGAAATGGAAGTCCGAATCACACGCACCATGTTTGACCTCGCGCAGGAGGACCATGACCTCCTCCACCTCGGGCACGAAGCCGGTCCGCTGGAAGTCGAAGTTCGACCCCATGAGGTGCATGCGAACTGGCTGGAGACCCGAATGCAGGACTTCACCACCATGTTTCCCGAAACAAAAGGAGCCCTGTTCCATGAATCTGCAACCCCTCTTTTGCTCGACCTGAGCCGGGGTTCGGCCATCGGATGGTTCCCCGCATGGCTTGAACAGAAGGGGCTCGCCGTCGAAGAGGTCAGCCACATTGCGACGGCCTTGAACCGCGGTTGTGGTGCCGGTGAACTCTCACCTGGTCGCCGTTGGACATGGGCCGAGGCTTCGGAGGACGAACACCTGCTTTTGCAACGTGTCCGGCCTTCACCCGAAGGCACCTTGCTCGCCGCAGCCCTGGACGGGGACGGAGACCGTTGCCTGTTGCTGGTCGCCGAAGCCGACGGTCCGGCGGTGGTGGACGGCGATGCGATGGCCTTGCGTCTGCTTAAGGCCGCCGCGACCGACAGAAGGTGGACGATCGCTGCCTCCATCGAGTCCGACTTGGCGCTGACCAGCCGTGCTCAGGCGATGGCCCATGTGGAGGACGTGATGGAAACCGCCGTGGGCGACCGCTGGCTTTCCGTTGCTCTCGAGCGCGCCAGCACGGCCTCGAAACCCGCGGTCGTGGGCGTGGAGGATTCTGGGCATCTCGTGCTCCCCTCGCGTCACGCCGCGGGATGGTCCCTCGTTGGAGACGGAGCCGCAAGCCTCGTCGCAGTCCTGCTCGCCGGGCTTGGGCGCCGTGGCGCCGTGCGGCAGGCCGGCGGATGGAAACGCCGCACGTCCATCGCCCCCTCCGAGCGTTCTCGATGGACGGGCGAGGGGCCGCTGGCGGAGGCCGTTCTCGCGGCGGTCGGCGAAGCCTTGCCGCAAGCGGCGCAGGTCACCTTTGGTGGGCTTGAGGCGGAACCAAACCTGCTGCTCGTCCAAGGCATGCTGGCCGACGCACGGTTCAGCCTTGGCGTTCGGAACAGCGGGACTCAAGCCAAGACAAGCCTGAGTGCCCGAACCGACGACCCTTCGAAGGCCCCGCACATGGAGGCCTTGCTGGCCGCCGTTGATGCCGTCCTTCGACCTGCGTTGACGCCGTCGTGATCAATCCACGGCGATGGCGTCCGCATCGCGCTGCGTCAACCACGTGACCGCGGAAAGCAGGAGCACGGTGATGACGAGCATCGCCAACACGGTGTTGCCTGAGGCACCGGCGATGAGCGCCATGCCGAAACCTGTCCAGGCGCCCAAGAGGTTGGCCAAGCCAATCACGCGCCATGAGCGGCGCAAGACGAGGATGCCGACGATCCACGACCAGCCGCTGAGGATCAGAAGGGCGACCACGGCTCCGGTCAGTCCGTACCCGCCCCACGCGGCGGGAATCAGCAAGACGTGCCCGCCCTGAAGGGCTGCTGCAAGCCACAGCGGGCGCTCAGCGACCACGGTCCATGCCGCGACGAGCAAGGACAGTCCGCCCACGACCAAGGCCGCCGGAACCAGCCCTGGAAGGTCCAAGCCGAGGCTCGGACCGAGCCAAAACACGAGTGAAGCCCACGCCATGGGGAGGGAGGCGCCCGTCAGCAGGGGCACAGCGGGTTGTCGCCACAAGACGCCTCTGCGAAAGCCGAGGGACAAGGCCAGCAGGCCTGCAGGCCCGAAGGACAGCGGCACGGCGAGGAGCGCGGTCATGGCGCGACCCCCCGAACCGCGCTGGTCGGGCAGATCCCGGCGCCGACGAATGCCTTCGACCCATTCGTGAAGAAGCACCAATCCCAGAAGGGTCGCTTCGAGGACCAGCATTGGGAGGACCCAAGCCAGCGTCTCGCCGGCAAAGGGATCGATCTGCAGCGGGACGGGCACCTCTCCGCCCACAAATAGGGTCACGATGCGCCCGGCCACAAGGGTCCAGAGCAAGGCATCGGCAAAGGCGGGGAGTCGCAAGCCCAATTGGTCGCGCCCAAGCACGTGCATGGACGCCACCATCAGGGCTCCAAGCACGAAGGCCAGCAGATGCACCTGGTCGCTCAACAGCACCACAAAGCCGCCCACACGCCCGGTGATTTCCACCAGCACCAACCCGGCCAAGCCCAAGGCCACGGGCGCATCGATGCCCATCACCTGCGGCAAAGGCATGCTCAGTCGATCGGCACTCCAACGGGCCAGACCGATGAACGCGGTGATCAGCAGTGCGGTGGTGGCCAAGGCCATCGCATGGTTTCCACCGAGCCAGGACCACACGGCCCCGCTCAGTGAGGTGGCTCCAATGAAGGCCATCAGGATCGACGGGCGATGCTCCAGTCCGTCGAGGTCGTCTTCTGCCGGTTGCGCTTTTGGCCGACGGGCAGTGGCTCGTTCGGCCGTTCTTCGGAGGGAGGCAGAATCAGCAACGTCCAGCGCCGCCCCTTCTGAGGTGTTGTCCATGCGATGCATGGTGGCGCTGTCTGCTTGACCAAGGCGATTGGCAAAGGCGGCCCGCCTGGCTTCGATTTCTGTGTGCTCTTTGCGCCGTTGTTCGATGCGTGCGGTGGTTTGCAGGGCGCTCCGCATTTCCCCTTGGACGCTTAGCCAACCTCCAGTCCCGATGAACATCAATCCAAGGGAGGCTTGGAGCCAAGGCAGTTGTGCTTCAAGGCTGACGAGCAACATGGCCACCAGAAGGCCCAACGCGCACAACACGTTGGTGATCAAGCGGCCGCTAAGGACCTCGCGTCGAGCGAACATCGCCAACGAGACGGCCACCGCCGCCCCCAAGGCACCTGCATCATTGGAGAGGCCGAGACCGTCGACGGTCCCCTGCTCCGGTTGCAACCAACGGACGAGGGCCATCAACATCAGGAAACCCAACAACAGCGCGTGCAGGCCTCCTTCGTCCACGTCCATTCCCTCTAACTCGTCGAGGTTTTCGACGAGGTCCTTCCTCCGGGCGCCGTCGACCATCAGAAGGCCAATTGAGACGAGCAAGGCGCCCCCGAGAATCGAAGCGTGACCGAGGTTCCACACCACCGCCAACGAGGCAACACCGGTCATGACAAGCGTACGGCGTGGATGATGTCGACGCCCTCCTAGGAAGGCCACCAACGCCTCGACGAGCATGGGCGTGACGATGAACAAGAGGCCCAGTTCGAGGGGGAGCCCTTCACCAAGAAGCGACACAAGGACAGTCAGAACCGTCAATGCTGCTCCGGCCGTCCAAAGATCGAGGCTTCCTGCGTCGCGGATGCGAGCGCTCAATTCGGTGCCACCGGTGAAATTGCGGCCAAGGTTGACGCCGGTGTCGCCCAAACGGAGGTTGACGGCATAGGTGATGGCCGTCGAGCCAGCGAGGAAAAATGCCAGCACGGCGCTGCTCAGTTCAATGGTGACGATGTCGCTGGAAAGCAGACGGTCGTCCAAATCCCCGACGAAGAGCAAGGCCCAGACCCAGGGGCTCACCACGGCGGTCCCGGCCAACGAGGGAGCATCGCGGCGAAGTGCCAACCATCCCAAGCCGGTCCAAACCACCAACACGCCTCCTACGAGCAGGGGCTGACCGGTGTCGCCCGTACCCGAGGGCACGAGCAAGGTGAGCAGGACGACCAAGGCCACCGAACCCATCCACAAGACATGGTCGGAAACGCTGGCTTCGTGTCGCAAGACGACGACGGAGGATGACGCCACCATCAAGCCGGCGTGCAGCGCATACACGGACAGGCCGGATACGTCGAGGTTGAGGGTCACCATGGGAATGATCGCCAAGGTCAACAGCGAAGGAATCCACAAGACCCACGGTTGGAGGGAAGCCCAAGGTACGCCACGTACGGCGAGATACGAGCCCGAAAACGCGGTCAACAACAACGCCACTTGCGCCAAGGCATACCCGACGTCTTCGCGGTTTGCAGCCACCGACAACGTGGCCCCGATCATCCCGAGACCGACGGAAACCGCCCACAAGCCGGGGCGCCCGAGCCCCATCGCCTGCAAGGCCGCAGAAAACCAATTGTCGTGCCGCGCGAAACGCGTGGCCATCACGGCGTTCATGCCGGTGATGCTGGCCATCAGGAGGAAGGTCAGCACGTCGTCCTCGAGGGGCACAAGATGCAACCCGAGGACCACCCAACCGTCCGAGAGGGCGTGCACACCGACCCAAAGGTAGGAGGCAGCGATGCCCAAGCTCGCGAGGTTTCCTGTTCCACGCAGAAGTGCCATACCGTGCAGCACCATGGTTCCGAAGGCGATCATCAGCACCACGCCCAATTCGCCGTAGAGGCCTCCGGCCGCGCTTCCGACCAACAGCAGGATGAGCGTCGCTTGTGCCGCGATCGCGTCGTCGTCATGGCGTTGCGCAAGCCCGACGTTGAGGCCCACCAAGCCCAGCAATGCGGCACCAAGCCCGAGACCGGGGTCCGGGAGGGCGTCAAACCAACCCCAGTGATGAGCGTCGAGCGCAAAACCGTAGAGGATTTTCATTGAGATGATCACCCACGTCACGCCAAGCAGGCGCATCGAAGGACGGGGGATCCATCGCTCGCCAAGCCAGAGGCCGACACCGCCGAGTACGAGCAATCCAGGCGCAGCGACGGAAGGCGGCAAGGCGGTGCCCACATAGGCGGCCAAGGCGGAGTACGCCACGACCATGGCGACGAGCAACCCCTGCCCGAGACGCCGCTCACCCTCGACGGCCAACCCCGTGACCACGTCGTCCTCCGGGCCCTCGTTCGTCGTGGCTTCCCCAAATGGGGAGGCGATCTCGCCAATGGCGGCGTCCTCTTCCTCGTGTGTTGGTTCGGCCTCGTTTTCGGGCTCCTCCTCGAGGTTCAAGGCGAAGCCCGAGAGGTCCATTCCGCCCCCGCGTTGGAAGGCCCGCTCCCGAAGGAGGTCGTCCTCCTGCGGTTCTTCCATGATTCTCCTTCGAAGTCAGGGACTTCAAGGCTCGGGACCTTCGGAAGGCTGGAAGCGAAAAGATGGCCTTGGAAGGCGTCCTGAGGCGGTGTTGCTGGGCACACCGACCTTGCCGGACCGCAAGGGCCTAAGAGGGTCGGTTAAACCGGCCGTCATGCCCGCCGTATTTGGCAGCATCAGCGGCAACCTCAGCCAGCATGGCCTTGCGCCTCAGGGTGACGTTCATTGGAACCTCGAAGCACCAGAGCTCATCGAACTGGCCGTCGAGCGAGGCGAGGGCGTCTTTTCGGCCCACAAGGCCTTGGTGACCGAAACCGGTGAGCGCACAGGCCGCTCCCCCAACGACAAATTCATCGTCGAAGAATCCGGCACATCGGACGACATCAACTGGGGCGACGTCAACGTTTCAACCGACCTCGCGACCTTCACGGCCCTCCGGGCCAAGGTCGTGGCCTTCCTTGAAGCACGGGATGCTCTTTTCGTGCAGGACCTGTATTGTGGAGCAGAGGTCACAGAAGCCCTCCCCATCCGTGTGGTCACGCACAACGCGTGGCACAGTGCCTTTGCTCGCAACATGTTCGTGCGACCGGATTCCGAGCGATTGGACCAGCATGAGCCCCAATTCACCGTTCTCCATGCACCGCATTTCGAAGCCGATCCTGCCGTCGATGGCGTGAATTCACATGTCTTCGTCATCGTCAACTACGCCGCGAAGGAAGTCATCATCGGCGGCAGCCGATACGCAGGGGAAATCAAGAAGTCGATTTTCTCGGTGATGAACCTCATCCTACCAAAGAAGGGCATCCTCCCAATGCACTGCTCTGCGAACACAAACGGGGAAAACACCGCCATTTTCTTCGGGCTTTCTGGCACGGGGAAAACCACCCTTTCCGCCGACCCAAAGCGAGCGTTGGTCGGTGACGACGAGCACGGTTGGGGCGCAAACGGGGTGTTCAACTTCGAGGGCGGCTGCTATGCCAAGCTGATCGACCTGTCTGAAGAAGACGAGCCGGCCATTTTCGGAACCACCCGCCGCTTCGGGACGGTTCTGGAGAACATCGTCCTCGACGAAGGTGGCGTCCCCGACTTCGAGGACACGAGCAAGACGCAGAACACGCGCGGCTCCTATCCGATTGAATTCATCGACAACCGCACGCCTGACTCCAAGGGCGGCCATCCGCAGAACGTGATTTTCCTGACCTGCGACGCCTTCGGCGTGTTGCCGCCCATCTCCCGCTTGACGCCTGAGCAAGCCGCCTATCACTTCATTTCAGGATATACGGCCAAGGTGGCGGGAACCGAAGTGGGCGTCAAAGAGCCCCAAGCCACCTTCTCGGCGTGCTTCGGTGAGCCGTTCATGCCCATGCATCCCGGCGTGTATGCCGACCTTCTCTCCTCGAAAATGGCTGAACATGGTGCAACGGCCTGGCTCATCAACACCGGCTGGTCCGGTGGCGCCTATGGCAAAGGGAACCGAATGAAGATCCGTTACACCCGCGCCATGCTGAACGCCGCCCTCGACGGTGACCTCGATGGCGTGGAATACGTCACCGACGGTCGCTTTGGCTTCGAAGTCCCGACCTCTTGCCCCGGCGTGCCCGCCGAGGTCTTGCAACCGCGTGGAACGTGGACCGATGGTGGAGCCTACGACACCACCGCGGACCGCCTGGCTCGGATGTTTAACGAGAACTTCGCCAGGTACGCCCAAGGCGTCAGCGACGCCGTGAACGGCGCGGCACCGTCGCCCTTGGCTTGAGCGGGGAAGGCTTCAAACCTCAACCTCGCGGAATCGTCGCGTGGACGGATTTGTCACGCCCCTTGACCGCCTCTCCGAGATCTGCTGGAGGCTCGGTTACGTCGCAGACAGGGACCTTGCTGCACACGGTCTGGAATCGTGGGACTTCAGGGAAGAAGAAGACAGCCTGATCATCAGCATCGCCAACTACCTCTACGAGGCCTACACGACCGGAGACTCCGATGAAATCGTCATCCTGCGCATGGTTTTGCCCGTTCACGACATCGTTCGAAAGGTGTTCATGAACATCAACGAAGACGTTGCCCAGCGCCTCTCTTTCGAATTCTTCACCAACGCCATCCACGGAACGGAACGGACGGGTTTCCTTCCGAGTCCCGCGGTTGCAGAAACCGTGGATGCTGCCGACGCCCTGGTGATTCGTCAGAAATTGTTGTTGCCGCACGCCGATCACGTGGTCATGCAGCGGGTCATGGACGCCATCCAAGAACTGCTTTCCCGTTACAAGTACCTCGAAAGGGAACTCTTCAGGGCCTTCATGGCCGCCTACGACCACCTGCCTGACGACGAGGGCGAAGACGGCGTGAGCGACGATGGCCACTCAGACGACGGTTCGGGTTTCGACGGTTTGGACGACTTCGAGCCAGGATGGCAGCACCGCCTGACCTGACGGTCAGAGCAAGGCGGCCAAATCCAAGCCACCGGTCATCATCCGGGTGAGCAGAAGCAGCACGCCACCCAACAACACCGCCCGTACGGGTACGGGCATGTCCTCGCCGTCCTTGACCGTGTAGAGCAGCAATCCCGCGGCGATCGCGGTTTGTCCGACGGTGGCGAAGAAGAGCGAGAAGGCCCCGTACACGGCTTGCCGACGGTCGTATTTGTCCTGCGCCTCGACGAGGTCTTCCTGTGCCTCAGCAATTTCATCAAGATCGCTCGCGTCGAAATCGAAATCACTCAGTGCAGGAGGATCGGCCAAATTTGCGAAGAGCAAGAGCACGGCCGTGAAGAGCAGCATGCCGAAACCGGCCATGATGATCATGTGCGTCAACGGAGGCCATTCCTTGGGTTCTTTGGCGACAGGAACGGGTACCTGCATGACCGTGGCGGCTTGCGCGGGCATCATGCCCGCTTGCATCATGACCTGTTGCCCGCCCAAGTTTGTGGTCGTCGGCTGAGCGGCGGCGACGGCAGCAGCCTGTTGGGGAACGGCGGCCGGCGCGACGGCCATGGCAGGAGCCACGGCCTGAGTCGGAGAAACGGGCACGGCCGGGAGCATGGTTTCTGCCGGAGGAGGGGTTGGCAAGGCGGCAACTTGCGCAGGTGGGCCCGGCATTGGGGGGGCCACCACCGGCGCGGGGGCCGTGTCGAACTCGTCCCAAGGATCGTCATCGGGGGGCGGGAGAGGAGCGGGTGGCGGCATCATCCTGACGCCATCGGCTCGGATGTCCTATCATCCTTGCTCGGTTTTCACTCGTTTTCCGCGGACGCCTTGGCATATTTCGCGTCTTCTTCGGCCGCGATACGGGCACCCTCCTCAACGTCAACAAACCACGTCAAGATGACGCCGAGCACGATGAGGAACATGATCGACAGGATGGCCGTTCGGGCGTCGGCAATTCCGCTCACGCCGAAGTACAAGGCCGGACCGATGAACGAGGCTGCCCGTCCAAAGAAGCCGATGAAACCGAAGAATTCAGCGCTTCGTGATTCGGGGACCATTTGGCAAAACAATGAGCGAGCCATTCCTTGTGAGCCGCCCAACAGGAAGCCCGCCCCAATTCCGATGAACATCCATTGGATGGAGATGCCCATGTTGAGCGGTTCCCAAATCAACTTCCGAGCCGTTGTTGGGATGATGTCGATGGGGCCGTCGCCGATGCTTGTGGGATGGTTGTCACCGGCATAGAAGCCGTCCATGCTGCCGTTTTGAACGCTCAAACTGAACCTTGAATCTTCGATTTTGTCAATCAGCATTCCAAGTTGGGTCGCGTTCAGCACCCTGGCTTCACCTGAGAATTCATTGCGGTCCCGGTCGGCGTTGTAGTCCTCAAACGGAAGCAAGCCTTCTGCGGACTCCCTGAATTCCTGATCGGAGCCCAACGGAGCCATCATGAAGTCCGTGGCGTTCACGATGAGGTAGCTGCCGTCGTCCTGCATGGTGACTTGGAAGTCATGTTCGTCGTGTGCATCGAGGGGCAAGGGAGCGAAAGCGATGGCCATCAGGACCACGAAGACCCACAAAGAACAGGTGATCATCACGGTGGTTTTCGTGGACGTCCATTTCGCCACGCGGATGAAGAGCGCGGCTGAAGGGAACGCGACGAATTGCACAAGAAGAATCACGGCCATGTTGGCCACCAAAGGCACACCTAGCACCCCAGCACCGTAGGCTCCAGCCAGTCCTGTCACGGCGTTGATGCCGTCGATGAAGAGCAAGTAGGCAAGGAGGTAAAGCCCGAGAATGCGGTAGGTGCCAAAGAAGTCCCCAATGGTGCCCTTGACCTCTGAAATCGCCAATTTGGTGGCAGACCCGAGGGTGAGTTTCTCCTCAAGCTCGATGACGATGGGCGGCTCTGGCACCCGGTTGAAGGTGTAGGTCGCGAATCCGAAGTACCACAAACCGGTGGTGGACAAGGCGAAGGCCGTTGCCCAGTCGGCATATCCGGTACCGATCACCAAGCCCAAGTGGGTCGCAAGAAGAAGACCACCGCCGATGTATCCGTACATGTAGGCGCCTGTGGAGATGCGGTCAAGCTCCTCCTCGTCCTTGCAAATGTGCGGCAACAGGACGTTGTAGTACACGTTGCTGACGTTGGTCCCAATGTTGGCGATGAGGTACATGATTGCCAGCCACACCCATCGGAATTCAATGGGGAGGAACAACGCCAGACCAAGCAGGGCGGTGGCGCTGCACGCGATGATGGTCGCCCATCGAAGCATGAGTTGTTTGATGGGGATGCGGTCAGCGATGACGCCCAAACCGGGCGAAATGATGGCCACAAACAGGGCAGCAGATGCCGTCACCAAGGCAAAGATGCCGTCCGCGGTTTGGGTCATGCCAAGGAAGGACATCTCCTGTCCATTCGCCGCGATGAAGAGGTAGGCGAACCATGCGGGAAGCACCGCGACAACCACGGAGGTCTCGAAACCGGACTTCGCCCAGTCGTACATCATGTAGCCACGCTGGGCACGGGTACGCTCCTCGTCGGTCATCGTAGCCGCTGTGGCTCCCGAGGGTGGGGCATCCATGCTTCGCATCTGGCCCCCGAGGTGATGACTGTTTTCCCGTTCCTGCGCAATGGGCCACGAAGGCTGACCCGTTGAAGCAAGGCGGGACCACCTTTTTCTGATATGGTGTGGAATTTACACCATGCGCGCGTTGCTCGTTGAGGGAGGAGGCGTCCGGGCCGCGTTCGCGGCCGGCGTATTGGACGCGTTGTTGGAAGAAGAGGAGGCGTTTGACGTGGTTGCCGGCACGTCCGCGGGAGCATTGCTGGCTGCGGCTTACCTGGCCGGACAAGGGGGGCGTTCACTCCGTGTGCTTCGGCACCCCGACTGCCGCGCCGCTTTCGGTCGCATCAGCGACTTCCTTCGAGGTGGAGATTTGGTGGACCTGGAGTTGCTTCATGAGGCAGCAGACCGTTTGGAACCGTTGGACGTCGCCGCGGTCCTTGCCCATCGAGCCCGATTTTTGTTGACGGTCACCGACGTCGAGACCGGCACAGGCCATCTCATCGAGCCACAGGAAGACGAACTGGTCGCGGCCCTCAAGGCCACGTCGGCCTTGCCCATCGCCGTCCGTTCGCCCCTGAAGGTGGCGGGCATGACCTGCCTCGACGGTGGAATCGCCATTCCAATCCCCGTGCAAGAGGTCATCGACATGGGCGCAACGGAGGTCGTGGTGGTCCGGACGCGCCCTGCAGCGTACCGCAACAGCGGCAGATCTGGTCGTTTGGCGGCACCGTGGTTCGAGCGAAAGCAACCCGCGCTCGCCAAGGCCTTGCGGCTCCGTGGCGACGTGTACAATTCGATGGGGGGCCTGCTGGAGGACCCACCTCCCGGTGTCACGGTTCAGCAAATTCGGCCCCACCGCCCCCCCGCTTGTCGACGCACTGGGGGCTCTGACGTGGACATCGTCCGCGACCACCTCATGGGCATGGACGCAGGGCATGAATGGCGGTCAAGACGTCGTTTGAGCGCCTCGGGCGTGGCCTCGGATCCTTTCGAAGGGGCCAAGCCAAACGAATGAGCATCAAAGCACGTCGTTGGGCGAGAAAGCGGGTTTGAACCGCTTCACGACGCCGTTGGTGTCGATCAAAAATTTCTCAAAATTCCACCGTACGTCGCCGCTGTGGCCCTCTTCGTCGGCCACGGAGGCCAATGCCGCATAGATCGGGTGCCGTGCGCTACCGTTGACGTCGACTTTCGCCGAGAGCGGGAAGGTGACGCCGTATTTTTCATCGGTGAAGGTGCAGATTTCATCGTGCGTACCGGGCTCTTGCCCGCCAAATTGGTTGCATGGCACACCGACCACGGTCAAATCGTCGTGCGCTTCATGCAGGCGTTGCAAATCCGAATATTGCCGGGTGAGGCCGCACGCGCTGGCCACGTTGACGAGGAGAAGCCGTCCGCCTGCTGCAAGCGTACCGAGGGTGGTCGTCGAGCCGTCAATCATCTCAAGTTCAAGGGTCAGAACGTTGCTCATGGGTGTTCGAAAAGGCGCCTCCATTTCAACCACTGCCCAATCGCACGAAGCCTCAAAGGACGCCCCTCCGTCCAAGGGGCATGCAAGTCCGCATGGAAACCAGCGCCGGTGACATTCTTCTGACCCTCTACCATGGAAATGCGCCCGATACGGTGGCGAACTTCGTGAAGCTCGTCGGTGACGGGTACTACGACGGCCTGCACTTCCATCGCGTCATTGCAGACTTCATGCTCCAAGGTGGCTGCCCCCATTCGAAGGACCCCAACTCGCGACGTGCAGGTACCGGTGGCCCCGGCTGGCAGATTCCTTGCGAACCTTCCGCCCTCGCCCTCAAGCACGACCGCCCAGGCATCCTGTCGATGGCCAACGCCGGCCGCGACTCCGGCGGATCGCAGTTCTTCATCACCACCGTGGCCACCCCGTGGCTCAACGGCAACCACGCCGTGTTCGGTGAAGTGAGCGAAGGCATGGACGTCGTCAAGGCCATTGAAGCCTGCCAGAAGATGCCCGGCGACCGGCCCTCCACCCCCCAGAAAATCGTCAGTTGCACCCTCATTGAGTGAGGCGGTAGCGTGGCCCTCCTGGCGCTGCACGGCGGCGCGGGTGGCGACGGGCCGTGGCGCGGTATGACCCCCATGGATCCACAGCGCGTGGCGTCCATGGAAGCTGTACTTCAGGTCCTCGGGCCTCGCCTTGAGGCCGGAGACATCGATGCCTTAACGGCCGTTCGTTTGGCCGTGGAAGCGCTTGAGGACGAGCCTGGCTTCAACGCCGGCGTGGGTTCCGTGCTCGACGCGAACGGCCAGGTGTCCATGGACGCCTCCATCATGCGTGGGCAGGATGGGGCTGCAGGTTCGGTCGTTGGCGTCACCAACCTTCGCCACCCAATTCAGGCTGCACATGGTCTCCTCCAACAGGGGTGGCCGGCCATGATGGCAGGACCCGGTGCTGAAGCATGGGCCGCGAAGCACGATTACGAGACCGTTTTGCCTGATGCGCTGATCACGGACCTCCGCAGGGCTCAGTGGCAAAAATGGCGGGATGCTCGCCTGCACCCGGGAGCCACCGACGAAGACGATGCAGCCTTGGACCATGACCTCGGAGAGGAAGTGGACGGGCCGGGCACCGTCGGCGCTGTGGCGTTGGATGCGCACGGCCATCTGGCCGCCGCGACCTCCACTGGAGGCATGACGGGCAAACCACCGGGCCGTGTTGGAGACACGCCGGTCATCGGTGCGGGCACGTGGGCCGATCAGCGCGTTGCGGTGTCATGCACCGGCGTGGGCGAAGCGTACCTGCGTGCCTGCGCCGCTCACGAGGTGGGCGTTGGCATGCGCCAAGATGAGGCCGACCTTACCGAGGTGTGCGATCACGTCCTCGACCTGGTCGAGCCCCTGGGGGGCCGTGGCGGCCTCATCGCGATCAGCGCCGACGGACAGGTCGCGTTGCCCTTCCGAGTGACGCTCATGTACCGCGGGTTGTGGCGCCATGGCGCCATCACCACTGGCATCGGACCCGATCGATGACACCGCTCGGGGCTCACACAAAGGTGGGTTGCAAGACCACGACGGTTCCGCTGACCTCGTGCCCTCGGCCCACAAGCCTCGCCATTCGGTTCATATCATGGGAGGCGTCCCTCGTGTTGTGAAGCGGACCAAGGCGCCGTTGCTTGAGGCCGTGTTTGAGCGGACGGCCACGATCATGTCCGATGCTTTGGAACGAGGCACCCTTGCTTGGCCACTTCCTGCTCCCCCGCTCATCGACCCAGATTTCCCGCCCATGATGCCGAATGCACCCGCGGACGTCACCACCTCGGCCTTGTCCTTGTTGCAGGCGGACCGTGGGAGCTTTGAGCGGCATCTGGACGACGTCGTCGACCTCGTGGTGCCGCACCGGATGAGTTTGTCCGACGACCCTTACGAGGTTCATGGGCGATGGCTTGCCAAACGAACCGACAACATTGCTGGCCGCATCGTCTACCGTTTGACGACCGCATGGCTGGCCCAAGCCCTCGACCGGGAAGCCCCAAACACCGACCGTTGGTGGCTCGCAGTCTCGCTCTTGAACGGGTTGGCCCAAGCGGCTCACGGACAAGCGGTGCACGAAGGATACCACCTGTTGGAGTCCATCGCGCTGGCACAACGGCCCGGCACATGGCACACCCAGCCCAACGTTGGACCGCAGCACATGGGTTGGAATCCGCACGCGGTGGTGCCCCGTACCACGGAAGTCGAAGCCCATACGGCCGGAACCGAAGCTGCATCATGGGTCCTGACCCGCCTCGAACAAGGTGACATCGACCGTCGCTTGCTCCTCATCCGTTGGGTCCAATTGCTTCTCGAGCGACCGGGATTGATTGAACCGCTTGGTCTCATCGACATCCTCCTCCGCCGGGCGGCCGATCCCGAGGCGGAAGTGGCAACAAACGTCTGCACCTGCCTTGCCCGCCTGGTTGAACGTGACACGGAACGCGGTTTGGAGGTCATTCATCGGCTTCATTCAAGGGATGAACCCCTGGTGCGTCGGGGGCTTGCGGACGTCCTGACCCGGTTGTTCCGTCGTGTGACCACCCATGCGGTGCCTTTGCTTCACGACATGATGAGGGATGACGATGAGAGCGTGCTCGCCGCGGCCAGCGCCACGATGCACGACCTTCGTTTCTTGGATCAAGACCTGTGGATCTCCACCATGATGAACGCCCTCGACCATCCTGTTCCAATCGTACGCCGGAACGTGGTGATCGGTCTCAGAGATTACATCAGCGCGCGACCTGAAGACGAAGTTGGCCTCCTTCCCAAGGCTTGGTCGGACGGGGACGAAGTCGTCCGAACCCGATTGCGCGAACTGTTGTTGAGGATGGACGAGGTCGATCCTGAGCACCTCGCACGGGTCTGGAACCGCGTCAGCGAAGGGCGTGAACTCCTTCTGGGCGCCATCGATGCACGCCGACCTGGACGTGCGGACGCGTGGCGAGCGTGGATGTCGTCTGAGGGTCCGCTTCCTGAAGCGCTGGTGGCGGAACCCGCTCGCCCTGTGGCACCGAGCGGAGAGGCCGCGGACCTGCCCGAACTGGGTGATGCTTTGGACGTCCTCGACGACGATTTGGGCTTCCTCGATTGAGGGTCATTCCTCTTCGCCCAACGGCCCGAGGACCGCTCCAACGTACAATCCGTTGAGCACGGCGAGCAAGCCGATGAGCGACAACACAAGGCCTGCAGGCTCAGGCATCCATGGGTCCACCTCTTCTCGTCCCGCAAGGTAGGACAGCAACAGGAAGATCGCCCCCGCACCGACCACGCGAGGCCAGGTTGCTGCAGGGTCCTTCCAGAGATCGACCGTTGGGAGCACACCTGAGGTCGAGAAGGTCCTTCGGAACCATGCGACGTAGAGGCATCCTATGCCAGAAAGACCGAGGAAGCCGGTGCCCATGGCCCCGTTGCCCCACGGTCCGTCTGGAACGGCATCGAAGAAGGTCTGGACCACAAGAAGAGCACCGACGATGCCCCAAGCCTCCCAGCGATGCTCGGCCACGTCCCGTGTTTTGGCCGATGCTTGAAAGGCTGTCCGGCCGTATCGCCCTCCATGCCTCCAGTCGAGGACGCGCTCATCGTCGCGGGCGGACTTGGCACGCGCATGTTTCCCGCCAGTGCGATGTTGCCCAAAGAAGCGCTCCCCTTGGTGGACGTCCCCTTGATGACGCACCTGATGCAGGAGGCCGTGCATGCGGGAGTCAAGCGCATCCACATCATCGCTCGCCCCGGCAAAGACCTCAGCGCGTGGGTGTCAGGCCGAGCCGAGATGGCGACCTTGCGGCCTGACGTGCATGCCCATCACCTCGATCCTGGAAAAGACGTGGAGGTGTTTGTGCATGAGCAAGTCGAACAACTGGGGACTGGAGATGCCATCGCATGTGCCCTGCATGCCGTTCAGGGTCCCTTTCTGGTGCTGCTGGGCGACAACTTGCTGATGACCGCACATCACGGTACAGACGTGCTTGCACCGTCCACCGCTTCGCGTGACCTGGTCGAGGTCTTCGAGCAAACGGGCCGGCCTGTGGCAGGCCTCATGCGCGTCAGCCCCGAAGAGGCTCCTTCCTTCGGCATGGTTCGCATGCAGGAGGGCCTCATCGTCGAGGTGGTGGAAAAGCCTCCTTTGGGAACGGCCCCCTCAGACCTCGCGTTGTGCGGCCGCTACCTCTGGACGGAAGATGCCCCACGCCTGCTTGAAGCGTACGACGTCGAAACGCACGGCGAACTGCAAAGCATCCGCGTGCAGGAGCACTGGATGGAACACGGCGGAATGCGAGGGGTGGTGCACGAAGGCGCCGTATGGTACGACGCCGGCCGACCTCTGCCTTGGTTGAAAGCCCAAATCGACCATGCCTTGCGGCGAGAAGACATCGGGGGCGAGCTTCGAACGTGGTTGTCCAACCGAATCGAATGAAGCCCATTCAGCGGCGGCCCGGGCGCCAGAATGACATCGGATCGGGGGCTTCGCCGAGGGCATGACGACCGGCGAGGTGGTCGGCTCGCTCGTTCCACCGATGCCCACGGTGCGCACGCACGTGGTCCCATTCGACCGTATGCTGCTCCTGAACCTCCCGCCAGAGATCTTGCACTCGCTGAACCAAAGCCCGGTTGGCTTTGGCCTTCCACGAGCCATCGGCAAGATTCCCCGCATAGATGGAATCGGCCCGAACCAAGCCAATCCCTGTGCAATCCTGCATCAAAAGCCACCGAAGAGCATGCGCGAAAGCAGACAATTCAGCAGTGTTGTTTGAACCGACTTCTGCACCGAGGTATCCGGGTGATTCGGCGTCGGTGATCACCGGTCCGGCTTCCTCGTGGACCACTTCACCCGTGCCGCGGCCGTGTGGAAGGTCGCCCGTCACGACCACAAAGGCCCATGACGCGGGTGTTGAAGCGTCGACGTCGCGGTTGCCTGGGCAGGAGCCGTCGACGTAAATCGTCCAATCCGGTGTGGCGTCCATGGACGCCCCTCACTCACTCACCGATCATGGCTGCATAGGCTGCAGCGTCCATCAGACCGTCCATTGCAGACATGTCGTTGAGGCGCATGCGGACGATCCAACCGTCGCCGTAGGGATCGCTGTTCATCAGTTCCGGCTGGTCTTCAAGCGCGTCGTTGACGGCCACGATTTCCCCCGCGAGCGGCGCGAAGATCGGGGACGCCGACTTGACCGACTCCACGACGGCGAATTCGCCCATGTCGTCCATGGTGTCACCTTCGGAAGGGAGTTCGATGTAGACGATGTCGGTCAAGGCGTCTTGGGCGTGGTCGGTGATGCCAATGGCGACGAGGTCGCCTTCGACACGCAACCATTCGTGTTCTGGCGTGTAGCGTAGGCCTTCTGGAATCTCGCTCATGGCCTTGTCTAAGGCTCCGTGGTTCAAGAACGCACCGTTGAATTCAGGCTTCTTCATCGAGCGCATCCCGAAGGGCATCGGCCTCCAAGCGTGCCCATGCACGGTTGCTGCGTTCTTCACGGTCGAGGTCCGACAACTCTTGTTTCAACCGACCGGCCATCGCTTCTTCCCCTTCCTTCGGGAACAAGTTGAGGAGATGTGGCGACCCTCGCCTGAGGGCCACTCCCGCGGCGATCATCACGGCCCCAAGCAGGAACACCAAGGTCCCAGAAGCGGAGACGTCAAGCGTCGTGCGGCCCGATTGCAGTCCAAAGGACCAAGCCAAGAGGACGGTGAGACCTCCCCCGACGAGGAGGCGTTGAGCCATCAACGCCGGGGGCAACATGATGCGGAGAAAGGCCCCACCGTCTTGAACGTGGTGCGCTCAGTAGGTTTCACGCATCAGCTTGTGAATCTTGTAGGGCAAAAGCGCCCGATTGACCGGAGTGACCTCGAGGATGCGCCCGTCGTCACGACGGCGGATGTCCTGCAACAGAGGATGTCGGCTCTTTTTGTGGAGGGTCAGCAGGGTGGGTTTGTCCACCTTGAGCACCTCACGGACGGCCTCGACGTAGGCCTCAGACTCGACGGTGAACTTGCCGATTTCATCGATCACGATGACTTCGGAATCTTCCCTTGCTCGGCGGAGTGCAGGAATGGCCACACGTTCCAGTTCTGCGAGGTCCAGGCCCAGTCCAAGAACGCGGAGGCGGTCGTCGTTGTTGCGGTGGGCGATGATGCCTTCATCGCCGGTCACGATATCGATGATTTTGTAGCCTTGGCGTTCGCTTCCTTCCAAGAGCGGTTCCATGCGCAAACCGGCGAGGATCAGTGTGTCTGGGTCTCCTCCTCGCATGCGGAGTTCCCGAACCCGTTCGTCCGCAATCATGTCGAGGACTTTGCTCATCACGGCGGATTTGCCTGAACGAGGCAAGCCAGTGATACCGATTTTCGGGTGAAGTCCCATGATGACGTCCCCCAAATCGAGCGTTCTGAACATCGAGGCTGTCGATATAAACCCTGTTGCGAACGATGTCGAAATGTCCGGAATCCGGTATTCCTCAGGCATTCTCGTGCAGCGACGCCATCCAGTTCAACCCGGATTCGACCCAAGTGAAGGCATCTTCAAGGAGGGATGGGTCGGCTTCCAAGGCTTCTCGCATCTGGGCGAGCAATCGGACCTCGGCTTTGTCGTAGGCGCCGTCCACGGCCGCCACGTAGGCGGCAAGAAAGAGGACGGTTTTGGCGTGTTTCGGATCGATTTCTGCCAGCGAAGCGGACCACAGCGGTGGATCCGTGAGTTGATTCCGAAGACTGGTCCGAGCTTCGGGGTGCAGCATCACCGCACCCATGATCGACTCCACACAAGCCGCTTCTTCCGCGACGATGGCCCCGTCTGCAGCAGCCACCGCGACCAAGACTTCCAACAACGCATGCCGTTGTTCAACGGGAAGGTCGAGGGCCGTCCCTAGCAGCACAGAATCACGCCAGGTCGTTGAGCAGGGCGTAGCCCTCGTTCATCCAAGCGTAACCTTCCTCAGTCCACTTGAGCAGGCGGTCAACGGAATCCTTTGCAAGGCCCAGATGTGTAGCGATGTCCTTCAGAGCCTCAAGCTCGTCTTCATCGACGTTTCCGTCCGCCGCTGCCATGAGGACAGAATCGCGAAGTGCAAGACGGCCTGCCTCCGGTCCGAGGCCCTGCATGCACTCTTCCAGAGGCGGGGGGACCTTCAACGCGGTTCGGATGGATTTACGCTGATTGGGCGACAGCAGGGCCGTCCCCAGCCTTTGTTCAAACATGGCCATTTCGTCAATGGTCAGTTCGTCGTCAACGCGGGTCATGAACGCCAACACCTTGGCGTAGGCAAACCGTTCCTCTTGGGGAAGCTTGTGCAAAGTGTCAGGGAGCATGGGGTGGAGGCTGCAACGCCCCTCAAGAACCCAACGGCGAAGCAACCCCCATCTGAGCGAACCCGGCGGGTCCTGAGCTTCGCCGTTGGAGGTTAGGGTTCAGCACGAGACTCCAAGAGGGGGCCGATGCCTCAGAGGCCATGGACACCTCCCTCAACGTGCATGGCCAAACCCTAGAACCATGCTCTGTGGACCCTTTGACCGGGTGGTACCGCGACGGCTGTTGCAACACCGATGAGCACGACCGTGGATTGCACACGGTGTGTTGCATCGTCAACGAAGCCTTCCTGAATTTCGCAAAGGAGGCGGGCAATGACCTGATGACTCCGGCTCCACAATTCAATTTCCCTGGCCTGAAACCCGGAAACCAATGGTGCGTGTGCGCCGCCACGTGGCGGGCCGCCGCCGAAGCGGGAGCGGCATGCCCGGTGGACCTCGAGGCCACCCATCGAAAGACGCTCGACGTCGTGCCGTTGGAGTTGCTCGAACTGCACGCCGTGTGATCAGTCATCGTTGGTGACGACATCGGACGGCTTTCCCGTCAACGTGGTGCGAAGACGCGCGTTGTCCTGCTGCATGGCATCCATGATGGCGTATTTCACCCCAAGAGATTCTGCCAAAACGCCAAGGGCAAGGCTGTCCTTGGGCAAGCACTTGCCTCCAAAGCCGCGGTACAAGCCGAAAATCGGATCGAGATGTGAAGGACCGATCGGTTGTGCTTGGGGAGCGGTGATGATGTCCCGAATCGCGTACCAGTCTTCGCCCATCCCCTCGCAGATGTCGTAGAGTTGATTGGCATAGGTAACCTTCAGGGCGTAGAAGGTGTTCTTGGTGTACTTGACCAATTCCGCCTGTGTTGGGGTCACTCGGAAGGTTTGGTCCGTCCTCAACACACCGGCTTCCTTGTGTTGCTGGAAAACCATGTCCGCCACTTCAGGATGGTGCGTTCCGCACACGAGGATGTCCTGATTGGCAAAGTCGTGAAGCCGTTGTCGTTCGACCAAAAACTCCGGCGAGTACGCGAGTTTGAGGTGGGAGTACCGTTCATGCCATGCTTGCGTGGTCCCCGGGACCACGGTTGACTTGATGACGGCCGTGAACCCGTCCGGAAGCGCGTCGAGGATGCCTTCGACGATGCTCGTGTCGCACGCGCCCGTCTCTGGGTGGGGGGGCGTGGGCACGGCGATGTAAGCCATGTCGACATGATCGATGACGTCGGAAAGTTCCGTGCCCCGGGCAGGGTCATGGACGAAAAGGTCGTGCGCTCCTGCAAAGCAATGCTCGATGGCTCCACCGACCATGCCCGCACCGATGATGCCGACCTTCACGCCCCATGCCTCCGGGTTTCGTCCTTGTGCGGGCGTGGGTCCAACCGGCCTTCCTTTGCCATGATGCTGGCTTGCAGCAGGGTCGCGGGCGTGCCACAGTCGACCCACGTTTCTTCACCGACGTTCAACACCTTGGCTGCACGATGCTCGACGTATGTCCTGTTGATCTCTGAAATCGAGAATTCGTCGCCCACCCTAGCGACGGCCTTATCGAAAAATGACCAGAAGCGTTCGTCGAAAAGGTAGATGCCTCCAATGGCGAGGTTTGATGGTGGCACCTCGGGTTTCTCCACGATGTCCGTCACCTGGCCCTCGTCGTCCAACACCGCCACGCCAAAGGCCCTGGGATCGGCTTCCTCGCGGGCAAGAAGCACAGCACCCGGAGGATCCGTGGCTTCACGGAACGCTGAGACATGTTCTGCCAACTCTACCGTGGTGATGTTGTCGGAGAAGTACACCATCAGCCGGGTGTCCTCGTTGTGTGGGCGAGCCAAACTCAATGCGTAGGCCACGCCACGTGGCTCCTCTTCCATGACGTAATGAATCCGTTCACCGGGCAAACCGGTGCCGACGTGCTGGGCGATTTGACCAATGAATTGGTTGGCGATGATGGTGATGTCCTTGATGCCCGCGCGGCGGATGGTTCCAAGGGCGTAGTCGATGACCGGCCGCTCGTGGATGGGCAGGAGCGTTTTCTGGGTGTACCGGGTGAAGGGCGACAGGCGGCTTCCGTGCCCGCCCGCGACAAGGATGGCCTTGACGTTCACGTTTACCGCACCCACGTGTCGTTCAAGGCTCCTCCGGTTCTGACGGACGGTTGAGGTGGTGGAAGGTTTCCTCGGGCCCAGGCCGGGTCAACTTGTTGGCAGCGATGAGGTCCCCAAGGCGCTCGAACCCGGCCTCCTTCAGGTCCGGGTCTGCGGCTTCGCTGGCCGCCCAACGTGCTGCAGCGACGTCGTCGTGGAGGCGGTTGGCTTCGGCGCGAAGCAACTCTGCGGGCCGAAGCGGCCCTTCCAGGCCCTCGTAATTGCGGCCCGATTCGACCGCGTCCCTTCGTTCACCTCCGCCGAGGGGCGCGTCGGTGCGTCCACCGGTCCAACCTGACGCATCCTCGCCTCGGCGGCCGTCCGAAGGTTGGAGGTCTGACTCGTCTTCATCGAATTCGCCCTTTGACATGGCGGACGCGATGTACAGCAGCAGCAGTCCGACCGCCCCCAAGGCAGCAGCGGGCCATGGACCGATGGGGAAGGTCCCTTGGGAGGACACAACCCAAACCGCACCTGCGCCAGCGCCAGCAAGGGGGGCGAGCAGGATCCACAACAACGGCCGTGATGTCCCCTCAGGCATGCCCTCACCGCCGGTCCAGAAAGCGGTCCAGGCGGCTGAGAAGTTCCTCTGTGGAGATGGCTTCTTCTTCCCATCCTAACCGTTGCCGGCTGGCGTCGGCCGCGACACGAAATGCCTCGCGCATGCGCTCCAATGAAAATTGGAAAAGGACTCCCAAGAGGAGTACTGCGCCAATGCCGTATCGGATTTCAATGCTCCCAATCAGCCCAGATACCAGCACAATAAT
>MDSV01040197.1_pt1 | contig 35330 bp, 41 predicted proteins | sample 810851 | NCBI WGS metagenome assembly MDSV01 (sample SAMN05326640, study PRJNA326480) | marine metagenome | isolation source: seawater | place: Atlantic Ocean: North East | collected 2012 | reverse complement strand
CTATCTGATGTATAAAAAGTAACTAATCCAACAACTATTGGGCCCAGCAATGCTGCAAATTTACCCAACATATTATATATTCCAAAGAATTCTGAAGATCTGCTACTAGGAGTTAAAGCAGCAAAATAGGATCTACTCAAAGCTTGAATACCGCCTTGAGCAAATCCTATTAGAGTGGCAATCAAATAGAATTGCTGAACTGTATAGAGATTATAGGCGAATAAAGTAATTCCAAGATAGATTAAAAGGCAAAACATGATGGCTTTCTCTATGCCAAATATATCGGATATCTTTAATATAATTAATGTTCCTGGAAAGCTTACAAACTGAGTAACTAGTAAAGCAATTAATAGATCAGTACTTGAGAAGCCAATTGATAATCCATAATTTACAGCCATTCTAATTATAGTATCCACTCCATCTATATAAACCCAATAGGCAAGTAGAAAATAAAATATCTTTTTATTAGAAAATAGTTCTTTAAATGACTGCAAGATTGATAGTTTTGATTTATTATAATTAGTATCATCCTGCCAAAAAATAATCAAAGGCATCATAAACAAGAGCCACCAAAAAGATGTGAATATAAATACAATTTTTTTTGATGCGATTAACTTTAAATCTGATTGTTCAGTATAGTAAAGAAACAGAAGTGCTATTACAAAAGCAATGCCACCACCAAGATATCCAAAAGCATAGCCATACGATGATATTCTGTTGAACTTATCATTTTCAAAATCAAGTAGCATTGAGTCATAAAACACATTCGCCATCATAAAGCCTAATAATGATATTGAAAAGAACATTGAAGCTAATATGTAGCTGTTTGAAGATATGAAGGTTAACGTAAATGTTGAAGCTATACTTAAAAATGCAAAAATAGATAAAAATAATTTCTTTTTGTTAAACCTATCTGCTAAGAGTCCAAAGAGAGGCGCTGAGATAATTAGTAATAGACTTGCAGCAGAATTAGATATTCCGAGATAAAGTGTTCTTTCAGATGAATCTATTGAGACTGCAAAGTATTCAGCATAGATAATGGGGAAAAATCCAGCCAATACTATAGTGGCATAGGCTGAATTAGCCCAATCATATAAAACCCAACTATAATATTTTTTATTTTTCACAATAATTAAGGAAGCGGTGGGATTCGAACCCACGAGAGCTTTGACACCCTAACGGTTTTCAAGACCGGCCCCTTCAACCACTCAGGCACGCTTCCATTTTCGATAAGCCATTATAGAGCAAAACTTCAGAAGATCATAATTTAATAGTCTTAAACCCGGTTAATGAATGAAGAACTTCTGGAATATTAATCACCTTGCCATCTGTATGATTTTCTATCAACGCAGCCATGGTTCTACCTATAGCAAGACCAGATCCATTTAGAGTAGTAACGAATTCTTTCTTTTTAGTTGATGAGTTTTTATATTTAATATTTAATCTTCTAGACTGGAAATCACCAAAGAGACTACATGATGATATTTCACGATAACATGCTTGGCTAGGAAACCATGCTTCAATATCATAGGTCTTACTAGATGCAAAGCCTAGATCACCAGAAGATAGCAATACCTTTTGATATGGAATTTCTAAATCTTCCATAATTTTTTCAGCATGCATAGTAATTAAATTTAAAGATTCTTCAGCATCATCACTCTTAGTAATATGAACTAATTCAACTTTTTCAAATTGATGCTGTCTAATTATCCCCTTAGTATCTTTCCCATAAGATCCTGCTTCTGATCTAAAGCAAGGAGTATGCGCAACCATATGAATAGGAAGATCCGTTTCATTTAATATTTTATCTCTATATATGTTTGTTAATGGGACTTCTGCAGTTGGTATCAAATAGAGATCACTATCATTTAATTTAAATAGATCATCCTCAAATTTAGGTAGCTGACCTGTACCTATAAGTGACTTGCTATTTACAATGTAAGGTACATTATATTCAGTATAATTATTAATATCAGTATGTAGATTGATCATATAAGATACTAAACATCTATGTAATTTTGCAATCTGTCCTTTCATTACAACAAATCTAGTTTTTGATAATTGTACTCCCGACTCAAAATCTAGTAATCCATTTTTTGTAAATAAAGATGAGTGTTCAGAATTGTGTTTTTTAGGTACACCCCAAGTCTTAATAATTTTATTATCTAGTTCATTATCTCCTATCGGAACATCGGTAGACGGGATGTTTGGTATGTCTAATAAAATCTTATCTAGCTCAAGCTCTTTTGCCTCTAATAATATTTTATTTTTATGTATTTGTATTTCAAATTCTTGAGATTTATCTTTGATAATATTTTTTTCATCTTCTGTAGACGCATCTCTGAATTTATCATTTAATTTATTTTTTTCTGCAGATATAGTTTCTTTTATATTTATCAGTTTTTTTCGCTCATTATAAATATTAATGATAGTGTTCGTGTCAAGCTTATAGCCTCTACTTGAGAGTTTGCTTTCTATTTCTTTAGGGTTATTGATAATTATATTTATGTTTAGCATCTAGACTTTTTTAATCATCTTTTTTTAATATCTCTCTATTACCATTTGACTGTTGTGCTGAAAGTATACCATTAGACTCCATAGCTTCAATAATATTAGCTGCACGATTATACCCTATTCTAAGCTTTCTTTGGATATACGATATTGAAGTTTTCTTTGTCTCCAAAACAACCTGAACTGCTTCTGCATAAAGTGGGTCATCGTTAGATTCAATATCAACCATATGCGATTGACTGTCATCTTCGGTAGATAATAAAGAATCGATATACTCTGCTTCACTAGATTTCTTTAAAAAACTAACGATATCTTTAACTTCATTATCACTTACATAAGCGCCGTGCACTCTTTGAGGCACTCGTGATCCGGGGCTCATAAATAGCATGTCACCATTACCCAATAAATCTTCAGCTCCCATTGTGTCAATGATAGTCCTTGAATCAATATTAGTTGTGACCTGTAATGCAGCTCTTGCTGGAATATTGGCCTTAATAAGACCGGTAATTACATTTACAGAAGGACGTTGAGTTGCAAGAATTAAGTGTATCCCTGCCGCTCTAGCTTTTGCAGCTAATCTAGTAATAAGATCTTCAACTTTCTTGCCAACCACAAGAATCATATCTGCAAACTCATCTATGACAACTACAATATATGGAAGTTTTTCATGATAAATAATCTCATCAGACTGGTTATTCTCAATAGCAATCCTTTCTCCAGCCTGCTCATTGTCAATAATAAGCTTGTTATAGGCCTTTATGTCTCTTACTTTCAATTCTTGCATGATGCGATACCTTTTTTCCATTTGTTGTACACACCATCTGAGAGCACTTGATGCATCATTCATATCTGTTATGACCGGGTTTAAAAGATGAGGAATGCCATCATAAACGCTAAGCTCTAACATCTTTGGGTCTACCAATAACATTTTAAGGTCTGATGGGTCTGATTTATAGAGCAAACTAACAAGCATTGTATGTAGTGTTACTGATTTTCCTGAACCGGTTGTTCCAGCTACTAATAAGTGTGGCAATTTTTGCAGGTCCGTACATATTGGCATGCCTTGTATATTTTTACCTAAAGCCATAGTCAATGGTGACTTTGATGATTCATAATTTTTTGAAATAATTATTTCTTTCAGAGAAACGATTTCTCTATTTTCATTAGGAACTTCAATTCCAACAGATGACGTACCAGGGATATTGTCAACTACTCTCAGGCTAGGTACAGACATCGTTCTAGCTAAATCTTTTGATAAATTGATTATCTGGCTTACCTTAATGCCCTTTGCAGGCGTAACTTCAAATAATGTAACGACAGGTCCAGGCTTAACTGAAGTAACCTCGGTCTCAATACCGAAGTCCTGTAAATTACTCTCAAGTAATCTAGCCATTAATCCTAATGAATCATTGTCTAAAGATGCTGCGTCGCTTGGATGATCAACTAGAAGCTCAAGCAAAGGTAATTCGGTTTTTATTGATGATTTGAAAAGCTCTGTTTGTTTTTCTTTAAATGCTCTCTTGCTGACATGTTTTATTTTTTCAGGAATATCTATCGATGTCTTATCTTCTTGAGAAATATTAGGCTCTTTAGCAATCCTAGCTAATTCTTGTCTTTTATTAATAAAAAGAATCATTTTTTCTTGATAGAAATTATAAAAATACTTTGATTTTAGATAAATATATTTCGTAATTAAATATATATTTTTAGCTAATGTCTGTATAGATATACCTAAATATGATAGCAATGAATAAATAAATAATAATACTGAGACAACAATAGTTCCAGAGATGCCTATATAAGTGCTTAATTTAGAAAATAAGATATATCCTATATCGCCACCTACTTTTATTTCCTCAAAGTCTATTTTAAAAAGATAATATCCGGAGAAAGTAAAAATTATACAAGCTGTCAATATTGCAATTAACAAAAAACCGACTCTCATAACTCTTTGCGATGAGTGCTCAGTATCTATATTTTTCAAAGATCTATAGATCATATAAAAAAATATAATTGGTAATATAAAAGCGATGTAGCCAAATACCTCAATAAATATAAAAGAAGTATAGGCTCCAAATATTCCAATATAATTGTTTACTGATGATGTTAGCCCAGAATTCAAGAAATTCGGATCATTAGGATCATGCGAATATATAGATAATAGGAAAAGAAGAGCTGCCACTATATAAAAGAGATTGCTTATTTCTCTTTTAAAAGATGAAAACCTACTAGTGGTAAGTTTTTTATTTTTTCTAACTTGAGCCATTAAGCCTCGTTTCCTTTTATTCTAATATAATTTTCTGACATTTTCCATGAAGATAAGGTAAATATTCTTTAAGTGTTGTTATAAAAATAAGATTAATATAGGATATATGAAATGGAAATCAAGCATAGCAAATTATTGATATTAGGATCCGGTCCAGCGGGTTATACTGCCGCATTATATGCCTCAAGAGCAAATCTTAAGCCTCTTCTTATTACTGGTCTTGAAATAGGTGGTCAACTAACCACCACTACAGATGTGGAAAATTGGCCAGGAGATAGCGATGGCTTACAAGGCCCAGATTTAATGGAAAGAATGAAAAAGCATATTGATAAATTCAATACTGAAATTATTATAGACCATATTAAAGAAACAGACCTTTCAAAAAAGCCATATAGGCTAGTAGGTGATAATACAACATACACTTGTGATTCATTAATCATAGCTACTGGAGCCAGTGCAAAATATTTAGGATTAGAATCTGAAAAAACATATCTAGGTAAAGGTGTGTCTGCATGTGCAACATGTGATGGTTTCTTCTATAAAGATTTAGAGGTTATAGTTGTTGGAGGTGGGAATACTGCTGTTGAAGAAGCTTTATATTTGTCTAATATCGCTTCTAAGGTAACACTGATACATAGAAGAGATAAGTTAAGAGCAGAGGCTATGTTAATTGATAAACTAAATCAAAAAATTGATGATAATAAAATAGAAGTTATTTGGAATGCAAATCTAGCTGAAGTATTAGGAGATGATATGAAAGTAACTGGAGCTTTGTTAACGAAAACTGATTCCCAAGAAAAGATTAAAATTGATTGCTCAGGTGTTTTTATAGCTATTGGACATCAACCTAATACAACGATTTTCAAAGATCATTTAAAAATGAATGATAGCGGCTATTTACATGTTAAAGGGGGCAGTCAAGGTGAAGCTACACTTACGAGCAAAGAAGGCGTCTTTGCTGCTGGCGATGTATCTGACTCAATCTATAGGCAAGCTATAACATCAGCTGGATCAGGCTGTATGGCAGCTCTCGATGCCGAGAAATATCTAGATCAATAAAAGGTACAATAAAATTAGTCTAGCTTCCTGCTAAATGTAACATTATCACTGCAATTAAAATGACGCTAAGTGCGGCAACACCTGCACTGAGTAATGTTTTTAGAAGAATATACTCGTTAGGTATTTTTTTGTTGAGCAGATATAAGCCTATAATTAATCCGCCGATTAATAAAATAACTCTTAAATTCATTTAATATTTTCCATAATAAATTCTCTAACCATAGTAGCATCGTTATCAAGTATAGTCATTTCTTCTTTCATGTTCATAACTCCTTCGACTTTTTTTGTTATGAAAAGATCATTATGTAGAATGCTAGAAACAGTATCTTTAAATTTTGCAGGATGAGCCGTTGCTAGAGTAATTTTCAAATCATACATATCTGAACACTTTAACGATGATGCTAAACCTACAGCAGTATGAGGGTCAATGATTTTATTATATTTTTGATATGTATTGGCTATAGTTGAATGAACTTCATCTTCAGATATAGAGTATGAGCAAAAATGTTTCCTAAGAGTGTTGAGTATTTCATTATCCAATGAATATGTACCAGAGGCTTTTAATTCTTGCATCAAATTAGACACAATATGTGCATCATCAATAATATCAAATAAGAGTCTTTCAAAATTACTAGATATTTGAATATCAATGCTAGGAGAAGAGGTCTCCTTGACCTCAAATAACTCATGACTACCAGAGTTTAACGTCCTTGTTAATATGTCATTTTCATTAGTAGCTATATTTAGCATATCAATATTGAGTCCCATTTTTTTTGCAATATATCCAGCTAATATATCTCCAAAATTTCCTGTAGGTACTGAAAAAAGCACTTTCTTATTAGTTGTGTCGATTCTGCTAATGGTATAAAAATAATATACAATTTGGCACATTATTCTTGCCCAATTAATAGAATTTATAGCAGTTAAATTTTTAGATTTTTTAAATTTTTCATCAGCAAATATTTCCTTTATAATATTTTGACAATCATCAAAACTGCCTTTGATAGCTATATTAAATACGTTATCAGATTGAACTGTCGTCATAAATTTTCTTTGGACCTCAGATACTCTCATATATGGATGTAAAATAAATACATTTGAAGATTTTATATTTTTAAATCCCTCAATGGCAGCTGCTCCAGTATCTCCAGATGTGGCTCCGAGAATATTAATTTTTTCATCATTCTGTGATAAATAAAAATCCATTAGTTGAGATATAAACTGCATTGCAACATCTTTGAATGCATATGTTGGCCCATGGTATAACTCAAGAAGATATGTTTTGGAATTAATCTTTGTTAATGGTGTTACTTCATCACTATCAAAGCAATTATATGATCTTTGGATGATATCTCTTAGATTCTTATCAGATAATGAGTCATCAACATAAAGCTTTATAACTTCATAAGCAATTTCTTGATATGACAATGTTTTAAAACTAGATAATAATTTTTGATCTATTATTGGCCATTTATCTGGGACATATAATCCACCATCAGATGCTAAGCCTTCAAATATCACATCTTTAAAGCCTAATGCTCTACCCTGACCTCTAGTGCTGATATATTTAAGATTATTTTTCATCAGATTTTAAGACTCTAATTGAAAAAACTTTCTCTTTTACATGATCAAGACTCTCAATTTTTTTTATAGAGCTTTTGATTGATGAAAATGAAACAGAATTAGTTATCATCACTATAGGAATGAGTGAATTTATATCAGTAGGCTCATGCTGTGTTACAGCCTCAATACTTATTGATTCCTGTGCTAAAATATTTGTAATCTCCGCCATTACCCCTGAAATATCTTCTGCATAAATCCTCATATAAAAAGGACTCATAATATCATTATTATCCTTAATGGCTAAATTATTTGAACTTAAAGTTTTTAGAATGTTACTACTACTTTGATCATCACCAGATGCAAAATTTATTGCATCAATTAAATTTGATAATACTGCTGAAGCAGTAGCATCACCGCCAGCACCGTTACCATATAACATTGATGTGCCAAATCTATCGCCCTTTATTAATAGAGCATTCATAACGCCGCTGACATTAGAAAATATATTACGCATAGGAATTAAAACAGGATGAGCCATACACTCTATAGATTCATTGTTTTTCCTAGTGATACCAACATGTTTTATACAATAACCTAATTCTTGAGCATATTTGATATCCATAGGAGTTATATACTCAATGCCTTCAATATATGTTTTCTTTAATGGAGAATTAATCCTATAAACTAATGAAGATAGAATAGATATTTTATGAGCTGCATCTGTACCATTGATGTCAAAAGTAGGATCTGATTCTGCGTATCCTAAATCCTTAGCGGAAGACAATGCATCTTCAAATGACATATCATATGAAGTCATTTGGTCTAATATATAATTACAAGTTCCATTAATTATTCCAACTATCGAAATAATATTTTCATTTGCCATATTTTTAGTTAGAGTGCTTATGATAGGAATAGCACCTGCCACAGATGCTTCATAACCGAAATAAACATTATATTGTTTTGCTAGTTTAAATATCTCATCGCCATGTTCAGCAATAAGTGCTTTGTTAGCGGTTATAATATGTTTTTTATTTTTAATTGATTCTGTAATAATTTGATATGGAAGGTCGATACCTCCAAGCAGTTCAACAATTATATCCAAATCCGAATCCATAGGTAAATCTAATGGGTTTTTTGTCGTTTTGATGCTAGATGGATAATTTTTTTTATCAATAGACCGGTCAGCAATTACATTAATATCAAAGTCTTTTGATATATTTGATCTAATTTTTTCATTATGGGAAACAATATGATCAACAAAACTTTGACCTACTGTTCCAAAACCGCATATACCTATTTTCAACATATGATCCTCTGTTTATTAAAAGACTATATATTATCACTAATTGATTTATAATTCTTATTATAATGGAACTAACACTACAAGCGAATAAATCTAGTATTTTTATAAAAAACTATGAGAATAAGTGTTTCTATATAGGTGATAGAAGATATGAGCATAATATCATTATTGCGAATAATAAGATCTCAAAGTGGAATATACCTAATATCCATAAGTTAAAAATTGATGATTTTCATAATATTTTAGAATCTGGACCAGAGATTATTATCATAGGTACAGGAGTTGAGCCTATCTTGCCAAAGACAGAGATCTCTAGAATAGTTCATGATAGGAATATAGGAATTGAGTTCATGAAAACTGAATCAGCATGTAAGACTTTCAATTTACTTATCTCTGAAGAACGAAATGTGGCTGCAGCCTTATTAAGCTAAATAAGAATAATGAAGATGATAAATATTATTGCAGCTATATATAAAAAATATCTATTTATATAATCAATCATATAAGCACCATATCTATCAGCAACATAGGCTACTAAATAAAACCTCATACCTCTGCCAATGAAAGAAACAATTATGAAAAGAAAAATATTTATACTTAAAAATCCAGCTGTAATAACAAATACTTTATAAGGCAGAGGAGTAAAACTTGAGATAAATAATATTATTACACCATAATCTAGAAAATATTGTTGTGATACTTGAAACTTCTCAGAATAACCATAGCTTAAAATATATGGATTTAATTCTGCAAATAAAAAACTACCAATAAAGTATCCTGCTATTCCTCCAAGAACTGACATATAAGTAGCAATGAAAGCTAAATTGGACCAGCTAAATGATTTAGATATTGCCATAGGTATCAAAAGAACATCGGTAGGAATTGGAAAGAATATAGACTCAATAAAACTTATAAAGCCTAATATTTTTTTTGATTTAAAAAAAAGAATTTTGTCTCTAAGAGTTGACATAAAGTTATTTTACTCCCTCAAGCATTGGAACAAATAAGACGTCATCTACTTCTTTTTTCAATAACCCATTTTTTGTATTTTTGATTCTATAGAGTTTCTGAGATCCTTGAATATTTAAAGGTAAGATCATTCTTCCGTTAGGTTTAAGTTGATTAATTAATTCAGATGGAATTTCCTCTGGAGAAGCAGTCATAATTATAGCATCATAAGGGGCATTATTTTTATAACCCTTAAATCCATCACCATGAATAAATGTGATATTCTTATAGCCAAAATTATTGAGTAGTGACTTAGAAGTAGAATGTAGTGATTTAATACGCTCAATAGTTGTAACTGAAGAAAAAAGTTTTGACAAAATAGATGTTTGATAACCACAACCTGTTCCAATTTCAAGAACATTTTCCATCCTATCATGCTCAAATATAAGTTGAGTCATTTTTGCTACAATTGATGGCGAGGAGATTGTTTGATTATAGCCTATCGGCAAAGCATCATCATCATAAGCTCTTGTATATAACGCAGATTCAACATATAAATGTCTGGGCACTGCAGAGATTGCATTTAATACATTTTCATTTGTTATACCTGAGTTTCGAAGATTTTGTATTAATTTACCGCGGACCTCATTAAAGATACTTTCATTAACCATATAACATAATAACTTAATTTGGTTTAAATATTCTATTAATTATTTTTGTAGTATCGCTCATATCAATGGTTAAAGGAGTAATAGATATGAATTTCGATTGAATAGCATTAAAGTCTGTAGACTGAGATGATTTATTTGGTTTACCAACAGGCCCTATTTCTGCCATCGTTCTTTGATTGGTTTTCTCAATAATAGGCTTGAGGGAGGTTTTCCTATTCCCTAATAGAGTATATTTTATACCTTTAATTTTTTTAAACGGAATATCTGGAATATTTATATTATATATATTTTTAGATTTATAATTCTTTTGAAAGATATGATGCAAGATAAAATCTATTTTATCATTAATATCCGATAAGTATTTTGGCTCTCTAGCTGTTATAGAAATAGATACAGGCGAGTATTTGCAATGTCTTCCTTCAATAGCCCCGGCTACTGTGCCAGAGTATATAACGTCATCACCAAGATTGCTCCCAAAGTTGATACCAGAGAATACGACATCGGGGAGTCTTTTGAGTATACCTTTAGAAACAATATGTACACAATCTGCTGGAGTACCTTTAATTATGTAATTATTTAGAGAAGGATTTTTAACCTCAACTTTGCTATGGACTGATAATGAACTGCTACAAGCACTCATGTTTTTTGATGGTGCGGCTTGCACTACATCTCCATATTTTGATAAACAATTACGAAGATATTTAATACCAGGAGATCTATAGCCATCATCATTAGTTAATAATATTTTCATAATATACCTAAAAATCATATTTTACATTATACTTAATAAAAAACTAGAGAATTATAGATAACAATGAGCGATGAATCTGAATTTGATAAATTACTAAAAGAATCCTTGATTGATGTTAAAAATATTTTAAAAGAAAAATCTGGAAAAACAGATATACATGAAGATTCTAAATATTATCATAAAGTAACAGTCAGTCATGATGATCTGTATGATGATATTGAAGATATAGATTTCCTTTACAAGAAAGATGGAATTCAAAATAAAATTTCTAATAATCTGAGATCAAAGACTTTGAAATTTAAAATTGATGAGATTCTGGATCTCCATGGATTACAGTCAAAAGATGCAGAAAATGAGATAAATAGTTTTCTTGAGTATCATTACAATAAAAATACAAAATATTTACTAATAATTCATGGAAAGGGAACAAAAAGTATGAGTAAAAAAGCTCCTATAAAAAAATTAGTTGAAAAATTAGTTATTGATTCCCCTCATGTATTAGTTGCTAGTAGTGCATGTCGTAATAACGGTGGTCGTGGAGCAACTATATTATTGATGAAAAGTTAATAGTATCTAAATAAGCTTCTCTATAATCTTAGGATCTATATATTCATAACATTTAGTTTTAATCTTCCCTAAATGAATAACTCCATAGCTAATTCTTTTTAAACTGATAACTTTGCAATCTAGTTTTGAAAATATCCTTCTAACTTCTCGATTTTTCCCTGTTTTGAGTTTAATTAGAAATTTATTATGAACAAGACTATCTGGAGTTACTTCAACTAGTTTGCCAATCTCAGAATTACCTATATCTATTCCTCTGAGAGCTAACTCCATTTTTTTACGATCAAAAGTTCCGTGAATGCTAACTTCGTATGATCTTAGGATATTTGATGATGGATGCATCATACGATTCGCAATATCACCATTATTTGTAAATAGAAGCAAACCAGATGTCTTATAATCAAGACGCCCTATATTAATCCATTTGCCATTAACATCAGGCAGCATATCGAATACTGAAGATCTTTTTTGAGGATCGTTCCTAGAGACAATTTGATTGATTGCTTTATGATATATTAATATCTTAGTTTCAATATCTAAAAGTCTTTCAGTTATAATATATTCGCTACTGAGATATGATATTTTATCACCTAAACTGACAATCGAGCCTAATTTAGCAATCTCATTATTGATTTTTACTAACCCAAGCTTGATCTTCTTCTCGCATTCTCTCCGAGAAAAAACTCCTAGTAAAGATAAAACTTTTTGAACTCTATACATTTTATGATTTATTGACTATATTATGTTTATAGATTTTTAAAAAAATGAAAACTTTAAATATTATAATCATAATCGTATCAGATACACGAACAACTGCTACTGATAAATCAGGTAAATTATTAAAAAAACTAATACTAGAGTCTGATCATAATGTACTGGATAAAATTATTATCCCTGATGATGTTTATGCAATCAGACATATTGTTTCTAAGTACATAATTGATCAAAATGTAGATGTTATAATCACTAGCGGAGGTACAGGAATTACTGGGCGTGATGGAACTCCTGAAGCTGTTAGTATTTTATTAGATAAAAAGATAGATGGGTTTGGAGAGATATTTAGAGCAATATCCTATAAAAAAATAAAATCTTCAAGTTTGCAAACAAGAGCTCTAGCAGGTGTTGCCAATACAAAATTTATCTTTGTGCTGCCGGGCTCACTTGATGCATGTTCAACAGCATGGAATGATATTATTAAACATCAACTGAATGACAAAACAAAACCATGCAACCTAGTAATGTTAATGCCACGACTAAAAGAATAGTTATTGCGTATTTAGTTCCGATGGTGGCGGCAAATCACTTAGAGACTTTAAATTAAAATAATCTAGAAACTTTTTGGTAGTAGCTAGTAGTTCTGGTTTACCTGGCGTTTCTTTATGACCCACAACTTTAATCCATTCAAATTCGATCATATTTCTAATTATCTGAGGATTAACGGTAACACCTCTTATATCTTCAATATCTCCACGTGTCACAGGTTGTTTATATGCAATAATTACAAGTGTCTCTAAGAATGCTTTCGAGTATCTAGTAGATGTTTGTTTATTTAGTTTTGATAACCATTTATCGTATCCGGACTTAACTTGGATTCTATAGCCACTTGCTACTAAACTTATTTCAAAAGAATGGTTCTTATAATTATTATTCAAGTCATCAATTACCTTTTTGATATCATTTTTAGATGGTTTGTCATCTTCAAAAAGATTTGCAATCTCCTGAAGAGTTAAAGGTTCATGAGAAGCCATTAAGGCTCCTTCTATAATTAAGTGTAACGAGTTATTTTTAGTCATTATGTTTTCGATTGCAGATATATCATTGAATAATCTTCATTCTGTATTATATCAATTAAGCTTTCTTTTGCCATTTCTAAAATTGCTAAAAAAGTTACAATGGCTCCCATTCTACCTTCTTCATAAGTAAAACAATCTGTAAATTTTATAGTCCCATTATTTTTTATGTCATTCAAAATATTAGACATCCGCTCTCTAACAGATAGTGCTTCAGATTCAATTGTATGGTTAGCATAGATTTCGGCTCTTCGTAACACATCTTGAAAAGCTTCTTCTAATTGATCTAGTTCTAGTTTAGGCATATTATCTGTTTTATCAAAATTAGTCATTATTCCAGATATAACAAAAGTATCTCGGTTACGTCTTGGCATGACATCTAGTTTTTCAGACAGATCTTTATACTTCTGGTATTCCATTAATCTTTTTATAAGGTTTGCTCTAGGATCTTCTTCATCCTCATCTTCAATATCATTTGGAACTAACATACGTGATTTAATCTCTGCTAAAGTAGATGCCATAACAAGATAATCTGATGCTAATTCAAACTGCATCTGTTGCATCATATTGATATAATTAACATACTGGTTAGTGATTGGCAGAATAGGGATATCTACAATATCAATGTTTTGTTTTTTTATTAAGTATAAAAGTAAATCTAAAGGACCTTCAAATTGCTCAAGAATTACCCTTAGAGCATCAGGTGGTATGAATAAATCTTCAGGTATATCCTTAATTTCCTGACCATTAAGAACTATATTAAAGTTATTATTTTCTTGCATATTATCCATTAATCATACCAATTAAATTAAATATTTTGTTTATTTTATCTTTAGCAATTTTTCTAGCATCATCTGATCCTTTGCTGAGAACACTATCAAGATATGTCTTATCATTTAGTAATTCTCCAGTTTTTGTTGATATGGGTTCTATGATAGCTATTAGAGCCTCAGTTAAATTATTCTTAAAGCTAGAGATATCTTTACCAGAAAACTCAGTAATAACCAATTCCTTTTGTTTATTGATGCAAGCAGCATATATATTTATTAAATTGTCTATTTCCGGCCTACTCTTTGCTGCATCTATAGAAATTGGCATGGTCATTGAATCTGTTTTAGCTTTTTTTACTTTAGCAGAAATTTGATCATTGCTGTCTGTCATGAGGATTCTAGAATATTCAGATAAATCAGACTTACTCATTTTCTTAGAACCATCTCTTAGACTCATAATTCTTCTAGACGATTTATTCATTAGCGGTTCTGGCAGCATGAACATTTCTGTCTTATAATCTGTGTTAAACTTATGTGCTATGTCTCTAGCCAATTCCAAATGTTGTTTTTGGTCATCACCAACAGGGACATGCGTAGCAGAGTATAGTAAGATATCTGCCGCCATTAAAACTGGATATGAATACAGTCCAACAGAAGCATTTTCTTTATTTTTTCCTGCTTTATCTTTGAATTGTGTCATTCGGTTTAACCATCCAACTTTTGCTGTACAACTCAAAACCCAAGCTAATTGAGTATGCTCAGTAACTTGGGATTGATTGAAAATAATATTTTTGGCTGGGTCAATGCCTGATGCTAGGAAAATTGCTAATACCTTTCGTGTACTGTTTAAGAGTTCGTCTGGGTCTTGCCAAATTGTTATAGCATGAAGGTCAACTATTGAAAAAATACTTTTGTATTGGTCTTGATTTGAAACAAATTGTGATATTGCACCTAGATAGTTTCCTATATGAATTTCACCGGTTGGCTGGACGCCTGAAAAAATAATATTTTTACTCATGCTTTATTAAACCAATATATACTAAAAATAGCTTATCATAAAGATAGATAACTCTCATTTCTTATATATATTTTTACTCAGTAACATATAATATATATCTATGAGTGAGAAGAGGATCAAATTAATCAAAGAAAGATTGAATAAACTAGATCCATCCTATGTGGATATAGAGGATGAAGGTCATCTACATGTGGGTCATGCAGGAGCTAAATCTGGAGGTCATTTCAAATTGAGTATTATTTCAGAGTTATTCAAAGATAAGACAACGATTGAACGTCATAGAATTATATATAAATGTCTCAATGACTTAATGAATACTGAAATACATGCAATTTCAATAAAAGCTAACTATAAAGGTGAAAGCTAAGAAATTATCTTTTTGAAAACGATTGCATCTTCTCTACCTGTAGATGTTTTATAATAGTTTTTTCTTATTGATATACGTCTAAAACCATGTTTTTCATACAGATTGATTGCAGCTATATTGTCAACTCTAGTCTCTAAATATATATCTAGTGAATTCAATATAAAGCATTTAGCAATGATCATTTCTAATAATTCTGTAGCTATACCATTTTTTCTATAATATTTAGATACCGTTAAATTTAAGATATGAGTTTCATGGCTAGATATCTTAGCAATTATATATCCTATAATTACATTATTATATTTCGCAATAATAAAATCGTAATGATTGTTTAGACAATCTCTCAGTATACCTTTAGTCCATGGCAGAGCATAAGAATCTAATTCAAGAGAGAATATATCATCGAGATTAATTATATTAGCATCAGAGTACTCAATATATTCTTGTAAATTAGCTGACATGTTCCTCAAGGATGTTATTGAGATATTTCATGTCTTCCCAGACTTCAGATTTTTTAAGTGGGCTTCTCAGTATATATGCAGGGTGGTAAAAAATAATAATGGGTATATTATATTTTTTAATATAGAATTTTTTTTGTCTTAATTCAGCCATGGGCTTATCGCCACCTAGAAATCTATTTGCTGCGATTTTACCTAATAAAATTAATACTTTAGGTTTTACAGCCTCAATCTGTTCGTCTAGAAATAAAGCGCATGCTTCTATTTCATCTTGTATTGGATTTCTGTTTTCTGGAGGTCTGCATTTAATGGTATTTGTAATAAATACATCCTCTCTATTTATATTGATAGACTTTAAAAATAAATCTAGTAATTTACCTGCCCTTCCAATAAATGCTTTACCATTATCATCTTCATCTTTGCCGGGTGCTTCGCCAATAATCATTATATCTGCATCAGATGAGCCATCCCCAAACACAGTCTTTTTCCTTGATGCATGGAGACCACACTTAGTACACGTTTCGACAGAATTCTTGATATTATCCAAATTTCTATCACAAAAAAGAGTTCCAGATATATGTCTGTCTTGATACCAATCAATATCGATATCCATTTCCTGGAAGTATCTTTTCAATATGCCTTTCATTAAATTCCTCGTTTTTTTGAAGAATTTAGATTTGGATTTTGCTTCATTTTATTGAGTGCATTTATTAGTGCTAATACCGAAGCTTTAACAATATCTGTATCAGCGCCATGCCCATTGAAGATGCTCTCATTTTTAGTAATTCTCACAGTTACTTCACCTTGGGAATCCGTACCAGATGTAATATTATTTACAGAGTATAGTATTAATTTACATTCGCTCTTAATAATCTCTTCAATAGCATTGAAAGCCGCATCAACAGCGCCATCTCCTGTTGACTTTGCTTCAATTAACTCACCATCCACTTCAAGCTTAATATGAGCATTTGGCTTTTTTCCAGTTTCAGTAGTGACATTCATATAATCGAAATTTATTAAATTTGCAGTAACCTTTAGATTAGACGATAGATTAATTAAATCCTCATCGAATATCTCATGTTTTTTATCTGCAAGGTCTTTAAATTTGTAAAAAAGATCATCTAAGTCCGTGTCTGTCTTGGGCATAATATTTAAGTCATTTAGTTTTTGTTTAAAGGCGCTTCTGCCTGAATGTTTGCCAAGCACAAGTGAATTACTAACTAAGCCAATATCCTCAGCTTTCATTATTTCATATGTTTCTCTGGATTTTATGATTCCATCTTGATGAATACCCGATTCATGCGCGAAAGCATTCTTGCCAACGATTGCTTTATTAGGTTGAACTGGAAAACCCGTTATACCAGATACTAATCTTGATGATTTCATAATCATTTTAGAATTAATTCTTGTATCACAATTAAACATATCTTGTCTTGTTCTAACAGTCATGACAATTTCCTCAAGAGCAGCATTTCCAGCTCTTTCGCCCAGACCATTAATTGTGCATTCAACCTGTCGAGCACCATTCAGGATAGCTGCCAATGAATTCCCGACTGCTAGACCAAGATCATTATGGCAATGTACAGAAAATATAGCTTGATTAGAATTACTAACATTTTTAATAATTTTGTTTATTAGATTGCCAAACTGATGTGGTAAGTTATAACCTACTGTATCCGGAATATTTATAGTCTTTGCTCCAGCTCCTATTGCTTCCTCTATTACTTCACATAAAAAATCTAAATCAGATCTGCCAGCATCTTCTGGAGAAAATTCAACATCATCTGTAAAGGATTTAGCTAAAGCAATAGCTTTTACAGCAGTCTTTATAACTTCATTAGGCTTCATTTTTAGTTTTTTCTCCATATGTATTGGAGATGTTGCTATAAAAGTATGAATTCTCGCTGATTTTGCATCAATTAACGACTCAGCTGCTATTTCTATATCTTTATTCAAAGCTCGCGCTAATGCGCAAATGCTTGAGCCCTTAATTAATCTTGAAATTTCTTGAACAGCTTTGAAGTCACCTTGGCTAGCTATTGGAAAACCTGCCTCTATAATATCAACATTTAACTCTTCAAGGACTGATGCAATTTGTACTTTTTCATCAATATCCATCGAAGCGCCTGGACTTTGCTCTCCGTCCCTTAAGGTGGTATCAAAAATTATTAAATTTTCATTATTCATATAGTTAGATTTAAAATATAGCTAACTGAAAACTACAAAGGTAGTTCAATTAACCTAATTACAAAGAGGTGATTAATTATAGATAGCATGTTAATCATAATTGAAACTTTATATCAAATACGTAAATTTGCAAGAAAAATTAAAATTTTGATGTCTTTTTTTCTTCAGTAAATGATTTTTTCTTTTTTAATAATCTAATTGCATACATACTAGGCCCAGAAAAGGCATATAATATAAAAAATGAAAATAGAACTAATGGCGGATCGAAAGAAATAAATGAAATCACCAAAGCTATTATAAATAAAAATATATGAGGAACTTTATGTCGGATATTAAAATCTTTAAAACTGTAATATGTGACATTGCTTATCATAAGGAAAGATAAAATAGGTAAGATAAATAAACTGATCCATTTAGAACTTACTATATCTAGACTAGATACCTCAATCATCCATATAAAAGTAATTACAACTGCTGCTGCTGCTGGGCTTGCAAGTCCACTAAAGTATTTTTTATCCTGAGTTTGAATCTTTGAATTAAATCTTGCTAATCTTATAGCTGCTGAAGCTACATATATAAAACATATAATCCATGATACTTTGTTAGACTGCCACGAAAATGAATCAAATAAAGATGACGACCATATATATACAAGGATGGCGGGTGATAGCCCAAAACATATCATATCCGACAGACTATCAAAGTACTCACCAAACGATGTTTGGGTATTAGTGAATCTTGCAATTCGTCCATCTAACCCGTCTAGTACCATAGCAATAAGTATAGCTATAGATGCAGCAACGAAATCACTGTTTATTGAGGCGATTATTGAATAGAAGCCACTAAATAAAGCCGCAGTGGTGATTAAGTTTGGTAGGAGAAATACACCGGGTAATCTTCTTTTATTTTCTTCAGTCATTATTTTATTTTTTCATCTACGAGTTTACTGTCCTGCATCCATGACATCATATCTCGTAGCTTTTTACCTGTTTCTTCAATTAAATGCTCAGAGCCTTCTTTTCTTAATCTATCAAACTCTTTTGATCCACTTTTAATTTCACTAACGAAATCATTAGCAAATTTACCATTCTGGACATCTTTAAGTACTACCTTCATCTTAGCCTTAACATGGTCATCTATCAAGAAAGGACCTTTCGTTAAATCTCCATACTCTGCAGTATTTGATATCGAGTATCTCATTTCAGTCATGCCACCCTCATACATTAGATCTACTATAAGTTTTAGCTCATTTAAGCATTCAAAATATGCCATTTCGGGAGCATAACCAGCATCAACTAAAGTTTCAAAGCCAGCTTTGACTAGAGCTGTTACGCCTCCGCAAAGGACTGCTTGTTCTCCAAACAGATCAGTCTCAGTTTCTTCCTTGAAATCTGTTTCAATTATTCCTGCTCTTCCTCCTCCAATAGCCGAAGCATAGGCAAGCGCAATATTTTTTGCATTCCCAGAATTATTATTATGAATAGCAATTAATGTGGGGACACCTTTTCCTTGTATAAAAGTCGATCTCACTAAATGACCTGGACTTTTAGGGGCAATCATAAAGATATCATGTTTGGTATCTGGTTTAATTTGACCATAATGAATATTAAATCCATGTGCGAATGCTAGAGCAGCACTGTCTTTTAAATTTGACTCTATACTGTCTGTAAAAATAGATGCCTGATATTCATCAGGAGCTAAAATCATCACTACATCAGCTTTGGCAACCGCTTCTTCAACAGATAATACCTCTAGACCCTCTTCCTCAGCTCTTCGAATAGTTTTTGAACCCTTTCTAAGACCTATAGTTACATTTATGCCTGAATCTTTGAGGTTTAAGGCATGAGCATGTCCCTGTGAACCATAACCAATTATTGAAACATTAAGGTTTTTAATGTTATCCAAATTTGCATCTTTATCATAGTATACTTTCATTTTATTCCTCACTTAATATTTTCTAAACTATCTATTCCACGACTGATTCCTAACGCTCCAGATCTAACCATTTCAATAATTTTAATTTTACCCATTGAATTAATAAATGCTAAAATTTTTTCTGTAGCTCCAGTTAACTCAACAGTATAAGTAGTATCAGTGACATCAATAATTCTAGCTCTAAATATATCTGTTAACCTTTTTACTTCATCTCTCTGTGTCTTACTACACTTGAGCTTCATTAATAGCATTTCTCTTTCAATATGCGTCTCTTCAGTTAGATCTTTTACATTTACTACATCAACTAGCTTGTTTAACTGCTTCATAAGCTGACTAATTTTTTGATCATTACATAATGTAACTAAAGTCATTCTCGAAATTGATTCGTCATTAGTCGGAGCAACATTCAAACAATGAATATTATAACCTCTAGCAGAGAATAACCCAGCAATGCGTGATAGTGAGCCAAATTCATTTTCCACCAACAGGGATATTATGTGTCTTCTTTCTTCCATATTATGCTAATTCTGTATCTTCATTTGTAGGCGACAAATGCATCTCATTATGAGCTTTGCCACTTTTTATCATAGGATACACATTTTCCTCTTGGTCTGTAATTACATCAACAAAAACTAACCTATCTTTTAACTTCATAGCTTCAGATAATTTCTCTTTCAGATCTGATGGTTGCTCTATTTTTATACCTATATGTCCGAAGCTGCTAGCTAACTGGACAAAATCAGGTATGGCTTCCATATATGACATAGCATATCTGCCTTCATAAAAAAATTCCTGCCATTGTCTTACCATGCCCATATATCTATTATTAAGGTTTATGATCTTAATTGGCAACCTATATTGCAGACATGTAGCTAGTTCTTGGATACACATTACGATACTAGCTTCACCCGTAACACAAACAACTTCGGACTTAGGATATGCTAATTGAGCACCAATAGCTGCAGGAAGACCGAATCCCATTGTTCCTAATCCACCAGAATTAATCCACCTATTTGGTTTATCAAACTTATAATATTGAGCAGCCCACATTTGATGCTGCCCAACATCTGAAGTTACAAAAGCATTACCTTTCGTAATATCATAGAGTGTTTCAATTACAGACTGAGGTTTTATAATTTTTTTTGATTTTTTATAACTCAAACAATTTTTTAATCTCCATTTATCAATCGTTCTCCACCATTTTTTCAAACTGGTCTTATTGATTTTAGAAATGTGGGGTTTGACTGCATTATTTAAAGACTTTAAAATTTTTGATGTTTCACCAATTAAAGATAAATCGACTTCTATGATTTTAGATATTGATGATGGATCTATATCTATATGAATTATTTTTGCAGAAGGACAAAATTTTGATGTATCTCCAGTGACACGATCGTCAAATCTTGCTCCAACAGCTAATAAAACATCACAATCATGCATAGCCATGTTTGCCTCATAAGTTCCATGCATACCTAGCATACCCAAGAACTGATTATCCGTTGCTGGGAATCCACCAAGACCCATTAATGTATTAGTTATGGGGTAATTTAAAGTTTTAACTAGTTTGTTAAGCTCTCTATGAGCATTACCAAGAATTATTCCTCCGCCTGAGTAAATCATAGGCTTTTTAGCAGAACATAATAATTTAGCAGCTTGCTTAATTTTTTCTTCAGATTCACTGACCACTGGTTTATAAGACCTAATTTTAACTTTTCTAGGATAGTCAAAATCAATCTTAATATTTGGGTCAGTCAGATCTTTTGGGATATCTATCAATACAGGCCCTGGTCTACCAGTTGTTGCTATAATAAAAGCTTTTTTGAAAATCTCTGCTATTGATTCTCTGCTATCAACTAAGAAATTATGTTTTGTTACGGGTCTTGTAATACCAGTTGCATCTGCTTCTTGGAATGCATCGCTGCCAACATATTGTCTAGATACTTGTCCTGAGATTATTATCATTGGAACTGAATCCATATGGGCTGTAGCTAATCCTGTTACACAATTAGTTATTCCTGGGCCAGATGTGACGAGAACCACACCAGGCTTTCCACATGCTCTAGCATATCCATCTGCAGCATGTGTGGCGCCTTGTTCATGTCTGGCTAATACATGTTTAATTTTCTGTGCATTGAATAAAGCATCATAAATATGTAATACCGCACCACCAGGATACCCAAAGATGAATTCTACTCCTTCTTTTTTCAAGCACTCAATAATTATTTCTGATCCACTTAGCTTCATAATTCCTCTATTTTTATACCCTGTTCATGATACATCTTTTTTATAGAATCATCATTATATAAATATAATTTTAAGCGATATATTAGCTACAGGTAGTCCAGGTAAGTATTAAAATCTTCAAAAATATAATATAAATAACATTTCATTAACTCAGAAAAGACAATTAAAATTGATTTTTTATTCTCATACCATTTCGCTGATGTCTTCGACCTATAAAATTCATAATTAAAAGCAACATTATTAGCTTTGAGTAGCTGACTAGCTCTAAATATATGATATCTATCTGTGACAATTAATATATTCGAATATTTTTTAAGATTTAGCTTTTTTAATTCATTGATCTCATCAAAAGTGCTTTCATTATTTGTGCCATACAAAATAATATTGCCTATATCAATACCTCTATTATTAAGAATATCCAAATACAATTCATAAGTTTTCTTAGAATGATTCATATTAGAATAGTCATATACCGAAGCTAGTTCCTTGCTTAGTAAAACAACTTGGGCATCTTTTTCAAAATATAACTTGCTTGCTCTTGATGCTCGTTCTAAATTACCTGATAAAATAATTATCGCATCATATTGATTCTTTAGATCAACTGTAACTGGTTCAGTGATTTTACTTATAAGAAAGATCGCACTTATTAATATAATAATTGAGATTAAACCAATTATTTCTAATAATCTACGGAAGTAATACAAAAGTACTTAGTTCTTTTTCATTAGAAAATAAAACTTACCATCATCTTTTTCTACTGATTCAAGTAGCTCATTTCCTGTTTGATTAGCAAACGATTCAAAATCTTTAACAGCACCTGGGTCAGTAGAAATAATATGAAGTACTTGTCCTTGTTCCATTGTGTTAATTTCCTTTTTAGCTTTAATAATCGGTAATGGACAATTTAAGCCGCTAGTATCTAGTTCTTTATCAAAATCTGACATCTTATTTCCTTTGGGTTATAATGGTTATGTTTAATTTTTATTATTAATATATAGTAATTTATTAATATAATAAATCTATGTTAATTATTATGAAAAAATATTCAAGAATTATTTTGCCTACTCTGGCATTAATGCTTACATTCCCAACATTATCCTTATCGGTAGAAACACCTGAATTAGGTGACCCGTATAGTCAAACCATGTCTTTGAAAACCGAGGAAATAATAGGCTTGTCATCATATAAAAGGCTACAAAAAAATAATTTTATTAATAATGACCCACTTGTGAGTTCATATATTAATTATCTAGGTAACAAGCTATCCAGAAATATAATGGATAATGATAGAAAATATACATTCTTCATTGTTCAGTCTAATCAGATTAATGCTTTTGCTGTGCCTGGAGGATTTATTGGAATAAATGCAGGGTTAATTAATCTCACTAATACAGAAGCACAATTAGCTGGTGTTGTAGCTCATGAAATATCTCATATTAAGTTAAGACACTCAGCTGAAATGATTGCAAATGCCAATATAAATAGCATACCTATGTGGGTTGGTATTATGGCAGGGATTTTTGCTGGTAATGCTGAGGCATCTCTGGCTGCAATAAGATTGGGGATAGGGCAATCTTCCCAGCAAAGTATAAACCTGATAAGAGAAAATGAAGTAGAAGCAGATGATTATGGTATAGAGATCATGGCAAGATCAAACTATGATATTAACGAAATGTCTAATTTTTTCAAACTAATGTCAAATGCAACTGGAGAAATTCAAAGAGAATTATCATACTTATCAACTCATCCAATGTATGAAAATAGGATTTCACATATACAAAACAAAGCAAAATTTCAAAATAACCCAATTAAAAATAGCACTAGTGATTACTTCTTTATTAAAACTATCTTAGAGGTAGAATCTACTTCAGATATAAATTATTCCTTGAATAAAATCCCTAGCGATAATATTTTTAATAAATATAAAAGAAGCCTTTTATATTTTAAAAAATCTAATTATAAGAAAGCTAAGGCTGAAATAATTAAAACATACTTAGATAATCCAAATAATCTCTATATTGGAATATTATATGCGAAAATTTTAGCCGAACAAAAAGATCTTGATGAGTCATTAAGTGTGTTAAATAAAATTAAAAATATATATCCTCATAATACAATAATCTCATTTACTATATCAGAAATCCTGATAGAGAATAATTTTAATCTTCAATATGCAGAAAAATTACTAATGCCAATCGAGAAGGATTACAAACTTAATCCAAATTATTTAAGGATAGCTTCAAAATTATATACTTTGAATAATAATTTATACAAATCTTCTATATTCTTATCTGATTACTACATATTACTGGGGGATGTAAATATGGCCATAGAAGTTCTTGATAATTCAATTAGATCTAGCAAAGTGAATAATACACAAAAAAAAATATTATCCTCTAAAAAAGAAAGGATAATATGTGAGAATCCTAGGAGGCTCAAGCCAATTTTTGGCGAAAAAGATTGTTATTAAAGTAGTTTTTTTATTCCGCTATCAGTACTATAATAAGTGGGAAATATGAACGCTATAAAAAATTTAACTATATCTTTATTATTAATTAGCAGCATTGCTATGCCTGCTTATTCAAATGATATCGAAGAAGGCAAAAAGTTGGCTTTTGATAGAAAAAAAGGCAATTGTTTAGCATGTCATATGATAGATGATGGTGAACTTGCAGGAAATAGTGGTCCTCCTTTGATTGCAATGAAGGCGCGTTTCCCAGATAAAGAAGTATTATTTAATCAAATATGGGATCCAACTAAAAATAATCCTAATACATTTATGCCCCCTTTTGGTAAGCATGGTGCGATAACAAAAGATGAGATAAATAAAATAATAGAGTATTTGTATACTCTTTGAGGTAAAACTATGAATAGAAGAAATTTTTTAAAAAACTCTCTTATGACCGCAGCAACAATATCTACATTTGCTGGATTAATGATTAAACCTAAGCGTGTTTTTGCAGCGTGGCCAAAAGAATCGTTTGATATTACAGATTTAAGTCAGTCTATAAAGAGTGTTTACGGACATAATAATCTTGAAGAAAACTCCAAGGTTAAACTTAAAGTTCCTGATATAGCTGAAAATGGAGCTATTGTTCCTATAAATGTTAAAACAACCTTAGATAATGTTGAATCAATCATGTTATTTGTAGAAAATAATCCTCAGCCATTATCAAGTGGATATAACTTTTCATCAAAAGCTAAACCTATTATTGGAACACGAATAAAAATGGGAAAAACATCAACTGTCATGGCTGCGGTTAAAAGTAATGGAAAAATCTATACCTCAGCTAAAGAAGTTAAAATAACTATTGGCGGCTGCGGAGGCTAAATATTATGAGTACTATTAAAATAAGAGCAAAAGAAAGCAAAGGTTCTGTTACAGTTAAAGCATTAATGAAACATCCTATGGAAACTGGCCAAAGAAAGGATAAAAAAACTGGTAATAAAATACCGGCTCATTTTATTCAAGAAGTCATTGGTAAGGCTAATGGGGAACAAGTAATAACTGTTCACTGGGGCCCTGCTGTCTCTAAAAATCCCTATTTGACATTCGTTTATAGTGGATCTAAAGGAGATAAGGTTGAATTGACGTGGCAAGATAATAAAGGAAATAAAGACTCAAAAATTGCTGAGGTTAAATAAGACCTCATGAATGTTGATTTTACTAAAATTCTATTCATTAGTGTTATATTCCTAACATTTAACATTCATGCTAGTCCAGAGGAAGATAGAGAGTTGTTTCAAGACCACTTTAAAAATCTATTTCCTAATACCGAGTTTAGTGACTATAAAAACGGCGTTTATTCTATAGACTCCTCATCACGAGAACAATGGGAGTCCATCGAGGATTTTCCACCTTATGAAATCAATGTTGAAAATGGAGAAGAACTTTTCAATACACCATTCAAAAATGGTAATTCCTATGCTTCGTGTTTTGAAAATGATGGTATTGGGATAAGACAAAATTATCCTTTTTTTGATGAGGATAAAAATAAGGTAATGACATTAGAATTGGCGATAAATAACTGTAGAAAAAGAAATGGGGAAAAACCCTTAAGTTACTATAAAGGTGGACCAATGGCTGATATTTCAGCGTACATGGCTTATACATCGAGAGGTAATAAAATAAATCTTGAAATACCAAATAACCAGAAAGCTTTGGAGGCCTATGAGGCAGGGAAAAAACTATATTTTACTAAAGTCGGTCAACTAAACTTTTCATGTGCAGATTGTCATGTATACAAGACAGGTATTAAATTAAGAGCAGACATACCTAGCCCAGCAATCGGTCATACAACTCATTTTCCAGCATATAGGTCTGGTGCAGGTCGTCTAGTGACATTGCATGAAAGGTTTGCAGGATGCTTGAGCAGAGTAAGACATAAGCCATTTAAGGCGCAGAATGAAGAATATAGAAATCTAGAGTACTTTATTACTTATATGAGTAATGGGCTAGAAATTAATGGCCCAGGATCTAGAAAATAGGTATAATAAAAGTATGGTAAATAAAAATATACTAACCAGGATATCTTTTTTAGCTTTTATGCCTTTTTTTCTAGCTTCATGTGCAACATTCAATGGCATAATGAGTAATGGTGAAGAATCTGCATCTGATATTAAAGAGATAAGCGTCAATAAAAGATTACAAATTTCAATACCAATCCCTGAAAACTCTAAATATATAACTGATAAGACAATTATCTTTGGAGAAGGATCTAGGTTTACAGGTGTATTATCCTTAATTCATGAAATACATGCTGATGAAGTCGTTGAATTTTATAGAGTAAGCATGAGAGACGCAGGATGGTCTGAAATAGCTATAGTTAGAAGTGATTTTATTCTACTTAACTTTGATAAAGAAGATAGATTTGCAACAATAAAAGTGAATAGAAAAGTTTTTGACAATTCGTCTTCAGAAGTAACAATAGGACCAAAGTCGGACACAACAATTAATAGAAGTATTAATATTAATGAAACAAACAACACCTCATCTGAAGAACCATTCAGTATACAGTAAGTTTCATTTTATTTTTTGTAGAACAATCTCCAGCAAATCATCAAAGTAGAAATCTCTAAAGAAGTGGTCTGCCCCATCAATTAAATATAACTCCAAATTATTCTTACCCTCGATAGACTCTTTGACCCTATTATGAGTAAGTGGTGCAATCGAATCATCCGAAGCAGTGATTATATAAACTTGTGCAAGTGAAGACTTAAGAGAGTCTATAAGATTTGTAGTATCAACATAATGATAATAACTTTTAAAGGATTTTCCTGTCACAGTAGCATTCTCACAACCCAAAAAATCTATTTCCAATAGATCGTTATTTTTTATTAAGTTTATGTCAATATTATCTTTCTGTTTATAATTAACTATATGATCTGAAATATTGTCTGAAATAGGAGCAATTAAGAAAATAGAATTTATTAAATCTTGATCGTTGACATCTAAGTCTCTATAAAAACTCATAATATCAAGACCCCCTCTGGAATGACCAATTAAATAGATATTCTTATAATTTTTTTGTTTGATATATTCGTACCATCTTTTTATTTCATTTATTGAATTATTCACAGTATGTCTATGCTCAATATCACATGGGAGAAAGTCATTCTGCCTATTTTTTATCCCATAACTTAGATTAATAGATAGACTATCAATTCCATTATCATTAAGAGAATCTCTTAACGAAGATATTAACTCTAAATTTTGATGTCCACGTGTACCATGTAGGATAATAAATATAGTATCTGAGCTATCAGAATGATTTTGATGATAAGCATTTAGATTAGCTAGTTGAATAGCCTGTGATGAGACATATGGCGAAAATATTATTATAAATATTACTAAAAATTTCTTCATAACATAATTATATAGGGCGTACTGGATTCGAACCAGTGACAAATGGCTTAAAAGGCCACTGCTCTACCAACTGAGCTAACGCCCCATTATATTTTTTCAAGTGCTCTAAATTTATTTGGTATTAAATTTAAATCTGCCAATGAAGACCTTAGACTATCAAAAAAACTACAATCTTCATAGACTGCATTGTAAAATTCTATTTTCATAGTTATTGCAGCACCCAAAATTATAAAAATTAGTGTAATGAAAGAACCTAGTGCTAAAGTAGAAATCCCTGTAACACCCTGACCTATTGTGCAACCTAAAGCTAAAACACCACCTATTCCTATTAAAATTGCACCGATAATGTGTCTTAGAAAATCCTGTTTAGACAAAAACCATTCAATTCTAAAATTTTTAGACGAAATTGAATAGACGAAAGAACCAAATATTACTGATAACAAAGCTGCTACACCAAATGTAAAATAAAATGAATCAGCTAAATTACCCGCATAAATCAAAGTTTCCCCCATCGGATTAATAAATGTAAAGGATTGAACTCCTACACTGGGAGCAGGGTTATCTAAGAAATCATTAGCTTCAACCCATTCTTGCCCTACAGACCCACCTGTTAACAACCAGGCCAGTACTACAATTAAACCAACTACAACTCCACTGAAAACATTATCAAAGTTCTGAATAAACTTACCAGATTTAAATATTAACATAATCATGGCAAACGGAATCAAAAGCCCTATTATAAGGTTAAAATAGAGGTCATTACTCATAGAAAAAATAGAAGAGATAATAGTAGGCAATGATTGGTCTAATATTCCTATTTGGGCTAAATCAAGACTGATAGGATTCATCCAGCTATGAAAAATTATTCCATAGAAATCTGTTCTGGTCATTATATAAGCCATAACACCAGCGGTGACTAATACGACCAAAGACTTTAAATTGCCACCACCTATTCTTATTAATACTTTATTCCCACAGCCACTTGCATATGTCATCCCAACGCCGAACATAAGCCCGCCTAATATATAGCGTGGCCAAGCAAGAACTGAATTTCGATATGGTATTCTCGAGTCATTTATATCAAAAAATGATAAAAAATCTAATATTGTTACACCCAATATTGCAATAGCACCTGCAAACATCCATGCTTTAAACCTAGATAAGTCTCCAATATTGACCCAATCCGATACAGCGCCCATAGTACAGAAATTAGTTTTTGTTACGACAAAACCAAGTATAAAACCTAGAATTGATGTATAAATTAATAATTGTGATGCTGCTTCCATAATTCCTCTATTGATATCTTGAATTTTTATTAATTATATTAGCAAAAGATAATATAAGCATTATATTTTTGATTTATTTTTATAAATTGTTGGGTCATCAATTCCAGCATCAATAAAGCCTTGTCTCCTAAAATAGCATGAATCACACTGGCCGCATGCCTCTCCTTTATCATTTAATGAGTAACAAGAAACTGTATCACTATAGTTAACATTAAGTTTCGAGCCCATGGCTATTATTTCTGATTTTGAGAGAAGTATGAGTGGAGTATGAATTTTAAAAGTTTGCCCTTCAGATCCAGCCTTTGTGCCTAAGTTGATCATATTTTCGTATGCATTTATAAACTCTGATCTACAATCAGGATAACCAGAGTAATCCACAGCATTAACACCGATGAAAATATTTCTAATTCGATATTTCTCTGCATAAGATGATGCAATTGATAGAAATATAGTATTCCTAGCAGGAACATAAGTAATTGGAATTCCATTTTTACTTTTGTTTGGAACTTCTATGCATGAATCAGTTAACGCTGAGCCACCAATTTTAGTAAGATCAATATCGAATATGATATGTTTTACATTTGAGTATTTACTTATGATTTTTTTACTAGCCTCAATCTCATAACAATGTCTTTGCTTATAATTTATTGTTAATGCAATAACGTTATAGCTTTTTGATAAAGCATATGCCAGCGTAGTTGTAGAATCTAGCCCACCTGAAAATAATACTAGAGCTTTTTTACTATCGTCCACGCTCATTATCCCAGATAACTTTATGTAATTGCGTCTGAAGTCTAACTTGAAGGTTATCCTGTAACATTTTTTCTGCTAACACCCTAATATCCATTTCACCTGAACTAGGTGACATTAAAATATTACAAATATTATTCAGATCAAATTTGTTAATATATTCCTTTGCCCATTCATAATCATTGATGCTACAAATAACAAATTTCACTTGATCATTATTCTTAAGAAATTTGTAATTCTCAGGGATATTTTTATCTGACTCATGAGAATCTGGTGTCTTAATATCAAGAATAATTATCGCTGAATTATTAATACCTTCAATCGACACTGCATTACTAGTTTCTATTGATAAATTATAAGAAAGACTTATAAGGAGGTTAATAAAATCCTTAGAGTTCTTTTGAGATAATGGTTCTCCCCCTGTTAAGGTGACATTCTTGCAATCATAGTTATTGATTTCATTTATGATCTGATCGAAGGTTTTTTTATTGCCTTCGGTGAATGCATAAGATGTATCGCAATATTGACATCTTAATGGACATCCCGTTAATCTAATGAATATTGTTGGCAAACCTGAAGACATACTTTCACCTTGTATAGAATAAAATATTTCATTGATTATTAAACTACTCATAAATCAGATTATTTTTAATGAATCAGGGTCTTTAATTAGAGTTATACCATGACAAATGGCTACACCAAGCGCATCTGAGGCATCTATTTCTAATTTTCTTCTAATATTTAAGATTGATTTTACTTTCTTTTGTAATTTTTCTTTATCAGCAGCGCCATCTGTTGTAACAATCATTTTGACTCTGCGTGGACTATATTCAAAAATATCTAATGATTCTCTACCACACGCACAAACAGCAGCACCTCTTGCTTGGCCTAGCTTAATAGCTGTCCCTGCATTCACGCTAAAAAAAACAGATTCAATTGCAACATGATCAGGTTTATACTCCTGAATCATATCTGCTGTTGCCTCATTAATCATTGCAAGTTTGGTAGTATATTTATTCTTTAAACCTGTTTTAATAATACCATGATGTATATATGATATTTTTTCATCTTTAGATATCTTAATAACACCAAAGCCAGTGATATTTGTCCCAGGATCAATACCTAAAATAATAGTCATTTTTTAAGAAAGATTGCTGTTCATATATACATTCTGAACATCATCTAGCTCCTCAATTTTATTAGATAGGTCAGAAACTTTCTCGGAATCTTGGCTTGTGATATCAACAGTTGTAAGAGGGTCCATAATTATTTCTTCATCAATTACATCAATCGACTTAGATTCAAAGTATTTTTTTGTATTAAATAGTTCAGTTGGTTTTGTGAAAATAATACATCCAGATTCAATCATTTCAAAATCTTCGAGATCTATATCTTCCATATGTTCTATAAGATCATCTTCAGTAATATCATTTAATTTCATAATACCTACCTTTCTAAACAAATGAGATACTGAGCCATTAGTGCCAAGACTTCCTCCATGTTTTGATAGTACATGTCTAAGATCAGACACAGTCCGATTCTTATTATCTGTTAAACACTCAACAATTACAGCTATGCCTTTCGGTCCATAACCCTCATATGTTATTTCTTCAAAATTATCATTATTTTGACCTGAAGCTTTATCAATAGCTCGTTTAACAGTATCTTTCGGTACATTTGATGCAGTAGCTTTCGATAAGGCTAGCCTAAGTCTTGAATTACTACTTGCATCAGTACCACCCATTTTTGCAGCTACAGTTATCTCTCTTATAACTTTAGTGAATGTTTTGCCTCTTTTATTATCTTGAGCCTTTTTCCTATGCTGAATATTTGCCCATTTGCTATGTCCTGCCATATTAGGATGCCTTGTTAATTGAGTTCTTGGTTGAGTTAAAATTTATCATTCTATCGATAGGTCTTTTAGCTCTAGTTATTATATCATGAGATAATATGATTTCATTGGTTTTAGTCTTAAATACATCTTCCACTTTTTTAATTATATTTAAATTCATCCATGGACATCTTCCGCAACTTTTGCAAGTAGCTCCCTCTCCTTCAGTTGGTGCTTCTAAGAATATTTTATCCGGTGAAAATTTTTTCATTTGATATAGTATTCCTTTTTCAGTAGCAACAATTATATATTTTTTCTTACTAATTTTTGAAGCCTCAATAAGTTTTGTTGTGGACCCTACAGTATCTGCTAATTGTATGATGCTCCGAGGAGATTCTGGATGAACAAGCACATCGCAATCAGGATGTTCCATCATCATCTTTTTAAGCTCTAAAGTTTTATATTCTTCATGGACTATACATGATCCATCCCAAAGCAGCATATCTGCACCTGTGGTATCAATAACATAATTTCCTAAATATTTATCTGGTGCCCAAATGAGTTTTTTACTCAATGACGTTAGATGCTCAATTAATGGTACTGCAATACTTGATGTAACTACCCAATCAGAAATAGATTTCACTTTAGCGCTAGTATTTGCGTATACAACAACTTCACGATCATCATTATCATTGCAAAATTTTTTAAACTCATCAAAATCACATCCTGTATCTAACGAGCAAGTAGCCTCTATGTCTAACATTAGGATTTTTTTATCTGGATTTAAAATTTTTGCAGTTTCTCCCATAAATTTTACTCCTGCTACAATTAATGTAGATTCCTTTTGTTGAGTTCCATAACGTGCCATTTCAAGACTATCACCTACAAAGCCCGAAGTATCTTCAGCTAAACGCTGGACTTGTTCATCAACATAATAATGCGCGATTATCTTGGCATCGTTTTCTATGAGAAGTTTTTTAATATTATTGAGATAATCAGTATACTTCATAATTACTTAGTGGGTTTGATAGTTGATATAGATAACTCTTTGAGTTGTTTCGCATCTGCATCCGATGGGGCATCAGTCATTAAACATGAAGATGACTGTGTCTTAGGAAAAGCTATCGTATCCCTTATAGACTCTAGATTCAAAAGTAACATAACAAGTCTATCAATACCAAATGCAATACCTCCATGTGGAGGGCAACCATAAGATAATGCTTCCAAAAAAAAGCCAAATTTTCTGTCCATTTCATCTTTGTCAATATTTAGAAGCTCAAATATTTTTATTTGGATATCTTTACTATGTATACGAATAGATCCACCACCGATTTCATTTCCATTAAGAATAAGATCATATGCTCTAGATTTAATTGTATAAATATTATTTGATAAAAGTTCATCAGCATTCAAAGGTGCAGTAAAAGGATGATGTATTGATGTTGGATTACCTTCACTATCCCTCTCGAATAAAGGGTAATCTAGTACCCATAGAAACTTCCAGCCATTCGATAATATATCTAATTGAGAACCAAGTCTCTTAATTAATGCAGCCATTGAATTATTAACTATATCTTTATGATCCGCAGAAAAGAATATTAAGTCACCATCTTTTGAGCCAACAGCATTAATTATATTTTTAATTACATTAGTATCTAAAAATTTCTTTATTGGGGATACTATGCCGGTATCAATATCATCGACTTTATCGCATTTAAAATAAGCTAAACCCTTTGAATTATATTTTTTAACTAAGTTTGTTAAATCATCAATGTCTTTTCTAGAGAGTATTGAGCCGCCTGGAACTCTAAGGGCAGTTATTCTAGAATCAGTATTATCAACATGATCTGAAAATACCTTAAATTCAACATCCTTAACTATATCTTTAATTTCTACTAACTTAAGAGGGTTGCGAAGGTCAGGTTTGTCACAACCATAAGTATTCATAGCTTCATCATAAGGCATTCTTTCAAAAACCAACTCATCTTTGAGATTCATTAAGTCATCAAATATTTTTTTGTATAAGTCTTCTACAAGATTGATAATATCTTCTTCTTCAACAAAAGATAATTCTACATCTAACTGAGTAAATTCGGGCTGTCTATCTGACCTAAGGTCTTCGTCTCTAAAGCATTTAGCTATCTGAAAATATTTATCTACACCGCCAACCATTAAAGTTTGTTTAAAAAGCTGAGGAGACTGAGGTAGCGCAAAAAATTTTCTTGCATGAATCCTACTTGGAACTAAATAATCTCTTGCACCTTCTGGAGTTGTTTTGGTAAGAATAGGTGTTTCAATATCTACAAAATCCTTCGAGTAAAAATAGTCTCTAATAGACGCAACTAATTTTGATCTAAATCTGATATTTCTTTGCATGGTGTTATTTCTAATATCAAGATATCTATGCTGAAGTCTTTGGTCTTCATTTACATCTAAGTCATTAATCTTGAAGGGTGGATGATCAGATTTATTCAGAATTTCTAGTTTAGAAACTATAATTTCTATTGTGCCCGAATCTATATCCTTGTTAACTGCTCCTTCAAGCCTAGAGTTAACAGTACCCTGTATGCAAAGAACATACTCAGATCTTATAGACTCGGCCATCTGAAAAAGTTTTTTATTGTCAGGGTTAAATACTAATTGAATGATACCTGTATGATCTCTTAAATCTATAAATATAATGCCACCATGGTCACGACGTTTAGCTACCCAGCCGAAAACTTTAATATCTTCATTCACATGCTTGTCATTAACTTGATTGCTATAATAACGCTTCATATATTTCTCAGTTTACCATTATTTTTCAGATGTATTAGCTTTGGGCTTACTATCAGACTTTTTGTTCTTAAAATCAGTCTCATACCAACCTGATCCTTTTAGTCTAAAGCCTGATGAAGATATTAGCTTTTTAACCTTTCCTTTGCTAGAACATTTGCATACGACTAGCTCTTTATCTGAAATTTTTTGAAAATGTTCAAATATTGAACCACAATCTTCACATTTATATTCATAAATTGGCATATCTCTATATTTCATTAATAGCGTTAATTATCTATAGTATTATACAAAAAAAATGAAGTTTTATCTCGCATAAATATAGTGTATAATCCTGGCTTAAATAGACTATGAAATCAATATATAAATTAATAACAATACCAATTATGATCTTATTTGCTTCTTCGGGCATGG
>MDSV01126903.1_pt1 | contig 35341 bp, 31 predicted proteins | sample 810851 | NCBI WGS metagenome assembly MDSV01 (sample SAMN05326640, study PRJNA326480) | marine metagenome | isolation source: seawater | place: Atlantic Ocean: North East | collected 2012 | reverse complement strand
TTCTGGAGAGCGATATTACAATGGTTAGGTGGAATTGGAATTGTAGTAATGGCAATCACGTTAATGCCGCTAATGAATATTGGTGGAATGCAATTATTTAAAATTGATAGTAGTGATACTTCTGAAAAAATATTGCCTAAGACAAGAGAAATTGCTTTAAACATTTTTTCTATTTATTTATTTTTAACAATCATTTGTAGTATATCTTATTTTTTTGTTGGAATGAATTTATTTGACAGCATTACTCATTCGATGACTACAATAGCTACTGGTGGATTTTCTAATTACAATGAATCATTAGGATATTTTAAAAATCCATATATAGAAATTATTGCCATGATTTTCATATTAGCTGGGAGCATACCTTTTATTGCTTATTTAAAATTTCTCTCGGGTAATAAAAAAGTTTTTTTTACCGATATACAAATTATAGGCTTATTAAAAATATGTTTTTTTTCGATACTAATCATGTTTGTATATTTAGTATTAAATAGTGATACAAATAATTATCTTAATAATTTAAGAATCTCTGCTTTTAATGTCATATCAATACTCTCGGGAACAGGTTATGTAACTTCAAATTTTGACCTTTGGGGTGAATTCTCTTTAGTTTTTTTTCTTATTTTAATGTTTATAGGTGGGTGTGCAGGATCTACAGCATGTGGAATAAAAATATTTCGAATTCAAATTTTATTATTATTTATAAAAAATCAATTAAAAAAAATAATATATCCAAGAGGCATTTTTCCAATATCTTATAATAAAGAAAAAATAAGTGATAAATTTATATCATCAATCATTTCTTTTATTTTCCTATACTTTTTAATCTTTTTTATTATTTCTATACTACTATCTTTTAGTGGACTAAATTTTATAACTTCAATTTCTGCTGCTGCCACATCAATTTCAAATGTAGGTCCTGGATTAGGAGAAATTATAGGACCTAATGGAAGTTTTAAAGATTTATCTTATTTTTCTAAATGGATTCTTTGTTTTGGTATGCTATTAGGTAGACTTGAAATATTTGCTCTGTTAGTATTGTTTTTTCCAAATTTTTGGGAAAAATAAATTTAGTTTTATGTATATAGAAAAAAAACAAAACCTTTCTGAAACATTTTCAATCTATCTTGATAAAAGAATGTTAAGAATTTTACTATTGGGTGCTATAAGTGGTTTTCCTTGGGTATTAATTGGAAGTAGCTTAAGTTTATGGTTAAAAGAAGAGGGATTAAGTCGTTCAACTATTGGATGGGCAGGTTTAATTTTTGGAGTTTATGCATTCAATTACTTATGGGCACCATTAATAGATAGAATTCAAATACCTATATTAACAAAAAAATTAGGTCATAGAAGAGGTTGGATTGTTTTGATGCAAATTACAATTTTAACCTGCTTAGTTTTTTGGAGTTTTATTAATCCAACAGAAAATTTAGCTTTACTGATAACTATTGGTTTAATTATTGCAGTTGCTTCCGCAACTCAAGATATAACAGTTGATGCTTTAAGAATTGAGCAAATAGGCGAAAACGAAGGTAAGTCAATGGCAGCAGGTGCTGCTATGGCAGTAGTAGGTTGGTGGACCGGATATAAATTAGGTGGTGTAATAGCTCTGTTCACTGCAGAATACTTTGAAACAATTGGTATACTTAATTATTGGCAAATAACTTTTTTAGTTTTAGGTATAGTTGTGATTTTAATGAATATTGGTTTAATGTTTATTAGCGAACCTAATTCAATTAATAGAAAAGAAAAACAAAAAGAAACAGATGACCTAATCCAAAGCAAACTCGGTTCAAAAAATATTTTAACTAATTTAACTGCATGGATAACTGGCACTATAGGTGGTCCTATAATAAGTTTTTTTAAAAAAAATGGTTTTTCAATCGCTCTTGGAATTTTAGGATTTGTTTTTTTATTTAAAATAGGAGAAGCATTCCTTGGTCGTATGTCTATAGTTTTTTATAAAGAAATAGGTTTTTCAAAAGGGGATATTGCAATTTACTCAAAAACTTTAGGTTGGATAACAACTGTTATTTTTACACTTTTGGGTGGACTATTTGTAATAAGATCTGGAGTCTTAAAGGCAATGTTTCTTGCTGGTATTTTAATGGCAGGAACTAATTTATTATTTACCGCTTTAGCATGGACTGGAAAATCTGAATTACTGTTTGCTATTGCTGTGATATTTGATGATATTGCTGCAGCATTTGCGACAGTTGCATTTGTTGCTTTCATTTCATTATTAGTTGATAGAACCTATACAGCTACTCAATATGCTTTGCTTGCTTCTATTGGAACAGCAGGGAGAACTACACTCGCATCTTCTTCTGGAGCATTAGTTGATTTTCTGAATGGCGACTGGGGAATATTTTTTATTTTAACAGCTATTATGGTCATCCCATCTTTGATTTGTTTATGGTTTATTAAGGACAAGTTAAAATTACGTGAAGAATAATTATTTTAACAATTATAGCCTTATTAATGTTTATAGCAAAAAATCTATAAAATCTAAAATAACTACTCAGCTTATATATGGTGAAAAATTTAAAATCCTAAAAAAAAATAAAAAGTGGATAAAAATAAAATTATTAGATTATAAATATTCAGGTTTTATTTTAAATAAAAATTATATTAAAAAATTTAGACCAACATATAAAGTTTATATTTTAAAATCAAGAATTTATGATAAACCTTTTTTAAAAAATAAAACTAAAAACTTTTTACCATTTAATTCAAAAATAGAAAATTTAAAAGAAGAAAATAATTTTATTAAATTTAAAAAAAATATGTGGATTTTAAAAAAAAATATTAAACCATTAAAATTTACATATAAAAATATTTTTAATAATATTAAAATATTTAAAAATATTAAATATAAATGGGGTGGAAGAAGTTTTTTAGGAATTGATTGTTCTGCATTACTTCAGCTTTTTTTACAATTTAACAATAAATATTGTCCTAGAGATACAGTTGACCAAATTAAATTTTTTAAAAAGTCAAAAAAAATTAAAAAAAATAGCTTATTATTTTGGAAAGGTCATGTTGCAATAGTTTTATCAAAAAATAAAATGATACATGCTTATGGACCAAAACAAAAAGTCGTAATAATGAAAATTAATGATAGTATTAAAATTATTAAAAAAACTGCCAATCTAGAGTTATTAGCAGTAAAAAATTTGAAATAATGAAAAAATTTACAAAAGAAGAAAAGGAAGAAGTACAGTTTATTTTAAACAACTATAAGGCTTCTAATTTTGATATCGTAATTGGAAAAGGGCTAAAATTACTTAAAAAAATACCTGTATTTTATGAAATGCATAATATTATAGGATTATCCTATCACGCTAAAAAAGATTTTAGGCAAGCTATAAAACACTATAAAAATTTAATAAATCAAGAACCTAAACATTTTGGATGCTTAAATAATTTAGGAAATTCGTTCCATGCAATAAATAAAATTAATGATGCAAGATCTTGTTATGAAAAATGTTTGGAAATTAACCCAAAATATATAAATGCTCTTGTTAATTTAGGTAATTTAAAAAAAGATGGTAACAATTTTAATGAAGCTATTGAATACTATTTAAAAGCATTGGACATTAATAATAAAATCTTCATAGTTCACTACCAATTAGCTCTTGCATATCTTGCATTAGGAGACTTTAGTAATGCGAAAAAATTTTTTTTATCAACCTTAGAAAAAAATTTTAAATTTACAACAGCTGATAGAATGTTGTCTACATTCATAGATTACAACAATGATAAATCACATATGGACTCTATGATGAATAAAATAAAAGATAATACTATACAAGAAATTTACAAAAGTGAATTATACTTTGCTTTGGGCAAAGCTTATGAAGATTTAAAAAAATATGATGAATCATACGAAAATTATAAACTAGGTAATGAAATTAAAGAAAAAATCATAAAGTATAATATCAAAAATGATAAAAAACTTTTTGAAAATATTAAGAGTTCTTTTTCAAAATTAAACTTTGAAAATGAAAATCAAGAAAATAAAAGTGATAAAAAATTAATATTTATATTAGGGATGCCAAGATCTGGTACTTCATTAATTGAACAAATATTATCTAGCCATGAAGAAATTTATGGTGGAGGTGAATTAAGAGATTTAAGCCTTTTAGTATATGAACATTTTATTGATTTTGAGTCTATAAATTTTAATAAATTAACTGATAGTAATAATAAAATTATAAATGAGATACGAGCTACTTATCTTGAAAACTTAAAAAGATTCAATACTTCAAGAAAATATATAACAGATAAGGATCCTTTAAATTTCAGATGGTTAGGGTTAATAAAATTAGCATTTCCTGATTCAAAAATCATTCATTGTACCAGAGATAAAAGAGACATTGGATTCTCTTTATGGAAGAATTATTTTGGTGAAGATATTAATTTTGCATATGACTTCAAAAATATATCTAATTATTATTCATTATATGAAGAAATTATGAATTTTTGGAAAAATAAAATTCCAAATTTTATATACAATATTAAATATGAAGATTTAATTAGCAATAAAGAAAAAGAAATTAAAAAAGTTTTAGAAAATTTCCAATTAAAATGGGATAATAATTGCCTAAATTTTCAAAAAAACTTAAGACCAATTACAACGCAAAGTTTAGTGCAAGCAAGAAAGCCTATTTATAATACATCAATAAATTCATGGAAAAAATATTCAAAAAAAATTATTCCCTTAATAAATTTAATGAAAAAATAAACTATCTTCCAAAATCAGGTTTGTTTATATCCTGACCTGATTGAATTATTTCTTTTCTAATTTTTTTTGTTTTAGAAAAAATTTTTTCCAATTTTTTACTATTTTCATTTTCAATAGTTTTTTTAATATCTTCTAAATTTTTAATAAATTTATTAATAACTTTGTTTATATTTTTTTTATTATGTATAAAGATATCTCTCCACATTATTGGATTCGAAGCAGCTATTCTTGTAAAATCTCTAAATCCACCTGCACTATACTTTACAATGGAACTCTTTTTTTGATCTTGGATTTTTAAAGAAGTGCTAACAATATTATATGCTATTAAATGTGGAATATGACTTGTAATTGACATTATATGATCATGTTTTTTTATTCCCATTACATCAACTTTACTACCTACTCTTTCCCAGAAAGATTTAAGTAATTTAGTATCTGAATTTTTTGCTTTTTTACTTGGTGTTAAAATACACCATTTATTTTTAAATAACTCTGCAAAACCTGCCTCTGGTCCACTTTCTTCAGTTCCCGCAATTGGGTGTGAAGGAATCCAGGAAACACTTTTGGGAATTTCTTTTTCTACTAAACTAAATATTTTATTTTTTACTGAACCTACGTCAGTTAATATTGTTCCTTTAGCTAAAGAATTTTTAATTTTTAAAATAACATTTTTATAGCTACTTAAAGGAGTTGCTATAATAACCAAATCACATCCTTTAACAATTTTTTTAGTATCTGAGCTGGAATTATCTACTATTTTTAATTTAATTACTTTTTTATTTACAATATTTGATCTATTGGAAGACACTATTTTTTTGGATAAATTATTTTTTTTTATTGCTCTTGCTAAAGAAGATCCAATTAAACCACATCCAATAATACATATTTTTTTAAACATTATTTTAGAATTTTTTTAATTAATTTAATAAAATATTCATTACTTTTTTTATCTCCAATGGTTAATCTTAACGAGTTAGATATTTTGTATTGCTCCATATCTCTTAAAATAATACCTTTGTTTGCTAATTTTTTAAAAACTTCTTTTGAATTGATTTTTGTGTTATCAAAATTCATTAAAAAAAAATTTGTACTAGGTTGATTAACTATTACTTTATAATACTTTAAAATAGAAAATATTTTTTTTGACCAAATACTATTGTGTTTAACAGCTTTTTTTATCCACTTACCATCTTTTATTGCCTCTTCTCCTGCAGCAAGTGCAGCTCTATTAACATTAAATGGTGGTTTGATTTGATACATCGCTGCAATAATTTTTTTGCTACAATATCCCCATCCCAACCTAAGACCAGCAAGGCCATAAATCTTGGAGAAAGTTCTTGTAACTAATACATTGGAATGTTTTTTAAAAAGATCCAAACCTGAAGAAAAATCTTGTTTATTTAAAAATTCAAAGTAAGCATCATCAACAACTAGAAGTATATCTTTTCTAAGACTTTTTCTTAATCTTAACATTTCAAATTTAGATAAATATGTGCCAGTGGGATTATTGGGATTAGCAATAAAAACAATTTTGGTTTTAACAGTAACTTTTTTAAGTATTTCATCTATTGATACTGTAAAATTTTTTTCCTTAGCCAATATAACTTTGGCTTTGTAAAGAGAGGAGTATATTCTGTGCATTATAAATCCAAATTCTGGAACAATTACTTCATCACCTGGTTTTAAAAATAAATGACATGTTAAATCAAATATTTGGTCAGAGCCAGAACCACAAATAATTCTATTAGGATTAATTTTAAATTTTTTAGAGATAAGTTTTCTTAATGCGTTGCTATCTGATTCTGGATATTTAAAAATTTTATTTTTATCTTTATTAAATGCATTAATAGCTTTAGGACTTGGACCTAAAGCTGATTCATTAGCAGATAATTTGATTAAATTATCTTTTCTTTTAAATTTCGATAATCCAACAATATATCTTTTATTTCTAAATTTTGCTGGTTGTGGTAAAGCCATAATCTTTAAATATATAAATTGTATTTGTAATTACTATATATGTATCTTTGTGGCAAAATAAATACTGACAAAATTGACAAAACACTTAGTTTTTAGTACAAAAGAAACGCGCTGATTTAAATTAATTGCGAGCGCTCTAAAAAAACAGCTAAAAATGGTTTTTGCCCAGTTTAGCTGGGTTTTTTTTTGTAAAAATGAATATAGAAACTAAACATATAAAAAAGTTAATTATCAAAGAAAGTTTGAAGCTTGATTGTGGTAAAACTATAAAGAATTTTTCTTTGGCTTATGAAACTTATGGAACTTTAAATAAAAATAAAAGTAATGCTATACTTGCATTCCATGCTTTAACTGGAGATCAATTTGCTGCTCATATTAACCCAATTACAAAAAGAGAAGGATGGTGGACAAAATTAGTTGGACCTGGAAAAGGAATTGATACTGACAAGTATTTTGTAATATGTGCAAATGTTTTGGGTGGTTGCATGGGTACGATAGGACCAAAAGAGATAAATCCAGAAAATAATAAAATATTTGGCACTGATTTTCCTATTATAACAATAAAAGATATGGTTAGAGCTCAGAAATTCTTGATTGACTATCTACAAATTAATAAATTATTTGCTGTTGTAGGTGGTTCAATGGGTGGTATGCAGGTATTGCAATTTACTTCACTTTATCCAGATTTATCACATACAGCTATTCCAATTGCATGCAGTGCCAGTCACTCTGCACAAAATATTGCTTTAAATGAATTAGCTCGACAAGCAATTATGGCTGATCCTAACTGGAAAAAAGAAGGAACTATACCTAATAAGGGCTTAGCTGTAGCTAGAATGGCTGCTCATATAACTTATCTTTCAAAACAAGGTTTGCAGGAAAAATTTGGAAGAAAACTTCAAGAAAAAGGAAGTCTAAAATTTAGTTTTGATGCTGATTTTCAAATTGAAAGCTATTTACGTTATCAAGGATCAACTTTTGTAGAAAGATTTGATGCCAATAGTTACCTATATATTACTAGAGCGATGGATTATTTTGATATGGAAAAACAATTTAATGGCAACTTATCTTTAGCTTTTAAAAATACAAAAACAAAGTTTTGTATAATTTCATTTTCATCAGACTGGTTATATCCAACAGCTGAAAATAAAGAAATAGTTATAGCCTTAAATGCCTCTGGAGCTAATGTTGGCTTCGTTGAAATTAATTCAGATAAAGGTCATGATTCTTTTTTATTAGAAGTTCCTGAATTTTTAAAAACTGTGAGTGAATTTCTTAAATCAAACTACAATGAAATTGAAAATGAAAAATGAATTTAAAGCAATAGCACAAATAATTCAGAATAATAAAAGAGTATTAGACGTAGGCTGTGGAGATGGAACGTTGATGCAGTATTTAAAAAAAAATCAAAATAATGATGTTAGAGGATTAGAATATAAAAAAAACTTTGTTCAAATATGTATTTCAAAAGGTCTACCTGTAATTGAAGGTGATGCTGAAAGAGAACTTATTCAATTCCCAGATAAATCTTTTGATTATATTGTTTTAAGTCAAACCTTGCAGGCTTTTAGATTCCCTGAAAAAGTATTAGAACAATTACTTAGAATAGGTAAAAAAACTATTATAACAATTCCAAATTTTGGGTATTGGAAAGTTCGTCTTCACTTGTTATTTAAAGGAACAATGCCAGTTACAAAAAACTTGCCTTATGATTGGTATAATACAAAAAATCTACATATGTGTACTATCCAAGATTTTGTTAATTTTTGTGAAATTAAAAATATAAAAATTATTAGATCTTTATGTTTGACTAACGAAATAGTGTCAGAAATTAAAACTAACAACTTGTTTTATAAAAATATTTTTTCTCAACTTGGAATTTTTCTTATAGAATAATTAATATGGAAATAAATATTATACCCTGTCTAAAAGATAATTATGCTTACGTGCTTAATGATAAAAAGTCTAAAATCGTAAGCGTAGTTGATCCTTCCGAATCCGCTCCAATAATTGATTATTTAAATAAAAGAAATTTAAAATTAAACTATATATTAAATACTCATCATCATTTTGATCATGTTGGAGGAAATATTGAACTAAAAAAAAAGTACAAGGCTAAGGTTATTGGTTTTGATAAAGATAAGAAAAGAATACCTGGTATAGATATTATGCTAAAAGAAGATGAATTATGGAAATTAGGAAGTTACAATTTAAAAATAATTTATATACCTGGACATACTCTCGGCCATATATGTTTTTATTTTGAAACTGAAAAAGTTGCCTTTACAGGTGATACTTTATTTTCATTGGGTTGTGGACGTATATTTGAAGGCACATATGAACAAATGTATAATTCTTTAGATAAAATAAAAAATTTACCTAAAGATACAAAAATATACTGTGGTCATGAGTATACTATAAAAAACTATGAATTTTGTAAAAAAATTGAACCTAAAAATTTATATTTAAATAAAAAGCATGATGAAATTAATTTCAAAATATCAAAAAAATTACCCACAATTCCAACTACTCTAGAAGAAGAACTAAATTGCAATGTTTTTTTAAGATGCAATGTTATTGGGTTAAAAAGTTCATTAAACATGAAAAATGATAATCCTATTGCAATTTTCACTAAATTAAGAGATTTAAAGGATAATTTTTAAATTAAAATTCTTGACTAAAAATTACGTATGTTTATATTTCTCTAACTTTAAAAAAAATATATAATCATTATGTCATTTGCAGTATTTAAAACAGGTGGAAAACAATATAAAGTCAAAGCTAGTGAAATTCTAAAAATTGAAAAATTAGAAACTTCAAATAATAATAAAATAGAATTTAATGAAATTTTAGCTTACGGCAATAATGAAAATATTGAACTAGGTTTGCCATTAATAAAAGGTGCTAAAATAGAAGCTGAACTAGTAAAAAATAGTAAAAAAAGAACTGTTCTTGTATTTAAAAAAAGAAGAAGAAAAAATTCTAGAAGAAAGTATGGCCACAGGCAACCTTTTACATTGATTAAAATAAATAAAATTTTTTCTAAAGATGGTAAAATAATAGCTGAAGCAGAAAAAAAAATTATTAAACAAAATAAGATTAAACCAGAATTAGAAAAAAACAAAACTTTAATAAAAGATAAAAAGTGATAGCCTTTAACATTAGGAAATAAAATGGCAACAAAAAAAGCAGGTGGATCATCAAGAAACGGACGTGATAGTGCTGGTAGAAGACTAGGTGTTAAAAAATATGAAGGAGAAATAGTCAAACCTGGAAATATTATTGTACGACAAAGAGGAACAAAAATTCACCCAGGAGAATTTGTTGGCATAGGTAGGGATCATTCTATTTATTCATTAATAAAAGGAACAGTAGAATTTAAAAAAAAAAAATCAGACAGAACTTTTGTTTCTGTAAAGCCCAATTAATACACCTTTAATTCAAAACCTTAAAAGGATTGTATTATGAAATTTTTAGATCAAGTCAAAATATATATAAAAGCAGGAAATGGTGGGAGCGGTTCGTCAAGTTTTAGAAGAGAAAAATTTGTAGAGTATGGCGGCCCTGACGGAGGAGACGGGGGTAAAGGTGGATCAATAATATTTGAGGGTGAAAGAAATTTAAACACATTAATTGATTTCAGATATCAACAACATTTTAAAGGGAAAAAAGGAAGCGATGGTTCTGGAAAAAATAAAACTGGAAAAAATGGAGATGATATAATTCTAAAAGTTCCTATAGGAACCCAAGTATTAGAAGAAGACAATAAAACAATTATTTATGATTTTACAAAAGAAAAACAAACTTATGTGGCTGCCAATGGTGGAAAAGGAGGTCTCGGCAATACAAGGTTTAAAAGCTCAACAAATAGAGCTCCAAGAAAAACTACAAAGGGAAGACAAGGAGAAGAATTCTGGATATGGCTTCAATTAAAATCAATAGCTGATATCGGTATCATAGGTTTACCTAATGCTGGTAAATCAAGTTTATTATCAAAACTTACAAGTGCAAAACCAAAAATTGCAAATTATCAATTTACTACACTAAACCCAAATTTAGGAGTTTCACTTTACGATAATAAAGAGATTACCTTAGCTGACATACCTGGTTTAATTGAAGGAGCACATTCAGGGTTAGGTTTGGGTATAAAATTTTTAAAACATATAGAAAGATGTAAAAGTATACTTCATTTGATAGATATTACATATGATGATTTATTAATTTCCTATAAAAAAGTAAGAAAAGAATTAAAAGAATATAGTCCAAAATTATTAAAAAAAGATGAAATTATAGTGTTGAATAAAATTGATCTACTTGAAGAAAATGAAATTAAGTTAAAAGTTAATGAATTATCTAAAAAAATAAAAAAAAAAATTTTTACTATTTCTACCTTGAAAAAAAATGGAATAATAAACTTAAAAAAAATTCTAATTTCTAATGTACATAAATAAAGCAAAAAAAATAATAATTAAGATTGGTTCTTCTATATTATTTAATAATAAAAGTAAAATTAGGAAAAAATGGCTAAATGAATTTTCAAAAGATATTTTTGAATTAAAAAAAAAAAATAAACAAATAATCATTGTGTCTTCAGGGGCTATAGCTTTAGGTTGTGAACAGCTAAAACTTAAAAAAAACAAACTAAAACTTGATAAAAGCCAAGCTGTAGCTTCAGTTGGACAAATAGAATTGATGAATATTTATAAAAAGTTTTTTAGTAAAAATAAAATTAAAGTTTCACAAATTCTTTTAACGCTTGATGATACTGAACAAAGAAGAAGATCAATAAATGCAAGAAGAACAATTGAAAATTTATTAGCTATGGGTATAGTGCCGATAATCAATGAAAATGATACAACAGCAACAACAGAAATAAAATATGGTGACAATGATAGGCTTGCATCTAGAGTTTCTCAAATTATAGGTGCAGACTGTCTAATATTGTTGTCTGATGTGAATGGGTTATATACAAAAAATCCAAAATTTAATAAAAATTCTTCATTAATCAAAACTGTTAAAATTATTGACAAAAATATTGAAAATTATTCATCAAAATTTGTAAATGATTATGGCTCCGGAGGCATGACTACAAAAATTGAAGCTGCAAAAATTTGTCAATTATGTGGATGCTATATGGTAATTGCAAATGGAGTAAAAAATAGACCTATAAAAGAAATTATAAAAAATAATAATTGTACTTGGTTTATTCCAAAATTTTCTAAATTAGATGCTAGAAAAAAATGGATTATAGGATCAGTTCAACCAAAAGGATCTTTAATAGTGGATATGGGGGCAATAAATGCATTAAAAAATGGAAAAAGCTTATTGCCTGCTGGAATTAAATCTATTGAAGGTAATTTTAATAAAGGGGATCATTTAAAAATTATAGGAATTAATAAAAAAGAATATGCAAGGGGATTAAGTTCTTTTTCTTCTATTGAAATAAGTAAAATTATTGGAGTTCAAAGTGGACAAATAAGCAAATTATTAGGTTATGATGCAAAAAGTGAAGTTATTCATAAAGATGATATGGTAGAAATTTAAAATGTCTAATTATCTAATTAATATTGGTAAAAAATCTAAAGAAGCTCTAAAAAATAATTTATTTACTAATCATATTAAAAAAAAAGTTCTTGAAAAATTTAATAAAAAGTTAAAACAAGAAATTAATAATATCTTATTACAAAATAAAAAGGATTTAAAATATGCAAAAAGTATAAATATTAAAGAAAATTTAATAGATAGACTTATGCTAAATAAAAAAAGAATTGAACAAATAAGATATTCTATAAATGAAATTAGTAAATTTAAAGATCCAATTGGAAGAGTAATCTCATCATGGAAAAGGCCTAATGGATTATTAATTAAAAAAGTTACAATACCTATTGGAATAATAGGTGTAATTTTTGAAAGTAGACCCAATGTTGCTTGTGATATTTCTGCATTGTGTTTTAAATCAGGAAATAACGCTATACTAAGAGGAGGTTCAGAGTCAGCTTATTCAAATAAAATACTTATTGATTTATTCAGATATTCATTAAAAAAAAATAAATTTAATCCTAATACTATTCAACTAATACAAAAACAAAATAGAAAACTAGTAGATTTTTTTCTTTCTAAGATGGATAAATATATTGATGTCATAATACCTAGAGGAGGTAAAAACTTATTTAAAAAAGTTAAAAAAATGTCAACTGTACCTACAATTGGACATTTAGAAGGTATTTGTCATGTTTATGTTGATAAAGATGCTGATCTAGATATGGCAATTAGTATTGTAAAAAATGCAAAGTTAAGAAGAACAAGTAATTGTGGAGCAGTAGAAACTTTATTAATTGATAAAAATAAAATTGATAAATTTTGTTATCCAATACTAAATGAATTATCTAAAAATAATTGTAAAATAATTGGAGATAAAATAATTAAAAAAAAATTTAATAATATATTTAGAGTCGCTAAAGAAAAAGATTGGTCTACTGAATATTTAGCACCTATAATTTCAGTCAAGTGCGTTGATGGAATTAATGAAGCAGTCCATCATATTAATAAATATGGAACAATGCATACTGACTCGATAATTACAAAAAACAAAAAAGTTGCAGATAAATTTTTAAAAAACATTAAAAGTTCAATTGCTTTACATAATACTTCTACACAATTTGCTGATGGTGGAGAATTTGGATTTGGAGCTGAAGTGGGCATTTCTACTAATAAATTGCCACCAAGAGGACCTGTTGGAATTGAACAATTAACATCATATAAATATTTAATCTTAGGAAATGGACAAATAAGAAAATAATATAGTGTTAAATTATATAAAAAAAAAAAAAATTAAAATAGGAATTCTAGGTGGCTCATTTGATCCAGCTCATATAGGTCACCTAAAAATATCAAAAATTGCAAAAAAAAAATTTAATTTAGATTATATCCTATGGATAATAACAAAAAAAAACCCTTTTAAAAAAAAAAGTATAAATTCAATAAATAAAAGATTATTATTTTCTAAAAATTTCACAAAAAAAATTAAATATATAAAAGTTGAATTTTTGGAAAAAAACGCTAAATCAAACAAAACAATTAATTTAATTAAATTTATTAAAAAAATTAACCCTTCTTTAAAAGTTTATTTCATTATAGGTGCTGATAATTTAATTAATTTTCATAAATGGACCAAATGGAAAGAAATCATTAAGCTATCTAAAATTTTAGTTTTTGATAGAAATGGCTATAAATCTAAAGCATTAAAAAGTAAAACATTCAAATATATGGACAAAAATTATCATAAGTTTATTAAATTTAAAAAAATAAATGTTTCATCTTCTCAAATTAGAAAAATTTGCTATTCTAAAAATATTGTTTAATGGATAAAATTCTTAAACTTAAAAACTTAGTAGAGAATACTTTAGAAGATACCAAGGCAATAGATATTGTTTCTATTAACCTTAAAGGTAAAAGTTCAATGGCTGACTTTATGATTATTGCAAGTGGGACATCTTCACGACATATACAGTCTTTGGCAGAAGCTGTCTTAGAAAAATTTAAAAATGAAAAAATATTAAATTGTCAAATTGAAGGAAAAAATAGTAATGATTGGAAGTTAATAGATGGTATAGATGTTATTGTACATATTTTTAATCATGAAAAAAGAAAATTTTATGATTTAGAAAAGATGTGGTCTGAATTTTTACCTAAAGAAAGAATCTTAATATGAAAATAGTTAAAAAAATTTTATGTACTGTTTTTTTTATATTTTTAAATATTAATATCTCTTACTCAGAAAAAAGTGATGATCTATATAATAAAATAGATTTATTTAGTGAAGTAATAGATAAAATTAATAATAATTATGTTGAAGATGTTAATCAACTTGAAGCTATGGATGCTGCAATTAATGGATTATTACAATCTCTAGACCCTTACTCTTCTTATTTAACTCCCGAAATGTTTAATGATATGCAAACTGAAACCAGTGGTGAGTTTGGAGGATTAGGAATTGAAGTTGGAATGGAAGCGGGTGTTGTAAAAGTAATTTCTCCAATTGATAATACACCAGCATCTAAAGCTGGGGTTAAAGCTGGAGATTATATAATAAAAATTAATAATGAACAAATACAAGGTAAATCTTTAATTGAAGCCGTGAACCTAATGCGAGGACCGCCAGGTTCTTCTATAAAAATAACAATTATGAGGAAAGGACAAAAAAAACCTATTGTAATAAATATAATTAGAGAAAAAATTAAAGTACAATCAGTTAAATCAAAAATAATAGATAATAATATTGGCTACATAAGACTTACTTCATTTAATGAAAATAGTAGTAATCAAATAAAAAAAAAAATAAAAGAATTTGAAAAAAATGTTTTATTAAAAGGATACATTTTTGACCTACGAAATAACCCTGGTGGATTATTATCACAAGCGATTGAGATATCAGATTTTTTTCTAAATGATGGTGAAATTGTTTCAACTAAAGGTAGACGCAATGATGAAAATACAAAATTTTTTGCAAAAAAAGGTGATTTAACTAACGGAAAACCGTTAATTGTTTTAACTAATTATGGATCAGCATCAGCATCCGAAATAGTTGCAGGAGCGTTAAAAGATCATAAACGAGCAATATTACTTGGTGAAAATAGCTATGGTAAAGGTTCTGTTCAATCAATAATTCCTCTTAAAAATAGTGGTGCATTAAGATTAACTATTTCAAAATATTATTTACCTTCTGGTAAATCAATATCAGAAGTGGGCGTAATACCAGATATTATAGTAGAAGAAAGCGACGATGATTTTTTAATTAATACTGAAAATGATAATCAATTAAATTATGCTATAAAATTATTCAATGGTTAATTGTGAACAAAAAATTTATAAATTTACCTCTTAGAAGTGGAGTTGGAATAGTAGTATTAAACAGTAAAAATAAAGTTTTTATTGCTAAAAGAATAGATAATCCAAATAATTTTTGGCAAATGCCTCAGGGTGGTACCAATAAAAATGAAGATTACTTAACTGCTGCCTACAGGGAATTAAAAGAAGAAACAAGTATTCAAAGTGTAAGATTAATTAAAGAATTTGATGGTTTCACAACCTATGAATTACCATCATATCTTTTAGGTATTATATGGAAAGGCAAATATAAAGGACAAAAGCAAAAATGGTTTTTAATGAAATTTTTTGGCACTGATGATGAAATTAATATTAATACAAAAAATCCTGAATTTTTAGAATGGAAATGGATAGAACTAAACAGAATTACAGACTTTGTTGTAGATTTTAAATTAAATGTTTATAAAGAAATTAAAGAGAAAGTAAAAAAATTATTAATTAATTGATTTTAGTACATCTATTTTTTGGTCTAACAAGTATTTTTTTTGATCATCTATCTTTTCACTATTTAATTCTTTTTGAGTTTCTTTTGTAATTTGATCTATTTTATTTTTATCTAAATCTTTAGTATTAAAAATTAAACTTGTTAAAATTGATAAACAATTATTTTTAAACTCAACAATCCCATCCTCAACATAATAATTTTCTTCTTCAGATTTGTAAAAAACTTTTATAATTCCAGGTTTTAAAAAAGATATAATTGAAATATGGTCTTTTAATATTCCCATTTCTCCCTCAAAAGCTGGAATAACAACTTCTATTACATCTTCCTTTATGAGAAATGATTTTTCAGGATTTACTATTTCAAGTTTAAATTCATCAATCATTATGCTGCAGCTTCTTTAGCCATTTTTTCAGCTTTTTCGATAGCTTCCTCAATTGTGCCAACCATATAAAAAGCTGCTTCTGGTAAATGATCATATTCACCTTTGCAAATAGCGTCAAAACCTTTAATTGTAGACTCTAGATCTACGAGCTTACCTGGAGAGCCTGTAAATACCTCAGCAACAAAGAAAGGCTGTGATAAAAATCTTTGAATCTTTCTAGCTCTAGCAACAGTTAATTTATCTTCCTCAGATAATTCATCCATACCTAGAATTGCTATAATATCTTGTAAAGATTTATAGGTTTGTAAAACTTTTTGTACTTCTCTAGCAACTCTATAGTGTTCATCACCAACTATCCTTGGATCTAAAATTCTTGAAGTTGAGTCAAGTGGATCTACTGCAGGATAAATACCTATTTCAGCAATTTGTCTTGATAGTACAGTTGTTGCATCTAAGTGAGCAAAAGAAGTTGCTGGGGCTGGATCGGTCAAATCGTCTGCGGGAACATAAATAGCTTGCACAGAAGTAATTGAGCCTTTGTTCGTAGTTGTTATTCTTTCTTGTAAATTTCCCATATCAGTTGCAAGTGTAGGCTGATAGCCTACCGCTGATGGAATTCTTCCTAACAAAGCAGATACTTCTGATCCTGCCTGTGTAAATCTGAAAATGTTGTCTACAAAAAAAAGAACATCTTGACCTTCTTTATCTCTAAAATATTCAGCAACCGTTAATCCAGATAATGCCACTCTGGCTCTGGCTCCTGGAGGTTCATTCATTTGTCCATAAACTAACGCTGCTTTTGATCCTGTTCCTTCTGTTTTAATCACACCAGACTCTATCATTTCATGGTAAAGATCATTTCCTTCTCTAGTTCTTTCCCCAACTCCTGCAAAAACTGAAAATCCTCCATGAGCTTTTGCAACATTGTTAATTAATTCCATAATTAAAACTGTTTTTCCAACACCTGCACCTCCAAATAAACCAATTTTTCCACCTTTTGCATATGGAGCTAATAAATCTACCACTTTAATACCAGTCACCAAAATTTCTGTTTCGGTAGATTGGTCATTAAACTCAGGTGCTGCTCTATGGATAGGCCAATTTTCTTTGGTTTTTACTTCACCTTTTTCATCAATAGGTTCTCCTATTACATTTATAATTCTTCCTAATGTTTCGGGCCCAACTGGTACTTTTATAGGTGCGCCAGTATCGATTACTTCATCACCTCTTTTTAGTCCTTCTGTAGCATCCATCGCAATTGTTCGAACACTTGATTCCCCAAGATGTTGAGCAACTTCTAAAACAAGTCGATTTTCTCCATTTTTACATTCCAGTGCTGTTAAAATTTCTGGTAATTTATCTTCGAATTTTACATCTACTACTGCCCCAATAATTTGTGTTATTTTTCCTTTATTCATAATTATAAGCTTTCTGCTCCTGATATAATTTCAATTAATTCTTTAGTAATAGATGCCTGACGACTTCTATTATACTCAATAGTAAGTTTGTCAACCATTTCCCCCGCATTTCTTGTTGCATTATCCATCGCACTCATTCTTGAACCCTGCTCACTAGCTGAATTTTCTAACATTGCTTTAAAAATTTGTGTAGAAATATTTTTAGGTAATAAATTACTTAAAATTTCATCTTCTTCAGGTTCAAATATATAATTATCATCAGAAGAATTTCCTTCTACTTCGCTTGTTTTTAAAGGAATTATTTGCTGTTCTTGAGGTATTTGAGTAATTACATTTTTAAATTGATTATAAAAAATTGTACATACATCAAACTCTTTTTTTTCAAAATTATTAATTATTAATTTTCCTACTTTTTCAGCATCAAAATAACTAATAATTTTAGAATCTTTGAATGATATTTTTTCAATAATATTATTATTATAAGTTCTTTTTAATTGATCGTACCCTTTTGATCCTACAGTTATAATCTTTAAAATTTTATTTTCACTTAAAACTTTTTGAAAATATGATTTTGCTTTTTTGATAATATTTGTATTAAAACCACCGCAAAGCCCTCTATCAGAAGTTAAAACTATACATAAATGTACTTTATTTTGACCTGTTCCTTTAAGTAATTTTGGTGCATTTTCTTTATCAGCAATTCCACTAGAAAGATTAAGTATAATATTATTCATTTTATCTGAATATGGTCTTCCTTTTTCTGCATTTTCTTGAGCTCTTCTAAGTTTTGCAGCAGCTACCATTTTCATAGCTTTAGTAATCTTTTGAGTAGATTTTACACTTATTATTCTTTTTTTTAAATCATCTAAACTTGCCATATATTTATGAATTAATATTTTTTTTAAGTTCTTGTATAGCTTCTACTAATAATTTTTCACTGTCTTCCCCAAGTTTTCCAGAAGAAGAAATAGATTCTAAAATTTCTGATTTTTCAGATTTACATTTATCGATAATCTTTGATTCAAAATCTGCGATATCTTTAAGATCAATATCATCTAGATATCCTTTTACACCACAAAAAACAGAAATTACTTGTTCTGCAACTGTCATTGGTGAATATTGTTTTTGTTTTAAAAGTTCAGTTAATTTTGAGCCTCTATTTAATAGTTTTTGAGTAGATGCATCTAGATCTGATCCAAATTGGGCAAATGCTGCCATTTCTCTATATTGTGCAAGTTCAAGCTTCATTGAACCAGAAACTTTTTTCATAGCTTTAGTTTGTGCTGATGATCCTACTCTAGAAACTGATAAACCAACATTTATAGCTGGTCTAATTCCTTGATTAAATAATTCTGTTTCGAGAAATATTTGTCCATCTGTTATCGAAATAACATTTGTTGGAATAAAAGCAGAAACATCTCCTCCTTGTGTTTCAATAATTGGAAGAGCTGTCAAAGATCCACCTCCATGCTCATCACTAAGTTTTGCTGCTCTTTCTAGCAATCTACTATGTAAATAAAATACATCACCAGGATACGCTTCTCTTCCTGGTGGTCTTCTCAATAAAAGGGACATTTGTCTATAGGCTACTGCCTGTTTTGATAAATCATCATAAATAATTAGAGCATGCATTCCATTATCTCTAAAAAATTCACCCATTGTACATCCTGTATAAGGGGCCAAAAACTGAAGTGGTGCAGCATCAGAAGCTGTAGCAGCTACAATTGTAGTATATTCCATGGCACCTGCTTCTTCTAAAGTTTTTTGAATTTGTCTAACTGTAGATCTTTTTTGTCCTATCGCTACATAAATACAATAAAGTTTTTGTTTTTCATCGCCTGACTCATTTATTTTTTTTTGATTTATAATTGCATCTATTGCAACTGCAGTTTTTCCAGTTTGTCTATCACCAATAATTAATTCACGCTGTCCTCTTCCTATCGGAACTAAACTATCAATAGACTTTAAACCTGTTTGCATTGGCTCACTTACTGATTTTCTTGGAATAATTCCTGGAGCTTTTACTTCTACTCTGCTTCTTTTTATTCCCTTGTCCAATGTTTCTTTACCATCTATTGGGTTTCCTAATCCATCTACCACTCTACCTAATAATTCTTTGCCTACCGGTGTATCAACTATTGCTCCGGTTCTTTTTACTGTATCTCCTTCTTTAATTGCTTTATCATCTCCAAAAATTACAACACCAACATTTTCATCTTCTAAGTTTAATGCCATTCCTTTAGATCCATCAACGAATTCTACCATTTCACCTGCTTGAACTTTGTCTAGTCCATATACTCTAGCAATACCATCTCCGACAGATAAAACCTGACCAACTTCTGTTACTTCCGCTTTATCACCAAACTTTTTAATCTGTTCTTTTAATATATTAGTTACTTCTGAAGGATTTATTTCCATTTAAGCCTCTATCATTTTATTTTCCAATTTCTGTAATTTATTTTTTATGGAAGTGTCAACCATTATACTATCTATTTGAATAATCAAGCCTCCAATTAAACTTTGGTCATATTTATAGTTTAATTTTATTTTAGCATTAAGATGTTCAGCTAAATCTTCTTTAATTTTATTAATTTCAATATCATTTATTTTTTTTGCTGTAATTAAATTAGCTAATACTTCTCCTCTTTTTTTTGAACAAGTTTTTATAAAATCTTTTAATATTTTTTCAACAAAGAAAAATCTTCTTTTTTCAATTAGAAAATTTAAAAATTTACAAAATAAATTATTAAATTTATATTTTTCTGAAATTTTTTGTATTAAGTTAAATAAATCCTCTTTTTTATTTGTTGGATCTTTTACAAAAAAATTAAAATCACTACTTTTTGATATTAAGTTTATAATTGCAATGGCCTGTTCTTCTATTTCTTCAATAAATTTATTTTCAAATGCTACCTCATAAAGAGCTAACGAATATCGTTTTACGGACATTTCTGAAAATTTTTTGTTTTTACTCAATTTAATCTCTTATTATTATTTGAAGATTTATTAAAATTAAAATTTAATTAACATATGAATGTGAGCTGATCAAGCTCACACATTGGTAAAATACATTTTTTTTTACTATTAATTAAAGCTTATAGGGTCAACATCAACTGTCAGTTTTATTCCTTTTAAAAATTTGAATTTTTTAATAATTTTAGCTAGTGAATTTTGCATTTTTATAGACTTTTTACCCCTTATTAACAATCTTAATCTAAACCTTTTCCTTAACCTAAATATTGGAGCATCAACTGGTCCTAAAACTTTACCTTCTACAAAATTTTCAATAAAGTTTTTAAATTTTATAGCTTCTTTTTCTAATTTCTTTTTATCATCCCCAGTAATTACTAAGCCAATAAATCTTTGAAATGGTGGTAAATTATTTAACCTTCTGATTTCTAACTCTTTATCTAAAAATAATTCTGGATTCTTATTTGTAATATCATAAATCATTTTAGTATTAGTATTATATGTTTGAAAATATACTGTTGCTGGTTTACCTGACCTACCAGCTCTACCTGAAAGCTGATGATATAATTGTAAATTTTTTTCAGCACCTCTTAAATCATGTCCATGTGATGATAAATCAATATCTACAACAACTATGCAATTTAAATTTGGAAAATGAAATCCTTTTGAAATAAGTTGAGTTCCAATTAAAATTTGGACTTTATTGTTAATAATTTTATCTAATATTTCTGATGAATTTTTTTTATTCATTGTATCGCTAGAAAAAATTAATGATTTTTTTAATGGAAATTCTTTTTTAACTTCTTCTGCAATTCTCTCAACGCCTGGGCCACTAAAAACAAAATCACAGAAATCATTTTTAGTACATTTTCTATTTAACAAAGTTTTATATCCACAGTAATGACATAACAAATTATGTTTAAATTTATGGTAAACTAAATTTATAGAACAATTGGGACAAGAATAATTTTTAAAGCATTTTTTACATAAGACATAAGGTGAGAATCCTCTTCTATTTAAAAAAAATAAAATTTGATCATTTCTTTTAAGATGTAAATTGACTTTCTGTATGATTTCACTTGAAAGCCATGATTGCGATTTAAGCTTTACATTATTTAAATCAATAATTTCATAATTAGGCAAAGATGCATTTTTATATCTTTCATTTAGCTTGGAGAAAGTATATTTTTTTTTTTTAATATTATTATAAGTTTCAACTGATGGTACTGCTGTAACCAAACTTATTGGTATATTTTCGAAAGATGCTCTGGCAATAGCCATATCACGTGCATTATATATTATTCCTTCATCTTGTTTGTATGATTGATCATGTTCTTCATCAACAACAATAAAACCTAATTTATTAAATGGTAAAAATAATGACGATCTTGCGCCTATAACAACTTTAATATCTCCACTAGCTATACCGCTCCAAATTATTGTTTTATTTTTTTTACTAATACCTGAATGCCACACAGCGGGCTTGAATCCAAAAAACTCAATAAATCTTTTTTCAAATTGACTGGTTAAACCAATTTCAGGTAGCATTATTAATCCCTGAAAGCCTCTTTTAATTGTCTGTTTTAGTACTTCAAAATATACTATTGTTTTACCCGATCCTGTTATTCCTTGAATTACATGTACTCCAAATTTTTCACTTGAATTAACTAATTTTTTTAAACTTGTTTTTTGTTCTTCAGAAAATGTAAAATTATTAGATTTAAGTTTTGGTTCAAAAACTTTAAAATTTTCTTTGTTTAATTCTTCAATAGCTTTATTGCTCAATAAAAGTAACTTTAATGCCATTCCCTTGGGAATCATGTTGTATTCTGAAAACCAATATAAAAACTTAATAATATTTTTTTTTAAAGATGGAACATCTAGCTTTCTAGAAACTTTCTTAATTATAAAATTTTTATCTGTTTTTTTTTCAAACTCATCCCAAACTACTCCTGTAAGCTCAGATTTTCCAAATGGCACAACAACATAGTCACCTATTTTTAGTTTTAAATCAGTTTCATAGGTAAATGGGTGATTAAAAATATTTGGTATAAGAATCGGAACTTTCATATTTTTTTTTGATCCAAAGTTTATTTATACTAGACCAGCAAAAGTTTCTTAAGAGTGTATTGCTCTTTTATCTACAGATAATGCTGCTTCTTTTATAGCTTCAGAAAAAGTAGGATGTGCATGACACGTTCTTGCTATATCTTCAGCACTTGATCCAAACTCCATAGCAACAGCCATTTCGGCAATCATTTCACCTGCATGTAGACCTATAATATGCACACCTAATACTTTATCTGTTTTTTTGTCAGCAAGAATTTTAACAAAACCTTCTGTCTCATTTATTGCTTTGGCTCTAGAATTTGCCATTAATGAAAATTTTCCTATTTTAAAATTTATATTTAAATCTTTTAACTGTTCTTCAGTTTTTCCAATAGATGCAACTTCCGGTGATGTATAAATAACACTTGGAATAACATCATAATTAACATGACCTGATTGTCCTGCAATTAGTTCAGCGACAGCAATGCCTTCTTCTTCAGCTTTATGTGCCAACATTGGTCCATCAATTACGTCTCCTATTGCATAAATATTTTTAATATTAGTTTGAAAATTTTTATTAGTTTTAATTCTTTTTTTTTTATCTAATACAATACCTATCTTTTTTAAATTTAAGTTTTCTGTATTTGGCTTTCTGCCTATAGATATTAGCGCTACATCACAATCAAAAGTAATTTTTTCTTCATTTTTATTGCTCATTATAATTTTAGCCTTACCATTTTTTTTAGTAATAGATTCTACTTTTGTTTGTAAATGAAAAATTATTCCTTGTTTTTGTAAAATCTTCATAAGTTCATTTGAAACCTCTTTATCCATCCCTGGAGTTATATGGTCAAGAAATTCAACTACATGAACTTCAGCTCCTAATCGTGACCAAACTGATCCCATTTCTAAACCTATGTAACCACCACCAACTACAACCATTTTTTTTGGAACTGAACTTAATGAAAGTGCCCCTGTTGAAGATAAAATTATTTTTTCATCGAATTGTATACCAGGTATTGAAACTGGTTCTGATCCAGTACTAATTATAATATTATTTGCATCAATAAGTGTTTCTTTATTTTTATCATCAATTATGGAAATTTGATTAGGAGATTTAAATCTACCTATTCCTTTATAATAAATAACTTTATTTTTCTTAAACAAAAACTCTACACCTTTTGTTAATACACTTACTGCTTTTTCTTTATTTTTCATCATTTTTTTTAAGTTAAGCTTCACTTCGCCTATTTCAATTCCTAGGTTTGAAAAGTTTTTTGCTTTACTAAAGTTTTTTGAAAGATTTAATAAACTTTTTGATGGTATACAGCCGATATTTAAACATGTTCCTCCTAAAGTATCTCTAGATTCAACACATGCAGTTTTAATGCCCAATTGAGATAATCTGATTGCACTAACGTAACCTCCTGGTCCACCTCCAATTACAATAGCATCATATTTTTCTGACATAACTATATTTTTAAAAATAATCTTCTAGGATCCTCAAGGTGTTCTTTTATACATTTTAAAAAAGAAACAGACTCTTTTCCATCTACAACTCTATGATCATAAGATAAAGCTAAATACATTATAGGTCTTACAACTATTTTATTATCAACTACAACTGGTCTTTCTACTATATTATGCATTCCCAAAACACCTGATTGGGGTAAATTCAAAATTGGTGTTGAAAGCATTGATCCATATACTCCACCATTACTTATTGTAAAAGTACCACCTTGTAAATCCTCGATAACAAGTTTTCCATCTCTAGCTTTTTCAGAGATTATTTTAATATTTTTTTCAATTTCAGAAAAAGACATTTCATCAGCATTTTTTAATACTGGTACTACTAATCCTCTATCGGTACCTACTGCAAAACTTATATTATAATAATTTTTATATACAATGTCTTCTCCTCTAATCTCCGCATTTATTGCTGGAAAACTTTTTAAACCTACAATGCATGCTTTTACGAAAAAAGACATAAATCCTAATTTTATTGAAAATCTTTTTTGGAAATCATCTTGATAATCTTTTCTCATTTGAATTATATTTTCCATATTTACTTCATTAAAAGTTGTTAACATTGCAGCATTTTGTTGAGCTTCTTTTAATCTTTTTGCAATTGTCAATCTTAAACGAGTCATTTTTATTTTTTCTTCTGGCCCAAATTTTATTTTTCTTTCTGAAGTACTTGGCGTAAATTCCATTAATTTTAAAAGGTCACCTTTTAATAGCCTTCCATCTTTACCCGTTCCTTTAATATTTTTAATATCAATTTTTTTATCTTCAACGATTTTACGAACTGCAGGTGATAAACCTTTTTTATTTAAATTTTCATTTATTTGAAAATCATCTTCTTTTTTAACTTCTTTATTTAAAACTAATGGTTGATCTATGTTTACTGCAATTGATTTTTTTTCAATTTTTTCTAGATTAGGCTCTATTGTTTTTGTGGTTTCTTTTTCTAATTTTATTACATTAGTTTCATTATTTTGAACTGAGCTATCTATTTTATTTTCTTTCTTAATTACTATGTCTTTTGCTTCAACTAAACCTAATTGTGATCCTACTTTAACAGTTTGACCATTTTTAAAGTCTACTTTTGACAATATACCTGATACCGGAGAAGGAACTTCAATATTAACTTTGTCTGTCTCCAATTCAACTAAAGGTTCATCTTCTTTAATTTGATCACCAACATTTTTTAACCATTTAGCAACCGTAGCTTCATTCAAGCTTTCTCCAAGATTTGGTACTATTATTTTTCCACTCATAATCCAAAAAATACTTTATTTAAAATTTCTTTTTGTTGAAACAAGTGTCTTTTAGCATAGCCAGTAGCTGGTGATGCAGCTGATTTTCTTCCAATGTAAGAAATTTTTCTATTATTAGCCTTTATATAATCTAAAGTCCACTGAATATAATCTCTAACTGAATTCCATGCTCCCATATTTTTTGGTTCTTCTTGACACCAATAAAACTTTGAATCTTCTTTATAAGAAAATAATTCTTTAACAAGTGATTTAACAGGAAAAGGATATAGTTGTTCTATCCTTACAAAAACAATATTGTCCTTTTTAAGTTTTTCTCTTTCTTCAAGTAAGTCAAAATATATTTTACCAGAACATATTATTACCTTTTTAATTTTATTTGATTTTTTTAGCTCTAAAAATCCATATTTTGAATCTTTAGCATGATCAGACAAGATCCTATGAAATGAATTGTCTTTACTAAAATCTTCTATATTAGATACACAATATTTATTTCTTAATAAAGATTTAGGTGTCATAATAATTAATGGTTTTCTAAAATCCCTATGAATTTGTCTTCTTAGTGCGTGAAAATAATTTGCAGGAGTTGTACAATTCATTACCTGTAAGTTATCTTGCCCACATAATTGTAAAAATCTCTCTAATCTTGCTGATGAATGTTCGGGACCTTGTCCTTCATACCCATGTGGTAATAACATTACCAATCCACTCGCTCTTGACCATTTTCTTTCACCTGATGATATAAATTGATCTATTACAACTTGAGCACCATTCGCAAAATCACCAAATTGAGCTTCCCATACTGTTAAAGTATTGGGTTCAACTAATGAATAGCCGTATTCAAATCCCAAAACTGCCAATTCTGAAAGTAAGCTGTCAACTATTTCAAAATTTTTTTGATTTTTTGATATATTATTTAATGGAATATACCTATTATTCGTACTTTGATCTCTTAAAACAGAATGCCTTTGACTAAATGTTCCTCTGCCTGAATCTTGACCTACTAATCTAACTGGAAATCCTTCATTTAAAAGAGTTCCAAATGCCAATGCTTCAGCTGAAGACCAATCAATATTTTTATTATTTTCAATAGTTATTTTTCTGTTATTTAAAATTTTATTAATTGTTGGATGTAAATTAAAATCTTTTGGAATAGTAGTTATTTTTAAAGTAATATCTTTTAGTATTTTAACATCTACTCCACTTCTGCCCTTATAATCTTTACCTTTTTCTGGTTTATACCTAGACCATACGCCTTCGAACCATTCAAGTTTTGGTTTATAATCTTTTGCTGATTTAAATTGTTGATTTAATAAACTTTTAAATTCATTTTTTTGATTTTCAAAATCAATTTTTGAAATTACATTTTCATTTATCAATTTTTTACCATAAATATCTAACGTTGTTGGATGTTGCTTAATTTTTTTATACATTAATGGCTGTGTAAAAGAAGGTTCATCACCCTCGTTGTGTCCATAACGACGATAACAGATTATATCTATAACAACATCTCGATTAAATTTTGTTCTGAACTCTGTTGCTATTCTTGCACAATATGTCACTGCTTCAGGATCGTCACCATTAACATGGAGTATTGGAGCTTCAACCATTTTTGCTACTTCTGAAGGATAAGGTGACGACCTAGAAAATCTAGGACTTGTTGTAAAACCAATTTGATTATTAATAATTATATGAATTGTCCCTCCAGTATTATGGCCTGGTAAGCCTGACATCGCAAAACATTCTGCTACAACTCCTTGGCCTGCAAAGGCTGCATCCCCATGAATTATAATTGGTACAACTTTATTTCTTTTTTTATCTTGATGATAAAATTGTTTAGCCCTTGTTTGACCCAATACTATTGGATCAACAGCCTCAAGATGTGATGGATTATCGGTCAAACTAATATGAACAAGATTTCCATCAAAATCTCTATTTGATGAAGCACCCAAATGATACTTCACGTCTCCCGTACTATCAGATGTAGTTTCATTAACTTCTCCAGCAAATTCATTAAATATTTTTTTATAAGATTTTTGAAGTAAATTTGCTAAAACATTTAATCTTCCTCTGTGAGACATCCCTATTTTAATTTCTTTTATACCAAGCTGTCCTCCTCTTTTAACAATTTGTTCTAATGCTGGGATTAGTGACTCACTGCCATCTAGGCCAAATCTTTTAGTTGCCACATATTTAGTGTGTAAAAATTTTTCAAAACCATCTGCTTGAATAAGTTTTTTTAAAATTCCTAACTTTCCATTATTAGTAAATTTTAATCTATTTTCGTTATTTTCTATTCTTGCTCTAAACCATTTTTTTTCTTCTGGATCAGCTATATGCATATATTCAAAACCAATTGATGAACAATAAGTTTCTCTTAATGTTTTCAACAAATCTTTAATGGTAGAATATTTTTTATCTAAATAATCATTTAAATAAATTTGCCTTGTATAATCACTTGATTCAAAACCATGATTTTCTGGATGTAGCTCGTTTAAATATTTCCTTTCCATCATTTCCAAAGGATCTAAATTTGCAATTAAATGACCTCTAATTCTGTAAGCTCTTATTAATGCAATTGCTTTAACTGAATCTTCTTTAGATTTTTCTATATTTTTATCAAAATTAATTTTTTCTGGAAAAGTACTTTTATATTTTTTTATTTCATCTTTTATTTGAATTAACTTTTTGTTAATTTCTTTTTTTTTAGGTGACCAACTTGGACCTTGTATTTCAGTAAAAACTGAATCTTTTTCTTCATTCAACTCCTCAAAAAAAACTTCCCAACTTTTAGGTAAAGTTGGATCATTATTTAGATATTTTAAATACATATTTTCAATAAAAGAATTATTATATTTATTTAGAAAAGAATTTTCAAAATTACTTTTATTATTAGAAGAGTACATTTTTTATGTTTATAATATATTAGTTGTGAAATAATTATCAATTAGACAATTTTGTAATTAAAGTTTTTCCAATATCAGCTGGTGAATTAGCTATAGTAATTCCAGAAATTTTCATTTTTTCTATTTTTTCTTCAGCCCCCCCTTTTCCTCCTGATATAATTGCTCCAGCATGCCCCATTCTTCTTCCTGGTGGGGCTGTTAGACCGGCAATAAAACCAACAGTAGGTTTTTTTATAGAATGATTTTTTATAAATTCTGCAGCTTCCTCTTCTCCACTACCTCCAATTTCTCCAATAATTAAAATTGATTTAGTTTCTTTATCTTTTAAAAATAAATCTAAACAATCGATAAAATTTGTTCCATTTATAGGATCTCCACCAATACCTACACAAGTAGACTGTCCCAATCCATTTTCTGTTGTTTGTGATACAGCCTCATAAGTTAAAGTACCTGATCTTGAAACTATTCCAACTGATCCTTTTTTATGAATATTTGCTGGCATAATTCCAATTTTACATTCGCCAGGAGTTATTATACCTGGGCAGTTTGGTCCAATTAATCTACTTTTTGATTTTTTTAATATTTTTTTTACTTTAAGCATATCTAAAATTGGAATTCCTTCCGTAATACAAACTATTATTTCTAATTCATTTTCTATAGCTTCAATAATGGCTGCTGCCGCAAACTTTGCAGGAACATAAATCATAGTTGCCGTAGCTCCTGTCGAAACTTTAGCTTCTTGAACTGTATTAAATACTGGTAAACCAAGATGTTTTTGTCCTCCTTTTTTTGGAGTAACGCCGCCAACCAATTTTGTTCCATACTTCATAGACTCTTTTGAATGAAATGTACCATGTTCACCAGTAAAACCTTGGCAAATTAACTTCGTATCTTTATTAATTAATATTGACATCTACTTAATAGCCTCAACTATTTTCTTAGCAGCTTCCGCAAGATTGTTGGCAGAAATTATTTTTAAATCTGAATTATTCAGTATTTTTTTTCCTTCTTGATAATTAGTACCTGCCAATCTTACCACTAATGGTATATTAATTTTAGTTTCTTTGGCGGCTTCAATTATACCTTTTGCTAAAATATCACATCTCATTATTCCTCCAAAGATATTTATCAAAATTCCTTTAACATTTTTATCTGATAAAATTATCTTAAAAGCTGCTGAGACTTTTTCTTTTGAGGCTCCACCACCAACATCTAAAAAATTTGCTGGTTCTTTCCCATAAAGTTTTATTATATCCATAGTAGCCATGGCAAGACCAGCGCCATTAACCATACAACCAATATTTCCATTAAGTTTAATATAAGAGAGATTGTGTTCACTAGCTTCTATCTCTATTGGGTCTTCTTCATTTAAATCTCTTAAATCAACAATATCTGGATGTTTAAATAGGGCATTATCATCAAAATTAACTTTAGCATCTAGACAAATTATTTTTTTCTCTTTAGTCAAAATTAAAGGATTTATTTCGATCATGCTAGCATCAGTACTAATAAACATTTTATAAATTGATTTAATTAATGATATAGCCTGTTTCTTTACATCTCCTTTAAAATTAAAAATCTCAATTATTTTTTCACAATCTTTATCTAATATATGTTTAACAATATCAATTTTTGTTGTTATAATTTTTTCTGGTGATTTTTTTGCTACTTCTTCAATATCTATGCCACCTTGATTACTTGATATAAATGCAATTTTAGAACTAGCTCTATCAACCAAACATGATAAGTAAAACTCCTCCTCAATATTAGATGATACTTCCACGTACAACCTTTTTACCTTTCTTCCTTTTGGTCCAGTTTGAGGAGTTACAAGTTTTTTACCTAATAGTTCTTTTGAAGCTTTAGTCAGTTCACTAATAGTATTTAAAATTTTAACACCTCCTGCCTTTCCTCTTCCTCCTGCATGGATTTGTGCTTTTAAAACAAATTTTTCAGTTTTTAATGATTTAGCTTTTTTAATTAATTCATTAACCGTTAAAGCAAAAATTCCATCTGGTACTGGTACACCATATTTTTTTAAAATTTGCTTTGCCTGATGCTCATGTATATTCATTATTTAGAAAGGTTTGAATCTATGCCTGATGCCACTTCCCACAGTTTTTTTACTGACTCAATAGAATTCTTAAATTCTTTTTTTTCATCATCATCTAAATCTATCTCTTCTATTTTCTCAACCCCATTTTTTCCTATTATTACTGGCACACCAGCATAAATACCTTTAATTCCATATTCTCCATTAAGATATGCAGCACAAGGAAGTATTTTTTTCTTATCATTTAAATAAGCAGAAGCCATCTCAACACCTGAAGCTGCGGGAGCATAAAATGCAGAACCTTTTTCTAAAAATTTAACAATCTCAGCACCACCATCTCTTGTTCTTTGATTAATCTTCTCTAGTGTTTCATTTGATATTTTTCCCTCTTTAACTAATTCTAATAAAGATTTTCCATTAACTTTTGTAAATCTTGGTAGTGGTACCATAGTATCTCCATGACCACCCATAACCATGGCTTCAATATCTTTTACAGGAATATTTAATTCTAATGATAAAAATAATTTAAATCTTGAACTATCTAAAATTCCAGCCATTCCAACAACTTTATTTGAAGGTAAGTTAGAATATTTTTGAAAAGCCATTACCATTACATCTAGAGGATTAGTTATACATATAACAAATGCATTAGGTGCATTATTTTTAATTCCTTCAGCTACTTGTTTAATAATCTTTAAATTTATTCCTAATAAGTCATCTCTGCTCATTCCAGGTTTTCTTGGAACACCAGCTGTTACAATAATCACATCTGAATATTTAATATCTTTATAATTATCTGTTCCTGAAAATTTTACATCAAATCCATCTACAGAAGACGATTGTGCAATATCCAATGCTTTTCCTTTTGCGATCCCACTAACTACATCAAATAACACAACCTCATTTACTAATTCTTTTATTCCAATTAAATGAGCTAATGTTCCCCCGATTTGACCAGCTCCTATTAAAGATATTTTTTTCATATTTTATTTCATTGTTGGCATTATAAATTCAGGATTTGTTCGAATACCAGAAGGCCATCTTGAAGTTACTGTTTTAAGCTTAGTGTAAAATCTCACTCCTTCTGTTCCGTGCATATGTTGATCTCCAAATAAAGATCTTTTCCATCCACCAAAACTATGAAAGGCTACTGGTACTGGTATGGGAATATTTATACCAACCATTCCAACTTTAATTTTATTTGCAAATGTTCTACCTACGTCACCATCTCTAGTATAAATACTTGTCCCATTACCAAATTCATGCTCATTAATCAACTGTGTAGCTTCTTCAAAATCTTTAACTCTGACAATAGATAAAACTGGACCAAAAATTTCTTCTTTATAAATTTTCATATCTTTTTTTACATGATCAAATAAACATCCACCTATATAAAAACCGTTTTCGTATCCTTGCAATTTTAAATCTCTTCCATCTATAACTAAACTTGCTCCTTCTTTAACCCCAAGATCAACATACCCTTTTACTTTTTCTAAATGTTCTTTAGTAACTAGTGGTCCCATTTCTGATGTTCTGTCCATTCCTGGCCCAACTTTCAATGCTTCAACTTTTTTAGTTAGTTTTTTTACCAATTGATCACCAATATCGCCAACGGCAACAGCTACTGATTGTGCCATGCACCTTTCTCCAGCAGATCCGTAAGCAGCTCCCATTAAACCGTTTACTGCTTGATCCAAATCACAGTCGGGCATTACAACTAAGTGATTTTTTGCACCACCTAGTGCTTGAACTCTTTTTTCATTTTTGGCAGCATTTTCGTATATATACTTTGCAATCGGTGTTGATCCTACAAAACTTACTGCTTGAATATCTTTATTTATTAAAATCGCATCAACAACTTCTTTATCTCCATTTATAATATTAAACACTCCATCTGGCAAACCAGCTTCTTTTAATAATTCTGCTAATTTCATTGAACAAGATGGATCTTTTTCAGATGGTTTTAATATAAAAGTATTTCCACATGCTATTGCCATCGGAAACATCCACATAGGAACCATTGCAGGAAAATTAAAAGGCGTAATTCCCGCACAAACTCCTAGCGGCTGTCTTATTGACCAACTATCAATATCTGTTCCAACATTTTCAGTAAATTCACCTTTTAAAACTTGAGGAATACCACATGCAAACTCAACTATTTCTAAACCTCTTATAAGAGATCCTTTAGCATCTTCATAAACCTTTCCATGTTCAGAAACTATCATCTTAGTCAACTCATCTGAATTTTTTTCTATTAATTCTTTAAATTTAAACATAACTCGTGCTCTTTGAATTGGTGGTTTAATAGACCAAGTTTCAAAAGTTTTTTTTGCAATTTTAACTGCATCATCTAAATCTGATTTAGTTCCTAATTTTACTTCAGATTTTTGCTCACCGGTTGATGGATCAAATATTTTTCCAACTCTAAAAGAATTGCCAGATACAATTTTTCCATTTATATAATGTTCAATTAAATTCATTAGAAAATTGTTTAATTAAGTAATTAGGCTGATGCAAGCATTTTTTTTATTTCAGCTATAGCTTTTGCTGGATTTAATCCTTTTGGACAAGCATTTGTACAATTCATAATAGTATGACAACGATATAATTTAAATTCGTCTGAAACTTTTTTTAATCTTTCCTTTCTTTCTTCATCACGACTATCAACGATCCATCTATAGGCTTGAAGTAAAACTGCTGGGCCAAGATATTTGTCACCATTCCACCAATAGCTTGGACAAGAAGTTGAGCAACATGCACACATTATACATTCGTAAGCACCATCTAATTTTGCTCTATCTTTTCTTGATTGAATAATTTCTTTATTTTCAATATTTGTATTTGTTTTTAACCAAGGCTCAATTGACTCATATTGTTTATAAAGTATACTTAAATCACCAATTAAGTCTTTCTTTACCTTTAAATGTGGTAAAGGATAAATGTTTATATCTCCTTCAATTTCTGCATGAGGCTTTGTACAAGCTAATCCATTTTTTCCATCTATATTCATGGCACAAGAGCCGCAAACACCGTGAGAGCAAGATCTTCGATAAGCAAGTGATGAATCAATTTCATTTTTAATTTTATTTAAAAGATCTAAAACTTTTGAAGGACAGTTATCCATATCTACCTCATATGTGTCTATTCTTGGATTTTTACCACTAGAGGGGTCCCATCTATAAATGTTTACTTTTCTAATATTTTTAGAACCTGTTTTATCTTTATAATATTCTCCAGTTTTAACTTTTGAATTAGAAGGTAAATTTATTTGAACCATTAATACACTCTTTCTTGTGGTGGAAAATATTGAACATCATTGCTTAATGTTGTTTTATTTACAGGTCGATAATCAATCTTTGTTTCTTTTCCATTACACCATGAAAGAGTATGTTGCATAAATTTTTTATCATCTCTTTTTGGAAAATCATCTCTTGCATGGGCTCCTCTACTTTCTTTTCTGTGATAAGCAGAATCCATTGTAGTAATAGCTTGTCTTATTAAATTATCAAATTCTAAAGTTTCAACTAAATCAGTATTAAATATAAGAGATTTGTCTTTAACTGATATTGACTCCATACCATCATATGATTTTCTGATTTCTTCTATACCTTCTTTAAGTGTGTCATTTGTTCTAAATACTGCACATTTAGATTGCATTGTCTTTTGCATGGACAATCTTAAATCAGCAGTACTATTCTCTCCATTGCTATTTCTAAGTTTATCAAATCTTTCCAAACATTTATCTGTTTCCATTTCTGAAATTTTTTCATGTAACGTTCCAGGCTTTACTAGTTCTGCTGCTCTTTTTGCTGCTGCTCTTCCAAACACAACTAAATCTATTAATGAATTAGAACCAAGCCTATTTGCACCATGAACTGAAACACATGCTGCCTCTCCTATTGCCATTAATCCTGGAACAGTATTTTCTGAACCATTTATAGTTAGAACTTCAGCTTTATAGTTTGTAGGAATACCTCCCATATTATAATGAACTGTAGGAACAACTGGTATTGGCTCTTTAGTTACATCAACATTCGCAAACAATCTAGAAGACTCTGAAATGCCAGGAAGTCTCTCATCAATTACCTTAGGGTCCAAATGGCTCAGGTGTAAATAAACATGGTCTTTTTCTTTTCCTACTCCTCTTCCTTCTTTAATTTCTACAGCTATTGATCTACTGACCACATCACGTGAAGCTAAATCTTTTGCTTTAGGTGCATACCTTTCCATAAATTTTTCACCTTTTGAATTAACTAAATAACCTCCTTCGCCTCTAACCCCTTCTGAAATTAATGTTCCATGACCATAAATTCCTGTTGGATGAAATTGAACAAATTCCATATCTTGTAATGGCAATCCGGCTCTTAAAATCATAGCATTACCATCTCCAGTACATGTGTGAGCTGAAGTAGCAGAATAGTAAATTTTACCATATCCTCCAGTAGCAATTATCGTAATGTGAGATCTAAATCTATGAATAGTACCATCATTTAAATTCCAAGCTATTAATCCTTTACATTCACCATCTTTCATTAATAAATCTAATGCAAAATATTCAATAAAAAATTCTGTTTTATGCTTTAAAGCTTGCCCATATAGTGTATGGAGTATTGCATGCCCAGTTCTATCTGCAGCTGCACAAGTTCTTTGAACTGTTCCATTTCCATAATTTTTAGTCATACCTCCAAATGGTCTTTGATAAATTTTTCCATCTTCCGTTCTACTAAATGG
>MDSV01246378.1_pt1 | contig 35397 bp, 35 predicted proteins | sample 810851 | NCBI WGS metagenome assembly MDSV01 (sample SAMN05326640, study PRJNA326480) | marine metagenome | isolation source: seawater | place: Atlantic Ocean: North East | collected 2012 | reverse complement strand
ACCATTGTTAATAAAAATTTCATATATAACTCCTTATAAGTAAGTAGGAGTAAAAATTACTCCCCCCCGTAATATACAAGTGCTTATGATACAAAAATCTTAAAAATGTATCAAATTTTATGCAAATGCTAATAATAGCTGTAATGGATAATTTTGATTAAATAACAATATTTAGTATGATTCTAAATTATGAAAGTAGCAATTTATCCAGGATCCTTTGACCCAATTACATATGGTCACATGGATATTATTGATAGAGCATGTGGTCTCTTTGATAAAATAGTAATAGCAATTGCAAAGAATGAAGCAAAGAAACCTCTCTTTAGTCTTGAGGACAGAATCAAACTTGCAGCAGATATTTATAAAGACAATACTCAAGTAGAGGTTGTTGGTTTTCCTAGGCAACTAACAGTAGATATAGCTAAAGAGCAAAATGCTTGCGCGATTATAAGAGGCTTAAGAGCCGTATCTGATTTTGAATATGAATTTCAATTGGCGACAATGAACAGGTCGCTAGCTCCAGATATTGAAAGTATCTTTCTAACTCCCAAAGAGAGCCTTATTTATGTTTCCTCAAGCTTGATTAAAGAAATTTGTGATTTAAAAGGTGACATTAGCAAATTTGTTCACCCATCAGTTGAACAAGCGTTAAAGGCAAAACTAGCTTCTTAGAACTGACACTTTCTGCAAAAATATGTTGCTCTTTGACCAATGACGGTCTTCTCAATTATGTTTTGACAATTCTTACAACCTTCATTTTCCTTTCCATAAACATTTAATTCAATATTGAAATATCCCGCATTACCATCAGCAGAATAAAAATCTTTAAGAGTTGTTCCTCCTGCTTTAATAGCATTACTAAGAACTTTTTTAATTGATTTCACCAAGTTTGCTATTTCATCAATTGGTACATTTTTAGCGGGCTTATTCGGATTAATCTTTGCAAGAAAAAGACTTTCGGATGCATAAATATTGCCTACACCAACCACTTTTTTTTGATCCATAATAAGCCTCTTTATTGCTGTGTTTTTATCTTCACACACTCCAAATAAATATTTTTTATTAAAGGCTTTTGATAATGGTTCAATGCCAAGATCTTTAATTAAATTATGCTCATTAGGTTCTTTTGTTAAATGAATTGAGCCAAACCTTCTTGGGTCATTAAAAATTATTTTCTTTTTTTGAAATAAAAATTCAGCATGATCGTGCTTTAGAAAATAATTATCTCTTATATTTTGAATTCTTAACTTTCCTGACATGCCAAGGTGAATCATTAGACAACAGTCATCGAAAAATATAAGAATATATTTAGCCCTTCTAGTTATCTTTAGTACTTGTTTATTTCTAAGATGCTTTTTAACTCTCTCGTCAACCTTCCATCTTAGATTTTTATTATGAATAAGTACTCTTGATAGAATTTTATCTTGAAATTCACTAATAGCTCTAACGGTTGTTTCAACCTCAGGCAGTTCAGGCATATTTATTTAAGGAGATTATTTATATCTTCAATATTGCTAGGACTGATAGTGCCAGATGCTAGAGCAAGTCTTAAATTAGCAAGAATATAATCATATTTTGCGTTGGCAAGATTTTTCTCAGCACTGTAAAGGTTCTTTTCAGCCTGAAGCAAATCTACAATATTTCTTGTCCCAACTTTATAACCAACCTGTGTTGCTTCAAGAGCACTAGTTGCAGAAATTACAGCTTGATTTTGTGCATTTACATTAGCAACTAAAGTTACAACGTTAGAGAATTGAGATCTAACTTCCTGGATAACTCTTCTTTCGGTAAACAATGTATTTTCATCTGCTTGATTATATTGAGAATATGCCTGCTTTCTTCTTGAGCTTACAGCACCTCCCTGAAAAATTGGCACACTCATTTGGATTGCATAGTTTCTTCTGCCAGTTACTGCAGGAACAGGAATGCCTTGCCCATTGATCTCAAAACCTTCGTAATTGAATTGATTAGTTTCTGACTCTGACTCTGTACCAACAATATCAATCTTTGGGAGGTGATTGGAAGCTGCATTTCTTGCATTACTTTTAGCAGCATCTCTTCTTAAGTAAGAAGCTTTTAATTGGTAGTTATTCTCTAGAGCAAGCTCTACCCATTCTTGCTTTGAATTTGGATAGGGCAAAGAGACATTAAGATTATCTCCCAATTCATCTAATGAAAATATTTCTCTTCCAATCAAAGCATTTAATGCCTCTCGGGCAGAAAACAAACGACCTTCTAGATTTATTCTTGATGCTTTGCTTAAATCATATGCTAACTGAGCTTCTTGGACTCCAGTAATAGCGGAAAGACCAACATCATATCTTTGTTGCGCTTGATCTAATTGTTTTTTAATTGCTTTCTCTTCTGAAATCGCTGCATTAAGATTATCTATTGCTCTTAGAACTTCGAAATATAACTCAGCTGTTCTTAGAACTAGGCTTTGTTGTTCATATGCAAAATCAGCTTCGGAGGCATCTGTTAATGATTTTGATCTCTTAAAATTAAACCAAGTATCTAGTCTGAAAAGAGGCTGTCTTACAGTAGCTGATTTTGAGAAAGAGTTATATTCTTGCTGCAAAATATCGTTCTGGTAATATTCATTCCAATTTGTTGAGCCACTCAATGTGATGCTTGGCAAAAGCGCAGCTCTGCCTTGAACAACAATTTGTTTATCAGCTAAATAAGAATATTCAGCTGCCTTATATGATGGATCATTTTCGAGAGCCTCGTTATAAATATCAAGAATGTTTTCAGACGTCAAATATGAGCAAGAAAGCGCAACTAAAAGAAACTTATTATAAAAATTAATTTTCATTAACATATTCTAACCTATTAGATGTGTGCAGTGTAAACATTATAATAATTAATATTGATTTTAATATACATTTGACTATTAGATTATTTAAAAAGTTCATATAAAACGCTAAAAAGAATTTATTTATGAGACTGTTAGAAGACTTGATGTTGAAAATACCATGACCGACTTAAAATATATTATTAATCCAAGCATTGCTAATGGGTGCTGCCAAAGCTCGGACTACAAATAATTTATACTGTTGTGGTTTATACTCTGATATATAATTTATAATTAAATTTGGAGAAAATTATGAAAAGAATTTTATTTACTTTTTTGTTGGTTGCAATAACTAACAATGCACTAGCTGACAAAGGTTATACTAAAGAGAATGTTAACTCTATCGCAGAGTTCTACTCGATTTATAAAGGCCTTGATCATGTTTGCGGTGACTACGTATCAATGAGCGAATTTACAGGCCTATCAAAAAAGGTAATCAATATTGGCCTTACTGAAACGGGTGTTGATAAAAGCAAATGGGAGAACTTAAAAGATGAGGCATGGGACCAATCAAAAGTAGCTGACGATTATCTAATGTACAAGCAGATGACTGCATATTCTTCATCATCAGAAGTGACAATGATGTGCTACGAGCTTGTTGATCAAATGTCACAGTTGTTTAGAGGAATTGTAAGTCAGGCTGAAGTACCTGTTGAGAAAAAAAGAGAATTTTAAAAATTTATTAATTCATAGGGCATATTAAGTTGGCCAAGAATACATATGACTCAAAAGCAATAGAGGTTTTGTCTGGGTTAGATCCTGTAAGGAAAAGACCTGGAATGTATACTGATACTTCATGCCCTAATCATCTTATCCAAGAAGTATTGGATAATTCTGTTGATGAAGCTATAGCTGGATATTGCTCAACTATTAAAATCAAAATTCAAAAAGATGGTTTTATTCAGATTAGTGATGATGGAAGGGGCATGCCTGTTGATGAACACCCAGAACATAAAGTTAGTGGCGTAGAATTAATTCTATGTAAGCTTCATGCAGGTGCTAAATTTTCCGGTGAAGAATATAACTTTTCTGGAGGACTTCACGGTGTCGGCGTATCTGTTGTAAATGCCTTATCTGAAAATCTTGAAGTTTCGATTAAAAGAGATTCAAAAGAATATTTAATGACTTTTAATAATGGAGAAAAAAAGACTGATCTCAAGCAAATTGGAGAAGTCGGCCCGAGAAATACTGGAACAACAATTAAATTTAAACCAAATGATACTTACTTTGAAACCAATCAGATCAGAGTAAATGATTTAAAACATTTACTTAAAGCAAAAGCAGTTTTATGTCCTGGACTAACTATTGAATTTCAGAATGAAAATAGTAAAGATCCAAAAATCAAATGGTTCTTTGAGGATGGACTAAAAAGCTATTTAGAAGAAGCATCGGAAGATATAGACTTAATACTCGAAGAATCAATTTTATCTTCAAAAAATGTTAAGTCACAAGAAGTAGAATTTGTTATTAACTGGGCACACAAGCCTCCTAAGAACAAACTTAATGAAACCTACGTTAATTTAATCCCAACAGCTCAAGGCGGATCTCATCTAAATGGATTCAAATCTGGATTGTTAGAGGCATTAAAAGAGTTTTGTGATATTAGAAGTCTTTTACCAAAAGGCCTAAAACTAAATGCCGAGGATGTAATAGCAAATGCTATATTTGTTATATCTTCAAAAATGCAAAATCCTCAATTTGCAGGACAAACTAAAGAAAGACTAGATTCTAAGGATCACATGTCTTTTGTAAGCAGTTCCACAAAAGATGTATTAAGCATCTGGTTTAATAAACATACACAAGAAGGTGAAATGATTGCAGATCTTGCGATAAGCTCTGCACAAGCTAGAGCAAAAGCATCTAGCACAGTAGAGCGAAAGAAAACTTTTAAAGGTCCTGCATTGCCTGGAAAACTATCTGATTGCAACAGTGAGGATCTTAATGAAACAGAATTATTCTTAGTGGAGGGTGATTCTGCTGGCGGTTCTGCGAAACAAGCAAGAGAAAGATCTTTTCAAGCAATCATGCCATTGAGAGGAAAGATATTAAATACATGGGACCTTGAAAGCGAAGAAATAATTAAGTCTCAAGAAATAAAAAATCTTTCCACTGCAATAGGCGTTCTTCCAGGAAACTCTGATATAACTTCACTAAGGTATGGCAAAATATGCATACTTGCTGATGCAGACTCAGATGGCTTGCATATAGCAACGCTATTATGCGCTTTATTTTTGAGACATTTCAAAAGTCTTGTTAATGAAGGAAGGATTTTTATAGCAATGCCTCCTCTATATAGAATCGACTGTGGTAAAGAGGTTTTATATGCACTTGATGAAAAACAAAAAGATAAAGCTGTAATAGATTTTAAAAATAAAAAAGGTAAACCAAAAATAAATATTCAAAGATTTAAAGGCCTGGGCGAAATGAATCCTTCACAATTGAGAGAAACAGTAATGGACCCTGAAACTAGACAACTTGTGCGGTTGTCTATATCAGCAACAGATAATGCAAATGCGATGATGGATCTCCTTCTTTCGAAAAAGAATGCGGCTGCAAGAAAAGAATGGCTTGAGAAAAAAGGTTCTTTGGTGAGGGTATAAGAAATGGCAAAAGATCAATTTAATTCAATAAGTCTGAAGAAATATGCAGAAGAATCTTATTTAAATTATGCAATGTATGTGATTCTTGACCGTGCTCTTCCGAACGTTGGTGATGGGCTTAAACCAGTCCAGAGAAGGATTCTATATGCTATGTCTGAATTGGGATTAGACGCATCCTCCAAATATAAGAAATCTGCAAGAACAGTTGGCGATGTTATAGGGAAATTTCATCCGCATGGCGATAGTGCTGCATATGAGGCCATGGTTTTGATGGCACAGAATTTTTCTTTTAAATATCCTCTTGTAGATGGCCAAGGTAATTGGGGATCACAGGACGATCCAAAATCATTTGCAGCAATGAGATATACAGAATCCAAGCTAACAAGCTTTGCAAATTTACTTATTTCTGAACTAAGATCGGGAACCGTTGACTGGCAACCAAATTTTGATGGATCACTTTTAGAGCCTGTAATTTTTCCATCAAAGATTCCGATGATATTGCTTAATGGAACGTCGGGAATAGCAGTGGGAATGGCAACTGATATACCATCTCATAACATAAATGAGATTATTGATGCAACAATAAAGCTTCTTGAAAAGCCAAAATCAGAATTAAAAGATATTCTTAAAGTTATAAAGGGGCCTGATTTCTCAAATAAATCATCAATTGTTGCGAGTGATGAAGAATTAGGAGAGATGTATGAAACAGGAAGGGGTGGATTTAAAATTCAAGCAAACTGGAAGCAAGAAAAAAATCAAATAGTTATTGACGCTTTGCCTTATCAAGCATCTGGATCAAAAATCCTTGAGCAGATAGCTGAGCAAATGGTTAATAAGAAACTCCCCATGGTTATCGATTTAGCCGATGAAGGCGATCATGAATTTCCTGTAAGGCTAGTCATTACTTTAAAATCAAACAGGGTAAATGCTGATGATTTAATGAATCATTTATTTGCATCTACCGACTTGCAGAAGTCATACAGAATGAATATGAATCTTATTTCTTTAAAAGGCGGACCAAAAGTATTCTCTTTGGTAGAGCTATTAAAGGAATGGATATTATTTAGAAAGGATACCGTTAAAAGAAAGCTTGAACATAGATTAGATCAAGTAAATGATAGGCTGCACATTCTCGAAGGACTGCTATTAATTTTCATTGATATAGATAAAGTTATTAAGATTATTAGAAAATCTGAAGAACCTAAAAAAGATCTCATTAAAGCATTCAAATTATCTGAAATTCAAGCAAATGCAATTTTAGACATAAAACTTAGGCAGATAGCAAAGCTAGAACAAATAAAGCTTGAAAATGAAAGAGATCAATTAAACAAAGAGCAAGAAGACATTGAAAAGATTCTTAGATCTAAGACAAGATTAAAGACCTTAATTAAGAATGAATTAATTGAAATAAAAGAAACTTTCGGAGAAGAAAGAATATCTCCAATAATAGAGTCCTCAAAAGCTAAAATTTTCTCAGAAGAAGAGACTATTGTCACAGAGCCTATCACAGTTGTGCTTTCAAAAGCTGGTTGGATTAGGAGTGCAAAAGGGCATGAAATTGATCCTAAGTCATTGTCATATAGAGGCGACGATTCGTTGCAAGATTTTGCCAGAGGCAAGAGTAATCAGCTGGCTGTATTTTTAGACTCCAATGGCAGAGCTTATTCTATTCCAAGTCATTCATTGCCATCTGCTAGAGGTATGGGCGAACCAATTACAGGAAGACTCAACGCTGATTCTGGTGTTCAGTTCGTCTCTTCAGTTATTGGGAACAATGAAGATAGGTTTTTGATTATGAATTCCGGCGGATTTGGGTATATAGCTCATTATGAAAATATGACCTCAAACACAAAAAATGGCAGAGCATTTATGAAATTGCCAGAAAATGCACAAATGCTTAAATCGATTCCAGTTAGAGAGAATCATACTCATATAGCGGCAGTATCAAACATTGGAAAACTATTAATATTTGAGATAAGTGAGCTACCCATACTAGGAAAAGGTAAAGGAAATAAGATCATAAATATACCAAAAGCCAAATTGGCAAGCGGTGAAGAGTTCATGGCTCATGCACAACTCTTAGCCATTGATAGCTCTTTAAAGATTGAAGTCGGAAAGAGATCTGTGACCCTAAAGCCAAAAGATTGGTCAGAATATATACTTTCAAGAGCTAAAAGAGGAAAAAAAGTAGGCAAACTTATCAATATTGAAAGACTCACTGAAGAAGTAAAATCTTCTAAAGACGAATCTTAATTACTTAAGGATTATCTAAATTGGTTATAGTCAAAGAAGTAAATAGTGATGATTATTTGATTTCATTAAGTCCAAATAGCTCATTGGTTGGCATATATAGAGTTATCTTTTTAACCAGCATTTCTTTTGTATGTATAGGTATCGCCATAGTTTTTTATTTTGTTGGAGCCTCTCTAATACTTCCATTCGCTGGCCTCGAGTTAACAATTTTATTTATTGCTTTTTATCTAAGCTTTAAGTCAAGTAGCAAGCGAGAAAAAATATATATTTCTCAAGAAATTGTAAAGATTGAAAAAGGTATAAATAAAGCAGAGTATTCTTGGAAAGAGTTTAGAACATTCACATCATTTAATATCCAAGAAGATAAAAATAAAGTGATGAGACTTAGTTTTAGATCTAAAGGTAAAGATGTTTATGTAGGAGATTTTTTGAACGAAGAGGATAAAAAAATACTTAAAGATAATGTTAGTGAAATAATTAATTCACTAAATTTAGCAAAAGAAAATTCTAGCAAATTATAACTTCAAGAAATTGTGATATATTTATTATATGAGAGCTTTAGCATTTGGTTTAGTAATTGTTGGTTTTCTTAGCTATGCATTATTAATTGGCGCCATAATCATCTGGCCGATTTTTAATATTCTTGCATACCTAAAGGTTCTTTTTTTTCCTAGGCCCATTAGAAAGAGATATGGAACCGATTTATCTAAACTTAGCAAAGAAAGTTTTAAGATTGAAATAACTGATCAAGATAATAATGATATAAAAAAATATAAAGCTAAAATAAAACGCTTACAGAGCGAATTAAAAACAAAAGTTGAATTAATTAACAAAAATATTTCGACTTTAAATTCAAAAGTTTCGAATTTATCAAACAAGATATCAGCACTAGGTGACCTTAAGAAGAATAATGATGGATCATATAGCCAAAGAAGCAGTATAGGCAAGGAGGCCTATTCTTTAGATTCTTCAAAGCAAGATGTTGAGTCGCAGATATATAATCAAAAGCGTGAAATCGAACATCTAAAATATGATAGTGAAATTGCTATAGACGAAATCAAAGATGATATAAATCATATTAAAAATAAGCCATGGAGTGCATGGTATGAATGGCAAGCTCGCTATGCAAGGTATCTGTCGAATAGGAGGGCAATTTTATTTATGTTCATTGGATTTCCAGTCTTATTTTTTATACTAGGGAATGGAAACTTTGCTTATGGCTTAAATGCCTACGTATATATTTCTTATGTTCAACCAATTTCAAGTTTTTTCGGGCTTGATAATTTCGTTTCCGGATTTTCTTCTTATTTTATAAGTTATGAGTATGCTGAATCATTATTGTTTACTTATCAGTCCACATTTTCTTTTTGGTCATGGATTTTTTATGTACTCACAATGCCTGTTATCACTGGATTATTAGCTTACTTTTCTTATAAGTCCCTTACTAAAAAATCAGAAATAGCTGAGCCTGATTTTTACCATTACAGTCATAGTTAATTACGGCACCCACTTTTTAAGTTTTTTTGGAGCTAGCAATAATTTTAGGTTAGATATTTTTGGTATGCCATTTTTAAATTCTGGGAATGCCTCTCCAATTATCAAAGGTCTAAGATATTCTATTGCTTTAGAATTAACATTAAAACCATCCATACTTATATAAGACTTTGGTAATTTTTTTTCTACATTGGCTATTTTTGATAAAGGAGATGGTTCTATCTTCCATGTATATTTAGTCGACTTACCTCTGACAATTACTGGCATAACACCATTCATTCCCTGAATAGCATATTTAATAGCATGGACTCCAACTGCTTCGGCATGAAGTAGATCTGTTTTTGATGCGATATGTCTTGCGCTTCTTTGAAGATAGTCAGATACAGCCCAATGATTTTTAAGTTTTAATTTTTTTGTTATCAATGATGCTAAATACGGGGCTACGCCTCCAAGCTGAGTATGACCAAAAGCATCTTTTGTATTTGATTCTGCTAAAAATTTACCTTTAGCGCTTTTAACGCCCTCTGATGTTACTATTACGCAATATCCTTTTTGCTTCACGACATCTTTTACTTTCCTTAAAAACTTTTGTTGATTAAATATAACTTCTGGAAGAAGAATAATATGAGGTGCATCGCCTTTTGAAGTTCTAGCTAATGCTGAAGATGCAGCCATCCAACCAGCATGACGCCCCATCACCTCAAGAATAAAAACCTTAGTTGATGTTTCTGACATTGATTCAACATCAAGAGATGCTTCTAATGTTGATGTCGCAATATATTTCGCTGCAGAACCAAAACCAGGACAAGAGTCAGTTATTGCTAGATCATTATCAACAGTTTTGGGTATAGCAATACATTTGATAGGGTAGTTTAGTTTATTGCTAATTTGAGAGACCTTATAAGCCGTATCTGCAGAATCGTTACCACCATTGTAGAAAAAATAACCTATGTTATGCGCCTTGAAAACATCAACCAGTCTCTGATATTCTTTTTTATTTTCATCAAGATCTTTTAGCTTTAATCTGCAAGATCCAAATACCCCTCCAGGTCTTGATTTTAATGATTTAATAGCGGAAATACTTTCCTTTGAAGTATCAATAAGTTCTTCTCTTAATGCGCCAAGTATTCCATTTTTACCTGCATAAACCTTTCCAATCTTACCTTTATATTTTTTGGCTTCTAAGATCAGAGCAGAAGCAGTAGCATTTATTACAGAAGTTACTCCTCCTGATTGAGCATAAAATGCATTTTTTTTCATTATTTTCCCCGCTTATACTTTGAATAAAATTCAAGTATCGTATTATAACTAATATGAGAATACATATCCTAGGCGTTTGCGGAACCTTTATGGCTGGCTTAGCTCAAATCTTAGTTGAATCAGGTCATAAAGTCTCAGGATCAGATAGTCAATTTTATCCTCCTATGTCGGAATATCTAAAAAAAATTGGGATTGAAATCATTCATGGTTATGAAAAAGACTCACTACCAAAAGCAGATTTATATGTAATTGGAAATGCTTTATCTAGAGGTAATGAATGCGTTGAATTAATATTAGAGAAAAAACTTCCTTTTGTTTCAGGACCTGAGATGCTGGGAAGAGAATTGAAAGATAGAAACGTATATGCAGTATCAGGTACTCATGGGAAAACCACAACAGCTTATATGCTTGCACATATTTTAAATGATCAAGGAAGGGATATTGGATATCTAATTGGTGGAATTTCAAAAAATTTTGATAACTCAGCAAGGCTTGGAACACACAAATCATTTGTTATAGAAGCTGATGAGTACGATTCAGCCTTTTTTGATAAACGCTCAAAATTTATTCATTACTTTCCACTAAATCTAATAATCAATAATATTGAGTTTGATCATGCTGATATTTTTGATGACATTGATGACATAAAGAAACAATTTCATCACCTTATAAAAATCATTCCAAAATCAGGAAATGTAATCTATTTTAAGGATGATATTAATAGCTACGAGGTCATCAAAAAAGGATTATGGTGCAAGGAAATATCGATAAACTCAAGTTCAATTATGATAGATTTCCAATCAATGAATTTTAGAGTAGATAAAGAAGAATTTTCACTTAAAAACTTACCATTGTTAGGCGAACATAATTTTAAAAATTATATTTCTGCCATTCTTGCTGCAAGGCTTGATGGCATTAAAATTGAAGAATCAATTAATTCATTAAAGACTTTTAAAGGCGTTCTAAGGAGAATGGATTTAGTTGCTGAATCATCAGGAGTAATTATCTATGATGATTTTGCTCATCATCCTACTGCAATAAAGCTTTCAACATCAGCAATTAGAGAAAAATACCCAAATAAGAAGATATTAGGGTTAATAGAGTTAGGATCTAATACAATGTCTTCAGGACATCATAAAGACGACATTTTTGAATCATATCAAGCTCTTGATAAAACTATTTTACTGGATCACAAAAAGGTTTATGAGCAAAAGAATACCTTTCATTCTACTGAAGAAATTTTAAAAGAGCTCAAGGAAATAATTTTTCAGTATGATATTATTTTAATAATGACTAACAAAGACAGTCAAAAATTTATTCAACCAATAATTAATTATATTGAAGAAAAATAACTTACCTATATTTCCCTTAGAGCTTGTTGCCTTGCCTGGGACAATTCAGAATCTTCAAATTTTTGAACCAAGATATATAAATATGGTGAAGAGATGTATGGAGAATAATCATGGATTTGTTATTACCTTTCAAAAACAACTTTCAAAGAAAGATGGATTTGAAATATCTAAAAAGGGCTCTTACGTAGAAATTATTGATTTTAATAATCTTCCAAATGGACTTCTTGGAATCACTGTAAGATCATCAAACAAGGTATCAATTAAGAATATGATACAACTAGAAGATGGTCTCAATACTGCTGACATATATCCCGTAGTAGATCCTGAAGTTGATGATCAAGCGCTTCTTGCTGAATTTCCTGAAATTTCAAATATTCTTTCGCAATTAATTAAGCATCCAAGAATAGCTGATATGAAAATTAATGTTGATTTTAATTCTGCCGATTCTGTTGCTTATCATTTGGCTGGCCTTATTCCATTGTCATGGAACCATAAACAGCATTTACTAGAAGCTTTTGATGCGTCACAAAGAATGTCGATACTTTCAAAGTATATAGATGATATTTCTTCCAACTAGTAGATTATATTTTTAAGGGCGGTTTATTTGTTTTTCTTCTTAACCAGTTAATAGTCTTAAGTATTTTTGGCATAGCTACTATTCTTCTCTCAATATAATATTTGCCTGGATAGTTGCTTAAAATAAGCCCAATAAATATAGTAAACAGACCTTGACCAGGAACAAATAACATAATAATTCCACCTAAGATTAGGGTATAACCAATTAGATTTTTGATAATGGCTGTTATCAACCATAGATAAGGGCGTTTCGACCTGAACTTTGAGTCATGTTTTTCAATAAAATAATCAACTGGAATCAGAGCAACCAGCCATTTAATAGATATTAGACTAAATATAAATATTGCAAAGGATATAGAGACCAGCCATACAATATATATTTTATATTCCGTCAATAGATTATTTGCAGTATCAATAAAGTTAATTTCCAAAATTACTTACCTTTTTTAACTATTTTGATTTAGTATATCAATTACTATCAGATTAATAATTTTAACTTAATTTTGCTGAATAAAAATCTCTCTAAAATATGCAATAACAGCCTAATTGAAAGTAAGGCTGATGATATTCTTTCTCTTAACGTAAAAGATATATCGTCTTTTGCTGATGAAATTATTTTAGCCACCGCAAGCTCGAATAGACATGCTGCCTCAACATCTCAAAAACTAGTTGATTCTCTTAAAGAAAATAAAATTAATATTATAGGAGTAGAGGGAGAAATTGAATCTGGATGGATTCTTGTAGATTGCGGAGATGTTGTAGTAAACATTATGAAAAAGGATGAAAGAGACTTTTATGATTTAGAAGGTCTTTGGGGAGATAAAAGCATTCTAAAGAAATCTAGATAATGCGAATTAAAATCATAAGCATTGGAAAAAAAATGCGTTCATGGGAAAAAGAATCTATTGATTATTATTTAAAACAACTACCAAGTAATCTTACTATTGATTTTGTAAACATCGGAGGCTTGCAGCATCCCAAGAGTTCTAAAAAAGAAATTATTGAGAAAGAATCTAGAATGTTAATAGAGAAAATATCTAAAGACGACCTTGTTATTGCATGGGATTCTTGTGGCGAACAAATAAGTAGCGAAAACTTTGCTAGTTTCTTATCAGAGAGTTTTGAAATAAATAAATCAATTTGCTTTTTAATAGGCGGATCATTTGGACTGTCAGCTGAGATTAAAAAAAAATCAAATAAAGTTTTTTCGGCATCTCTACTCACATTCCCTCATAGATTGTTTAGACTAATATTGGTGGAACAAATCTATCGAGCTCATACAATTGCAATTAACATGCCATATCACAAATGATTAATTTAAACGAAAGATTTACTGAAAAGAAGAATTTTTTTAATAGACTATTGATAATTTACGTTTTTTTTGGGTTTTTATTCTTCCTTTTTTTATATCGAACGTTTGCTTTACAGGTATCTAGCTATGCAGATTATGAATTAGCATCTATTAAAAACAAGACAAAAGAAATTCTTATTCAGCCTAGAAGGGGAATTATTTATGATCGTAATGGTGAAATTATTGTAAATAACGTCCCAAGTTATAATTTAATAACAAGGCCTTCTGAAATAGAAAATATAGAATCTCACATAGAAGAGATTAAAGCCTTCATAGATATTTCTGATGATGATGTTCTCCATGCAAAAGAAAATTACAAAAGGAGCGCTAAACTAAATAGAGAGTTAACTTTAAAAAACAATCTTACATTGGAGGAGATTGCTAAATTTGAAGTAAGAAGGCATAAGTTTCCAAGTACATTTATAGATGAAAGATATTCTAGATTTACTCCTTATCCAGAATTGTTTTCACATTCGGTTGGGTATGTTGGTAATTTAGATGAGGATAATTTAATACAAATCTTAGCTGAACAAAATTTAAAACCAAAAGAAACTATATTTGTTTATTCTAATGGCTATATCAAAGGAATGACTGGACTTGAAAATATTTACGACAAAACGTTAAGAGGAGTTTATGGAAAGAAATTGTACGAAGTTGATGCTTCTGGAAAATTGTTAAATGAGATTGAAATCACCCCATCTATCAATGGAAAAGATTTATACACTTCTTTAGATATTGAAAGTCAAAAAGTAGCTTTTGAACAGTTAAACAAACGAAGAGGTGCTGTTGTTGCTGTAGATATTGACACAGGCGCAATTGTCACATATCTGAGCTCACCATCGTTTCCGTTAAATCGAATTGCCAACGGAATGTCTTCTAAAGACTTCAATAAAATTTTAAATGATGGAAATAAGCCTTTTTTTGATCGCGCAGGTCAGGGAAGGTACTCGCCAGCATCGACGATTAAGCCAGCAATAGGTTTGTACGGTATAGAGAATGAAATAATTGATTGGGATTTCACTATTAATGATCCAGGATTTTTTGTATTGCCTGAAGATAATAGAGTTTACAGAGGTTGGAAGAAAGGAGGTCATGGAGAAATTAATTTAAAAGAAGCAATAATTGAAAGCTCAAACACTTTTTTCTTTTCACTTGCATATGAATCTGACATAGAAGAATTAATTGATCATTTATCTTATTTTGGTTTTGGCAGAAATGTATGTTTAGATTGTTTTTTGCCTGATAAAGGACTATTACCAAATCCAGAGTGGAAAATGAATACTTTAAATTTTGGTTGGTTTAAAGGTGATACAGTTAACTTAGGAGTTGGACAGGGGTACTTAAGCGCAACACCATTACAGCTGGCGTATTATTCTGCATTTTTAGCAAAGAAAGGAGAATTAAGTAAGTTTTCCTTTGTTCAAGAAGATATAGATGCGCCGCTTAATACTTTTGTAAGCAAAAATATAAATGATTATGATTGGGAAAAAATCCATGAAAGCATGATAGGGGTTATTGACAATCCAAAGGGAACAGCAGGCAGGTTAAGAGACTTAAAAGATTTTACTGTTGCTGCTAAATCTGGAACCGTTGAACTTGTTAGCACTGAAACTAAAGAGGACTATAAAATAATTAGGGAGACAGAAGGCAAAAGAGATCATGCAATAATAATAGCTTTTGGGCCTATGCCAAATCCAAAATATGCTGTTAGTGTAGTAATAGAAAATGGAGAAAGCGGAGGCTCAGTTGCTGGTCCAGTTGCAATAGAAATTTTAAATAGCTTGCTTAAAAATGAATAAAATATTTAAAATATTTAGGAAAAAGATCTACTTTGACCAGTACTTATTTATATCAATAGCTACATTATCAATTATGGGGCTTTTATTTCTATATAGCGCTTCGCAAGAGAACCTCGAAACAGTCATCAAACAATCGTTCTTTGTTATTTTTGGTTTATTTTTGATGTTCTTATTAAGTCAATTAGATCCAGATTTTTATAAAAATAATGCATCGATCTTTTTTCTAATTTCAATATTTTTAATTTTGATCACTCTTCTTTATGGAAAAGAAGTAAATGGGGCTAAAAGATGGTTAGATTTAGGGTTTTTTACTTTACAATCATCCGAAATAGTCAAAATTGCTTTACCTGTTTTTTTGGCTGCTTATCTTTATGATAAGCCACTTCCAATTAGTTTATTACACACATTTTTAACTCTAGTAATTATTCTTATTATTGTAAATTTAGTTCGTATTCAGCCAGATTTAGGAACAAGCTTAGTAATACTTCTAGCTGGATTATATATTTTATTTTTAGCCGGCCTTAGTTGGAAATTTATTGGAATATCATTCAGTATATTTATCTTGTCTCTTCCTTTTATTTGGAATAATTTTCTAGAGCCATTTCAAAGACAAAGAGTTCTTACTTTACTTGATCCAAATGCAGACCCCTATGGTTCAGGCTGGAACATTACACAATCCAAAATTGCCATAGGATCAGGTGGAATTCAAGGCAAAGGCTATGGAGAGGGAACCCAGGCGCATTTAGACTTTTTGCCTGAGACAGAAACAGATTTTATATTTTCAGTAGTTGCTGAAGAGTTTGGTTTTATCGGAGTCTGCGTTTTGTTAATAACCTTCTTTTTCATTATGTTGAGATGTTTATATCTGGCGTTAAATGCTCGAGATAGATTTTGTAGACTCACTATTGGAGGTTTAAGTCTGCTATTTATTTCGACAGTATTTATTAATCTTGCAATGGTAGTTGGCATAATACCAGTTGTCGGCATGCCGCTTCCTTTTGTAAGCAAAGGCGGCTCATCTTTGTTATCATTCTATATAGCCTTTGGGATTATAATTTCTATGGCTACACATAAAAAACTTATGCAAAAATGAAAATTTATTATTTTGTAACAAATCAGCATCTATAACGTTTATTAAGTATGAAAAATAAAAAATATATTTATTCCCTATCTCTTCAGATTTCTTTGCTTACAGTAATGATATTTAGTGCTAATAGCTATGCTGATTATTCAAATCATGAAAAGAGCCAAGCAGTTATAGATGAGCTTGTAAATCAGCATGGTTTTGAAGAGTCATATGTTATTGATGTATTAAAAAATGCTACAAGAAGAGATGAAATGCTTAGATCTGTAGCAAAACCAGCTGAAAAGACAAAGACTTGGGATGACTACAAAGCAATATTTATAAAAAAGAAAAGAGTCAGAGATGGCAAAAAATTTATTGATGAAAATATTGAGACTTTAGATAGAGCTGAAAAAGAATTTGGTGTTCCTAAAGAAGTAATAGCAGCTATTCTTGGCGTTGAAACAAACTTTGGAAGTAATAAAGGCAACCACAGGGTAATAGACAGTCTTGCAACTTTAGGCTTTGACGACCCCAAAAGATCTAAATTTTTTAGGAGTGAACTTATACAATTTTTTCTTCTTACTAGAGAGAATAATTTAGATATTCTAAAAACTAAAGGTTCTTATGCGGGAGCGATGGGATATGCTCAATTTATATCGTCTAGCTATCGTGCATATGCAATTGACTATGATGGAGATGGATACGTAGATTTATTTAATTCTGTTGATGATGCTATAGGCAGTATTGCAAATTATTTAAAAGTACATGGTTGGAAAAGAGAGGGCAAAATTGTAACTAAAACACATCCAAATAATGTGAGAAAGTTCTACAAACCTCATGAGTCTTTAACACAATTTATTCCTTTAACATTTGTTGAGAATGGCCAAGAATTACATTTTATCGGGGATGACAACTTTCGCGCTATAGCCAGATATAATATTAGTGATGTTTACGCAATGGCAGTGTATTATCTATCAGAAGAGTTTAAAAAATGAAAAAAATATTATTATTATTATTGTTAACATCTAATTATATTCTTGCACAAAGTTTTGTTCCTAATGCGCCCGAGCTTAATTTAAAGAGTTATATATTAATTGATCCAAATACAAATACTGTCATCGCAGAATCTAATTCTGATGGCTTGGTTGAACCTGCTAGCATGACAAAGGTTATGACCGCTTATGTAGTTGCAGATCAAATTAACAACAATCTTATAAGTCTTGAAGACGAAGTGCTTGTCAGTGAAAAAGCATGGAAGATGGGTGGTTCAAGAATGTTCATTGAAGTTGGTAAAAAAGTTACTGTCTTGGATCTTATGAAAGGCATAATGATTCAATCTGGTAATGATGCCTCAGTTGCTATTGCTGAATATGTGGGCGGAACCGAAGAGGGTTTTGTTGACCTAATGAATTCATATGCTGGCTCAATAGGCATGAAAAATACATACTTTGTTAATTCAACAGGATTGCCAGATGATGAACATTTAACATCTGCTAGCGATCTTGCTTTACTTACTTCAGAATTTATTAAAAATTTCCCTGATATATACGCATTATTTAAGGAGAAAGAGTTTGAATATGGCGGCATCTCTGCTAATAAATATAATAAAAATAAGCTCCTATGGAGAGATGAAACCTCTGACGGAGTTAAAACAGGCCACACCTCATCAGCAGGTTACTGTTTAATTGGATCAGCAAAACGCGGTAATATGAGATTAATTACAGTTGTAGCAGGTAGCGACAATGCCAATAACAGTTTTTCAGATACTCAAAGACTTTTAGAGTATGGATTTAGAAATTATGCAACGCAGAAATTTTTTGAAGTAGATAAGGAATATACTACTTCAAAGGTTTGGGGTGGCAAAAGTCATATTTTAAGTCTTGGTGTTTCACAAGACATTTCGATAACACTTCCAAGAACTAGCTTTAAAGACTTAAAAACTAATTACAATGTAAAAAATAATATTCAAGCTCCAATTTCAAAAGGTCAGAAAATTGGAACTCTTGAAGTTATTAGTAAAAATGAAATTGTCTTAACTGCAGATTTAATAGCATTGAACGAGATTCAATCAAAAGGGTTCTTCGGTAGACTCTGGTCAAGATTTGTTCTTTGGTTGATGAGTCTCTTTGGAACAGCATAAATGGAAAAAATTCATGCTGTCTACAATAGTAGATTTAGCAATCTTGATGAAATAAAAATCTCACCATTAAGCAGGGCATATACATTTTCAGATAGCGTATATGAAGTAATACCTTTCTGTAATTCAAAAATAATCGCTTTTGACAAACATATTGCTAGATTAGAGAAAAGTTGTGAGGCCTTAAATTTTATAATAGATATTAATAAAATCACTAAAGAAATATCAGGGCTAATTTCAACGAGTAATCTTGAAAATGGTTATGTGTATTATCAGGTTTCAAGGGGCGTAGATCATATTAGGTCACACATCTTTAATGATGATATTTCTATTGAGACTTTCGGTTATGTCGTGGAACATTTTTTTAAATCTCAAAAACTAAAAGTTATGCTATGTGAAGACTTAAGATGGCAAAGGTGCGATATTAAGTCCACCTCACTTCTAGGAAATGTATTGAGCATGAATAATGCAAAAAAGAAAGATTGCGATGAAGTAATAATGCATAGAAATAATATTCTTACAGAAGGCGGAGCATCAAATGTTTTTTTTACGGATAACAAGACTGTTTTTACTCCATCATTATCAACAAATATATTACCCGGCATTACCAGAGAGCTTCTTATAAATGAGATAAAAAATATTGGTATAAAAGTTGTTGAAGATGAATTCAATATAAATGACTTAAAAAATGCTAAATCTATTTGGTTAACCAGCTCCACAAAAGGTCTTGCTCAAGTTTCTGCTGTTTCTGGTTTGCAGATTAATATAGTTGAAGATCATCCCCTATATCTGGAGTGTAATAAGATATTTAAAGAAAAATTTTTAGGTAGCTGTTAATTCAATAATCAGATTATCAATTTCCTGCCAGAACTGATCTTTAGTTAAGCCTGCTAAACCTTTTGCTGCCAAATCCAATTCATATATTTTCTTTTGGAGTGGCATTATTTTTTTGAGAGCATTGTTTTTTAAAAAATTCATATAAGCTGGTATCTTATTTTTCCAAATACCAGATTTTTCAAGGCTTGAGCTCTTATTTTTATTTTGATGAGCGTTCACAGTAGCATTAATTATTTTTCCGAGAATAAAGACTAAAAGAGGACCATAATGATCATCATTTTTTTTAATAGATTTAGCAATTCTCAATGAATAATTTGTATCTAGCTCAATTATTTTGTTTTCTAGCTCATATGGCAGAAATTCTGCATTGTCTGAACCTATGTCTTGATTATTGTCATCCTCAGAGTAGGTTAACTTTAAAATATTAATTTCATTATTTTGCGCAACCATATTTCCAGAATATACATCTGTAATTTTTTTCGTATAGTTCTCTGCGTCACTTGCGTTCATAAATATAAGTTGTTCTTTTGTCCAAATCTTCTCCTCAAAAGATTTCAATTTATTACATTGGATAATTAGACAGGATTGATCCATTTTTTTTACCCACTTTGTAGCCTGATTAATTTTTTCGATAGATGACCTTATAATTACAACAATATTTTCCATATTGTTTATATTTGGCATTTCAAAAATATTAGTTATTTCTTTGGGGATCTTTCCAGAGTTATGAACGATTTCTATTATAGACCTTGATCCAAATAAGGAACCGCTAGCATTTTCAATCAAAATTTGTTCAATATTCTTATAGTCTTTTTCAAATATATATCTTTTCTCAGAGTAACCATTCTCTTTATAAAATCTGTTTATAAGATCTATTGAATGATTCTTTAGTACGATTTCTGGTCCAAGTAAGAAAAAAAATCTTGGTGATCTCTCAATATATTTTTTTAGAGAAATAGCATCACAAATCAATTAAACTCACCTCTACAATTATCTGATTTAGGAGATCATCAAATATTTCGTTTTCAATAAAAGATACCATTTCTTTATTAGCGAGTGGATTTAATTCAATTGAATCAAGTCTTTTCATGCTCATCAATGATCTATTAAGGCTTTTACCATCACTAACTATTGTCAACTTTAAAGATGACTTTACTTCCTTCTCAAGCGATCTCATAGATGCTCCTGAATAAACCTCATATTGTTTAAACATATAATTACTAATATTAATTTCTATATTTTTGTCAGAGCCGCTTTTAAATTTTAACTTTGAGTTAACCTTTGCCTGAAATGATTTTGGTATACCTGAATCAAAGCTTACTAAATAGCTACTATTCATAGTTTTAACTTGTTTGAAGCTACCAGCAGCACAACCTTGAACAATTATTAGGAAGATTAGTAATATATTTAGATTTCTTTTTTGAATCATTTGATTATCTTATAACAAGTTTATTAAAAATCATGAATACGGAGTTAGATTACGAAATTAATTAACCTATCTTTTACATATATAACTTTTTTTACTTTTGAAGAACCTATAAAGTTTTTCACATTTTCAATATTTAATGCAACATCTTCAATTTCTTTTTGCTCAATAGAGCTGTCTATATTAACTTTACCTCTTACCTTGCCATTAACCTGGATAATTAACTCAAATTCTTCAACTTTTAATAGCGTTTGATCTAGCTCAGGCCATGAAGATTCAATATTTGAACCTTCTTCATAGAAGCTATTCCATAAATATTCACTAATATGAGGTGCAATAGGGGATAACATTTGTAATATAAAAAGGATTGCTTCGTCTAAGCAAAATTTCTGAGAATCAAGAGCGTCCTTACTTTTAAAATCTTCTGGTATGAAGTTGAGCAGTTCCATTATTGCTGCTATAGCGGTATTAAAGGAAAACCTTACTTCGTAATCATTCTCAACTTTTTTCAAAGTTGCGTGCGATTTTCTTCTGAGACCTAACTCTTCTTTTGTAAAATCAAATTGATTGCTCAAATTATTATATTTCTTTTCATTAATAAGATTCCATATTTTTTTTAAGAATCTTGAAGCGCCCTCTACAGATGATTCACTCCACTCAAGACTCTGTTCTGGCGGAGAGGTAAACATCATATAAAGTCTTACAGTGTCAGCGCCATATTTTTCTATGTATGATTGGGGGTCAACTGTATTTCCTTTAGATTTTGACATTTTTGCACCATCTTTTAATACCATTCCTTGAGTAAGCAATCTCTTAAAAGGCTCATCTCCCTCAATTAATCCAATATCTCTTAATGCTTTATGAAAAAATCTTGAGTAGAGAAGATGTAAAATTGCATGCTCAATACCTCCAATGTAGAGATCAACAGGAAGCCAATATTTAGTGTTGTCATCAAAAATATCATTATCATTATCAGCAGAAGTGAATCTTGCGTAGTACCATGATGAGTCCATAAAAGTATCAAAAGTATCACTTTCTCTAACCATGCCATCCTTAAGTTTTAAAAATTCTTTATTTTGACTTAGAGGAATTGGAGGTGAGCCTTTGTCTAGTTCTGGAAGCTCAACAGGCATCTCTCTTTCATCTAATATACATGGTTCGCCATCTTTATATACAACAGGTATAGGACATCCCCAATATCTTTGCCTGCTGACACCCCAGTCTCTCAATCTGAATTGAGTCAATTCTTTGCCTAGCTCTAATTTAATAAGACAATCTATTATTTCTTTTGTTGCTTCATCAGAAGTTAACCCATTAAATTTTTCTGAATTTATAACTTCTCCTTTTTCTAAAATAGGCAATTCATTATTATCTGTTTCGATAACTTGTTTCACCTCTATGTTGTACTTTGAAGCAAATTCATAATCTCTTGCATCATGAGCAGGAACACCCATTACTACTCCAGTTCCATAATCAAGTACCACGAAATTTCCAATCCATACCGGTAGCTTTTTACCAGACAAGGGATGGACGACTTTCAACCCAGTATCCATTCCCATTTTATCTGCTTTAGCTATATCAGCTTCAGCAGTCTTAATTTCTTTGCATGTTTTCAAGAATTTTAATATGTCTTTATTTTCATTTGACAGATCAATTGCAAGAGGATGATTGGGAGAAATAGCTAAAAAAGATACTCCAAAAATAGTATCAGGCCTTGTAGAAAATGTTGTTAGGAAGTCATCCGAACCTTCTATTTTGTATTTAATTTCTGCACCTTTAGATTTTCCAATCCAATTCTTTTGCATAGTTTTTACATTTTCAGGCCAATCTAGGTCATCTAATGAGTTTAGAAGTTCATCTGCATAATTTGTTATTTTTACAAACCATTGGTCAATTTCTTTATTTTCAATTTGTGCACCGGATCTCCAGCCTTTGCCATCAATAACCTGCTCATTTGCAAGCACTGTTTCATCAACAGGATCCCAATTAACCAGGGATTTCTTTCTATAAATCAAACCAGAGTCATACAATTTTTTAAATATGAGTTGCTCCCATTTATAATATTTTGAATCACAAGTTCTGAGCTCTTTAGACCAGTCATAACTTAACCCTAAAGATTTGAGTTGAGTTTTCATGTTTTCAATATTCTGATTAGTCCATTCTCTTGGACTTACATTATTTGCAATGGCTGCATTTTCAGCTGGAAGCCCAAATGCATCCCATCCCATAGGTTGAAATACATTAAAATTCTTCATTCTTTTATATCTAGAAATTACATCTCCAATGGTGTAGTTTCTTACATGCCCCATATGGAGCTTTCCAGATGGATAGGGAAACATTGATAAACAATAATATTTTTCTCTATTGTCTATTTTTGAAACATACCTATCTTCTTGGTCCCATTTTTTCTGAACCTTTTCTTCGATTAACTTAGGATTGTAGTTAGATTTCATTTTTTTTATTGAATCCATTTTCAAGGTAGTTAATTGTATGCATATTGTTTATATATGTATCATCATTAAGAATTTTTTGATGAAGAGATTGATTTGTTTTAATTCCTTCTACAAAGAATTCATCTAGCGCAGATAACATTCTTTTTATTGCAGAGCGTCTAGAATTTGCTTGAGTTATGATCTTAGCAAGCAGAGAATCATAATGAGGCGACACATTATACCCACTATAAATATGAGAATCATATCTAATCCCAAAACCACCAGCTGTGTGCATCTTTGTTATTAGTCCTGGACAGGGTTGAAAGGTTTCAGGATCCTCAGCATTAATTCGGCATTCTACAGCATGCCCTTTAAAATTAATTTTAGACTGCTGTAAGTCATAATTAATACCTAAGGCAATTTTAATTTGAGCTTTAACAATATCAAAACCTGTTATCATCTCAGTTACAGGATGCTCAACCTGAATTCTGGTGTTCATTTCAATAAAATAAAATTCATTATCTTCATATAAGAACTCTAACGTACCAGCACCTTCATATTTTATCTCTTTGCATAAATTGACACAGGCTTCGAGAGTTTTATTAAGACTTTGTGTATCAAGATTTATAGCAGGCGCTTCTTCAATTATCTTTTGATGCCTTCGTTGTAAACTACAGTCTCTTGTGCCTAAATGGATGGCATTACCCTTTCCGTCACCAATAATCTGTATTTCGATATGCCTAGGATTTTCAATATATTTTTCAATATATATTCTTTCATTACCAAAAGAATTTAGCGCTTCTTTTTTAGTAATTTCTATTAGGCTTATTAGATTTTCTTCTTCTTTTACAACCCTCATTCCTCTTCCACCACCCCCTGAAGTTGCCTTAAGTATTACTGGATAACCTATTTTTTTTACAACGTCTTTTACTTTTGATTCCTCATCAGGGATGTCATCAGAAAATCCAGGCACAATTGGGATATTATATTTTTCTACGTAATTCTTTGCTGTGATTTTGTCTCCCATAGTCTGGATGGTCTCCGAACTAGGCCCAATAAATTTAAAACCACTCTTGTTACACTGATCTGCAAATTCATAATTTTCTGCAAGAAATCCATAACCAGGATAGATAGCATCTACTTCAGTAAGCTCTGCAGCAGATAATATGGCCGGAATATTAAGGTAACTGTCAGCGGGTGAAGCGGGTCCAATACAGACTGTTTCATCTGCAAATTTAAGATGTTTTAGATTCTTATCTATTTCGGAGTAAACTCCAACAGTTTTAATACCAAGCTCACGGCATGCTCGAAGTGCTCTGAGCGCAATTTCACCCCTGTTTGCGATTAATATTTTAAATGCCATTTATTGAATTACTATAATAGTTTGTCCAAACTCTACTGGCTGTCCATCATCAATCTCTATAGATATTATTTTTCCATCATAATCAGACTTGATCTCATTCATCATTTTCATTGCCTCAATGATGCATAAAACATCACCTTTGTTAACAGAATCTCCTACTTTTACAAATGGTTCACTATCAGGACTAGGTTTTCTATAAAAAGTACCCACTATGGGTGACTTAATCAGATTGCCATCATGACTATGATCTTTTTTTTCAGATTGATTATGGTTAATATTAATAGATTCACTTGAAGGGATTGATGATTGATTTACCTCAACAACATTGTCATTGTTGCTTTGTTTTGAAATTCTTACTGATTCATCCCCTTGACTAACCTCAATTTCTTTTAAATTTGATTCTTCTAACATTTCAATTAATGTTTTGATTTTTCTTATATCCATAATTACTACCTATTTTTTTCCTCTATACCAAGTGCTGAAGACAATGCCTTGTCGTAACTCAAAGATCCATACCCACTAACCACTTCTTCTGCAATATCACTAAAATATGATTTTTTCCTAAATTCTTCTCTAGAATCAATATCAGAAATATGAACTTCATAAAATGGAATTTTTACAGCCAATAGTGCATCCCTCAGAGCAACACTTGTATGAGTATATCCAGCTGGATTGAAGATAATATAATCAACTTTATCTTTAAAGGCACTGTGAATTGATTCAATAAGTTCATGCTCAGCATTGCTTTGATAGAATTTAAGTTGGCAGCTGAAGTTATGAGCAGTTTTTTGAAGTCTAGCTTCGATATCTTTTAGAGATTCAGCACCATATATATCCTTTTCTCTTAAACCAAGTAAATTTAGATTTGGACCATTAAGTACTAATATTTTCATTTTTTTTAGATTTTAACAGATTTTAGTAGATTTTGTATGATTTTAGTTGATATTAATTGATTGCAAGGGATAACAAAATCCTTTTTCTGAGCACCCCTGGTAATATATAGTTGTTTCAGATTTATCATGAGTACTATTATAAGAGATCTTAAATATATCTTTGATTATCTTTGTATCTCCAAAGAACTCATCGCTATAATCCATTGGATTGCCTTTTAGAATCTTATATGAAATTTCATTATTATCATTAACATCCTTAACAACTATTGAATTTAAATATAAGTAATAATTTTTTTTAATATTCCAAGAAGCTATTATATTGTCATTCTTTTTGATGAATTGAAATCCAAAAGCCTCTTTTGCAGGAAGAATCTCATTCTTTTCTAGAGGAAATATTAAATCATCTTCCGCTGGCAAACTAAAACAGGTTATAACTATAATAAATGTAAATAATGTTTTTTTCATAAGCAAGTAGGATAAACTTCTCCTCATGCAATGTGAATATATATTGCTAATTATAATCATTTAAATATGCTTAGAAATTTTTTTATAAATCTTTTTTTCCTAATACCCGTTTGGCTTATTAATCTCTTATTAGTTTTTCATAAAGATGTAAAAAGAAAATTTATTTTTGACAATCAATCCAAAATTTTTTTATCCCTAATGCCTAAATTTGATATTCATGAAATTTCTGACGCAGACATTCCAGAAATAAGAACTTTAATTGACGAAAAACGAAGCAAATTAAGCTTGTCAAAAAAGACAAAAAAGAAAGTAGACAGAATAAATCATTTTATTGGGAAAGATAAAGATATAAAAATTAGAGAATATATTCCATATAAGACTGACAATGAAAAAGTAATACTATTTTTTCACGGCGGCGGTTATGTATTAAACTCTATTGAAACTCATGATTCTACTGTTGCATATTTTTCAGAAAAACTTAGAACAAAGATTTATTCTTTAGATTATTCATTATCACCAGAAAATAAATTCCCAAGCGCATTAAACGAAGCTATTTTTGCAATAGACTGGTTAATCGAAAGTGGACATAAAATTAGCAATATTAGTCTTTGTGGTGATAGCGCTGGCGCTCATCTTGCTGCTTCAGTTACTCATTACTTAGCAAATGAAAATAAAGAAAATGTACATAGCCAATTTTTAATATACCCAATGTGCGATCCGGGCTGTAATTATGAATCTCACGAACTATTTAAAGAGGGTTATTTATTAACAAAAAAAGCAATGAGTTGGTTTTGGGAAAAATTTGAGTCAAGCATCGATAATCGAACTTTAAATACTTTTAATCTGATGCTTTACGAGGGAGACGTTATAATACCTAAAACAATCATAGTGACGGCTGGTTTTGATCCGCTATCAGATGAAGCAGAGAATTATGCTTTTTTGCTCCATGAAAGTGGAACCTATGTGAAACAATTACATTATCCGTCTTTGTTTCATGGTTTTGCATCGATGACTAGGTTGAGAGCTGCAAAAAAAGCTGTAAATGATTTTTTATCAGAATATAAAGAAATATTATGAAAAACATTGTTGAAGTTAGAAATTTAAGCATAGATTTTAGAGTAAGAAATGGTTTATTTCGAGCTGTTGATGGAGTAAATTTCGATATTGAGACAAACAAGACTTTAGCTCTTGTTGGTGAGTCTGGTTCAGGTAAATCAGTTACAGCCATGTCTATAATGCAGCTTTTACCGTTCCCTCAGTCAACATATGACATTGGCTCATCTATTAAATTTAATGACAAGGAAATAATCAATGCCACTAAGAAAGAACTTTTATCTTTAAGAGGGAATATTATATCAATGGTTTTTCAGGAACCAATGACCTCTTTAAATCCGTATCATAGAGTAGGCAATCAAATAACAGAATCAGTTCTTTTGCATACGAATGCCTCAAAAAACGAAGCTATCAATGAGGCAATAGAATTAATGAAACTAGTTGAAATTGATGATGTTGAAAGAAGATTTGATGCATACCCTCATGAGCTATCAGGAGGTCAGAGGCAAAGAATAATGATTGCTATGGCATTGGTAAATAAACCAAAACTTCTAATTGCTGACGAACCAACTACAGCACTAGATGTAACAATTCAGGCTCAAATTCTAGACTTAATGTCAAAATTAAAAAGAGAGCTTGGCATGTCGATTTTATTTATTACACATGATTTGGGTTTAGTTAAGGAATTTTCTGACCAAGTTTGTGTAATGCAAAATGGTAAAATAGTTGAGAGTGGAGATACCAATAATGTATTTGAAAATCCTCAACATAGTTATACACAGAAACTTTTGAGTGCTGAGCCTCAACCAAAGACAGAAATTAATAATAATCACGCTCCTGTAATAGAGATAAATAATTTAAATGTCTATTACGATATGCCAGGCATTAATTTCTTTGCGAAGAAAAGGTTTCATGCTGTAAAAGATGTTTCCTTAGAAATCCATAAGAATACAACCATTGGATTGGTTGGTGAATCTGGATCGGGAAAGTCAACACTTGGTAAGGCAATTGCCAATTTAACCAAGTTCGAAGGAACAATTAAATTTAACGGTCAAAAAATTACAGATTCATCAAAGGATGTTAAAAAACACATACAAATAGTATTTCAAGATCCTTATGGTTCATTATCGCCTAGGATGACAATTGGAGAAATTGTTGGAGAGGGCTTAGGAGTCCATTTCAAATTAACCAAAGACGAGACTAATAAGAGAATTGATAAAGTTCTCACGGATGTTGGAATTGAATTGAATTCAAAGAACAAATACCCGCATGAGTTTTCTGGCGGGCAAAGACAAAGAATTGCAATCGCAAGATCATTAATTATGAATCCAGCTTTTATGATACTAGATGAACCCACCTCTGCTCTAGATAGATCAATACAAATACAAGTAATAGATTTGTTGAAAAATATTCAACAGGAGTACAAATTGACTTACCTATTTATAAGTCATGATTTAAAAGTTATTAGATCAATGTCAGATTATATTTTTGTTATGAAAGACGGAAAAATAGTAGAATCTGGACTTTCAAATGAGGTTTTTGATTATCCAAAAGAAAAATATACTAAAAAATTACTCTCAGCTGCGTTAAGATACGCATCCGATTGAGTAAATAATTTAATAATGAGTTCAAGAAAATATTCAAAAGAGCTAGTTGATGGGCCAAATCAAGCTGCCTCTCGTTCAATGCTGAGGGGTGTAGGTTTCACAACTGAAGACTTTTCAAAACCATTGGTTGGAGTAGCTTCAACAGGTGCAAAAGTTACTCCTTGCAACATGCATTTAAATAAACTGTCTGAAATTGTTGAGGATTCAGTTAATTTATCTGGTGGCAAAGGGGTTCTATTTAATACAATAACAGTATCAGATGGTATCTCTATGGGTACCCAAGGGATGAAATATTCTTTAGTATCACGAGAAGTTATTGCAGATTCAATTGAGACAGTTGTTGGCTGTCTTGGTTATGATGGATTAATAACAATAGGTGGTTGTGATAAAAATATGCCAGGCTGTTTGATTGGAATAGCTAGATTGAACAGACCTTCAATATTTATATATGGAGGCTCTATCAAGCCAAGCAAAGAAAATACAGATTATGTTACTGTCTCAGAGAAGGTTGGTGAGTTTTCAAAAGGATCAATAGATGAGGATGAATTAATCCATTTTGAGGAAATATCTGTTGAGGGTCCTGGTTCGTGTGGAGGCATGTACACTGCAAATACTATGGCATCTGCAATAGAGGCGTTAGGAATGAGTTTACCTGGTAGTAGTAGCCAAGATGCGATATCTACTTTTAAGAATCAAGATTGTGTTGAAGCCGGCAAGGCCATTATGCATTTGCTTAAAAATGACATCAAGCCATCAGATATTATGACAAGAGAAGCTTTTGAAAATGCAATTACTATTGTTATTGCATTGGGAGGATCTACCAACGCTGTTCTTCATTTGTTGGCCATGGCGCATTCAATTGGAATAAAACTTTCTTTAGATGATTTCACAGAAATTGGAAAAAAAACACCAGTTCTTGCTGATCTTAAACCTTTCGGTAGTCATTATATGTCTGAGCTAAATGCTTCGGGAGGAATCCAACCTTTAATGAAATCTCTATTAGAAAGAGGCTTACTGCATGGTGATTGTATAACAGTGACAGGTAAGACTATCAGAGAAAACTTGGAAGAAATTCAACCTTATGAAAATGATAATATTATTAGAGGTCTAGATAATCCAATTAAAGCAGATAGTCATTTAAGAATTTTGTATGGAAATTTAGCAAAAGAGGGTGCGGTTGCAAAGATTACTGGCAAAGAAGGAATATCTTTTGAAGGAAAGGCAAAAGTATTTAATTCAGAGGAAGAGGGCGTCGATGCAATACTAAATAATCAGATAAATGAAGGCGATGTAGTTGTTATAAGATATGAAGGACCAAAAGGAGGTCCCGGCATGAGAGAAATGTTAAAGCCAACTTCTGCAATTATGGGCCTTGGTTTAGGAGACAAGGTAGCATTTATTACTGATGGTAGATTTTCTGGAGGAACTCATGGTTTTGTTGTTGGGCATATTTCTCCTGAAGCTGCAGACGGAGGCCTTATTGCTCTAATTGAAGACGGAGACAGTATTCTTATTGATGCAAATACTGATCAACTAACATTAAAAGTAGGTGAAGACGAAATAGAAAAAAGAAAGTCAAATTGGAATAATCCTACAAAGACCCCTGAAAAAGGAGTCTTATCTAAGTATGCAAAAAGTGTACAATCAGCAAGTCTCGGGGCAATAACAGATTAATATGCATATTGATAGAAAATTTCCTAATACAAGACTTAGAAGGCTAAGAAAAAATAATAATCTAATTGATTTGGTATCTGAAACAAACATAACTTCAAGCGACCTAATACAACCAATTTTTATAAAAGAAAATTTTAATGGTTCTGAGTCAATTGACTCAATGCCAAATATTTTCAGACATGGAATTGATAACGCTTTGGCAGAAATTGAAGATATTAAAAATGCAGGAATAAATTCAATAGCAGTTTTTCCTGTAATTGATTCTGCAAATAAAGATAGCAAAGGCAGCCAAGCTGTAGCTAACAATAATTTTATTTCAACTTCTATAAAAGCAATTAAGAAAAGATTTCCTGATATTGTTCTAATAGCAGATGTTGCACTTGATCCATATACTGATCATGGCCACGATGGAGTTATTATTAATAACGAAGTTGATAATGATGAAACTAATAAAATATTAATAGAACAATCTTTGATTCTAGCAAGCTCAGGTGCAGATATAGTTGCTCCATCTGACATGATGGACGGAAGAATCGGTTTAATTAGAGAGGCTCTTGAAGGTAATAATTTTAAAGATACAGTTTTATTATCTTATGCTGCTAAATATAATTCCAAATTTTATGGTCCATTTAGGGATGCTGTGGGCTCGTCATCTAATTTAGGAAAATCATCAAAGTCCTCCTACCAGATGTCTTCTAAAAATAAAGAAGAAGCTCTTCATGAAGTTGCAATGGATATAAATGAAGGTGCTGACATTGTTATGATTAAACCAGCTATGCCATATTTAGATATTATTCATGCAATAAAAGAAAACTTTAAGATTCCAACTTTTGCTTATCAAGTAAGCGGAGAATACAGCATGCTCAAACTTGCAATTAGTAAGGGCTGGCTTGATTCAGATGTTATGCTAGAATCGATAATCAGTATTAAAAGAGCAGGAGCAGATGCTATTCTTTCTTATGCTGCTAAAGAAATATCCAAGGAGATGCAAAACATATGAGTAATGTTGTAGAAGTTCAAAACAAAGAAGATTTTATTGTTGAGGTCATTAATTCTGAAGTACCAGTTTTGGTAGACTTTTGGGCAGAATGGTGCGGGCCTTGTAAACAACTTGCACCTCTAGTCGAAGAGGCTGCAGAAGAATTTAAGGACAAGATAAAAGTTTGCAAAATGGATGTTGATGCTAATAGAGAGACAGCAGCAGAATATGGTATTAGATCAATTCCAACATTAATGATTTTTTCAAATAAAGAGAATATAGGAACAGAAATAGGGGCATTAACGAAGCAGCAACTTGAGGAATTTATAAGATCTAAGGTTTAATTTTTTTATGTATAACTTTGCATCTTTCAAAAAAGAGAGTTATCATTTTCACATCCAGAGTTAATAATACCTACCAGTTTCAACCTTTCGAATTTAATATACCGGAATTTATATGAATCTTAGTGAAGTTAAAGATAAACCAATCAGCGAGTTAGTAGAAATCGCGACTGAACTTGGTCTAGAAGATCTTGGAAGATTAAAAAAACAAGAGATAATTTTTCGTATTTTTAAGCACAAAGCCTCAGAAGGAATAGATATCTTTGGTGGCGGCGTCCTTGAAATACTCAATGATGGTTTTGGTTTCCTAAGGTCACCTCAAGGATCTTATTGTGCAGGAGAAGATGATATCTATGTATCTCCAAGTCAAATTAGAAAGTTTGGCCTAAGGAAGGGTGATTCTGTTGCAGGTAAAATAAGAACTCCAAAAGATAAAGAAAGGTACTTTGCTCTTATCCAAGTAGATACTATTAATGGAGAGGAGCCAGCTAAAACAAAAAATAAAATTCTATTTGAAAATTTAACTCCTCTTTTCCCTAACGAAAGATTAATGCTAGAACAGGGTAGTGGTTCCAATGAAGACTTATCCTCAAGAATAATCGACTTAATTGCGCCAATAGGTAAGGGTCAGAGAGGGTTGATTGTCTCACCACCTAAAGCAGGTAAGACATTAATGCTTCAGAGCATTGCGCATTCCATTAAAAGCAATAATCCTGAAGTTGAACTGATTGTACTATTAATTGATGAAAGGCCTGAAGAAGTTACAGATATGTCTAGGACTGTTAAAGGAGAAGTTGTAGCTAGTACATTTGACGAACCTCCAACACGCCATGTTCAAGTTGCAAACATGGTAATAGAGAAAGCTAAAAGATTAGTTGAACACAAGAAAGATGTTGTTATTTTATTAGATTCTATTACTAGATTGGGAAGAGCTTATAATTCAGTTCAACCTGCCTCAGGAAAAATTCTTAGCGGTGGAGTAGACTCGAATGCTCTTGAAAGACCAAAAAGATTCTTTGGAGCTGCCAGAAATCTAGAAGAGGGCGGAAGCCTAACTATTCTTGCAACTGCGCTAGTTGAAACAGGCTCTAAGATGGATGAAGTCATTTATGAAGAATTTAAAGGCACTGGTAACATGGAGATTCATCTTGAAAGAAAGATTGCTGAAAAAAGAATTTATCCAGCAATAAATATAAGAAGGTCTGGAACTAGAAGAGAGGATCTGCTAACTACTGATGAAGAGCTTCAAAGAATGTGGGTGTTAAGGAAAATACTTGATGAAATGGAAGATGCTCAAGCTATTCAGTTTCTTATTGATAGAATAAAAACCTTTAAGACTAATGATGAATTCTTTAGTTCAATGAAGAATGGCAACGGCAAAAAATCTAAGTAAATTTTTGTATTTGTTTCTCTAAGTCATTTGAAAAGTAATCTATCAATATGCCTTCATAACCTGAATCATTAATGAATGTGACAATTCTATTAGATATTCCAAAGAACTTTGTTTTAACTCCTTCTGAGTAAATTTCTTTAAAAAAAATCTTTACGGCCAGTGTGCTTGGAAAAATAACCGCATCAGCTGAAAAAAAGTCATCTTTTAAATTATCATAACTATCTAATTGCCTTCTTTCATAACAACAGACTTGATCAACCTTGAGATTTTTATATTTAAGAAAGTTATATATCTCATTGAGACCGCCTTTTCCCTTAACCACTAAAAATCTGCCTGTTCCAATCTTATTTTCTAACAATTTGATTATCCCATCAGAGCCTGGAGTATCAGGACTTTTAGAAATAAGACCCTTCTTTAATAAAGATAAACTTGTTGATTTACCCATAGAGTAAATTTTTTTTTCATTTAAAACATGGTGATGCTTGAAAAATTCAACCGCAGCAGCACTTTGAAAAATTATATTTGTATAATTATCTGATATTAATTCATAGTTAATAGATTTTAATTTGTATAAGGGAAGATTTTTAATAGAACCTTCTATTGCAGGACTATAAGAAATATTCGCTTTGGTATCAATTATGTTCATTTAAGAGATCCTTACCTCCTTTTTGATAAAATTCTTCTAATATTTCTTCAATAGAATTGTCTTCACTATTAGAACCATCATTGCTGATAGAGATATACTCATTTTTACCATATATTTCAGCATGAATGACTGGATAATATCTTGAATGATCCTCACTTCGTGCTTCAACAGCTAATGCTGAATGACAATCAGCGCCTATTTTTTTAAGAAACCTATTTCCCATATTAATATTATTTAGATACGAATCTAGTCCATCTTCTCTATGAATTAATATATTCTCAATCATCTCTGAATGAGGCAATATAAAATCTTTATTTTTTTGAACACAAATTAAACCCTGTGCCGTCGGGGTCATATGTTCATCTAATAATATTGAATTAAGCTCAAAACCCAATCTTTTACATCCTGCATTTGCAAGAATAATACAATCAAACTCACCCTTTTCTAATCTTTTAAGTCTTGTATTAATATTGCCATTAAGATTAACGACATTTTGTGCGCCCAAAAAAAACTTAGCTTGCATTTGTCTTCTTAAGCTAGACGTTCCAAGCTTCATATCTTTTTTAAAAATTGGCTCAATGTCATTTCTAAAAATTAGAATATCTTTATTCCAACCATGTCGTGTATCATCATCTTCTCTAATAAAGAAATTTTCAAAATTCATATTTAAATTAGCAGGCATGTCTTTTGCTGAATGCACCGCAATATCTATTTCTTCTGAAAGTAATTTATTTTCAATGTCTTCTACAAAATTTAGCTTATCAAATTGTGAAAAACCCATGGCACTTTTTTTATCACCTTCAGTTGAAAATTTAACAATTTCATAGTCATCAATTTCTAAACACCTCATAGCAATCTCAACTTGTTTTAAAGCTAGTTTTGATTTTCTAGATCCTACTTTAATTGCCATTTATTCTTACCAATAATGCTTTAACGTCGCCAACTATTTTTTCTTTTAGAACTTCAAATGAATTTGATAACTCAATATCAGAAAATTTACTAAATTCGATATAGATTTTACATGATGATTTGAGGTTTTGTTTTTTATAAAGCATCCCTAAAATTTGTTTTTCAAGATCTTGATTGAATGGAGGATCTAGTAATATTAGATCAAATTCTGATAGATCATTTTCTTTTATCCAATTTATTCCATCTTTAAATAATACCATCGAGCGATCTTTTAAACTTAGATCTAAAATTGACTTTTTAAGTGCAAGGTAGTTCTTTTTATTGGATTCAATAAAGATTGTTTTCTTAGCACCTCTCGATAATGCCTCGATGCCAAGCGAACCAGTTCCAGCAAACAGATCTAAACATTGGTAATCTCGTATTTCAAATTGAAGCCAATTGAACAATACTTCTCTCAATTTACTTGATGTTGGCCTAAGGGAGCTTTTAAAATCGAAAGGTATTTTTTTTCCCTTAAGATTCCCACCTGTTATTCGAATACTATTTTTCATCTAAATTAATTTTCTTTAAGTATAATTCATACTATGAGCATTCAAGATAATTTTAGATTAGCAATGAGGAGATATATTTACTCTGT